>Ga0070698_100000207_pt1 | contig 56814 bp, 57 predicted proteins | sample KBSK1502metaG_FD_65477 | JGI IMG/M metagenome (GOLD analysis project Ga0070698, IMG submission 65477) | Corn, switchgrass and miscanthus rhizosphere microbial communities from Kellogg Biological Station, Michigan, USA - KBS K1-50-2 metaG | ecosystem: Host-associated > Plants > Roots >...
GTCGAGCACACCGAAAACCAGCGTGTAGCCCACGGCGAAGAGGGCGTAGATCGACCCGATGAAAATCGCGTTGAGGACCTGTTGGGTCAACCCGCTATCAGCTAGGCTTCACCGACTGCACCAGTGTGAACCCACCGTTGCCGTCCATCTGGATCACCCAGATCGTCTGCTTGACGTCGTGCGTGCTGGTGAACTGGAAGCGCCCGAGCGGCGTATCGATGTTGACCGTCTCCATCGCGTCGCGGAGCCTGGTCCGATCACCGGCGGCGTCGCTGAACGTCAGGTTCGCCCGCTTTGCCGCATCGGCGAGGATCAGGATCGCGGCGTAGCCCTGGGCGGCGAACTGGTCCGGGTCGCCACTGTACTTGGTTCGGTACGCCTGCACAAACCCCGCGTTCGAGGTGAACGTGTTGTTGATGTACCAGGCGCTGCCGCTCTCCGCGCCCTTGCCGTCGGCTCCGGCCGCCTTCGAGACCGCCGCGGTGTTGAAGCCGTTGCCGCCCAGAAACTGCCCGGTAAACCCTTGCTTGCGCGCCTCGCTCATGATCCTCGCCGGGATGTTGCCGAGGCTCGTGATGAAGATAACGTCGGGGTTCTTCTGCACCGCCTGCGTTACGGGTGGCGCGAAATCGGCCGTCGCTTTGGGGAACGGGATCGTCGCCAGCAGCTGGATGCCGTACTGGCCAACCGTGTTGGTGACGATCGTTCCGCCGTCCTTTGAAAATTTGTCGTCATTGGCCACCATCAGCACGCCCGTCTTCGGATGATGCGCGTCCGAGTAGACCTTGATGTTGGCAGGGATCGCCGACTCTTCTCCGAGACTGTCGCGGAAGACGTACCGGCACGGATCGGTTTTCGGGAAGTTGCAATCCGGCACGATGTGGATGCCGGTGGTGCTGACTGCCAGGATCGGGATCTTGAAACTCTCGGCAAGGGGATGGACGGCGACCGCCGAGTTGGACAGCGTGGGCCCGAGGAGGGCTAACGGCTGGACCTGCTGGAAGAGGGTCTGTGCCACCTGCTGGGACTGAATCTTGTCCGAGGCGTCGTCGCGGGTATCGAGGGCGATCTTGGCGCCGTTCACCCCGCCCGAGCCGTTGATCTTCTCCACGGCCAGGTCCATTCCCTTTTTGGAGCTCGGGCCGTAAACGCCGCCGGCGCCGGTCAGGGAGAGGATCGCCCCGAGTTGGATCGTCTTACCCTGGTATGAGTTCGAGGTGCTGGTGCCGGTCGACGCGGTGCCGCCACAAGCGGCCAGTGCCAGTGCCAACGCGATCGTGATCCCACGAGCCACGCTTCTCATCGAGCTTTCTCCCTCCTTCCCTGTCAGGGAATCTGCGCACAGCTTACCGGGAATCGAGGTAGGCTAGCCAGCACTTGCTCCCGCTCTCCGCCTGGATTCAGGTCGCCGGCGCCGTTCAACTCGCCATCGGGCTAGCGAATCTGCCGCTGGCCAGCCGGCTCCAGTACCGCAAAAACCTTGCCGGCGTCTCGGCGATGGTTCGGCAGGTCTTTTATGTCCATGCCGCCTACATCCTCCTGGTCGTGCTCGGCTTCGCCGCCCTCTCCCTGCTGTTTCCCGCGGAACTGGCGGGCGGCCGCCCGCTCGGCCGGTTTCTCAGCGCCTTCCTGGCCATCTTCTGGCTGCTTCGGGTGCCGATCCAGCTCTTCTATTATCCGGTTGAGATCCGACGGCAAAACCGGCTCGCCGACGTTATCTTCACCGTGGCCTTTGCCTTTCTCGCCGTCGTCTTTGGCCTAGCGGCGACGCGATGAGGGCGCTCGCCAGGCTGGCGATCGCCGCCGTCTGGCTCTACCAGGGCGGCTGGTGCAAGCTGGTCGCCCCCAATGAGAGACATCTAAGGGTTGTCGCCGACCTGCCCGGAGTGGGGCCGGTGCGCGCAAGGAGGGTGCTGGCGATAGTCGGCACCGTCGAGGTCGCGCTGGCGGCCTGGGTGCTGAGTGGTCGGGCGCCGCGGACCGCGGCGGCGGCGCAGACGGCGCTTCTCGGCGCCATGAATGGCGGCGGCCTGCTGTTCAGTCGCGACACCATCACCGAACCGGCGAACATGGTGACGCAGAACCTCGCACTCGTCGCCTTGATCTGGAGCACGGCGCGTCGATGAGCGCGACCACGCCCTGGCAGCGAGGTCGTCTCGATGCGCGCGCCGGCAAGCCGCGCCTGCTGTTTGGACAGATGTATGAGGATTGGGACGTCGAGGCCGAGGTGTTGCCGGCGGCCGGGCGAGTGTTCTGCATCGCCTCGGCGGGCTCCACCAGCATGGCGCTGGCGGCCCGCGGCCTGGCGGTGACCGCCGTTGACATCAACCCCGCCCAGGTGGAGTACGTCCGCGCGCGGCTGCGGGGAGCGGCCCCTCGCGCCGGGACGGCCGACCGGTTCTTTGCGGCCGGCCGCCGATTCCTTCCACTGATGGGATTACGTCGGTCGCTGATTCGACAGTTCCTCGAGCTCACGGATCCAGCGGCTCAGGTGCGCTTCTGGCGCGCGCATCTGGACACTGCGCGCTTCAAGGGCGCGCTGGCTGTGGCGATCAACCCGCTCGCGTTGCGCACCATTTACAGCTCGACGTTCGTGCGGGTCCTGCCCAAGCGCTTCGACCGCATCATCCGCGCCCGGCTGGAACGCTGCTGGGCCCGCCATCCCAACCGGACGAACCCCTATGCGTGGCGTTTCTTCCTGGGGACAGATCCTCCGGATTACATGGCCCCCACCCTGCCCTCCCCCGCAAGCGGGGGAGGAAAAGAAGTCGAGCTGGTGTGTGCCGACGCGGCGGCCTACCTCGAGAGTTGCCCGCCGGCCTCCTTCATTGGCTTCACGCTGTCGAACATTCTGGATGGCACGGAGCCCGCCTACGGCGAGCGCCTGATGGCCGCCGTCCGCCGCAGCGCGCAGGATCGAGCCGTGGTGGTGCTCCGCAGCTTCATGGAGCCGCCCCCGGGCGAATCGACGGAATGGGCGGCGCGCGACCGCTCGATGCTCTGGGGCAGGCTGACTGTGGAGGCGGTGCATTGATGCTCTATCGCCTTCGTCGCCACCCGCTCCCAATCCGTGCCTTCTTCACGCATTCATTGGTCCTCACCTACGCCTTTCCGGCGAGCATGCTGCAGCCGCTGCTCCCACCGGGATTGACGGTCGACACCTATGACGACTACGGGTTCATCGCGATCGCAATGGTGCAGACCCGGCAGCTGCATCCGGCCTTTCTCCCTGCGGCGTTGGGCGTCAATTTCTTTTTGACCGGGTACCGGGTGTTCACGCGGTTCGCCTCAAAACCCTCGCTGCGCGGGTTGAGGATCCTGCGCAGCGATACCGACCGGCTCCTGATGGCGCTTGGCGGAAATCTCCTCACGCACTACGGCTACGTCCATTGTCGGGCCGCGATGGAGGCCGACGGCGACCGTCTTCGGGTCACGGTGAGCAGCCCCGGCGCGGCTGCGGATCTCGACGTCGTGGCCGATCTTTCGAGCCGGCCGGCGCCACTGCCAGCGGGCTCGCCCTTCGCCAATCTCGATGACGCGCGCCGCTTCGCGGGCCCGCTCCCCTACACCTTCGACTACGAGCCGGAGACCAACTCGATTGTGATGATCAAGGCAACCCGAACGCGCTGGGAGCCGCAGCCGGTCTCGGTCGTGGTGCGAAAAGCCACCTTCCTCGAGCACCGGCCGTTCAATGAGGTCTCACCCAAACTCGCCAACGCGTTTCACGTCGAGAACGTGCCCTACCGGTGGGAGCGGGGCGTCGTGGAGAAGCTCCGGGCGGCGGCGTGAACTCCGCGGTCGAGCGAGCGTCGCGCGGCCAGTTCGACGGGGTCCTCCAGATCGTCCGCTACAACTGGAGTCTCTACGTCGCGACGATCTTCGTGTCCGCGCTCGTGGTTGCGCTCGTCGTTGTGATTCATCCGACGACCGCGCTCGCGGCGCTGTTGATTCTCGGCGCGATCGCGGCGGTTTTCTGGCTCGCGCTTTCCCTCGCCGTCTCGCACTACGTGTACGACCGGTCGGACCTCTACCGGTGGGAATGGATCCGCGAGCGTGTCGCACCGGATCCCGGGCACGTGGTCAATATCCATGCGGGCCTGGATGAAACAAGCCCGGCGCTCCAGGAGATGTACCCCGCGGCTGAGGTGACGATCCTCGACATCTACGATCCCGCGGAGATGCCCGAGCCCTCGATTGCCCGGGCACGGCGTGAAGAGCGCTCCATGCTGGCCTCGGTCAAAGCAGACTTTCGACAGCTACCACTCCAGACCGCATCGGCCGATTTCGTGACGGTGATCTTTGTCGCCCACGAACTCCGCCGGGCCGCCTCGAAAGAAGCCTTCTTTCGCGAGGCATCGCGGGTGCTGCAGCCAGGCGGAGGCCTGCTACTGGTTGAGCATTTACGGGATGCGTGGAACCTGGCCGCCTTTGGCCCGGGCGCGTTTCACTTCTTTCCTCGCCACGAATGGCTGCGGGTCGCGAGTGCGACCGGATTCCAGTTGGGCGAGGAGATCTCACGGACGGTCTTCGTGCGCGCGTTCGTCTTTGTGCGGTCCTGAGCGCTGCTCGGCGCGAGCCTTCTCGAAGCACGAGCGGCAGAGCTTGATCGCGGTGAGCGGTCCGCGCTCGGCGAAGACCCGCCGCCCGCAATGCGTACACAAGTACTGCTGCTTGGCCATTTGATCGGTAGGTTATCCTGTTGCGCCCAGTCGAAGGACCAGTGCCCGCTGCCTCGGATCTTTCAGCTGCTGAGGGCGATTCGTGAGGTAGGCGATGAAGGTCTCGGGCTCGAGCCGGTGCGCCGCTCCGTCCTGTCGGAGATAGACCTCGTCTCCGCCTAGCTCGGCATTGACCGGCTCGCCCTCTTCCCGCGCGGCGAAGAGGCCGAAGGCGATACGCCAGCGCAGCTGGGTGCGACGCTCGGTTTCTGGCAGTGCGACTCGGATGTCATCGGCGTGGATCGCGTACTCGCGAGCCAGGTGCCAGACCTGGAGGCGAAGCGGGTAGCGGCCGATACTCGTGTCGATCGTCCCGTCGACGCCGATCTTGCCCCACGCCCAACGCACCAGTGCTTGCCGAGCCTCCCATTCCTGCAGTACCTCCAGCGGGCTCATCGCTCGGCGAACCCGTACGCCGCGGGCATTCCATCCGTGGAGCCCGCCGCTGAACGGCAATTGATCAACGGTGCCATCGAGGCAGGCCTGGTTGTAGACCTCATCCGTTGAGAGATGGGCAACCACGTCCTTCACGCTCCAGCCACGACAATGGCTACGCGCCGACCAACCCCTTTGATCGAGGGCGCGAAGATGGGTGCGGATCCGCGCGATCTCGCGGTCGTAAATCGGGAACGGATTAGCGCTTTTTGGGTCGAGGGCTCTTGCGCTTGGCGTTGGCCGGTTTCCCCTTCGGCGCTGGCTTCGGCTCGCGAGGGCCTTCGATCGCGGCCAGCGCCGCCAGCGCGACATTCGTCTCCGCTGAGGTCGTTTCCGTCGCCATCTCGGCTCCCTCGAAGAATCGAGCCTCGACTTCTTCGGCGAAACGCTCGATGGCGTTTTCTTTGTGCCGCGGCTTTGTCGGGCTGACGGTAGCCGTTTTCTTTGAGGCCGACTTTCTCGCCGCAGGCTTCTTCGCCATCAGGCCAATTCTAGGGTGACGTGGTGGGCGCTGCAGCAGGTGACGGCGTCGGCGTGGGGGAACTCTTTGGACTACCGCTTGGGCTCGGGCTCGGCGTTAGACCGCTCGGGACGATCGACGGGAGCGGCGACAGCAGCTCACTCGGAGAGGGTGTTGGCGTGGGGGAGGGCGTCGGCGCCGGCTTGCATTCGGTGCCCGGCAGGTAGAGCTCCTTTTCGGAACTGCTGCTCGAGCCTCCCGACGGTGAGGGTGATGGCGAGGATGACGGCGAAACGTTGGCGTTGCTCGCGCACGGCGGTCCGTCGATGAGCCCATCAGGACGCTTGAACGTCTCAACCGTGAAGTGCGCCTGGGTCAAGCCATTGTTGATGAAATCCCTGAGCACGGAGCTGCCGACCATGCTGCCGTAGACGCCGTTCATGTCCTGATTGCCGCTGTCAGCGGTATGGCCCACCCATGCGCCAATCACCAGGTTCGGCGAATAGGCCATCATCCAGGCGTCGCGATAGTTGTTGGTGGTGCCCGACTTGCCGGCGAACGGTTTGTTCCATCCGAGGTTCCACTGACTCGCGTAATCCTTGAGGATGTATGTGATCAGGTAGGCCTCCTGGGCGCTGATGACCTGTTTGCCTCCGGGCGCGTTCGGCTTGTCGAGCGTGTTGTTGCCTCTGTCTTTCACTTCGAGGACGGACACCGGGTCGTGGCGCATCCCACCGTTTGCGAAGACGCCGTACCCAACGGCATGATCGAGCATGCGGACCTCGCTCGATCCGATCGCCGTTGTCACCTCGCTCTTGAGCGGGGTGGTGATGCCCATGTCGTGGGCGAAATTGACGACACTGTCGACGCCCGCGGCTTGCATCGTTTCCAGCGCCGGGATGTTCCTGGAAAGTAGCAGCGCGCTGTGTGCCGTGATCATGCCCATGTCGCGGTAGTCGAAGTCATGGAACTGCCCGTTGGCGAAATGACGAGATGTGTCATCGAGCATGTTCCCCATGGTGAGCTTGTGCGACCTGAACGCCTGCTCATACGCGTACGGCTTGAAGGACGAGCCCGGTTGGCGTAGCGCGGTCACGACATTGAACTGACCCTTGATGTCGTTGTTGAGGTAATCGGCGGAGCCGACCATCGCGAGGATCTGGCCGGTCTTGGGATCCATCGCCAGGAAGTCGCCATTGTCGGCGCCCAGCGACCCCAACCGCTGCTGGCCCACAGCCACCGCCTGCTCGGCGGCCTTCTGCAGGTTGAGGTCGAGCGTGGTCTTGACCGAGAAACCGCCCTTGTTGACGGCGGACGCCCCGTAGGCGCTTTCCAGCTGCTCGAAGACGTAGTCGACGAAGTGCGGCGCCTGGCTGCTGCGATTCTCCTTGAAGACAAACTTGAGGGGCTCGTTCTTCGCCTGCTCGGCCTGGGCGCTGGTGATCATGCCGCTGCTCACCATGGCGTCGAGCACGACTGCCTGCCGCGCGAGGGCCCGCTCCTTGTGCAGCGCCGGATCAAAATAGGTGGGGCCGTTCGGGAGGCCGGCGAGCAGGGCGGCCTCCCCGAGGGTCAAATCCTTGGCCTTCTTTCCGAAGTAGACCTCGGAGGCCGCCTCGACGCCGGTGGCGTGATGACCGTAATAAATGCTGTTCAGGTACAGCTTCAGAATCTCGGTCTTCTTGTACTTCGATTCAAGCGCTGTCGCAACCATGGCTTCGCGCAGCTTGCGCAGGATCGTCTTCTTCGGCGATTGCAGGATGGCAATCTTGGCCAGCTGCTCGGTAATCGTGCTGGCGCCTTGCTGAGGCTTGCGGGCAATGACATCGATGATGCCGGCCTTGATGACGCGGCCCCAGTCGACGCCGCCGTGCTGGTAGAAGTGCTTGTCCTCGACCGCGATCGTCGCATTTTGGATGTTGGGACTGATGTCCCTCAACTCAACCGGGATCACGCGGACGCCCTGCGAGTTGCGCTGCTCGATCAGGTGGTTGTTGCGGTCGAAGATCTGGATGTCGCCCCCCGCGAGGTCCAGCCGGCTGGGATCGGGCAGGGTGGCATACGCATAAGCGAAGGTGCCGAGCACCAGCAGCAGGACGAGAGCGACGGCGATGCCCGCCACCGTCATCCAATTGCGCCGAACCTTGAGCCACTCGAGCCGATCCTGAAACCAGTTGGGCCGCCAGCCGGCCGGCTTGGCCGCCGAGGCGCGCCGGCGCGCGACGTCCCCGCCTTGCGCTCCCCCATTTGGGGAGGAGGGCGACTCGGGTGCCGGTGGGCGCGGGCCAGTCACTGGCCCGCCCTTCGGTGGAGTCGGTCTGCCCTTGTCTATCGCTTCTTCGAGACGGCCGCGTGCCCTTGCTCGTGCGGGGTGCTCGAGCCGCTGATCAGCCGGCGTGCATAGCCGGCAGCCAGCGCGGTGAGCGCGGCCTCCGCGGCGCTGACCAGCAGCCGCCGCCCGATGCTCTCCTTGGATTGGACTTCGACTTTCTTCTTCCCGTCCGCCTTGACGATGCGCCTCTGCGCTGACGCCCAGGCTTTGGCGTCGTCACGGAACTCCTCTAACCGATCGCGGAGATCATTCAGCTTGAGCTTGCGGGCGACCTGCTCCGCGGGTGAACGGCGGCGTCGCGTCCGATAACCGAAGACAGCAAAGCCGGTGACGGCCAGGACCAGCGCCCCGACCGCGACCTGGAGGATGCGGTTGGTCTGCAGCTGCGTCTTGACGTCGAGGTTGCGCTTCGCGCGCAACTGAAGAGCCTCCAACGTTTCCCCGAGGTGGGCGCGGGTCTGCTCTACTTCCCGTTTCGCTTCAGTACTTGTTTGGCCCACTCGGCATCCTCCTTCAGCGTGGTCATCGTCTTAGGTGGCGGTCCGATCTTCAGCATGCTCTTTCCGATCAGGCCAAGGACGACGGCAAGCACCAGGAAGAGCCCCGTCTCGATGCCGGCGACCAGCGCGTGCGCCGGAATGAGGAGGGCGATCAGGACGAGCAGCATGATGAAGAACAGCAGGGCGCAGAGCGACGCGATCCCAAGGAACACCGCCGCTTTGAGGTTGCTCTGGAGCATCTCCTTGACTTCGATCTTGGCCAGCTGGATTTCCTGCTGGACGAGGCGGACGGTGTCTTCGACCGCCAGCCGGGCAAGGTCGATCAGGCCACGCCGGCCATTTCCGTTTGTCGCCGTCGTTCGTGCCGAGTCCGTGGCCGAAGCCCGGGGAGCAGAATCCATCAACGCCCTCCTTCCTTCCTGTCGCGCCGCCTTAGAGCTATGCTAGAACGTAAACATTATAGCGTGCCTGTCAACTTTACGTTAAGCTAATTGCGATGGAAACCGATCCGATGATTCCCAACCCCGGCCAGCCGGAGGTGGGCGACCCGCCGGGACCAGAGCTAGCACCGCCGCCGCCACAGCCCGAGATCCAGGAACCTCCGCCGGCGCCGGTCGAGGTCCCACAGCCGGGCTTCAATCGACCGCAGGCACCCCCACCCGGACCATCCCCCAGGGGGGAGGGAACCACCGCGGCTCTGCATCGGCAGGGCCTCCGCTAACCCCCAAAGCCCAATAATGGCGAGATGATTCGGCGGATTCCTGGCGTCCGCGGCGCACAGGCCTACCTGCATCACAGCCGCGAGGGTCTCGCGGTCATCGACCCTGGCTATACCGGCAGCTTCCGCGCGGTTTGTCGATTCGTCGAGCAGCAAGGCCTTGGCGGGATCGATTGGGTCATCATCACGCATCACCACGTCGATCACGCGGGCACCGCCCTCGCACTCTGCCAGGCGACCGGCGCTCGTCTCGCCGTGCACGCGGCAGACGCGCCCTACCTGCAGCCACGCCGGCCGAAAGAGCGCATGACCTGGTGGGGCCTGACCGATCGGCTGCCCTCAGCGCTGGCCAGATTCGTCGTGACCTGCGCGGGCCCCGCGGCGCGCCTGCTCGAGGACGGCGAGACGATCGCGGGGCTGACCGTGGTGCACGCGCCAGGCCATACGCCGGGCAGCATCGGCCTTTACTCCGAATGGGAGTCGGCACTCTTTCTGGGAGACATCCTGAACAACGAACGCGGAATCCGCACCCCGCCCTGGAACGTCAATCACTCGCACCAGCGCGCCATGCGAGCACCTCTGCGACTAGCGCCGCTCCGCTACGAGCGCGCCTACTTTGGCCACGGGCCGGCCATCCTTTCGGGCGCCGACCAGCGTGTCCGCGCCTTCCTGACGAGCCGGATGCCGGCGTTCGCGGGCTAGCTCACCGGGTCGCCGCCATCGGCTTAGTCTGACGTCCGTGCTCCCGCCCGTATTTCGGCAAGCCCTTGACGGCACCGATGAGCTGCTCGTGAGCTCGCGCGAGGACGGCCGCGAGCGTGCGGTTCGCGCCTGGTTCGTCGTCACCGCCGATGGCGAGATCTACCTTTTCAATTACGCCTACGCGCTTCGCGTGGCGCGCTGGCGAAAGGATCCCTGGATTCGCTTGACGGTCCCGGGAGGTGATCACTCCGTGGAAGGACGGGTGCGGTTCATCGATCCGGCCGAGCTCGATGCCGCCGTCCAGGACCAGGTCGTCGAGCGATGGGGGATGTGGGGCGCGACCACGCCGGAAGGGCTGCGGCGAATGGTTCGAGATGGCTCGCACGTCCTGGTGCAGGCCGAGGTACCGTACGAGGAAGGACGATGAAGTTCGGCCTGATCGGCGTCCCCTCCAGCGCCGGCGCCCACGGCCCTGGTCAGGAGAAGGCGCCCTCGGCGCTGCGTAAAGCCGGCTTGCTCGGCGCGCTCCGAGAAACTGGCCTGGAGGTGGAGGACCTCGGCGATCTCGCGGTCGCTCGCTTTAGTCCGGACCGTGCCAACCGCAAGCGACAGAGCCAATCGCGCGTGGTCAAGGTCGCGGGCCAGGTTGCTGATGCGGTCGCGGCGGCGGTTGAGCGCGACCTGGTCCCGCTCGTGCTCGGCGGCGATTGCACCATCACGCTTGGCGTCGTCGCCGGATTGCTACGGCACCAGCCCGACCTCGGCCTGCTCTACTTCGACGGCGATGCCGACCTGACCACCCCGGAGACGACCCACTCGGGCATCTTCGACTCGATGGGCGTGTCGCACCTGATTGGCAAGGGCGATGCCGAACTGGCCCACATCGGGCCTCGCTTCCCGCTCCTGCCGCAAGACCGGATCGTCCTGTTTGGCTTTCATCCCTACGAGATCGAGCCGGAAGAATCCCGGCTGCTCGAGACGTCGGCGATGGTGCAGTACCCGGTCACCTCGATCGATGACCGCGCGGTCGAGCTCGCGGCAGAGGCTCGGGCGCGTCTCGAGGAGCGCGCGCGGGCGATTGCCGTGCATTTCGATGTCGACGTGATGGATTCCGCCGAGATTCCGCTGGCGGACTGGCCGCACTATGATGCGCTGTCGTTCGGCGACGCGATGCGCTGTCTGAGCGTGTTTGTCGGATCGCAAAAGCTGGCCGCGCTTGTCGTGACGGAGATCAACCCGGACAACGATCCGGACGGTCTACTGGTGGGGCAGTTTATCGATGGTTTCGCCGACGCCCTGCGGCCGGTGGCGGCGAACGCCGCGCGCCACTAGCAGGCCGAAGCCGAGAAGCTGGTTGTGCCCGGCCCGATGTTGCCGGTGTTCCAGGCGCCCGTGTCGGAGGTTGCGGTGTGCGTCGGCGCCGTGGAATTGGTCCAGGTCACGGTTGAACCGGCGGTGATCTGGATGGGGTTCGGGCTGAAGCACCAGGAGGGAGTCCCCGCGCAGTTGATGATCTGAGCCGGTGAGTTGGCTGCGCTTGCAACCGGCGGTGCAAGCAGGACTCCCGGGAAAGCGATGGCAAACGCCGGCAATAGTCTTCGCATGAATTGACGTACGAGCTGGCGTTACGCCCCGTTCAGCTTTTCGAGGATGACCTCATGGAGTAGTCCGTTGCTCGCCACGGCGTTTCCTCCGGCGTAGGTTCGATTCCCCTTGAAGTCGGTCAGCCGCCCGCCCGCCTCCTCGACGAGGATGAGCGGCGCCGCGAGGTCCCAGGAATAGAGCTCCGGTTCGAACATGGCTTCTCCAGCGCCCTCGGTCACCAGCGCGTAACCCCAGAAGTCGCCGAAGCCGCGGTCGCGCCAGGCGGCACTGACGACGGCATCGAAACCGCGCTCCTTGCCGGCGGCGGCGAAGGCGGTGCGCGAGGCGTAGAAAACCTGGGCGTCCTCGAGCTGCGAGATCTTCGACACGTGCAGGCGTCGCTTGCCCGCCCAGGCGCCGCCGCCGCGCACGGCGTGCCAGCGCTCGTGCATCGCGGGCGCGGACATCACGCCCACCTCCAACACGCCCGCGCGTTCCAGCGCGATCAGCGTCGCGAACGCCGGGACGCCCCGCAGGTAGCTGTGGGTGGCGTCGATCGGGTCGATGATCCAACGGGTCTCCTGGTTCGAGGTGCGGTCGCCGTATTCCTCCGCGAGCACGCCGTGCGCCGGGTACTTTCGTTCAATCCGTTCCCTCAGCTCCAGTTCGATGGCGGTGTCCGCCTGGGTGACGAAGGTGCGGTCCGGTTTTCGGTCCACGCGTGGGCCACGACGGAAATATCGCATCGAGATGCGGTCGGCGGCGTCGGCCAGCTCGAGGGCAAACGCCGTGAGCTCCTCGCGCTCGCTCAGGACCGGACCTCCTCCATCGGTGCATAGCGTAGCCTCCAAACCCCCACCGTGACCCTCCCCCGCAAGCGGGGGACGGACTTCTTCCGCGGCGGGGCAGGGGAAAGAGCTTGTTAGGCTGGCAAGCATCGCTTCCCAATCACCGGCCCGCCGCTACCGCCAGATCAGCCGTGTACTCGCTCGACACGGGCTCGGTTTCTTCATCAGCATCACGGGCCTGGAGCGCTTTGTTCCGTTCCAGCGCATCTTCAATCGCAACTACGAGCAGCCGCTCTCACGCCCGGAGCATGTCCGGAGCGCACTGGAAGAACTCGGCCCGACGTTCATCAAGCTCGGGCAGATTCTCTCGACACGAGCCGACCTCCTGCCCGCCGCGTACCAGGTCGAGCTGGCCAAGCTCCAGGATGCGGCGCCATCGCTCAAGACCGGTGTCGTCACCTCGATCATCGAATCCGAATTCGGCCGGCCGGTTGAGGACGTATTCGGTAGTTTCGACCCGGTGCCGCTGGCCGCGGCGTCGATCGGGCAGGTGCACGCCGCCACGCTGCCGGATGGGACGGCCGTCGTCGTCAAGGTGCAGCGTCCCGAGGTCGTCAGCCAGATCGAGCAGGACCTGCGCATCCTCCACAACCTGGCCACGACGGCGAGCCGGCGCTGGCCGGTGGCCGAGGAGTACGACGTCGTCGGGCTGGTCAACGAATTCGCGCAGACGTTGCGCGCCGAAACGGACTACGTCCGTGAGGGGAGAAATGCAGAACGGTTCAGCGCAAACTTCGCCGGCGATGACACCGTCCACTTTCCGTGTGTCTTCTGGGAGCAGACGACAGCCCGCGTGCTGACGCTGGAGCGGCTCGCCGGCATCAAGATCGATGACTTCGCGGGCCTCGATGCAGCCGGCGTCGATCGCGGGCGGATCGCGATGAACGGCGCCCGGATGGTGCTGAAGATGGTCTTTCGCGACCGCTTCTTCCACGCGGATCCGCACCCGGGGAACTTCGTCATCGAACCGGACGAGCGGATCGGGGTGGTCGACTTTGGGATGGTCGGCACCGTCGGGTCGCGCATCCAGGAGCAGCTCGTCTGGGCGCTGCTCGCCTACACCAGCGAGGAACCGGATCGCCAGGTTGACGCGTTGTACGAGCTCGGCATCGCCGGCCAGCATGTCGACCGCGCGGTGCTGAAGCGGGATGTGGAACACCTGCGGGCCCGCTACTACGGCCGGCCCGTCGGTGACATTGCGATCCGCCCAGTCGTCAACGATGTCCTCGGCGTCGTCCGCCGGCATCGATTGCATTTGCCGCCTGGCTACGCGCTGCTGCTGAAAACCGTCCTGATGCACGAGAGCCTGGTGACCCGCCTCGATCCAAGCTTCGAGTTCACGACGGTGCTCGTGCCCTATGCGCGGGGGATGATGGTGCGGCATTTCTCGCCGGTGGGCTGGGGGCGGTCGGTTGGCCAGGCCGGAATCGACCTCGCGCGGCTGGGGGTGGAACTTCCCCAACAACTCCGCCGCCTGCTCAGCTCGCTGCAGCGCGGCGATCTCGAGTTAGCGATTCGTCCCACCGGGTTCGAGCCGGTGCTGCGGCGCGTCGAGCGGATTGCCAACCGGCTGGTGCTGGGCATTGTCGCCGCGGCCTTCGTGGTCGCGCTCGCGGTGCTGCTGTCCGCCTACCACATGCGCAGCGATCCCCAGACAGGCGCCATCTTGCTCGCGGGCTTCGTGCTGGCGAGCGTGCTGGGTGTGTATATCGCCTGGAGCATTCTGCGCTCGGGAAGGCCTTAGAACGCCGGCGTAATCGGAGTGTTGCCGATCGGAACCGATTGCGAGGCGCCGTTTGCGTCGACGATGTTGAAGGACACATGGATGCCGTCGTCCGTGCTCGCGACGACTGCCACCTTCGTGCCGCCCGGCTGCGCAAGAACGATCAGCCAATGCGGGTGAGGGCACATGCACTGGTGCCAGACCGTCTCGTGAGTGCGCCAGCGGATCACCTGGGCCTCTTGAACGCTCGGGTTGCCAAACGTACTGCCAACCACGAGCGAGCCGTCCCAGGAGAATCCCTGCACGAGGATTCCGGAAAGCTGGCCGACCACGGTACCACTCGGCAGCTGGCGAATGAGGGTCACCGGGCCACCGTTGGCGTTGCTGGCGAGCTGCTCGGCGATGTACTGACCATCGTGGCTGGCCACGATCCGCGCCAGTGGATTGGGATAGCTTCGCTGATAGATCACATGGCCATCGCTGAGCGAGATCAAGCTCAAGCTCCATGTGTACCCAGATCCTTGGCCGATCAGGACGGCCTGCCGGGTCACGATGCTGCAGGCAGCCAGCATCGGGGCTTGAGACGGTGCCGTAGGGAGGCTGATCGCTCCGACGGGGTCCCGCGGACCATTGATTTTGAGCATCTCAAGCTGATAGGTAGCGGTCGGCGTCGAGGTCACGCCGCAGAACTGCCGACTGTCATCGGCCCACATCATGACCTGCTCGACTGGAACCGAACCAACGGGGTTGCCATCGGAATCGTTAACCGCGCTGGTGCCTCCCGGGGTGTTGGGCCGACGCCAGAGGCGTAAGCCATCTGGCGACTGAATCACGATGTCCGGGCCGAGGTTCTTGACCTGCTTTCCGGTCCAATCCAACCCGTGCAGGTCGTCGTAAGGCCCGGCGTACCAGATGAGTGGGCCGGACGTCGTGGGCGTTACCGATGGCGACGCACTGAGCGCAGACGTCGGGTTCGGGGTTGGCGCGACGTGCCGCCCGGTGCCCGTCCGAAATCACCAGCGGACTTTGATCTGCTTGTGCTCGCCCTTGACGGCGGGATCGTCCTGATCCAGCTCGACATGATAGAGGCTGTTGTCGCGCAGGCCGTGGTACTCGATGATGAAGGTCGTGCCATCCCAGTGCGCGTTGTCCAGCGTCACCCCATCCGGCGGCTCGAGCTTGATGGATGGATCCTGGCTCGGCCGGCTGATGTAGTCCGCGCGGATCTCGCCATCCAGCGGGACGTTGGTCGCGCTATCCGGTGGGCTGACGGCACGGATATGCGCGGCGGCCATCGTTGCCCCCAGGCCTCCCTGCTGGGCGCGGAGGACCATCACGAAGCCGCCGACTGCCAGCGCGAAGACCACGACCAGGACGGCTCCGGCGAGCTGTCTCACCCAGTTCTTCATCCGCGCGAATAACGGCGAAGACTTAGAAAAGGTGCGTCAGGCGGTGCCGAAGGAGCTTGGTGCCGCCGGGGTCGTGGTAGGGCGGTAGCAGCTCACGCATCCGCGCTTCAGCGAGCGCGACCATTGAGTCGACGCTCTCTCCGGCGCTCTCGATCGGTGCGCCGATGATCAGCCGAATCGTCTTGCGTAACCAGAGATCCTGCGTACCGGAGAGCGCCACCGGCACTACCGGCACATGGTTGTCGACCGCGAAGTGGGCAAAGCCCTTTTTGAAAGGCATGACCTCGCCCTCGGTCGAACCGTAGTGGCCCTCGGGATAGATCGCGACCACCCCACCTCGCTTCAGGCATCGGTTGACGTGCTCGTAGAGCACCAGGTCCGGGCGGGCCTGGCGATTAACCGGGATGTAGCCGCCGACGCTTTTGACGAGTGCCCATTGGACTTTGCGCGTCACGAGCATCGTGGTGTCACCGAGGAAGTGAACCCGAGGCTCTGCCGGGAAGCTGGCGAGGATGGCGAAGGAATCCAGCCAGTTGAGATGGTTGGCAATCAGCACGTATGGGCTACCGGTCGGAATCCTATCCCGGCCCTCGACCGTGATGCGAAACAGCACATGCAGCAGGGGCACGGCCCAGAGCCGCAGCGCTCGATATGCCAGGGTGGCTTCCCGCTGCACCGGAAGGAGATCGGCGGGCGGCTGCGCGGGCGCCTGCATTCGCGTAATTAAACCCGCTCCCAAAGCCCGACGGCCTCCCCCGGCTTGTGGGGGAGGAATCCGGCGTCGCGCGACTAAAGCTGCTTGTGGGTGGGCAGGTGCTCTTCCAGGGTTTCCTTCGAGGGGAAGCGGTCGCCGCAGGTTGGGCATTCGAGCCCACCCGATAGGCCGCCGGCCCCGGCAAGGGCCTTCTCCTCGACGGGTTTGCCGGATTCGTCCAAATCGTCCAAAGGTTCTACCTCCTGATTTCAGAATGGCTCAGAACGGGCGCCGCCCGCAAGCGTCAAACTGGAAACCGACTAGGGGATTCGAACCCCCTGAGCCTCGAGGATGCCGCGAACCATGCCTTCGCTGAAGTCGCGTGCTTGCCCCATGGTCTCTTTAGACCCGGCTTCCGCCTTGGGCCATTGCGTGACCAGGCGCTCGAGTTCCTCATCGAACAGCCGCGAGACCAGCTCGGGAGAATGCGTGACCTCGCGACCGCCGGCATCCGGAACCGTGACCTCGTGCAAGATTCGCTGGGCGATCATGTACCGATAGATGCGGTCGGTCGCCAGATCTTCCATGTAGCCGTCAAGCAGGCTCGCCCCCTTGCCGTTCAGCACGCCATTGCGGTAGCGAATGACGGTCCGCACGGCTGCTCGGGTTCCTTCGAGCGTCCGCTTGCCAATGCCTTGCGGACTGGGCCGCAGGTCTTTGTGAATGTTGGCGTCTTTGCGCCGCGCCGCGATCTGATTCGGATACGGGAACTGGTTGACCGCGATCTCGTTTTGGTCGGGATGCCCGGTCCAGGCGCCGTCCATCAAGCTGTTCGCCTCGTTTTTCTTGTCCTGTTCGAGGACCTTGAGCGCCCGCGCGTTGAGCTCCGCGTCTTCACGACTGGGATAGAGGGCCGTCATCCCCCCGATCGCCAGCATGCCTCGCTTGTGACAGACCTCGGGCATCACCTCGCGCACCGCCTGGAAGAACGCGACATCGTGCGGGATGGTGTTGCGATCGGGGAGAACCCAGGCCGGGTCGTGCAGCGTGAAGTCGATCAGGCTGGCCATGTAGTCCCAGCGCCCCAGGTTGAGTCCCATCATGTGCTCGCGCAGGTTGTTGGCGAACTCCTCCATCTGGTAGGCGAGCGGGTGTGACTCGACCAGAGCCATGCACTTGATGTAGTCGGACGGCCATCCGCGCGCCGCCGAAATGGCTTGAAAGAGGTCCCGCCACCAGAGCGCTTCGTCGGCCGACTCCGACTTGGCGATGTAGATCGACAGCGGATGCTTCAAGCGGGCGGGGTCGACCTGGTAGGCGACCATCGCCACGTCGAAGAGCGCCGCGGCCATCGGCTCGCCCTTGATCACCCCGGCCTGCTCCAGGTGAAGGCCGCGCGGCCGCGTCAAGATGACGGTCTTGCTCTCGCTGATGGCGACCTCTCGATTGCGCTTCCGATCCTGATAGGTGAGTTCGCCACGCAAGGCGGCGATGATGTTCCGGACTCCCTGGTTGATGTTCGGCCAGGCATTGGCCACGGAGTCTTCGAGATCCAGCATCACCCCCGGAGCCCCGGAATTCAGCATCTTGACCACGAGCTCCGCGTCGTCGGCCGGGCCCGTCATCTGGTTGCGCTGATCCTGGCACCAACCCGGCAGTGAGACCTTCCAGCTGCCGGTGGTTGCTTCCGAGGCCGGGAGATAGTTGGGCAACCGGCCCTGGTGCGCGGCCTCGAGAACCCGGCGCCGCCTGGCCGTGAGCTCCCGCTGGCGTGCCGTAAACGCCTGGTGCAGGGGGAGGAGGAACTCGTAGAAACCGCGGGGCAGGTCGCGGCTGGGATCCAGTTCCGGTGGCGCCTGGTTGACGGGTGGATCCGCCGAGATCACCGTCTTCATTTGCTAGTCCAGACTCTAGCAGCGAGGAAGGAGGTACTGGGTGCCAGTCAGCTGACTTTGCGCATGCCGGTGCCGCGCCGCTCGTGCTCGCGGCGCTCGCCACGCAAGGTGACCTGCACCGCTGAGCTCCGATAGATGTATCCGCGGGTGATTGCCTGCTTGACCTGGCGCCAGTAGGCTTCCCGCAGCCAGCGCCGCTCGACCACCAGCTCGACGCCCGTGAGGGTGAGGTGATCGGCGGTCAGGGTCGCGACCGTATCCTCCCGCTGTGCGTCGCGGACGGCCCCGACGTCGAGCCCCGGCATCAGCCAGTCCGCTGGGATCTCCAGTGCGGCATCCGAGGTGTCGCCGTGCAGCTCCGGCTGGTTCGCCACACTAGAAGGAACCTCAAAATACCCGGCAGTCTTGCGCCCAGGGGGCAGGGAGTTGAGGGCTAGGCCGGCGGGGTGCGGCCTTCCACCGCGACGGGAAGGTCAATCTCAAAGGCCGACCCCTGTCCGGGCTGGCTATCGACCCCCACGCGGCCGCCATGGCCTTCGACGACCTGTCGCACGAGGTAGAGACCGATCCCGGTGCCGACGACATTGTTGAGCTCCGGGTCGTTGACCCGGTAGAACTTCTCGAACAGCCGGGGGCGCGCCGCAGCGGAGATGCCGATTCCGTGGTCCTTCACGACCAGCCGGACACGCCCGTCCTCCCGGTCTCCCGTGACCTCGATCTGCGGCGGCCCCGCGCTGAACTTCACGGCGTTCTGCAGCAGGTTGTCGACCGCCGTGGCGAGCCGCTCCGGGTCGCCGACCACCGTGAGCGGCGCGGCCGCCAGCTCGAGGTGGACGGTACCGTGTTTCAGCTCCACCTGTGGACGGACGCGATCCACGGCATCCGTGACCACGGTTCGCAGGTCGAGCTCCGTCATTTGCTGGGTCGCCGCTCCGTCCTCCAACCGCGCCAGCAGCAGCATTCGCTCGACTTGTCCGCGCATCTCGGTCGATTTGTCCATCAGGGTCCGTATCGCGTGCTGCGCCGCCGGTGGAATCTCGCCAAGAGATCCTTCCTCGAGCAGCGAGGCGTAGCCGCGGATCACGGTCAGGGGTGTGCGGAGCTCGTGCGACGCAATTTGCATGAACTCGCGCCGCGCGCGTTCCAGCTCGAGCAACGCTTCGGCGCGTCCCCGTTCGCGCTCCAGGGCCTGCCGGGTATCGACCGCGATGGCGGCCTGCGCCGCGACGAGCTGAAGCCGGCGGAGCTGCTCCGGCCGAAGCCAGCGCGGCCGACGCCAGTACAAACCGACGAAGCCGACAAGTCGCTGCCCGGCACGCATCGGCAGGAAGATGCTCGCCTTGGCCCCGGCCAGCTGCGTGCCCCGGCGAGCCCAGTCGGGAAGCTTCGTGTCGCTCTCGGGATCCGCCACGTAGACCGTCACCCGCGGGTCCGCAAGCCAGGCCACCTGATCCGCGGTCAACGGCGCACCTATCGACGCGTCCTTATCGGGCCACTGCCGGCCTCCGGTCGCCCCCACGTGATAGCGCCCGTCGCCCTGCAGCACCCGAAGCGTGGCGAAGTCCGCCTGGCTCAGGTCGACGAAGCCCCGCAGGATACGGTTGTCGGCTTCCGTGTCGGGCAGCCCCGAGTCGGTCGGCTGGAGCGCCTCGATCATCGCCAGGGCTTTGATCGTCTGCTCCGCCTCGGCGTACTGTTCCGCATGGGCGAGCGCGAGCGCGGTCTGGGCCGCGATCGATTCCATCAGGCGCAGGTCGTCCTCACTCAGGGATCGCGCCCCCATCCGAGCCAGCGAGAGCACGCCAAACAGCCGGTCCCCGGTCACCATCGGAACACTGATGATGCTTTCCGGGATGCGCGTCGTCCCGGCCGGATATACCATCCGTCGATCCTGGCTGCCGTCAGGAATGAGGAACGAGCGCCGGGACTGGGCGGCGATCCCGGTGATGCCCTCGCCGAGCGAAAGCGTCACCGTGTGCCAGTCGGTTCGTTCGTAGGCCTCGGCCCGGGCCACCGATTTGACCAGCACGAGGCGCTCGGATGCCTCATCCCAGCGATACAGGCGAAAGTGCTGGTAATCGATGACCCGCAGCGTCGCCTCGGTCACCGTGTTGAGCACCTCCTCGGCGTCGAGGCTCTGGATGATGCGCGGCGAGACGTCCTGCAAGAGGTCCTTCCGCCGCTGCAGCAGCAACTCCCGACGCCGGCTGAGATAGACGAACTGGATGACCGCGGCGGCGGCGAGGATGCCCGTGACGAGGCGGACGACGTCGCTCGCGCTGCCGATGCCAAAGCCTGCGACGGGCGGGATGAAGAAGTAGTCAGAGACGAGGGCAACCGCCGCGGTCGCCGCGATCGCCGGGCCGCGACCCAGACGCCAGGCGATGGCGCCGACCAGCAGGACGAAAACCAGGAGGAAGGTCTCCATCCGCGGGATCCGCAGGACCCAGGCCAAGAGGGCGAGCCCGAGCGCCACGACACCAACCGACGCGATGGCAGCCGCATAGGAAAGGGCCCGTCGGATCATGCGTTCGCACGATACGGAAAATCCGGAAGAGGGCGCCTGCCGAGCACCAGCTTGACGAACCGCGGCGCCGCCCCGTAGGCTGGAGCCCTTCGTGTCACAAAACCCATCTAGGGAGGTATCAGCATGAGGATAGCATGCGTACTCGACGTTGACTACGAAGACTCGGAGTTCCAGGAACCCTACGACGCGTTCCGCAAAGCAGGCCACCAGGTCAGCATCGTCGGGCTGAAGGCCGGTAAAGAGCTCAAGGGGAAGAAGGGCACGGTCACGACCACTGCCGAGGCAGGCATCGACCAGGTACGCCCGGACCAGTTCGACGCCCTGTTCATCCCGGGCGGCTACTCGCCCGACAAGCTTCGGGCGGACCCCAGGATGGTCGCGTTCACCAAGGCGTTCCTCGGCGCGGACAAGCCCGTCTTCGCCATCTGCCACGGGCCGCAGTTGCTGATAACGGCGCGGGTCGTCGAGGGTCGCAAGATGACGGCCTGGAAGACCGTCCAGGACGACCTCTCGCAGGTTGGGGCCAACGTCGTCGATCAGGAGGTCGTCGTCGACAAGAACCTGGTCACGTCGCGGCAGCCGAGCGACATCCCCGCGTTCATCAGGGAGTCCTTGAAGGTGCTGGAGAAGGTCCCGGTCGGTTCGCGCTAGGGCTCAGTTTTTCGGAGCCCAAAGATGCCGGGGCCGCTGCGCCGGCATCTTTCTTATTTAATGGCGGCAATGCGAGCCGACCGGTCGGTGAGGGAGATCCTGCAAGCGGCCGCACCAATCGCCCTCGCCGTCTTCGTCTTTGGCGCCTCCTTTGGTGTGCTCGCGGTTGCCGCGCGCCTGCCCGCCTGGTCCGTCGTGCTGATGTCGATCCTGGTCTTTGCCGGGTCGGCCCAGTTCGCGGCCCTCGGCGTGATTGCCGCGGGCGGCAGCGTCCTGACCGCGATCTTCGCCGGCGCTCTTCTCAACCTTCGTTTCATCGCAACGGGGATCGCGGTGGCGCGATCGCTTCCCGGCGGGCGACTCTTGCGGTCGTTGCTGGCCCAGCTCTCGATCGATGAGAGCTATGCCATGTCCGTTCGCGCCGGCGCACCGGGAGCGCCGGACGGCCGAACGTTGCTGGTGACCGGCGCCTGTCTCTACGCCGTGTGGGTCTTAGGGACGCTGATTGGAGCGCTGTTCGGCCCGGTTCTGGGTGACCCCAAACGGCTCGGGCTCGATGCGGCGTTCCCTGCCGGTTTCGTGGCGTTGCTCTGGCCGTTGCTGTCTGGACGGCATGCCGTACGATGCGCGATCGGCGGGGCGGTCGCCGCGCTTACCCTTGCGCCGTTCACCCCGCCAGGCATCCCGCTGGCGGGCGCTGCGGTGGTCGGGTTATGGCTGGCCCGCTAGCACTGGCGCTGGTGCTGGGGCTCGCCAGCCTTTCGTTCATCATGCGGGCAACGGGTCCGTTCCTGCCGAACTTGCCGTCCGCGGTCACCGAGCGGACGGTCGGGCTGGCGCCAGCATTGCTCGCGGCCCTGGTGGCGATCCAGCTCACCGGCCCACACGGTCTGCTTCACCTCGATGTAAAGGTGCCCGCGGTCATAGTTGCCGCAGTGCTGGCCGCCCTGCGGGCGCCCTTCATTGTCTGCGTGGTCGCCGGCGCACTGGTCGCGGCTCTCCTACGGGCGCTCGTCCACCTGAACTAATCCCTTGTCAAGGAGGCCGCTTCTCGCGAAGATGACAGGTACGAATATGAGGAAGGGCTCGAGCCCGGGAGGTACTTCATGAAGGGATGGTCGCGGAACGCGGTGATCTACGGCCTCGCGTCGGCGGTGGTGACCCTGCTCTTGAACTGGATCGGCAACGCGACAGGAGGCGGGGACCCCTGTCGCCGTAGCTCGCCACTGGGCCTGCTGGCGTTTCTCATCTTCCTGGGGCTCATGGGCGCCGCCGGCTTCATGACGGCCCGAGCCGGCGGGACCATCGGCACGGCCACGATCGCCGGCCTGGTCGCCGCACTGATTTCGGGCGTTGGCACGGTGATCGCGTTCGCCATCATCGTCAGCTCGATCCCTGCAAGTTGCATCGCGAACAACAACACCGGGGTCAGCTCACAGACGCTGCTCACGACCGGCGGGATCGTGGCGGGCGTCATCCTCAGCATCATCGGGCTGGGGGTGGGCGCGGGTGCGGGTGCGATCGGCGGGTTGATGGGTCGGCGGCCGGCAGCAACCGCGGTCTGAACCCTCGGCGACGCAATCCCTCCCCCGCTTGCCGGGCCCGTCGGCCCACGCGAGCGGCGCTTTAGTGCCAGGCGAGCGTTTGAGACGTTTGGGAGGGTAGGGTCGGGGCTAAAGCGCTCTAACGCTTCTTGGCGTCGACCGCGTGTTGCAATTGCGCCTTGGACATCCGGGAGCGGCCTTTGATGCCACGCTCGCGAGCCTCGTTGCGCAGCTGCGCGTAGGTCCGGCCCTTCGACCCGCTGTGTGACCGAAGCCCGCCGCGGCGTTCGGATGAGATGTCCTCGATCGACGTGCGGCTGGCCTGCTTCGCTTCACCGGCTCGCGCGCGGTCCTTGTTCACCGTCCGGGCCGCGATCTCTTCGGCCTTGTTTTCCCTGGCGCCGCGGTCCTTGAGGCTCTCCTTGATGTGCTCGTACTGACGCTCACGCTTGGGGCTCCATGCGTTCTGCGGCATGCCGTCCACCTCCTGTAGGTCCTTCCTTTTATCTATCAACTTCCCGGGGCCGGACGCAACTTCCTTGACACACCGATCGATCTCGCCCATCATGAGGCGGACTTCTTGAGGCGAACGTCTTACCCTACGTCTGGCTACAGCCTCGGGACGCGCGGCCGACGATCGTCGCGCCGTCTCGTTGTTCCCCCGCGCCGGCGCACGCCCGTCATCAGGCTGCTGATCGTCGGCGTCGTCCTTTTGCTCGGCAGCCGCGCGTTGGGGCTGCTGGAGGCGCACCGCGACATCCATCCGGTCGCGGCCACCGCCCGCACCGCGACTCCGCGTCCGGCGGTGGCTGCCCGGCCGTCGCCAAGCTCTCGTCCGACGGCCACCCCATCACCTTCGCGGCCGCCCGTGCCCACACAGCTGCCGCAGGTCAAGGTACCGGTGTTGAGCGCCGGCTGGCTGCGCACCCACCCCATCACCGAGATTCCGTCGATCAGGGGCCGGGCGGCGATCGTCGTCGACCTCACCGCCGGACAGATCCTCTACCAGCAGGACCAGGCCACCCGGTACGCGGACGCCTCGCTGACCAAGATGATGACGGCCATGGTCGCCGCCGACCTGGTGCCGCTGGATACCGTGATCACGGTCCCAGATGGCGCGACCCAGGTCGAACCCAACCACATGGGAATCAGTACTGGAGAGAAGCTGACCGTGCGCGAGCTGCTCGACGGCATGATGCTCGATTCCGGTAACGACGCGGCGGAAGCGATCGCGATGGGAATCGTCGACCGCGCGACCTTCATCGGCTTCATGAACCAGAAGGCTGCGGCGCTGCACCTGCGGGCGACGCACTTCACCAACCCCAGCGGCCTCGACGATGCCGATCATTACAGCTCGGCCTACGACCTCGCCGTCATGGGAGCGACGCTGCTCGCCGACTACCCGGACCTCCGGGGGATCGTGGGATCGAGACAGGTCTCCATCTACGCGACACCACAGCACAAGGCGTTCGACCCGATCAACATCGATCGGCTGCTCTGGACCTATCCGGGCGCGATCGGGATCAAGCCCGGCTATACCGGCGCCGCCGGCTACTGCCTGGCCGGCGCCGCGACGCGGAACGGGCGCACGATCCTGGTGGTCGTGCTCGGGAGCACGCAGCATTTCACCGACGCCGCGACGCTCCTCGATTTCGGGTTTCGGCACCCGGTCACACGCTAAGGCCCTATCCTGCCCTCCCTCGGATGGGGAGGGAATCGCCCGGCTAAGATTCGCCTGAGATGGGCGACATCAGCGAGATCTTCAACCTGGCTATCCCGTGGACTCATCTCGTTGTTCGGTCGGTCATCATCTACATCGTCTTTTTCATCGGCCTTCGCCTCTTCGGCAAACGCGAACTCGGTCAGTTCACGACGTTCGACCTCGTGCTCGTGCTGCTGATCGCGAACGCGCTGCAGCCGGCCATCACCGGCCCCGACAACTCGGTCACCGGCGGCGTGATCATCATTGGCGTCCTGTTGATCTTCAACCGCGGGGTCGCGGCTGTGCGCAGCCGCTGGCCATGGTTCGACGCCCTGATCGAGCCACCGCCCACCGTGGTCGTCCAGGATGGCGAAATCAGCACGCCCGCGCTGGAGAAGGAAGGGCTCAGCATCACCGATGTCGAGATGGCCATCCGCGAACACGGCGTGAACAAGCTGAGTGATGTCAAGCAGGCGGTGCTCGAAAACGACGGAAGCATCAGCGTCGTGACCAAAGGCAGCGGTGACCGCTATCGCCGTCGCCGTCGCGTCCGCTTTCTCAAGCGGTAACCGTCCGTGGCTGAAGAGCGTCGCGTCGTCACGATCCTCTTCGCCGACGTCGCGGGTTCGACCGCTCTCGGCGATGCGCTCGATCCAGAGGACGTCCGTGTCCTGCTGCGTCGCTATTACGACGTCGCGCGTGAAATCGTCACCGAGCATGGCGGCATCCTGGAAAAGTTCATCGGCGACGCCGTGGTCGCCGTCTTCGGCTTCCCGCACACGCATGACGACGATCCGCAGCGGGCGCTGGCGGCCGCTCTGACCCTCCGCGACCGCGTCCGCGCCGAGCCTGGCCTGGGCGAGCGTTTACCAATTCGCCTGGGAATCAACACGGGTGAGGTCGTCGCGGCGCGCGAGAGCGCGACCGGCGACTTCCCGTTGAGCGGGGACGCGGTCAACGTCGCCGCGCGACTGCAACAGGCCGCCGACTCATGGGGCATCCTCTGCGGCGAACGAACCGTTGGCAGCGTCCGCGGCGGGTTCGACTTCGGGCCCGTGATGACCGTCCAGGTGCGCGGCAAGGCCCAGCCGATCCGCGCCCTCGCGTTGCTCAGCCGTTCGGCGCCCCCGGTCGCGAGGCGAACACCCTTGATTGGTCGCAATACCGACCTGGAGCAGCTCGAGTTGGTGGCGCGCCGCGCACTCCACGAACAGCGCCCGTTCCTTGTCAGCCTCATCGCGCCTGCCGGCGTCGGCAAGACCCGCCTGGTCGAGGAGCTCCTGGAGCGGCTTCCCGGCATCGAGCCGCGCGCGATGGTCGCGATCGCCCAGTGCCTGCCCTACGGCCAGCGACTGACGTACTGGCCACTCCGCGGCGTGCTCTACCGCCTCATCGGCGTGACGGACGACGCCATGCCCCAGACGGTCCGTAACGCCATCCGCGCCTGGCTCGAAGGATCCGGACTGGAGGCAATGGACCGCGAAGTAGAGCTGCTCGCGGCCACCGTGGGTGCCGGAGAAACCGAGGTGAGCGACCGCGCGGCGCTGCTGGCCGCCTGGAGGACCTTCTTCGAGATCGCCGCCCGACGCGCGCCGCTCGTCCTCGTCTTCGAAGATTTGCATTGGTCCAGCGATAGCTTGCTCGACCTGTTCGAGTTCGTGATGCAACCTCGCGGCGATCTCCCCCTGTTGATGTTCGCCTTAACGCGCCCCGAGTTGCTTGATCGGCGGACTGCTTGGGGCGGGGGTCGCCGCAACTATGTATCCATCTCGCTCGAGCCGCTCAGTGACCGGGACACCGCCCAGTTGGTCGACCAGTTGCTCGAGGGATGCTCAGCCGAGCTCGTCAATCAAGTCGTCCGGCGGGCCGAGGGAAACCCCTTCTTTGCGGGCGAGCTGATCCGCTCGGTCGCCGAGCGCGGCGGGACCGACCAGCTTCCGGATACGGTTCAGGCCACGGTTCTGGCTCGGCTCGACCAGCTCGCAACCGAAGAGCGCCGGATCATCCAGCTCGGTGCAGTGTTTGGACGCGCGTTTCGACCGCCGGGACTGCTTGCGCTCGAACCGACCCTGCAGAGGGTGGACGAGGTCGTCGACCGCCTGGTGGATAAAGACCTCCTTCGTCCCACGGGGGCCGATATCTTCGCCTTTCGCCACATCCTGATCCGCGAGGTGGCGTACCAGACCTTGACCCGTGCGGAACGTGGGCGGCTCCACGCCGCGGCGGCCGCTTGGCTGGAAGGGCTGGCCGGTGAGCGAGAGGATTCGCTCGCCGAGCTGATCGCGTATCACTACCGCGAGGCGGCAGCCATAGCCACCGCGCAGCGGCCGGGCGAAACGGAAACAGACCGTGTTCGGCAGAAAGCGGTCGATTGGCTGAGTCGCGCGGCCGAGGTCGCCGCGGCCGCGGCGGCCACCCATGAAGGCGGGCGCCACCTGCGAAGCGCGATTGAATTCGCCGAGCCGAGACGGCTGACGGATCTCTACGAGCGGCTCGGCGATCTGGCCGGTCTCGGGGACGTCTCGGTCGACGCCTATCGCGCGGCGCTCCGCCTCTGCCGAGAGCAGGGCCGGCCACCAGAGCAAGAGCTCAGAATCCTGGCGGGCTTGCTGACCATCTTGATGCGATTCCAGGGTTCGGTTGCGAATCGCCCAACGGAAGAGGAGCTGGTCAGCTTGCGTCGCCAGGCGCGGGCAGTTGCCGAACACGTGACCGACGAGCACCTTCTTGCGGCGTACCTGGCGTCCGAGGGGTTTTTTCCATTCTGGCTGCGGGCCGGTGACCGTGGGGCGACCAGAGAGGAACGGGCAGAGGCGGACTCCTCTGCCAAACGGGCTCTTGTCATCGCCCAGCGCCTTGATGACCCCAACTTGCAGAGCATGGCGCTCGACGCCCTGGCCGGGACCGGACAGATAGCGGACGACTGGCGAAGAGGCCTCGCATACTCCGAACAGCGCCTCGCCTTCCGCGACCGCCTCACCATGGTGGAGAAGGTCGACACCTACGGCATGGTCGTCTGGAGTGCTACGCTGCTCGGCGACCTGGCCAGGGCCGAGCAGGTCTCGGCGGAAGGGTTGGCACAAATCCAACCCGGGCAGGTACCTGCAGCCGCTCTTCACCTCGTAGCGTGGCGGGCGTACGTCCTCACGGTGCTAGGTCGCTGGGACGAGGCGCTGGCGATGGCCGACCGGGCCTATCAGCTCTGCCGTGATCTGGGTAGCTCCTCGACAGCCTATGCCTTACACGGTTTTATGGCAGCCATCGACATCGCCCGAGCCCGCCAGGATCAACAGTTGTTCGATCGCTATGCGGAAATCCACGATGAGGTCGTCTCCGCATACACAACGAGCGCTGACTATCGGCATTGGGAGGCATACGCCGGTCGTGATCCAGCTCAAGTCGCCCAGGCCGTCGCCCGTTTCCAGTTGGGTCAGATGTCTCGCCTGGAGCGTCTCGAGCGCGCACTCAACCGCTTGCTCGATCAAGACGTGCTGCTACCATTGGCCACCGTTTCGGTCATCCGTGACTACGCTCAAGCCCACGAGTTCCGCCTGGTCGAAGCCCAGGCCGAACGCGCGCTCGGACGCCTGCAGAAAAGCGTCGACTCGCTGCAGCGAGCGCGAACCCTCTTCGAGCGCGCCGGTGCTGCGCCCTATTCGGCTCGCGTCCGTTGTGAGCACGCGCTGCTAACTGGCGACCATAACGAGATGGAGGCTGGACTGCAAGTCCTCGAACGACTGGGGGACGCCGAGCAGCTTGGCCGATTCGAGCGGCGTCAGGTAGGCTGACGCGATGCCGCATCCCGACACGATCGCGGTCCATGCCGGCGAGCCGGCGATCGACCGAAAAGACGCGCCGGTCACGCCCGACATCACCGTCGGGTCGGCAAGCGGCTACCCGGACCTGAAGACCCTCGATGCGGCGATGGCCGAGCACCGCGGCTATGGCCGGTGGGGGACGGAGAATCACCGACAGCTCGAGGCGGCGGTTGCCAGCCTCGAGAGCAACGGGCTCGAGACCCGGCTCGACGCGGTGGCGGTCGGCTCGGGAATGGCCGCGATCGCGGTCGCGCTGATGAGCGAGATGAATGCCGGCGATCACCTGGTGGCCGCGCACGACTGCTATGGCACGACCCTTACCTTTCTGCGTGACGACCTGCCGCGCTTCGGCATCACGAGCAGCATCGTCGACTTCCAGGACCTCGACGCAGTCCGGCGCGCGGTGACCGGTCGGACGCGGGTGCTCCTTTGCGAGATCTGCACCAATCCCCTGATCCGCGTGCCCGACCTCGAGCCGCTCGCCCGGATCGCTCACGATGCGGGCGCGTTGCTCGTGGTCGACAACACCGTCCCGACCTCGGCGCTCAGCCAGCCGTTTCGCTGGGGCGGTGACGTCGTGATTTACAGCGCCACTAAGAACCTGAGCGGCCATGCCGACGTCATCGGTGGCGTGATTGTCGGGAATCCGAGCTGGATCGAGGGGGCGCGCGCCTTCGCTCACACCTTCGGCCCGACGCTCGGGCCCTTCGACGCCTGGCTGACACTGCGCGGTATCCGCACGCTGGCCGTCCGCATGGAGCGGCACACCGCCAATGCGCTCCGCCTCGCCCAGTACCTGGAGCAGCAGCGCGCGGTCAGCCGCGTCCACTATCCCGGGCTTGACAGTAGCCCCTTCTGCGCCCGGGCGCGGAAGCTGCTGCCAGCAGGGGCGGGCGCCCTGCTGTCCTTCGAACTCGCCGGCGGGAAAACCGCCATCGAGTTGATGATCCGCCGGCTGCGGCTGGTGCGGCTGATGCCCAGCCTCGGGAACGTGGCCACGACGATCAGCCACCCGGCGTCGACCTCGCATCGGGGGCTCGATGCCGCGGAACGCACACGGGCCGGCATCAGCGAGGCGCTGGTACGCTGCTCAGTCGGAATCGAGCACGCGGACGATCTGCTCGCTGATTTCGAGGAGGCGCTGTCGTGAGGGACACGCCCAAATACCGGAAGTCGGGCTTTTTCAACAACAAGGTCATGAATCCATTGCTGACCGCGCTCAGGCTGGCGCCGAGCCTGACGATTCGCGGCCGCGCCAGTGGACGAAAGTACACCATGCCAGTCCTGCCGCTGGAGTACGAGGGCCGGCGCTACCTGGTGGCGCCCCGTGGCAACACCCACTGGGCGCGCAACCTCCGCGCCGTCGGCGAGGGCGAGCTGCGTGTCGGTGGCCGGCGGATCCAATTCAAGGCCACGGAAATTCCCGCGTCGCAGCGCGCGCCGCTTGTGGCCGCCTACGTGCAGCAGCATGGGAAGAAGTACGGCGGCTTCGTGGCCAAAGAGTTCGAAATGATGCCGGACCCCGGCGACCACCCGGTCTTCCTGCTGATCGAAAGCCGGCCGCCGAAATCCTGATCCAGAGCCCCCACCCTGCCCTCCCGAACGTCTCCAACGCTCGTCTGGCACTGACGTCTCAATCGCTCGTATGGCACTAAAGCGCCACTCGCGAGGGGCGACGCCCCGAGCGCCGCTCGCGCGGGCCGACGGGCCGGGCAAGCGGGGAAGGGATATTCGAAAGCGAGCCCAGGGCGAATCGCCCGGATAAAATCACTTCCGATGCCCCATCGTGCCCTCTCCGTGCTGGAGAATCTGCCGGATCAGTCGATCCTGCAGCGGATCGGCAACACCCCGCTGATCCGGATCCGGCTGCTGGAGAAAGAGTTTCCGCATATCACCTTCTACGCCAAGGCCGAGTGGTTCAATCCCGGCGGCTCGGTGAAGGATCGGCCGGCGCTGCGCATGATCGAGGAGGCAGAGCGCACCGGCGAGCTGACGGTGGAGAAGGTGATCCTCGATTCGACCTCTGGGAATACCGGGATCGCTTATGCGCTGATCGGGGCGGTGAAGGGGTACCAGGTCAAGCTCGTGATGCCGGCCAATGTCAACGAGGAACGACGCGAAATCGTCAAGGCCTTCGGCGCGGAAGCGATTTTCACGCCGGCCCTCGAGGGATCGGACGGCGCCATCCGCGAGGCGCATCGGATCAAGGAGTCGGCGCCCGGCGTCTACTACATGCCGGATCAGTACAACAACCCCTTCAACTGGCGCGCGCACTTCGATACCACCGGGCCGGAGATTCTCGATCAGACGCACGGCGAGGTCACCCATTTCATCGCCGGCATCGGAACATGCGGCACGCTGATGGGGGTGGGTCGATTCCTCAAACGCCATAACCGCGGCATCCGGGTGATCGCCGCCGAACCGTCCGACGGGTTGCACGGTCTCGAGGGTCTCAAGCACATGCCGAGCTCGATCGTGCCCGGCATCTATGACCCGAGCGTCCACGACGAGAAGATCAGCGTGCCGACTGAGGCCGCCTACGAGCTGGCCCACGACCTGGCCCGCTCCGAGGGCTTGCTGGTCGGCAACTCGTCGGGCGCGGCGCTCTATGCGGCACGCGAGGTCGCCCGCCGCACCTCGGAAGGCGTCTTTGTGATGGTCTTCCCGGATGGCGGCGACCGCTACTTGAGCTCGGGACTCTACCGCTCGAAAATTTGACGCTGCGAATCCCGCGGTCCGTCATGGACCGCATGCGGGACGACCTCGAGGCCGGATACCCGAACGAGGCCTGCGGCGCGCTCATCGGCAGGGTCGATGGCGCCGATCACGATGTCGCCGAGTTCCGCGGCATGCGCAACATCATCACCGACCGCCCCTGGGATCGTTACGCGCTGGACCCCCTGGAACAGCTACGGGTCCAGAAGGACGCCGAGTCGCGAGGCCTGGAGATCATCGGCTTTGCGCATAGCCACCCCGACCATCCGCCGATCCCATCGCGTTTCGACGCCGAGCATGCCTGGTCGTTCTACAGCTACGTCGTGGCCTCGGTGCAAAACGGCGTGCTCCGCGGGGCTCGCTCGTGGCGCCTCGACGATGCGAAGGCGTTCCAGGAGGAAGCGCTGGTGGTCGACGAGGCCGCAGCTTCGAGCTAGCTGCAGGGCGGCGGTGTGGCGGCGTAGATCGAGGTCGCCTGGGGATCCTGTCCGGTGCAACTGGTGTCGCTCGCGTACCAGCCGCTGGCGGTTTGCAGCACCGTGACGTCCAGCTTGACGGTCGATCCCGCACCCACATCGAGGACGACGTGCGCGATCGCGCCGGGGTTGCCTTCCGGCAGGGGCGTCGAGGTGATCGTTCGCGATTGGTAGGTGTTCTGACAGCGGCAGAGAGGCTCGGCCGGCTTGAGCGGGTTCGAATCCAGCCGCTGGGCGAGCCCATCCGTGACCGGGCAGGCGTCGTACTTGCCGTTGGTGCCGCAGACGACCCCGCTCGGCGGATAGAGGATACCCGCGACCACCGCGGCCCCATCGGGGTCAAGGTTCGAGACGACGATTTGTCCATTGACGACGGTGGGCGAGGGGATGGGGGTTGGGGTGGGCGAGGGAGTCGGCATCGGCGTCGGTGTCGGGCTCGTGGGCGCGCCCGTCATCGGATTCGTGCAGGCGCTTAAAACCAGTGTCAGGGCAATGAGCGCGAGAACACGATGGCGCATGTCAACGCGAGATTCTACGCTCGCCAGATGAGATTCAGGCAACGCCGCGGTCGCGGGATACCGCCGGTGCCTTGGGTGTGCGCGGCCGGCTTGTCAGGAAGACTCCGAGCAAGATGACGGCCATGCCGGCAAGGATCGGAATGGTGATGGACTCGTGCAGGAGGCTGGCGCCCCAGAAGACCGCGGTGAGCGGAAGGAGAAAGGTCACTGTGGTGGCGCGGGTACCGCCGAGCGTGTTCATCATGTAGTAGTAGAGAAGGTAGGCGATGCCGGAGCCTCCGACGCCGAGCGCGAGCATCGCCATGATCGACGTCCAGCTCAGATGCGTCGCGCCGATCGTGGGGAATGCCACGACGAAGGCGAGTGGCACGGTAAGCGCGAGCTGCCAGAAGCCGACCTGCAAAGGGCTGACGCCTCGTAATCGCCGGCGTTGCACGAGGGCCGCCACCGCGTAACTCACTGCGGCGCCCGCGACCGCCAGCGTCCCAAGGGTTGTGGCCCGCAAGGGCTGGCCGATCAGGTCGGGCGCGATCACGATGCCGGTGCCCATGAAGCCGATCGCCACGCCGAGGTAGTTGAGCGCGCTTGGTCGTTCCGCGGGTGTGACCCAGTAAGCGAACACCGCCGTCCACAGTGGGGTGGTGGCGTTCAGGATGCTGGCGAGGGCGCTGCTGATCGACAGCTCGCCGAAGCCGAACCCAAACCAGGGCAGGAGACTGCCGAAGATCGCCATCACCAGGAAGGGCAGGAGACGCGACCGTGTGCCGGCAGGAACGGGCGATTGCCGGCGCGCCGCAAAGATCAGGCCGAGCGTGACAGCGCCGAAAACCGCTCGAGACAGCACCAGCGTCGCCGGGCTCATGTCGCGCACAGCGAGCTTGATGAAGAGGAACGAGGCGCCCCAGATGAGAGCCAGCAAGAAGAGTGCGAGGTAGCCGCGTCGCATTCTCTATTCGGGGGCGGGCTGGGCGCGATGCCGTGCCATGAAGTATTCGGGCACGGTGTTCATCGGCGGACGCTCCTGGTCCTCGATCTCTTTCTGTTCGATCCAGTAGCGCTCGTCCTCGTAGTGGATCAGCTTCATCGTCTTGTTGACTTCCTCGAGCAGGTGGATGCGATGCCGGTCACCCAGGTGCTTGAGGCCGACCTGCATGATCGCGAAGGCCATCTTCGACAGGTCGAACAGGGTCTGATTTCGGTGGACCCGCATGCCGAGGTCGACTTGCGCGATGGCGCGCAGTCCGTAGGCCTCGGACATAGCGAGCAGTAATCCCAGTTCCACACCGTAGCCGGTGAAGAATGGCACGCTCTCCAGCACCCGGCGGCGGCCGGCGTACTCACCCGACAGCGGCTGCACCAGCCCCGAGAGTTCCGGAAAGAACAGATTGAGCAGCGGCCGCGCGGCCAGTTCGGTGACGCGTCCTCCACCCTGGGCCTGGAATTCCGTGCCGAATTGCAGCGGCCGGCGGTAGAACCCCTTGACGTAATGGATCCCGGGGTCGCTGAGCAGTGGCCCCAGCAGGCCGTAAACGAACTTCGGGTGGATGTTGCTGATGTCCGTGTCTACCCAGCAGATCAGGTCGCCCTTGAGCGTGAAGAGGCTCTTCCAGAGCGCTTCGCCCTTTCCCTGGAAGGCGCCGTAACGAGGGAGGATCTCGCTGTGCTGCACCACCGCGACGCCGGCACGTTCCGCGATCGCCGCGGTGCGGTCGGTGGATCCGGAGTCGATGACGACGATCTCGTCGACCAACGGCACGCGCTCCATCAGCGCCGCCTTGAAGGTGCGGATCACTTTGCCGATGGTCGCTTGTTCGTTCAGTGTCGGCAGCCCAAGACTGATGGTTACACCCTGCCGCTGCTTCAGGTCGACCAGGCGCCGCAGGTCGCCGAACTCCCGGCTGTGAAAGGTGTTCTCGGCGAACCAGCGATCGACGCGCTCCGCCGCCGCGGCGCGGCTCTCGACGCGGAACGGACGATCGGGGTCTTTGAGCTCCGTGACGGGAGCCGCCGTCTTGACGACCATCACGCTGCCCGGCAGCCGTCGCAGCAAGCGGGCCACCGGCGCGCCCAGCACCATCGGGCGGTGCATCAGGCTCATCGTGGCGCCCAGCACCACCAATTGGTGCTGCGCGGCCTCACGGATGATCGCTTCCCGCACCGCGGTCGAGAGCAAGGTGATGCGCCGGACCGGCACACCCACCGCGCTCGACAGCTTGAGGAACGCCTTTTCCTCCCGCTGACGTGACTCGTCCGAGATCCGCGGGTTGAAGATGTGGAGGACACAGAGCTCGGCGCCGCTTTGCTCGCACACGGTGGCCGCCAGTCGCAAGGCCAGTTCGGCACTCGGACCACCTCGAACTGGCACGAGCACGCTCTTGACCGGCGCGCTATCCGGGCGCACCAGGGCGACGTCGCAAGGTGGATCGCCGAGCAAGTCTTCGACCGCGTTCACCCAGAGGCCGTCCCGCTCCTGGCCGCCGCCGGCTTCGAGCACCAGCAGGTTGGTGTCGGTTTCCAGCACGGCCTCGCGGATACCTTGCGCGGCGACATGGGCGATCCGGACCTGGCCGCGAAGCTCACCGGGACCGCGCTCCGCATAGCGGGTGATACGCGAGAGCAGCGCACGGTAGGCACGCGCAACTTCCACGCCTTCACTGAGCGCGCGTTCCGGGGCCATCTCGATGACCCCGAGCAGGGTGCCGCGCGAGTCCTCCGCGTTGAGGAAGGGCGAGACCGCCTTGAGCAGCGGGCCCGTCCGGGCCGGATTTGTCGTCGGGATCAGGACGCGGTAGTGGCTCACGTGCCGGACGACAGCAGCGGTTCGAGGCGCTCGGCCACGATGCGGTCCCAGGAGAGCGCGTTGATGATGCGGTGGCGCAGCCGGCCAACCGGCGAGTCGATCGCCTTCAGCACCGCGGCGGTGAACGCTGGTGATCCGGCGCTCGCCGGCACGAACGTCGCTCCTTCTGGCGCCAGCTCGCGGAACGCGGGCAGGTCGGTGCAGACCACGGGCACGCGGAAGAGGGCGGCTTCCGCCAGCGGCAACCCGAATCCCTCACTGGCGCTGGGCAAGACCACGACATCACTGAGCATATAAAGGTCGCTCAGGGTCGCGGCATCGACGCTATGCTCACTCGACGCCGAAGACCGCTCTTCGAAGAGGAAGCGGACGGATTCCTGCAAACCGAGCTGCTGCGTCAGGTGTTTGAGGTCCGTCACGTACTCGAGCGAACGCGGATTGTGTGGACCGGGTGGACCGGTGATCAGGAGCTGAACACTCCGGCCCGAGGCGCGCACGCCGGCCGCCGCTTCGATGGCCCATTCCAGGTTCTTTCGTTTTGTGATCCTGACCGGCGCCAGCATCACGATATCGGCGCTGAGCAAACCGAAGCGCTCATTGAGCTCGGTCGCCCGGGGGCCGAGCTTGAGCAGCGCGCCCGCGTCGATGCCGTTGGGAATGACGTGCGTCGCGTCGAGCGAGGCGCGGGTCAGCTGGTTCCACTCCCCAAGTCGCTGCGCCGAAACAAAGATTGAGGTAATCCTGGGATGCTGGCGGCGAAGAAGATCCCAGGGCTCCCCGTCGTGCATCCAGGGCCGGTAGATGGGGTTCAGCCAGCTGATGTCGTGCACCCAGGAGATGATGTGGGCGCGATGCGCGTCGGCCAGCGTCCATAGCGCCGCGGTCAGCGGCAGGTTGAAGTGGAGCGTCAGCGCGTTGTGGACGATCAGCACGTCGAGTTCGTCCAGCTCGGTGGAAAGTCGTTGCACGATCTCGGCACGGAGCGTGGCGAATTCCGAGGGGATCTCGCCGCGGTCGAGGGCCTCACGGACGGCGCTCACCGCGGTCTCGCGGGAGTCCAGCTCCGGGATGATCGCGAGCTTCGCCGCATGCCGCTCCGGCAGTGGACCACCGCGACCGCTCAGGATCGTCACCGGATAGCCGCGCGCGGCGAGCCGCACGGCCTGCTCATGGAGGATGGTTTCGACACCGCCGATGATGGGCGGGCTGGTGTAGTGCAGGAGCCCGACGCGCGGCCGAATACTCAAGCCGCTATCTACGTGATGACGGGCGGTTCATCGAGGATGACGGCCAGGTCGTCGGGCTTCTCCAGGACGTCGACGTGCGGCCGGCCGCCGTTGTAATCCACCTTGAAGGAGAGCTTGCCATTCCCGACCCGCATCCCGCGGATCTCGACGCTGCGCGCCTGCCCGAACGGGATGGGGTTCAGGTAGACGCGGCCGGCGGTGGTGTCGGGCACGATGCCGAGCGCGGTCTGCATCAAGTGGAATGCGGCACCCGCGCCCCACGCCTGCGGGTTACAGGAGACTAGGTATTCAGCGGGACCGCTGTTGTAGTGCATGTCGCGCCGGAATCCGCAGAACAACTCCGGCAAGCGGTGGTCCGGCATGCGGACGCCGGCTTCCATGATGCCGTCGATCACCCGGCCGGCCGCATCGGTGTGCCGGTAGCGGCGTAAACCGGCGACCGCGATGGAGTTGTCGTGCGGCCAGATCGTGCCGTTGTGATAGCTCATCGGGTTGTAGTGCGGTGAGTCGGTCGAGAGCGTGCGGATACCCCAGCCGGAGAACATGTCCGGCGCCATCAGCCGATCCTGAAGGATCTCGGCGCGCTCGGGATCGATGATGCCGGCCCAGAGGCAGTGCGCCGGGTTGGACGTGATGGATGGGATCGGCGTCTTGTTCCGGTCGAGTCCCTGGGCATAGAACTGCTCGCGGTCGAGCCAGAACGACAGCTCGAAGCGGCGCCGGAGCTCGATGGCCTCGCGCGCCAGCCGCCCGGCCATCTCCGGCTGGCCGAGGCGCTCGAGGATGCGGCTGAGCCCGAGCTTGGCCTGATAGATGTAGCCCTGCACCTCGACCAGTGCGACGGGCAGCTCCGCCGGGCGTCCGTCTGGATAGAGCAGCGAGTCGTGCGAGTCCTTCCAGCCCTGGTTGCGCACGCCGCCGCTGGCGCGCTCGGCATACTCGACGAAGCCATCATGGTCGCCATCGCCGTAGAGATCGACCCACTTGAGGGCGCTGAGGATGGCGGGCAAGAGTTCGACGAAAAGGTCCTGGTCGTTGAGCCAGTCCATCATTTCGACGACGGTGACCAGGAAGAGTGGCGTGCTGTCGACGGATCCGAAGTACGGCGTGTGCGGGATCAGCTTCAGGTTCGCGAGCTCGCCGTAGCGGGCCTCGTGCAGGATCTTGCCGGGCTCCTCCTCGCGTGACGGGTCGACCTTTCGCCCCTGACGCTGGGCCAGGTAGCGCAAGGTTCCCCGGGCGACTTCCGGATTGAGCATCAGCGTCTGGATCGAGGCGATCAGGGCATCGCGGCCGAATGGTGCCGAAAACCACGGGATGCCCGCCATCGGAAAGATGCCGGTGTCGAACTCTTCGAGCAGGATGCGAAGGTCCATCTGGCTGCGGCGGAGCAGGCCGCGGTCCAGGAAGGCATTGTCCGTGCGGATCCTGCTCGTGTTGTCGTGCCAGCGGCGGTAGGATCCCTGCAGCGCTCGCAGCGCGTCGTCATAGAGGTAACTCAGCGTCGGCTCGTTCTCACCGATCACCGGGATGACGTCGATCACGATGGTGACCGTATCCTTCGGGTTCAAGTGAAAGTGCCAGGTGAGCGTGCCGTCCTCGTGGAGGGTGCGGGGCTCGGGGTTGACGACCACCTCGGTGCGCCGCATGATGCCGTCCTGGCCGTCGTACGTGAAGGTGATGCCCTGGCTGCCAACCTCGGGCGTTCGCTGCGTGCCGCGGGTCTGCACCTTGTAGCCACGGACGTCGAACATGTCGCGGAAGTCGGCCTCGATGCGGACTGAGCATTCGATCTCGACCGGCTCCGTGCCGCAATTCTGGACGCCGATCCGCTCGTGCAGGCCGGCGTAGATGAAGCGACTGCGCCGAATGCTCAGGCTCTGCTGCGGGATCCGGCGCTTGCCCTCGTCGAGAACGAGCACCGGGTTGACCATCTGAAAGGTGGCGACGTAGCTCTCATCGACGGAGGCGGAGAGCAGGATCGGCTGTAACCGATTCAGCCGGAACTCATATGCTGAGAGGAAGCGGGTATCAGAAAAGTAGAGACCGAGCCCTTTACTGTTTCCGGCCGGGATGTCGCCCATCTCATCGGACACCATCATGATCCGGTTCTCTTTCAGAACCACCCGGCCGTCCGACACGGTGCCTATTATAGGTTCGGGTTTTCACCGCGCCCCCCGCTGAGTTACACCAAATGTTGACAATCTCCACGCCCGACTGATGGCGCTGCCCTTAGTGGCGATTGTCGGGCGCCCGAACGTCGGTAAATCTGCCCTCTTCAACCGGATACTCGGCGAGCGCCGTGCGATCGTCGATCCGATGGCCGGGCTCACCCGCGACCGGCTCTACGCCGAGAGCGAGTGGCAGGGCCGCAAGTTCGTGATTGTCGATACGGCTGGCCTGGTGCTGGGCAAGGACCGGGACGAGGTCCCGGCGCAACGCGAGCTGCGGCGCCGGATGGAGGAGCAGAGCCGGCTCGCCATCGAGGAGGCCGACCTGGTGTTGTTCGTGTTGGATGTCAGGGAGGGCCTGACCGCCATCGATCGCGATATCGCGGAGCTACTGCGCAAATCGCGAACCCCGGTGCTGGTGGTCGCGAACAAGGCCGATGGTCGCGGCCGGGAGGTGCTGGCGAGCGAGTTCTATGAGCTCGGGGTGGGCGACCCCTGGGTGATCTCCGCCCTGCATGGGACGGGCAGTGGCGACCTGCTCGATGCGGTCGTGGAGCGGCTGCCTCCGCCAACGCCGGAGGTGGTCGATGACCGGCTGGCCGGCAGGGTGGCCATTCTGGGGCGGCCGAATGTTGGGAAGTCATCGCTGGTGAACGCGTTGATTGGAGACGAGCGAAGCCTGGTGACGGCTGTGCCCGGAACGACGCGTGACCCGGTCGACACGACGGTGACGTTTCAAGGCAAGCGTGTGCTGTTGGTCGACACCGCCGGGATCCGGCGGCCCGGCCTGACCAAGGGTGTCGAGCAATACTCGCTGCTGCGCGGGCTGCGGGCAATGGAACGGGCCGATATCGGCATCGTCGTCATCGATGCCAAAGAGGGACTGACGGCGCAGGACGCTCACATCGCGGGTTACGTCGTCGAGGCGGGCCGCGGACTCGTGCTGGTCCTCAACAAATGGGACCTCCTCGCCCCGGAAGAAAAGGAGGAGAAGGTCTGGCGGCGCCAGATCAAGGATGCATTGAGCTTTGCGCCCTGGGCGCCGATCTCGTACGTGTCGGCGAAGACGGGCCAGCGGGTGGCGCAGCCGCTCGAGGTCGCCCTGAAGGTGGTCGAGGAACGCCGCCGCCGGGTCGCCACGCCCGAGCTCAATCGCTGGCTGCGCACCATCCTGGGCAAGCGCGAACCGCCCACGCGAAAGGGGAAGCGGCTCAAGGTGCTCTACGTCACGCAGGCTGAGGCCACCACGCCCACCTTTGTCTTTTTCGTCAACGATCCAGAGCTCGTCCACTTCTCCTATCGGCGTTACCTGGAGACGCGGCTACGCCAGGCCTTCGGGTTCGAGGGGACGCCGGTGCGACTGGTCTTCAGGAAGCGCGGAGAGGAGACGTAGAATAGGCACCGCGTCGGGGAGTGGCGCAGCCTGGTAGCGCACCTGAATGGGGTTCAGGGGGCCGCAGGTTCAAATCCTGTCTCCCCGACTCTCATTCCACCGAGAGGCCCAAAGGTCGCGCCGCACCTACGGACGCCGTCGGCTGGCCGCGCCGGTCTTTGGTCAGCGGCACAAAGCGGTCGAGGTTAAGCCTGCGGAGCGGCGAATAGGCTCTTCAGGTCGCCCTCGTGGTTGGCGAGCAGCTCATGCACATCAATGACGTCGTCTGCGTTGATATTCGGCCGGCGCCCGATCGCCCGAGTGTGCAACTCCAGTTGGAGTTCGAACATCGCTCGGCCGTCCTGGGCGTTCATTCCTCTGCTTCCTTGTTTTATTGTTTAGTGATAGGAGCGATATCACTACTTTAAGAAGTCCTGATGTAGTTTGTCAATAGGGCGAGCGTCCCGATCCAAGCGGGCTACAAGGGAAACGGCCGGGACCGGTGGAGGGTTTCGGTCCTTAGGCCGGGCTGGTGCCGCGGCGTCGAATCGTCCGGAAGGCCAGGCCGGCCCCGGTCACGAAGAGCAGGCCGCCCAGCAAGATCGGCCCCACGGCCAGCGGCAGGAAGAGGGGGTTGTCGAGATCGTTCTCGGCGAAGCCGAGGAAGGCCATGATCAGGATCGAGATCATGCCGAACGCCGCCCCACCGAGGAAGGCGCCCAACTCGACCGAAGAGGCCTGCGGCAGTCGGGTGCTGTACGTGGGTGCCATGAGACCTGATCGGACGCCAAAGGCGATTAGCGCCAGCAGAACGAGTCCGGCCGCAACCGTGAAGATCACCGCCACCACGATGACCGAGGTGATCTGGCCCGAACTCAGCCCGCCGAACAGGTTCATCCAGTCGAGCGACAGCCGCATCGCGCTGAATTCTATCCCGAAGCTGGCGCCCGGGTCTCGTCCGGTTTGGAGGCGAGCGCCGCCTGAACGATCTTCGCCTCCTGCGCCTGATGAGCGATCGCATAGCCCTCGCTCGGGCTGGCCCGCTCCGGCCGGCCGACGTAATGGAGGGTGAGGTGCTTGGGCAGCTTGGGCTCGAGGCGTCGCTTGACGTGCCAGTACGCGCCCATGTTCATCGGCTCCTCCTGCACCCAGGTCAGCTGTCGCACGTTGGAGTATTTCGCAATCGCCGCCAGCACGTCGTCCGTGCGGAAGGGCTCGAGTAATTCCAGCCGGATGATCGCGAGGTCCTTCGCCTCCGCGCGCAAGGGGCTCGCGACCAGGTCGTAGTAGACCTTGCCGGTGCAGAGAATGATGCGGCGGACATCGTCGCGGTGTTGCTCCATCAGCGGGTCGTCGATCAGCCGCCGGAAACTGTGCACGCTCAGGTCCTCCAGCCGCGACCATGACGGCCGCAGTCGCAACAGGCTCTTGGGGGTCATGATGACCAGCGGCCGGGGCCGGCTGTGCAATGCCTGGCGCCGGAGCGCGTGGAAGTAGTTGGCCGGGGTGCTCGGATAGAAGACCCGGATATTGCCCTCGGCGGCCAGCTGGAGGAAACGCTCCAGCCGCGCGCTCGAGTGTTCGGGACCGCCGCCCTCATAGCCGTGGGGAAGGAGAAGCGTGAGTCGCGATGACTGTCCCCATTTCGCCAGCCCCGAGACGATGAACTGGTCGACGATGACCTGCGCCCCGTTCGTGAAATCGCCGAACTGCGCTTCCCAGCAGACCAGTGCCTCGGAGGCATCGGAGCTGTAGCCGTACTCAAAGCCGAGCGCGGCGTACTCGGACAGCGGGCTGTTGTGCAGCTCGAACGTGGCGCTGGCGCCCACGAGGTGCTGGATCGGCGCCCACCGCTTGCCCGTGCGGACGTCGTGGAAGACGAGGTGGCGCTGGCTGAACGTTCCGCGCTCCGTGTCCTGGCCGGTGAGCCGCACCGGGATGCCGCCCGTGATCAGCGTGGCAAAGGCCAGCTCTTCCGCCTGTGCCCAGTCGATTTCGCGCTCCGCCAGCGGCGTTTTGCGCCGTTCCATCTGTCGGAGCAGCTTGGGGTGCACCGTGAAGCGGTCCGGCACCGCCAGCAGCTGGCGATTGAGCGATTCGAGCGCCTCGGCCGGTACGGCGGTTTTGATATCGGGCTCGGGGCTCGCGTCCATGGGCGGGCGGCTCACCTGCGGCGCGTGGGCGGCACTGGCCTTGACGTTCTGGTGGGCATCGGCCAGCCGGGCCTCCGCGGCGTCGGCGCGCGCGCTCGCATCCTCCGCGCTAAGCAGGCCCTCCTCGATCAGCTGCGCCGCGAACATCTCTCGCACGGTCGCGTGGTCCTTGATCGCCTCGTACATCAGGGGCTGCGTGTAGGCCGGCTCATCGGTCTCGTTGTGGCCGAAGCGTCGATAGCCGATCAGGTCGATGACGACGTCGCGCCCGAACTTTTGCCGGAAGGCGGTCGCCAGGCGAACCGCACTGACGCAGGCCGTGATGTCGTCCGCGTTGACGTGGATGATCGGCAGGTCGAAACCCTTGGCGACGTCGGAGGCGTAGCGCGTGGAGCGCCCTTCCTCGGGGTCGGTCGTGAAGCCCAGCTGGTTGTTGGCGATGATGTGCAGCGTGCCGCCGGTCGTGTAGCCCTCGAGCTTCGACAGGTTGAGGACTTCTGAAACCACACCCTGCGCGGGGAAGGCCGCGTCTCCGTGGATCAGGATCGGGATGGTGCCGGTTCGGTCGAAATGCGGCTCGGATCCCTTGCGCCGGGTCTGCTCCGCGCGGGTCCAGCCCTCGACGACCGGGTCAACCGCTTCCAGGTGGCTGGGATTGGCGAGCAGGCTGACCGAGACCTGCTTGCCGTTCGGCGTGACGTAGGTGCCTTCGGCTTCGGCGTGATACTTGACGTCGCCGGTGACGTCGCCGCCTTCCAGCCGGTCCTTGCTCTGCTCGAACTCAACCAGGATCGACTCGTAGGTGCGGTTCACAACATGGGCGATCACGCTGAGGCGGCCACGGTGCGCCATGCCCATCACCACCTGGCGGGTGCCGTTGTCGGAGAGCAGCTGCAGCGTCTCCTCGAGCATCACGATCATCGAGTCGAGGCCCTCGATCGAAAACGTCTTCTGGCCGAGGAAGGCCCGCCGCAAGTAGCGGTCCATCGCCTCGACTTTCGTGAGACGTCCCAGCAGCTGCAGCTTGCGTTCCGGGCTGAGGGGTTGGCGGTATCGCCCCGACTCGATCCGCTCGCGCAGCCAGTTGCGTTGTTCGTGGCTCGAAATGTGCTCGATCTCATAGGCGATCGTGGAGCAGTAGGTCTCGCGCAGATGCGTGAGAACCTCGGCCAGGTTTTCTCCGGGGACGCGGACCCGGAGCACGGCGGCCGGAACCGCCTCCATCAATTGCGGCGTCAAGCCGTGGTTCACCGGATCGAGCGAGGGGTCCCCGGGCGGCGCGCTCCCCAGCGGGTCGAGCCGAGCGGCAAGGTGTCCGTGACTCCGGTACGCCGCGACCAGCGCCATCCCGGCGGCCACCGCGCGCAGCAATTCGGCTTCCGCGGTCGTGGGCGCCGCGACTGCCGCTTCTCCCGGCGGCGCGACCGCTCGAGTCGGCTCGCTGATCCCGGCGGGCGGGACCAGTCGCATCGACTCGAAGACCGACTCATAGAAGCCGTCAACGCCCGAGAGCAGCTCATCGATGCGACGGAGAAACTCGCCCGACTCGGCGCCCTGGATGACCCGGTGGTCATAAGTGCTGGTCATCGTCATCACCTTCGACACTCCGAGCTGGCGCAGCCCGCTCTCGGCGATGGCGGTGAACTCCGGCGGATAGCCGATGGCACCGGTCGCGATGATCGTCCCCTGGCCCTTCATCAACCGCGGGACGGACGCAACCGTGCCGATCCCACCCGGGTTGGTCAGGACGATGGTCGCGCCCGTGAGCTCGTCGGCCACCAGCTTGCCGGTCCGCGCTTTTGAGACCAGCGTTTCGTATTGATCGCGGAACGCGGCGAAGTCGAGGCGATCGGCGTCGCGGATCACCGGGACCAGGAGCATGCGGCTGCCGTCCTGGCGTTGCACGTCGACGGCGAGTCCCAGGTGCACCCCGCGGGCCACCCGCGCCGGGTTCCCATCGATACGATCAAAGGTCACCGCCATCGACGGAACGTCCTTGACCGCCCGGGTAATCGCGAATGCGATCAGATGCGTGTAGGAGATCTTCTCGGGACGGCCGGCGGCCTGCACGCTCTGGCTGAGCTGTCGTCGCCGCTGGTCGAGCACGTCAACCCGCACCGAGCGGAAGCTCGTTGCCGTCGGCACCTGCAGGCTTTCCTCCATGTACCTGACCAGCGCCGCGGCCGCGCCTCGTAAGGGGATGGATCCGGTCGGTGACTGCGCCGGGGCGGGCGCCGCGACCGTCACCTCGGGCGGCCCAGCCTTGATCCCTTCCCCGCTGGCGGGGGAGGGCAGGGTGCGGGGTTTTTCTGCCGCTTGCTGCCGTTCAACCGCTTCGGCGACGTCGCGACGGCGGATGGAGCCGCCCGGGCCGCTTCCCTTGATGGTGGCCAGGTCAATGCCCTTTGCCTTGGCCAGCAACTCGGCGCCTTCCGTGACCTCGACCGGCGTGGCGACCTTGCCACCGTTTGGCGCCGCTGACGCGACGGGCGCACGCGCCGGGCCGCTCGTCTCCTCGGGCTGCTCGGTCTCGACGGCCGCTGGCGTGGCAACGGCCGGCGCCTTGGCGGGCTTTTTGGCCGACCCGTCGCCGTCGCCGCCGACGGCAATCTCAGCAAGCGCCGCACCCACGGCAACCGTCTTCCCGGCCTCGGCCAGGATCTTCACCAGGGTGCCGCTCGCGGGCGCGGGCACTTCGGCATCCACCTTGTCAGTGGTGACCTCAACCAGCCCTTCGCCTTCGCGAACCTGGTCGCCCGGCTGCTTCAGCCACTTGGCGATGGTCCCCTCTGTGACCGACTCACCCATCTCGGGAAGGGTGACCTGCATGGTCGATTGGGGCACGCAGGAATTCTACCCACTAAACTTGGGTTCGAATATGACGTTCAAGGCCAAACTGGAGGCCAGCGAAGACACCACCGGCTCGCTCCTCTGCCTCGGCCTTGATCCGGAACCGGACCTGCTGCCGCCCTCGATCGAACGATCGCCGGCGGGTATTGCGCAGTTCGTCCAGACCATCGTCGAGGCGGTCGGCGATTCGGTGTCCTCGTACAAGCTCAACCTGGCGTTCTACGAGCGATGGGGGAGGGAGGCCGGCTGGTTGCTCGATAAGGCGCTAGCTGCCTTACCCAAACACCGCCCGGTCATCCTCGATGCCAAGCGTGGCGACGTCGGCAGCACCGCCCAGGCGTACGCGCATGCGATGTTCGAGGCGTGGGGCGCGGACGCCGTCACCGTCCACCCCTACCTGGGTTATGACTCGGTCGCGCCGTTCCTCGCGCACCGGGACAAGGAAGTCTTCATCGTGTGCCGGACGTCGAACCCGGGGGCGGCGGAGTTCCAGCATCTACGCAGCGACGGCGAGGCCCTCTACCGCCATATCGCCCGCGCCGGCGTCCGCTGGGACCATCACGGCAACGTCGCCTTCGTCGTCGGTGCGACGGCGCCCGCGGAACTGCGCGACGTGCGCCAGATCGCGGGCGACCGCCTGCTGCTCATCCCCGGTATCGGCGCTCAGGGTGCCGACCTTGCGGCCGCGCTCAAGGCGGCGCTGCGGCCTGATGGACGAGGGGCGATCATCCCGATCTCACGCGGCATCCTGTTCGCATCCGCCGGCGCCGACTATGCCGACGCCGCCCGCGCGGCGGCGCGGCAGTATCGCGACGCGATCAATCTCCTGCGGCCGGAGCCCGCGACGGCTCGAGGCTAAAACCCATGTCCGGCTTCGTCGCCGGCGCCCTGGTTGCCCATCCCCCGATCCTGCTGGCCGAAGTCGGCGGTGCGCAATCGGCGCGGGTCCGCGCGACGGCTGATGCGATGCGGGAGCTCGACGACATCCTGTCGACGGTCGATGCCGCGCTGGCGGTCGTGATCTCGCCGCACAGTCCGTCGAGCATGACGTCGCTCCCTGTCCGCCGGGCGGCCCATGCCGCCGGCGACCTGGCGCGCTTTCGGGCGCCCCAGATCCGGGTCGACGCGGAGGTTGACGTGAGGCTCGCCGCCGCGCTGGTCGTCGATGGACAGCGGGCGGGATTCTCGCTGACCTGGGCTGAGGAGACTGAGCTCGATCATGGGGTCGTCGTTCCCCTGCATTCGCTGGCGCGGACGATGGCGAACAAGCGATGTATCTTCCTCGGCGTCAGCGGATGGCCGCTGTATCGCTTCGTCGAGTTCGGCGCCTGGTTGCAGCGTCGACTCCGGGATCGCTCCGCCATCCTGATCGCCTCCGGTGACCTGTCCCATCGGCTGACCACGGACGCGCCCTACGGATTCCGTCCGGAAGGGCCGGTCTTCGACCGGCTTGTGATCGACGCCCTTCGCGCGCGAACCTGGGAAAAGATCGAGGCCCTCGATCCGGACCTCATCGAGGAGGCCGGCGAGTGCGGCCTACGCCCGCTCGCGATCCTTCTGGGCGCGGGGCGCGCGGCAAATCTGAATTCGCAGGTCCTCAGCTATGAAGGCCCGTTCGGCGTCGGCTATCCGGTCGTCGCCTTCACCGCGTCCGCCGCCCCAAGAGTCTTGCTTGATATTCAAAGCCTGGGTCGTCATGCTATCGCTACCTATCTGCGAACGCGGCAGTTGATCGAACCGCCGGAGCCGATTCCGATCGAGCTGCAGGCGCCCTCGGCGGTTTTCGTGACCCTCCGCAAGGATGGCGAGTTGCGCGGCTGTGTCGGCAGCCTGCGGCCAACCGAAGCGACCGCGGCCCATGAGTTGATCCGGTACGCGGTCGCGTCCGCCGTGCGCGATCCGCGCTTTGACCCGGTGCGGCTCGATGAGGTGAGCGCGCTCATGATCAAGGTTCAGTTGCTCGACCCGCCGGAGCCCGTGACGGACATTGCCGGGCTCGACCCTCACACCTACGGGCTCATCGTGCGCCACCGCGATCGGCAGGCACTGCTCCTGCCTGATATCGAGGGGATCGACACGCCCGAGCAGCAAGTGCTCGCCGCCTGTCAGAAGGCCGGCATCGATCGCCACGCACCGCTGGAGCTCGAGCGCTTCCGCACCCGCACGCTCGCGTGATCGCGCTGCTTGCTAATCCTGAGCAAATCGGACACCGGTTCGAAGGTGAGCTCGAGCGCCCGGAACGCGTCGCCGCCATCATGGACGCAATCACGGGCTCAGGCCTGGGCCTCACGCCGGAACCAGCCGCGCCGGCGCCGGAGGCATTGATCCATCGCGTCCACGATCCGAACTACGTCGCGAGGCTCGATCGCGCCGCTGCGTCGGGTGGCGGTTTTCTCGATCCCGACACCTACATCACACCTCTGTCGATGCTCGCCGCCCGCAGCGCGGCCGGGGCCGTGGTGGACGGCGTGAACCGCGTTCTGGACGGAAAGGTGAAGCACGCCGTTGCGGTCGTGCGGCCGCCCGGCCATCATGCTGAGCACGCGCAAGCGATGGGCTTCTGTCTCATCAACAACGTCGCCATCGGCCTCATCGCGGCGCGCGCCAAGGGCATACGGCGCATCGGAGTGCTCGACTTCGACGTCCACCACGGCAACGGCACGCAGCACAGTTTCGAAAACGACGCCGAGGTGTTCTACGCGTCGACGCATCAGTTTCCGTTCTATCCCGGGACCGGGAGTGCCGGCGAGCGTGGGGCTCATGGCAATGTCCTCAACGTCCCGCTCGCCAGTGGTAGCGGAGATCCGGTCTTTCTCGGCGCCTGGGAAAAGAAGATCGGCCCCGCACTCGCGGCGTTCCGTCCAGAATTGCTGCTGGTATCGGCCGGCTTCGACGCCCACGAGGACGACCCGCTGGCCGGGCTCGAGGTGACAACCGACGGTTACCGCGAGCTCGCTCAGCTGATCAAGGGGTGGGCGACCGAGCACTGTCGCGGGCGAACGATCTGGGCGCTCGAAGGCGGTTACAACCTGCGTGCCCTGGGCGATTCGGTGGTGGCGTGCCTCGAGGTGCTCCTGGACGACGCCACGGACGGTGACGCGCGCGTGGACACCGCGGGTGATCGAGGGTACAATAGCGGCTCGCCGGACTAAGTCTGGGAGGCAGGGAACCATGGCGAAGTCACGCGATAAGGGCAAGCGCGAAGTCAAGAAGAAAAAGAAGGAAAAGACGCCAAAGGGCCCCCCGGCGCCTTTTAGCGACGCCGCCTTCACCCCACGGCGCGAGCCCGGCATGCCTGGCTCGGCGGGAGCGCCGCCGGCATAGTCGCTCGAGCTGGCGGCGCCCTCGTGGCGCTGCTGCTCCTCGTCACCGCCGTGCCGGCGCACGCGGATGATCCCAGCACGCTCGCCGATCGCCTGGCGCAGGTGCAGCAGGAACAGGCGCGGGAGCATCAGCGGCTGAGCGCGCTCGAAGGTCAGCAGAGCCAGGTCCGGCAAACACTGGGCGCCCTGGAAGGACAGCTCGCGCGAAGCAGCGCCGACCTCGCGCCGATCGCGGCCCAGGCGCAGGCAATCGAGGCGCAAATCGCGGATGCGCAGCTCCAGCTCTCGCACGACCAGCTCGCCTACCTGCAGCACGTGCGCGCCTTCCAGGCGGACATGCGCAAGCTCTACGCGTTCGGTGGGATGCGATGGTTCGAGTTCGTCTTTTCCGCGCGTAGTTTCGATGACCTGCTCAACCGCACGATCTACCTGGAACAAGTCTCGGTCAACGAGCTGCAGTTGGCTCGAAGGCTGCGCGCGGAGCGCGACACGCTTGAGGCGCAGCGCCGCGTGCTGGCCCAGGCTCGAGCCGACCTCGCGCCGCTGCTCGATGCGCTCCAGGCGCGGGCGAACGCGATCGCCAGCCAGGTGGCCGCGGTCGCCAGTTACGATAGCGAGCTCGACAGTCTGCGACGCCAGACGCTGATCCGGCTCGCCGGCCTCCAGGGGCAGAGCCGCGCGCTGCAGGCGGCGCTCGACAGTTATGAGACGGAGGCGGCGCTGGCGGCCCTCCGCGGGTCCGGCGCCACGTACGGGACGACCTGTCCACCGGCGGCGCCGCCGGGGTCGGTACGTTTCTGCGGTCACGGCTGGGGTCACGGTGTAGGGCTTGGCCAGTGGGGCGCGAAAGGCATGGCGCTCGCCGGACTCAATTACCGGTTCATCGACCAGCACTTCTACACCGGCGCCACCTGGGCCAGCCTCGACACGGCCAACACCCCGATCCACGTCGCGGTCCTCTGGGGAACCGCGACCTACCGCGTCGTCCCTAGCGGACCGGCGCAGCTGATCGCCGGCGGTCGCGTGACGAACCTCGCGCCAGGCCAGACGGTCTCACTCACGCCGTCGGGTGGTCTGCAGAAGGTCGTACCGACCTCGGCCGGTACTCGGATGACGGTCTACGGGCCATCAGGTCGGTATCACGCCTATCGCGGAACGATCGTGGCGCAGCCCAGCGGCGGCCTCCTGTACATCATCAACGTGCTGCCCATCGAGGACTACCTGCGTGGTCTGGGCGAGGTCCCCTCGAGCTGGCCGTTGGAAGCGATCAAGGCCCAGATCGTCGCCGCCCGCTGCTATGCCCTGACGCACATGGGAAGTACGGGCTTATACGACGTCGACGACACCACGCAGTTTCAGGTCTACCGCGGGGTCGATTCCGAGAGCGGATCGCAGAATTCCGCCGTCGATCAGACCGCCGGCCAGGTGCTGATGTACGGTGGGCGCGTGATCGAAGCCTTCTTCTCGGCCTCAGACGGCGGCCACACGGCGAATGTGTCGGATGTGTTTGGTGGATCGCTCGCGACCTATCCGTACTTAACAGGCGTGGTGGATCCCTGGGACATCGTGGCGCCACGGCATACCTGGTACACCGCCCTCTATTCGTACGCGGCCCTGGAGCCGGTCTACTTCAGCGGCGCCGACGTTGCCACGTACGGACATCTCAGGGGATTCGACCTGCGCGACCGCGATGCCTCGGATCGCCTCAACACCGTTGGCTTGATTGGAAGCCGCGGCGTCAAGCGGATCGGCGTCTCGGCCTTCCTCCACGCGTTCAACCGGTCGCCGCTCACCGGCACGGACGTGCTGTGGAACGAGATGTTCGGCACGACGCCGTCGAACACCTGGCGCTACTGGTAGCGCGCCGGAATGGATTACCTGGTGCCAATCGTCATCGTCGCTATCGGCATCGGCCTACTCATCCTCTTTCTCCGGCGCCCGACTGTGGTCCGGCCGCCGACGACCACCACCTCGGCGAAGACCGATGCCCCAACGGCGGCCCCCAGAAGCGACGATCCAATGCAGGAGATCCTGAGCGAGCTCACGGCGGATATGGCCTCCGGCGGGACGAAGCGCGTCAAGATCCTGAAGGGCAAGGGGGAAATCGGCTGGACGGTGACCAAACGACTGGATCAAGGGTCGCTTTCCCCCGGCGACCTACGTGTGCTGGTAGGGAAGGGGAGCATGGAACAGTTCGCGAGAGACCTTCTCGCGAACCTACCACCGGGTTCACTGGCCAGCAACGCGCCACCTGAGGCCCAGCTGCAATATCCGGGCTCTAGCCTGGTCCTTGACTCCGTCGAAAGTCAATCGAGCACCGCGGCCAGCTCCGCCGAGTCTCGGGCCGTCTACAAAACAACGCTGGCGACGGACGCCGACGCTGCCCAGGTTCTGGCGTGGTATCGGGACTGGTTGCTGGGCCACGGCTGGCAGATCGGTCCGTCAACCGGGACCAGCTCCGACTCGTCGCAAGAGTACGCCCGCGCCTCTGAGCATTTCCGGCTTGCTGTTGCTGACCCGGCGATGCTTGCCCCTATCCTCGCCGTACCCATTCCCGCCGGGACAAAAACGGTTTACGAAGTCGAGTACAGCAATACCTCGTCGCAACCCCAGGCGCCTTAACCTTCAGTTAGCCGAGCCGGACCGAACCGTCGTCCGCGAGTGTCCAGCCCGGGTTGTGGGCGACCTCCCATACATAGCCGTCGGGGTCGGCGAAGGCGCCGGTGTAGCCACCCCAGTCGGCGCGCCCCGCCGGCCGGGTGATCGTCCCGCCGGCGCGCTTGGCCTCGGCAAGCACGGCGTCGACCTCTTGAGGTGAACGGACGTTCTGCGCCAGCTCGATCCCAGGCGCACCGTGACCACCGAGCGCGGTCCATAGACCGAAGATCATCCGACCGGCCTGGAAGAACGCGACCTCGTCGTCAGGCTGCTGGGCGCCGGTCCAGCCGAGTGCCTCGCAGAACGCGCGGGCGCGGGCCAGGTCCTTCACGCCGAGCGTCACCAAACTGATGCGCGGCTCCACGGGCGAAGTCTATTTCACCCGCCCGGCCGTGACTGGCTGGCCAGCCCGCCGGTGGTTTCGCCGCCGTCGATGACGATCGCCTGGCCGGTGATGTAGGGTGCCTCGTCCGAAGCCAGGAAGGCAAAGAGCGCAGCAATCTCGTCAGTTCGCGCATGGCGGCCGAGGGGGATCTTCCGGTTCACGGCCTCCAGCATCGCCGGCGTGTACTCTGCCTCCTGCATCGGGGTGAGGACGTAGCCGGGGCACACCGCGATCACCCGCACAGTTGGGGCCAACTCGAGCGCCATCGATTTCGTCAACTCGATCACCCCGGCCTTCGACGCGTTGTAATCGGCATACATCGGGTAGCCGACGATGCCATTGGTCGAGCCCATGTTGATGATCACGCCGCCGCCCGCCTTGATCATCCGTTTCGCCGCTTGCTGCGCGACGTTGAAGACGCCGGTGAGGTTGACGGCCAGCACGTGCGACCACTCGGCAGGGGAGAGGTCGAGAAAGCGATGCCGAATGCTGATCCCGGCGTTGTTGATCAAGACGTCAACGCCGCCGAGCACGCTGTCGACTTGCGTGAACGCTCTCAGCACGTCGCGGTCGTCGGCGACATCGCTGACGATCGCCTCGACCAGGGATGGAAACCTCGTCTTGATCTGCTTGCAACCGCGCGGGTCGCGGTCGATAACAAGGACCCGGCTTTCTTCATCGAGGAATCGAGTCACGGCGGCGGCGCCAATCCCACTGGCGCCGCCCGTGATCACGACTCGCTTTCCCGCCAGTCCTCGCACCAGCGGATGATACTGACGTCGACCGCGCTACAATCGCCCAAGCTTGAACGTGTCCAGGCCGTCGCGCCGGGTTTGTCCGGCGTTTGTCATCCTCATCGGACTCCTCTCCGCGTGTTCGGCGCCCGCCTCCAGCACGACGTCGGCAACCGCGAATGCCTCGCCATCCGCTACGCCCACGACCACGCCGACTGGATATCGCGTGCTCTTCACGGCCTCCACGCCCAGCGCGAGCGAGATCTTTCTGTACGACTCCGCAAGCAGCACGCCCCAGCAGCTCGTGGCACTGGGCGCCGGGGCTCCCCCCGACGCCCGCTTTGTCTCACTCCAGAGGATCGCCTACCTGGACAACTCCACCCCGGGATCGACCAAAATCATCAGCCTCGAGCTCGCCACCCACGCGACATCGACCGACGTCACCGTCAGTGGCTACGTGCCAGCCTTCACCTACAGCCACGATGGCTCGATGCTCGCCTATCTGCTGCACGACACCTTGGGCAAGCCGTCGCTCCACGTCCGCCGCGGCGCACAGGAAACGACGCTCAGTCTCAACGCGATTCCCGGTCGCGGGATCGGCCGCGATGACGAGGTGCGGCTCGAGTATGCGCCGGACGACAAGTACCTGCTGATGGTCGACACCTACATTGGCAATCAGAGCCAGGCGCCCGAGACCGGCCAGTTCCTCGTGCTGCGGGCCGGCGACAACAGCGTCGCCTTCGTGCCCCCGTCGGGCATCAGCACCAACGCGACGATGGCGACGTGGGCGCGACACAGCGATCGCTTGTACTACCGCGACGCGGTCGGGGTGCGGACCTGGGATGCGGGCGTGCCCACCGTGGGCACGCTGGTCACGGCGCTCCACTGGTACGACCCGGCTGTGTCAGCCGACGACCGCTGGCTGGCCTTTGCCGACATCGACAACCGATCCGTGCCGCATGTCGAGCTTTACGACCTGCAGAGCAACCAGGTGGTGACAACCGTGCCGGACGCCCGCTCGCATCCCATCTTCATCACCGGCGACACCATCTGGTATCTCGAGGAGCAGGCCTGTTCGGGCGAGTGCCTGGGCGGGCCCTCGCAGACCTCGGGAAAAGTGTTCGCCTACAGCCTGAAGAGCAAGAGCGAGACCGCCCTACCCTTCAGCGACGTCCATAACCTGTCGCAGCTGTCGGTCCCCTCGAGTTAGCTCATACAACTCCCTGCCCCTCCCGGGGAGGGTAGGGTGCGGCCGTCAGTGCGCCATCAGCTGGCGCAGCACCATCGGCAGGACACCGCCGTGACGCAGGTACTCGACGTCCGTCTGGTTGTCGAGCCGGCAGACCACCGTGAACCGATGCGAGGCGCCCGCCTCGCCGGCCGCCTCGACCTCGACGCGCTGCCCGGGTTTCAGCCCGGCGGCCAGCCCGCGGATCGTAAAGGCCTCCCTCCCACTCAGGCCGAGCGAGCGCAGCGATTCGCCTGGCAGGAATTCCAGCGGCAGAATGCCCATGCCGACCAGGTTGCTGCGGTGGATGCGCTCGAAGCTCTCGGCGATCACCGCCCGAACGCCGAGCAGGAGCGGACCTTTGGCCGCCCAATCGCGCGAGCTTCCTGACCCATACTCCTTGCCGGCGAGCGCGACCAGGGGCACGCCCTCGGCGCGGTAGCGCTCGGACGCCTCGAAGATCGTCATCTCCTTCGCATCCGGCAGGTGCGTCGTCCAGTAGCCCTCGCGCGGGGTGAGCTGATTGCGCAACCGGATGTTGGCGAAAGTGCCGCGCACCATGACCTCGTGGTTGCCGCGCCGGGCCCCGTAGCTGTTGAACTCGCTGCGCTCGACGCCGTGCTCGATCAGATAGTGGCCGGCGGGGCTGTCCGGCGGGATGCTCCCGGCGGGCGAGATGTGGTCGGTCGTGATCGAGTCGCCCAGGATGACGAGGACTCGTGCGGCGACGATGTCGGTCAGCGGGGCGGGCTGCGCGCTGATGCCTTCGAAGAAGGGGGGCTCGCGGACGTAGGTCGACGTCGGGTCCCAGTCGTAGGACGGCCCAGTCGGTGCCGACATCCGCTGCCAGTTCTCGTCCCCATCGAAGATGCGCTCGTATTCCCGGGTGAACATCTCGACCTTCAGCGAGGTCCGGATCGCCTCGTTCACCTCCTCGGCAGAGGGCCAGAGCTCGCGCAGGAAGACGTCCTTCCCGTTCCTGTCGGTTCCCAGCGGATCCGTCGCCAGGTTGCGCCGGATGTCCCCGGCGAGCGCGTACGCGACGACCAGCGGCGGTGAGGCGAGATAGCTTGCTCGGACGAGCGGATGGATGCGGCCCTCGAAGTTGCGGTTGCCGCTGAGCACCGCGACCACGTTGAGTTTTTCCTTCTCGACCGCGGCCTCGACCTCCGCGCTTGCCAGCGGGCCGCTGTTGCCGATGCAGGTCGTGCAGCCGTAGCCGACCAGGTAGAAGCCGAGCTCCTCAAGGTAGGGCATCAGGCCGGCGGCCTTCAGATAGTCGGTGACGACGCGAGATCCCGGCGCCAGGCTGGTCTTCACCGTCGGCGACACTCGCAGGCCGCGCTCGACGGCACGCTTGGCCAGCAATCCGGCGGCCACCATCACCGAGGGGTTCGAGGTGTTGGTGCAGCTCGTGATGGCCGCGATCACCACCGAGCCGTTGCGCACCTGCTGGGCGGGCCGGGCCATGACCGCGGTAGCGTGCTGATGCTCACCGACGATGTCCGTGGCACCGCCCTCGGAGTCGAAACGGGCCACGTCATTGTTTCCCGGGTGGTCGTCCATCGCGAAGGCGGTCTTGAAGCTCTGCCACACGTTGGGGAGCGTCACGCGATCCTGGGGGCGCTTCGGTCCAGCGACGCTTGGCTCGACGGCGTCGAGGTCGAGCTCGAGGAGCTCGTCGAAGACGGGCGTCGAGGACTGGTCGGTGCGGAACATTCCCTGCTCGCGGGTGTAGCGCTCAACCAGGTCGATCAGCGGGCGATCCCGCCCGGTCGTCTCCAGGTAGCGCAGCGTCTGCTGGTCGACCGGGAAGAGGGAGGCGGTGGCGCCATACTCCGGGCACATGTTGGACAGCGTGGCTCGATCCGGTACCGACAGGCTGGAGAGGCCGGCGCCGCAAAACTCGACGAACTTATTGACGACCCCATGCTTGCGCAGCATCTCGGTCAACGTCAGGACCAGATCCGTGGCCGTCGCGCCGGGTTGCAGCGCGCCGCTCATGCGGACGCCCACCACGACCGGCGTTGGCAGGTAAGTCGGCTGCCCGAGCAGCGCAGCCTCCGCCTCGATACCGCCCACGCCCCAACCGAGCACCCCCAACCCGTTGACCATGGTCGTGTGCGAGTCCGTGCCGAGCAGGGTATCGGGCAGCGCGTAACTCCCCTTGGCGTCGTCGCGTACCTGGACCACGCGGCTCAGTCGCTCCAGGTTTACCTGATGGCAGATCCCCATCCCGGGCGGGACGACACTGAAGTTGTGAAAGCCCTGCTGGGCCCAGCGCAGCAGGGCGTAGCGTTCGCCGTTCCGTTCGTACTCGCGCTCGATGTTGCGCGCATAGGACGCCAGCGACCCGAAGGCGTCCACCTGCACCGAATGGTCGATGACGAGGTCGGCCTGGACGAGCGGGTCGATCCGGCCGGCATCCTTGCCGACACGCTGCATCGCCGACCGCATCGCCGCCAGGTCCACCACGGCCGGCACGCCGGTGAAGTCCTGGAGCAACACGCGAGACGGCAGATAGGGCACCTCGGCTCCGGCGGGCGGCCGCTCCGGCCAGCGGGTGAGGGCGCGCAGGCTCGTTTCGCTCACGCGGCCGAGCTCCGCTTCGCGCAGGAGACCCTCGAGCAGAATCTTGACCGTCATCGGCAGCCGGGCGGGATCGCCGAAGCCCGCCTCCGCCAGTCGACTCAGCGGATAGTAATCAAGCGTCGTCGAGGCGAGTCGCTGCCGCGCCGAGATCATTCCTTCCTGATGCTAGCAGCGTTACTCGCGATTTCCGCTGTGAAATTTGCGATGCGCCGCGCGCAGCTGGGGATTCGTCACGTGGGTATAGATCTGCGTGGTGTTGAGATTCGCGTGCCCAAGCAACTCCTGGACGGCGCGCAAGTCCGCGCCGTTGGAGAGCAGGTCGGTGGCGAAGGAGTGCCGCAAGGTGTGTGGGGTCGCTTTGACGCCCAGGCCGGCGACCCGGACATACTTCTGGACGACGCGTTCGATCGATCGTGTCGACATCCGCATGCCGGGGCCGCCCGGCGTCTTGTCCACTTTGCCCTTCATCCGGATGAACAGCGGTTTCCAGCGGTCCGGGCGAGCCTGCAGGTAGCGGCCCAGCCACTCGCACGCGGCATCGCTGAGGAAGACGACGCGCGGCTTTCGCCCTTTGCCGATGACCCCGAATTCGCGGGTCTTCAAATTGATGTGGTCGCGATCCAGGCGCGCCAGCTCGGCGAGCCGCAATCCAGTGCTGAAGAAGGTCTCGAGCAGGGCGCGGTCGCGGAGGCCACGCGGGTCGTTGATGTCCGGCGCCGCGAGCAGGCGACGCAGCTGGTCGGCGTCCAGAAACTTCAGCGAGCGCGAGGCCGCTTTGCCCAGCTCGATCCGGTCTGGCGCGAGCACCTCTAGGCCCTGCAGGGTCCAGTAGCGCAGCATCGAGCGGAGCGCGATCAGGAAGTAGGTCTGGGTGGCGCGCGTCAGCGGACGGCCGGTGTGTTCATTGACATGCCGGGCCAGGGCGAGCTTGTAGCGGCGCACGACCTCGGTCGTGAGGTCGGGCAGGTCCTTGACGTCCGGTTCTTCCCGCCGGAGCCAGCCGAGCAGGTTGTTGAGGTAGTGGTCGTACTGGCGGATCGTCAGTGGGCTGAGGTTGCGATCGATCTCGCACGCCTCGAGGAAGCCGCGCAGCCGTTCCACGAGGGCGCTCGCGATCGGAGGTGCCTGCGTCGGGGACGTGGGGGAGACGGTGGGCACGCTGCTGCGCGAATTCTACGGCTTCCGATCCCGCTGTTCCGTCAAGTTCAACCTTGACACGCCCGGGCGCTTCCACTTAATATCGCGATATATCGTGATAATGCGCCAAGACTAGGAGGATTTACCAATGTGGTCACGTCGTGAATTCCGCTTCGACCAGTTCCGCCGCCAGAT
>Ga0070698_100000208_pt1 | contig 56800 bp, 46 predicted proteins | sample KBSK1502metaG_FD_65477 | JGI IMG/M metagenome (GOLD analysis project Ga0070698, IMG submission 65477) | Corn, switchgrass and miscanthus rhizosphere microbial communities from Kellogg Biological Station, Michigan, USA - KBS K1-50-2 metaG | ecosystem: Host-associated > Plants > Roots >...
GCTCCTACGACGAGGGCGTCGCCGAGTTCCTCGACCTGGACTCCGTCAAGCCGAACACGCTGGGCAACACCAGGATGCTGCTGCGCCTGTAGGCCACGGCCGATGCTCGCCAGCGCGGTCACAGCAGGCGCAGCTGCCGGGCCAGGCGGGGGCGGGCGGCGGGCGCCGCGGTGCGGGCGAGCAGCCGCGGGTCGACCGCGGCGAGGAAGGGCGACGGCCCGGCAGGCCGGCTGGCGCCGTACCGGGTCCGCGCCGCGGCGCAGCTCAGCAGCAGCCTGGACCGGGCGCGGGTCATGCCGACGAACAGCAGCCTGCGTTCCTCGGCCTCATCCGCGGCGGCACCGGGATCGGCGCCGGGCAGCCACAGCGGCAGCAGCCCGCGCTCGCAGCCGGCCAGGAAGACCACCTCGTATTCCAGGCCCTTGGCGGCGTGCAGGGTGAGCAGCGAGACGGCCTCCGCGCGCGGGTCGAGCGCGTCCGCCTCCGCCCCGACGGAGATCTCGGTGAGGAACAGCCGCATGTCGCGGTCACAGCGGCCGGCCAGCGGCCGCAGCACCTCGCCTGCCGCCCGGATGTCGGCGGCGGCCGGCGCCGGCGCGGCCGCGGCCAGCCTGCCCACCGCGGCGCGCAGCGCGTCGGTGACCAGCGGGGCGGCCCCCGGGCTGGCCAGGCGCATCTCGTGCACGATCTCGGCCACGCCCGCGCGGCGGCCCAGGCGGTCGTGCGAGCGCTTCTGGAAGGGCAGCCCGGCGCGGGTCAGCGCCTGGGTCAGCGGGCCGGCCTGCGCGTCGGTCCGGTACAGCACCGCGATGTCGGCCAGGCCGAGGCCGCCGTGGCCGTGCCCGTCCGCGCGGCCGCTGTCGATCGAGTGGAACGACGCGCCGCCGAGCAGCCGGTCGATCCCGGCCGCGATCCAGTCCGCCTCGGCGAGCTCGTCCGGGGCCTCGTGGAAGACGACCGGCGGGCCCGGTGCCGCGGCCGCGGGCGCCGGGCGCGCGGCGGCGTGCAGCCGGCGGCCCGGCACCAGCGTGCTGGGCGCGACCGCTTGCACCGCGGCCGCCACGATGCCGGGGGCCGACCGGTAGTTGGTGCCGAGCTCCACCGTCGTGGCGGCCGGGAAGTCGGCGGCGAACCGCAGGAAGAACCCCACGTCGCTGCCGCGGAAGCCGTAGATGGCCTGGTCCGGGTCGCCGATCACGGTCAGCCCCTCACCCCGGGCCGGGCCGTCCGCCTGCCCCCCGCCGGGTGCGGGGTCTGCGGCGATGCTGCCCGCCGCGGCGGCCGGCCCGGCCGTGGTCAGCAGGAGCAGCAGGTCGTACTGCCGTTCGTCGATGTCCTGGTACTCGTCGACGCTGACGCAGGGCCACCGCCCGCGCAACGCGGCCGCGAGATCCGGCTCGCGGCGCAGCAGCGCGGCCGGGAGTTCCACCAGCGCGTCGAAATCGACCAGGCCGCGGGCGGCGAGCGCCGCCGCCAGTTCCCCGCGTGCCTGCGGGTCGCCGGTCGCCGTCGCCAGCAGCTTCCGGCCGGCCGCGGCTGACCCGGCGACCTCGGCCGCCACCGCGCGCACCGCCGCCTCGTCCGCGACGCGGAACGCCGGGTCCAGCCCGGCGGCCGCGTGGTTCTCCCGCAGGATCTGCAGCCCCAGGCCGTGGAACGTGGTCACGGTGATCTGCCCGGAGCGCGGGCCGGCGAGCGCCGTGAGCCGCTGCCGCATCTCCGCGGCGGCGCGCCGGGTGAACGTGAGCGCCAGGCACCCGGCGGGCGGTACCCGGCCGGCGGCGATCTCGTACGCGATCCGGTGGGTGAGCGCGCGGGTCTTGCCCGTGCCAGGGCCCGCCACGATCAGCAGCGGCCCGGCCGCGCCCGCGGCGGCGCGCTGCTCTGGGTCCAGGGCATCGAGCAGCGTTGCCGCGGTCTGCGCGGCGCGCCCGCCGCCCGCGGGGCCCTCCGGCCGCCCCGCCGGGCGGACCGCGACGGGGGCGTCGGGCGCCAGCCGTTCGGAAATCTCATCGTCGGGCCGTGGCGGCGGCTCCGGCGCCGCGAGGTCGAACAGCGTCGCGGTCTGTTGCAGCTCGCCCGGGCGCATCAGCCGGATGGTGCCGTACTCGCCGTCGAAGCCGGCCTCCCTGATCACCTCGCCCCGGCGCAGTCGCGCGACGGCCTCGCCGAGCAGGCCGCCGCCGACCCTGGTGATCTCGTCGAGCGGGGCGCCGGTCAGGATGTCGAGCTCCGGCCCGAGCGCGGCGACCAGCCGGTCGTACTGGGCGGCGACCCGCTTGCTCCGCGGTCCCGCGGACATGAGCTCCCCGAGGATCTCCGGGAGCCTGAGCAGGTTGGTGCTCGTCGCGGCGTCCGGCGGCCGGTACCCGGCGGGGCGGTCGGCCAGCCGGGACACCCGGTGCAGCACCCCGACGGTCAGCGGCTTGTCGCATTTCGGGCACTGACCGCCGTGGTCCCTGGTCTGGTCCGGCTCGAGCCTGACCCCGCACTTGCGGTGCCCGTCGAGGTGATACTTGCCCTCTTCGGGATAGAACTCGATGGTGCCCGCCAGCCCGTCCCCCGTCCGCAGCGCCTCGGCGATCGCGAAGTAGTCAAGCTCGGTGCTGAACGTCGTCGCTTCCCGGCCGAGCATCGGCGGGGAGTGCGCGTCGGAGTTGCTCACCAGCCGGTAGGAGTCGAGCGCGGAGCACATCCAGTTCATCGGCGGATCCGAGGACAGGCCGGTCTCGATGGCGAAGACGTGACCCGCGAGATCGGCGTAGCACTCGGCCACGCTGTCGAAGCCGGAGCGCGAGCCGAGCGCGGCGAACCAGGGCGTCCACACGTGAGCGGGCACGAGGTAACAGCCGGGTCCGCCGTCCAGCGTGATCTCGAGCAGGTCGCGCGAGTCGAGGCCGAGTATCGGCCTGCCGTCGGACGCCAGGTTCCCGATCTTGGAAAGCGCCCGGGTGATCCGGTCGGCGGCCTCGAATTCCGGCGCGTACAGCAGGTGATGCACCTTTCGCGTCCGGTCCCCGCGGCGGTAGATCGTCGAGATCTCCACCGACAGCATGAACCGGACCGGGCGCGCGCAACTGGCCGGCGTTCCGCGCCTCAGCTGGTCCTCAAGGTCGGGACGCAGCCGGTACAGCCCGGGCTCCGCCGGGACCAGAGACTCCCTGAGCTCCTCGGCCCAGCCGGGATGGGTGAAGTCGCCTGTCCCCACGACCGTGATTCCCTTCCGCAGCGCCCACCACGCGAGGTGCGGGATGTCGCTGTCCTTGCTGCAGGCACGGGAGAACCTGGAGTGGATGTGCAGGTCTGCGTGGAACATGCCGCCGTCGCTCAGTCTCGCCGGGGAGGGGGATTACGCTGCTGCCGATCCTGCCACGTGGTACCGACGCTGGCCGGCGATCCGGCCGTTCCGGCGGGTGGGTCACAATGACTAGTAGGGTCACCAAACCGGGCCGGGTAAGTCGCGCCGTTTAACCGGCGGGTACAGGCGGGAAGGAGCGCCGCGTGTTGCAGGATCTGGCCGTGCTCGCGCCGTCGCTCATTGTATGCGTTGCCTTCCTGGCCGGCGTGTATGCCCTGCTGCGCCGGGAGATGGCACCAAGGCGGCGTAACAGCGAAGGCGGCGGTTCGGCGGAGGATATGCCGGCCGGGCCCGGGATTTCGGCTGTGGAAGATGACGGGCCGACTGGTACATCTGGCTACGAAGAGTCGGCGGATCCGCGGGCCGGAAGGCGTTCGCGCGACTAGCCTTGATAGTCTGCCTTGCCGGTTTCATGTGGGGTTATCTAGGTGCCGATTACGGAGAGTTACGACAATCTTCCGCACCGCTTGCGTTGCCTGGCAAACGGCAACTCATACCCCGATTGATCGCATCAGGAATTGTCAAAGTCAAGCGCCCGGGTATATGTTTGCTGCCTAAATATTCTTACCCCAGCGGAAGGGCTGGCACCCATGGCACAGAAGGTGAAGGTGACGGTCGTCTGCGACCTTCCCCACGAGGGTGAGGTCGAGGGACAGGAGACAGTTCAGTTCTCCTTTGACGGCACCTCCTACGAGATCGACGTCTGCTCCAAGCATGCGAAGGAACTGCGCGAGAAGGTGACCCAGTACGCGGATCACGCGCGGAAGGCGAGTGCGGGCGGACGGCGGCGCCGGTCGCGCACCGGGCCCGGCCGTGAGCGCAGCGGTGAAATCAGGGCGTGGGCGAGGCAGCGCGGATACAAGGTGAGCGAGCGCGGGCGCATTCCCGCGACGATCATTCAGGAGTACGAAGCCTCGCACTAGGCCGGCGCATGGGGCCGCTCGCTGGGGGCGGGACCGCCGCGTCTGTCCGGCTTGAGTCGTTGCGGCTGCTGCGCGGCCCGCTGCCGTCCGGGTAGCGGGCCGTTCGCTTGCGGCGTACTCGGAACACCAGCGCCCTGTTACAGAGTTGGATGGGATGAAGCCCCGTTGCACGGGGAACGTCTTCGGTGTATGCGTGCGCGGACGGCGTTGCCCGGCACCTGGCTAGCATGCGGGAGGAACGAGGCCGGACATCCCGGGCCTACACCGACCGCTCTGTGAGGAGCGCGAGATGTTCGAAAGATTTACCGACCGGGCGCGGCGGGTTGTGGTGCTGGCTCAAGAAGAGGCCAGGATGCTCAACCACAACTACATCGGAACCGAGCACATCCTGCTCGGCCTCATTCACGAGGGCGAGGGTGTGGCGGCGAAGGCGCTCGAGTCGCTAGGGATCAGCCTGGAGGCCGTCCGCCAGCAGGTCGAGGAGATCATCGGCCAGGGCCAGCAAGCCCCCTCCGGGCATATCCCGTTCACCCCACGGGCCAAGAAGGTGCTGGAGCTTTCGCTCCGGGAGGCGCTGCAGCTAGGCCACAACTACATCGGCACCGAGCACATCCTGCTCGGGCTGATCCGCGAGGGCGAGGGCGTCGCGGCGCAGGTGCTGGTCAAGCTGGGCGCGGACCTGAGCCGGGTCCGCCAGCAGGTCATCCAGCTGCTGCACGGCTACCAGGGCAAGGAGCCCGCGGCGGCCGGCGCGCCGTCGGAGTCCACCCCGGCCACCTCGCTCGTGCTCGACCAGTTCGGCCGCAACCTGACCGCGGCCGCGCGCGAGGGCAAGCTCGACCCGGTGATCGGGCGCGAGAAGGAAATCGAGCGGGTCATGCAGGTGCTGTCGCGGCGCACCAAGAACAACCCTGCCCTGGTGGGCGAGCCCGGCGTCGGCAAGACCGCCGTGGTGGAGGGGCTGGCCCAGAAGATCGTCAAGGGCGAGGTCCCGGAGACGCTCAAGGACAAGCAGCTGTACACCCTCGACCTCGGCGCGCTGGTCGCCGGGTCCCGCTACCGCGGTGATTTCGAGGAGCGGCTGAAGAAGGTGCTCAAGGAGATCCGCACCCGCGGGGACATCATCCTGTTCCTGGACGAGCTGCACACGCTGGTCGGCGCGGGCGCGGCCGAGGGCGCCATCGACGCCGCCTCGATCCTCAAGCCGATGCTGGCCAGGGGCGAGCTGCAGACCATCGGGGCCACCACGCTGGACGAGTACCGCAAATACCTGGAGAAGGACGCCGCGCTGGAGCGGCGGTTCCAGCCGATCCAGGTGGCGGAGCCGACGATCTCGCACACGATCGAGATCCTCAAGGGCCTGCGGGACAGGTACGAGGCACACCACCGGGTGTCCATCACCGACGCCGCGCTGGTCGCCGCCGCGCAGCTGGCCGACCGCTACATCAGCGACCGGTTCCTGCCGGACAAGGCCATCGACCTGATCGACGAGGCCGGGTCCCGGATGCGGATCCGCCGGATGACCGCGCCGCCCGACCTGCGTGAGTTCGACGAGAAGATCGCGCAGGTGAGCCGGGAGAAGGAGACGGCCATCGACTCCCAGGACTTCGAGAAGGCCGCTGCCCTGCGCGATCAGGAGAAGCAGCTGCTGGCCAAGAAGGACACCAGGGAGAAGGAGTGGAAGGCCGGCGACATGGATGTTGTCGCCGAGGTGAATGAGGAACTGATCGCGGAGGTGCTCGCCACCGCGACCGGCATCCCGGTGTTCAAGCTGACCGAGGAAGAATCGCAGCGCCTGCTCCGGATGGAGGATGAACTCCACAAGCGCGTTATAGGTCAAAACGACGCAATCAAGGCACTCTCCCAGGCGATCAGGCGGACCCGAGCGGGCCTCAAAGATCCAAAGCGGCCGGGCGGATCGTTCATCTTCGCCGGGCCCTCCGGAGTCGGTAAGACCGAGCTTTCCAAGACGCTGGCAGAATTCCTGTTCGGCGACGAGGACTCGCTCATCCAGCTCGACATGAGCGAGTACATGGAGAAGCACACGGTGTCCCGGCTGTTCGGTTCGCCGCCCGGTTACGTCGGCTACGAGGAGGGCGGCCAGCTCACTGAGAAGGTGCGTCGGCGTCCTTTCTCTGTGGTCTTGTTCGACGAGGTCGAGAAGGCCCACCAGGACGTCTTCAACTCGCTGCTGCAGATTCTGGAGGACGGCCGTCTCACCGACGCCCAGGGCCGGACGGTGGACTTCAAGAACACCGTCATCATCATGACCACCAACCTCGGCACCCGCGACATCTCCAAGGGCGTTTCCGTCGGGTTCGCCCGCACCGGAGACGTCAAAGGATCGTACGACCGGATGAAGGCCAAGGTCCAGGACGAGCTCAAGCAGCACTTCCGGCCCGAGTTCCTCAACCGCGTGGACGACACGATCGTCTTCCACCAGCTCACCCAGGAAGAGATCGTCACGATCGTCGACCTGATGATCGCCAAGGTGGACCAGCGGCTCAAGGACCGCGACATGGGCATGGAGCTGCGGCCCGCGGCCAAGGCGCTGCTCGCGGAGCGGGGCTACGACCCGGTCCTCGGCGCCAGGCCGCTGCGCCGGACGATCCAGCGGGAGATCGAGGACAGCCTGTCGGAGAAGATCCTCTTCAGCGAAGTCAAGGCCGGCCAGATCGTCATCGTGGACGTCGAGGGCTCGGGGGAGGACGCGAAGTTCACCTTCAAGGGCGTCGCCAAGCCCGAGTCCGTGCCCGACGCGCCTCCGGCCGAGATCGAGGAGACCCAGCCGGTCGGCCAGCGCACCCGGCCCAGCCCGGCGGCCGGGCGGTCGGAGTCCTCAACCGAATCGGCGTAACGGCACACCTGGTCGCGGCTTGAACGCCGGGACAAGCAGAAGAGCCGTCCACCCGTTGAGGTGGGCGGCCTTCTCGCTTTCTCAGGTTCCCGGGAGGGTGAAGGTGTCGTCGGGGTGGACCTCGACGAGGCCGTCGGCTACGAGGCCATCCGTGGCGCGTGCACGTTGTGCGGGGTCGGGCCAGGCGGCGCCGAGTGCTGTGGCGCTGACGGGGGCGGGGGACTCGCGGAGGAGGGCTAGGAGGGCGCCGCGGCATTGGCGGTCGGTGCCGGCATAGCGCTGGGCGGGCCGGGGGGCGGGGGACTCCGGCTGGCCGGAGAGGTGCCACTGACAGGCGGCGGCGACGGGGCACTGGGCGCAGCGCGGGCGGGAGCTTGTGCAGACGAGCGCGCCGAGTTCCATGACCGCCACCGACCAGCGGGCCGCGACGGGCGGGTCGGCAGGCAGCAGGGACTCCGCCAGCCGCTTCTCGGCGGCGGAGGGGTGTGCCGGCGGGAACTGGGTGCCGGTGACAAGGCGGGCGAGCACGCGCCGGACGTTGGTGTCGAGCACCGCGTGCCGCTGGCCGAACGCGAAGGCGGCCACCGCGGCGGCGGTGTAGCCGCCGATCCCCGGCAGGGCGAGCAGGTCCGCGTGACTGGCGGGCACAGCGCCGCCGTACTGCCGGTCCAGGATCGTGGCGGCGGCGTGCAGCCGCAGCGCGCGGCGGGGATACCCGAGCCGGCCCCACTGCCTGACCGCCTCGCCCGGCGCGGCGCCGGCCAGCGCCGTCGGCGTCGGCCAGCGCCGCAGCCACGCGCGGTAGGCGGGCAGCACCCGGGCCACCGGCGTCTGCTGGAGCATGATCTCGCTCACCAGCACCGCCCAGGGTGACGCGTCCAGCCGGCGCCACGGCAGATCGCGCCGGTGCGCCGCGTACCAGGACAGGACCGCTTCGTGCTGCCGGAACGTCACAGCCGATCGTCGCACGCCCGGGATCCGGTGCCGCCGGCGGGTCTGCGGGGTTACTCCCGGCGGCCTCGGCATACTGGGCAACATGGATCCGATTACCTCACGTAACCGGAGCCGGTCGGTGGAACCCGACGTGTACTGGCGCCGGAGGCTGTTCGCCCTCGTGGCCGGCCTCGCGGTGTTCGGCCTGCTGGCGTGGGCGGTGGGCGGCGCCGCCGGCACGCGCCCGACGGCCGCGACCACGTCGCTGGACCGCCGGGCCCCGCAGGTCAAGGTCACTCCCGTGACCGCCTCGCCTCCGTCGGCCACCGCGGCGTCGCCCAGCCCGTCGCCCACCGCGACACCGCGCCACCGGGCCAGGCACGCCAAGAAGGGCGCGTCCGGCCAGCACCCGGCGAAGCGGGGCAAGGCACACGCCGCGCACGCGGCGGCGGTCACTCGCGGCCGCCCGCGCGGTAGCGGGTGCCCGGCCGCCGACGTCGTGATCACGATGACGGCCAGCAGCAACAGCTACGGCGCCAGGGCGCGCCCGGGGTTCAGCGTCGACGTGGTCTCCACCGACAGCCGCACGTGCACGTTCGACACCGGCAGCAGGCACCTGATCCTGGTCATCGAGTCGGGCGGCGTCAGGGTCTGGGGCTCGGCCGACTGCGCGGGCAGGCGCGGCGCCTCGGTGACCACGAAGCTGAAGCGCGGCGTGCCGGTGCAGCTCCGGTTCTCCTGGGACCGGCTGCTGTCGGCTCCCGGCTGCCGGGGCGCGCGGACGCCGGCCCGGCCGGGCACGTACACGGCCTCCGCGTCGGACGGCCGGCTGCGCAGCCGCACGCTGACCTTCGTGCTGCGCTGAATCCGGGCCGGGAGCTGCCCACCGGGCCGCCGCGCCCGCGGGGGCCGGCTCAGCCGTCCGGGCCGGGGCAGGCACCGAGGGCCGCGGCGATCGCGGCCGGGACGTCCGCGACCTCCCTGACCTCCATCGGCTCGCCGGCCGCGTCCTGACCCGCGGCGTCCGGCGAGAGCGGCAGGGCGCCCGAGGCGGCCGGCACCAGCGCGCGCCGGAAACCGAGCCGCTGTGCCTCGGCCACCCGCCGGGCCAGCGCGGGCACCCGGCGCACCTCGCCGGCCAGGCCGACCTCGCCGATGGCCACCATGTCGCCGGGCACGCTCAGGCCGACGGTCGAGCTCGCGATCGCCAGCGCGAGCGCCAGGTCGGCGGCCGGCTCGCTGATCCTCACCCCGCCGACCGTGGCCGCGTACACCTCGTACCCGCCCAGCTTCAGCCCCGTCCGGCGCCGCAGCACCGCGACGAGCATCCCCACCCGGGACGCGTCCAGTCCCGAGGTCACCCGGCGCGGGACCTCGGCTTGGGTGTACCCGACCAGCGCCTGCACCTCGGCCAGCAGGGCGCGGCGGCCCTCCTGCGTCACGGTCACGCACGTCCCCGGCACCGGCTCGCAGCGCTGCGACAGGAACAGCGCGCTCGGGTCCGGCAGCCCGATCAGGCCGTACTCGCTGAGGTCGAAGCAGCCGATCTCGTCGGTGGGCCCGTACCGGTTCTTCACCGCCCGCACGATCCGTAGCTGCGAATGCCGGTCGCCCTCGAAGTGCAGCACGACGTCGACCAGGTGCTCGAGCGCCCGCGGCCCGGCGATCGCGCCGTCCTTGGTCACGTGACCCACGAGGACCGTGGTCATCATGCGCTCCTTGGCGACCGCGGCCAGCGCGGACGCCACCGCTCGCACCTGGGTCACGCCGCCCGGCGTGCCGTCGGCGTCCGGGGCGGCGATCGTCTGCACCGAATCGACGACCAGCAGCCGCGGGCCGACGGCCTCGACGTGACCGAGCAGCGCGGGCAGCCCCGACTCGGCGGCCAGGAACAGACGGTCGTGCACCGCGCCGATCCGGTCGGCGCGCAGTCTGACCTGGCCGGCCGACTCCTCCCCGGTCACGTACAGCACCGGGCCGGCTTGCGCGGCCTGCGCGCACGCCTCCAGCAGCAGCGTCGACTTGCCCACCCCCGGCTCGCCGGCCAGCAGCAGCACCGCCCCCGGCACCAGGCCGCCGCCCAGCACCCGGTCCAGCTCGCCCAGGCCTGTCGGCCGGGCCAGCGCCGCGGTGGCGTCCACCTGGCCGATCGGGATCGCTGGCGCGCTGACCGGCCCGGGAGCCAGCGGCCGCAGCCCGGCGCGCGCGAACGCCGGCGGGGCGGCCTCCTCGACCGTTCCCCAGGCCTGGCATTCGCCGCACCGCCCCGCCCACTTCGTCGTCCGCCAGCCGCACTCCGTGCACCGGAACACGGCCGCCGGCGAGCCCGTCGATGACTTCGCCATGGCCCGCACGCTAGCCGCCGGGTCGGACAGTCGCCGGCGGGCGCTGGACAGTCGCCGACGGGCTTGGCCACGCCGGGTTCGGCATAAGCTAGCCGGGGTAAGCGACCAGCCAGGATCACCGGGAGAAGCGTTGACCAGGACCGCCGGGGGATCGCGTGCGCCCGTCGCGCTGTCCACCAGCTCGGTCTACCCGGACAGCACGCCGGACGCGTTCGAGATCGCCGCCAGGCTCGGCTACGACGGCATGGAAGTCATGGTCTACACCGACCCGGTGAGCCAGAACGTGGACGTCCTGCGCAGGCTGTCGGACTACCACCAGATTCCCGTGCTGGCCGTGCACGCGCCGTCGCTGCTGCTCACCCAGCGCGTCTGGGGCCGCGAGCCGTGGGGGAAGCTGATCAAGTCCAAGGACGTGGCCGAGAAGCTCGGCGCGAAGGTAATCGTCCTGCACCCGCCGTTCCGCTGGCAGCGCGACTACGCCCGTGACTTCGAGGCCGGCCTGGCCCGGATGAGCGACGAGACCGACGTCGTGTTCACCGTCGAGAACATGTTCCCGCTGCGGGCGCGGGCGACCGAGGTGGTGCCCTACGCACGGCACTGGGACCCGGTCGGCCAGGACTACCCGAACGTCACGCTCGATCTCTCGCACACCGCGGCGTCCGGCTCGGACGCGATGGCGATGGCGGCCGGGCTCGGCGACCGGCTGGCGCACGTGCACCTCGCGGACGGCACCGGCCTGGCGATCCCGCCGGACGAGCACCTCGTCCCCGGCCGGGGCAACCAGCCGTGCGCGGAGCTGCTCCAGCGGCTGTCGGCCACCGGGTACCCGGGCATGGTCGTGCTCGAGGTGAACACCCGGCGCGCGCTGTCGAAGATCGAGCGGGAGGGGGACCTGGCCGAGTCGCTCGCCTTCGCCCGTCAGCACCTCGGGTCGGCCAACGGCCAGGCCGCCAACGGCCAGGCCGCCGCGGGGACGGACGCCACGCGGTCGGGCAGCACCGGCTCGGGCGCGGCCGGATGACCGGCAGCTCACGCCTCCAGCACCAGCGTCACCGGGCCCTCGTTGACGAGGGACACCTGCATATACGCGCCGAAGACGCCGGTCTCCACCCGGGCGCCGAGCTCGCGCAGCGCGGCCGCGAACGCGTCGACCAGCGGCTCGGCCACCGGGCCGGGCGCCGCCGCCAGCCAGGACGGGCGGCGGCCCTTCCTGGTGTCGGCGTAGAGGGTGAACTGGCTGATCACCAGCAGCGGGGCGGCCGTCTCGGCGGCCGACTTCTCGCCCTCCAGGATCCGCAGATGATAGATCTTGCGCGCCAGTCCCGCCGCCGTCTGCGGGGTGTCGGTGTGCGTCACGCCGACGAGCACGACCAGGCCGGGCCCGCGCAGCGCCCCCACGGTCACCCCGTCGACGGCGACGCTCGCCTGGCTGACGCGCTGGACGACGGCTCGCACGAGGAAGCATTCTGCCTTGATGACCACTAACCCGCCCGCCGGATCCGGCAGCACGCTCATCACGGTCGCGCCCACCGGCGCCGAAGCCGACAAGTCACGGCACCCCGCGCTGCCGGTGACACTCGACGAGCTCGTCGATACCGCCAGGGAATGCGAGGCCGCCGGTGCCTCGGTGATCCACGTGCACATCAGGGACGACGAGGCCCGGCCCACGCTGGACCTGCCCAGGCTCAAGGACACCGTCCAGGCGCTGCGCGAGGCCACCACGCTCATCGTGCAGCTGTCCACCGGCGGCGCGGTCACCGACTCCTTCGCCGACCGGCTGGCGGTACTGGACGCGGGGCCGGACGGCTGCTCCCTCACCTGCGGCACGGTGAACTTCGGCGACGAGGTCTTCATGAACCCGTGGCCGTTCATCCGCGACCTGTACGCCCGCTCCCAGCAGCTGGGCGTGGTGCCCGAGTTCGAGCTGTTCGACCTCGGACACGTGGCGACGCTGCACCGGCTGCTGGACGAGCTCGGCGCGCCGCATGGCGGGCACGTGCACTGCGACCTGGTGATGGGGGTTCCGGGCGGGATGCCAGGGGACGCCGCCAGCCTGGTCGGCGCGGTGGAGGCGCTGCCGGCCGGAGCCACCTGGTCGGCCACCGGCATCGGGCGCACCGCGCTGCCGGTGATGTTCGCCGCGCTGTCGGCCGGCGGGCACCTGCGGGTGGGCATGGAGGACACGACCAGCTACGCCCGGGGCCGCCCGGTCACGGGCAACGCCGAGCTGGTCGAGCGCGCGGCCGCGCTCGCCGGGCTGGCCCAGCGGCCGCCGATGCGACCCGGGCAGGCCCGCGCGTTCCTGGGAGTCGGCGATCAGCACTGAGAATCCGGTCCTGGCCGAGGTCGTCCGGTCGGGGTTCACCGAGTCGGTGCACCGCGGCACGCTGATCGGCCTCGGCGCCGACGGCCGCCGCGTGCTGACGGCCGGCGCCGTGGACGAGCCGATCTTCCCCCGGTCATCGGCCAAGCCGCTGCAGGCCGTCGCCATGCTGCGCTGCGGCCTCGTGCTGGACGGCAAGCTGCTCGCGCTCGCTGCGGCCAGCCATTCCGGCGAGGACTTCCACGTGGCCGGCGTGCGCGAAATCCTCGCCGCGGCCGGCCTGACCGAGGACGCGCTACAGTGCCCGCCGTCGCTGCCGATGGACGAGCCGAGCCTGTACGCCATGATCCGCTGCGGCGCCCCGCCCGACCGGGTGCACATGAACTGCTCGGGCAAGCACGCGGCGATGCTCGCCACCTGCGTGGCGGCGGGCTGGCCGACGGAGACCTACCGCGACCCGGCGCACCCGCTGCAGGCCGAGATCCGCCGCACGATCGAGCGGCTGGCCGGCCAGCCGGTGACCGCGGCCGGGGTCGACGGCTGCGGCGCCCCGCTGTTCGCGCTGCCGGTTTCCGCCCTGGCCCGCGCGTTCCGTTCGATGGTCCTTTCCGCCCCAGGATCTCCCGAACGGACGGTCGCCGATGCGATGCGAACCTACCCTGACTGGACGTCGGGGAGCACCCGGTCGGAGCGAGCGCTGATGGACGCCGTACCTGGGCTGATGCTGAAGTCCGGCGCGGAGGGGATGGAGGCGTTCGCGCTGGCCGACGGCCGCGCCGGGGCGTTCAAGATCGACGATGGCGCCGGCCGGGCCCGGCCGCCGCTGACCGTCGCGCTGCTCCACGCGCTCGGCGCTGCCGACCTGCCGGGCACCGACACCGCCGCGCTGGACCGCGTCGGGCTGGCCGAGGTCACCGGCGGCGGCCAGCGGGTCGGCGAGATCCGCGCGGTCCTGCCCGGCCACTGACCGCCGCCGTCCGCCCGTCCCGAAGCTGAGATGCTTGCTCCGGATTTGCAGTTGCAAGCACCTGCCGCGATAATTGGGTGCATGCAGGTGAATGTCGACTCGATCGGTGAGTACATCAGGCAGCAGCGGGAGCTGGCCAAGATCTCGCTGCGCCAGCTTGCCCAGGCCGCCGGGGTCTCCAACCCCTACCTCAGCCAGATCGAGCGGGGACTGCGCCGGCCGAGCGCCGAGATCCTGCAGCAGATCGCCAGGGGCCTGCGAATTTCCGCGGAGGCCCTGTACGTGCAGGCGGGCATCCTCGAGGACCGGCCCCCGGACAGCGGGGTGCGCTCTGCCGTGCTCGCCGACCCGGGGCTGACCGAGCGGCAGAAGCAGATCCTGCTGGAGATCTACGAATCGTTCCGGACCGAGACCGCCGGGCCGGCCGGACCGCTGAACGGGATGGTCGTGACCGCCGACGTGCTGCTGGAACCATCGGGGCCGTCGCCGGGTGCCCCCGGCGACGACGCGGGTTCCGCAGCATCCGAGTAGCGGATACCCTGATCCCGTGTTTAACCACTGGAGTGCGTACACTCCGCTGAACTACTTCTTCACCGCGCTCGCGCTCGCCGCGTTCGTGGTCGAGGGCTGGGCGTTCATCGACGCGGTCATCCGCCCGTCGAGCGCGTACGTGGCGGCGGGCAAGCAGACCAAGCCGCTGTGGCTGGTCATCCTCGGCGTGTCCGCGGTGATCGGGCTTGGCTACGCGGCCTACGTGCGAAACCTGTCGGTGATCCAGATCCTTCCGGTCGCCGCGTTCGTCGCCGCCGCCATCTACCTGACCGACGTCCGCCCCAAGGTCAAGCAGATGGGTAGTGGCGGCAGCTCGAGGCAGGGGCCTTACGGGCCCTGGTAATCGCCAGGACCAGCCAGACGTGGCTTAGTCCGCGATGCGGATGCGCAGCCTGCGGAAACCCTTGCCCTTGTTCTCGATCTTCACGACCTCTATCCGGCCGACCTGGCTGGTGGAGGCCACGTGCGTGCCGCCGTCCGCCTGCTGGTCCAGCCCGACGATGTCGATGATGCGCACGTGCTTGACCTCGGGCGGGACCAGGTTGGTGGCGGTGCGGATGATGTCGGGAAGCGCGAACGCCTCGTCCCGCGGCAGCACCCTGACGTCGATCCGCCGGCCGGCCGCGACCTCGGCGTTGCATGCCGCCTCGACCGCGTCACGGAAGCCGTCCGGCACCTGCGGCAGGTTGAAGTCCATCCGCGCGGTGAGTGGTTCCATGTTCCCGCCGGTGACCAGCGCCCCGAAGTCCCGGAACACCACGCCGCAGAGCACGTGCAGCCCCGAGTGCGTGCGCATCAGCGCGGTCCGCCGGGCGTCCTCGACCGCGCCGCGCACCGCGGTCCCGGTCGGCGGCAGCGGGTCGCCCTCGGCCGGGACCAGGTAGAGGTCGTCGCCCTTGCGCGCGCCGACGATGCGGGTCTGCACGCCGCCCCACAGCAGGACCCCGTGGTCGGGCGGCTGCCCGCCGCCGCCGGGGTAGAAGGCCGAGGTGTCCAGCACGATCCCGTCCGGGTCGGCGGCGAGGACCACAGCGTCCCATTCGCGCAGGGTCTGGTCGTCAAGCTCGAGCCGGTGCGTGCGCCATTGAGTCTCGCTCACCGACGCAGCCTACTGCGGTCTGGGAGCTTCAGAGCGGCATCACGAACAGCGCGGCGGGCACCACGACGAGCACCGCCGCGCTACAGCACACCGCGATCCACATCGGCCGCGGCAGCCCGGGCTGGGGCATGAGCAGCCGGGTGACCCTGGTGACGACCTCGCCCTGGCTGCCGGCGGCCGCGGCGGCAGCCAGGGCACCGGACGGGGGAGCGGGCGCGCCCGCCACGCCGAACCTCATCAGCGCCGTGGCGAGCTCCCTGGCGGGCCACGACCGGCGGGCGCGGTCGTCGGCGAGCATCTCGACCAGGAGGGCGACGGCCTGGTTCGCCCGCTGCGTGACGCGGGACCGGGGGAAGGCGCGGTACAGCGCGGTGAACGGCAGCAGCACCAGGTCGTGCCGCTCGCGGATGTGCGCCCGCTCGTGCGCGAGCACCGCCGCGAGCTCGGCCTGGTCGAGCAGGTCCAGCGTCCCGGCGCTGATCACGATGCGGGACCGCAGCCCGGGCACGCAGTACGCCGCGGCGGCCGGGTGATCGAGCACCAGCGCGCCCGGCGCCTTCGGGTCGCAGCGAGCGAGCAGCGCGAGCAGCGCGCGGTGCCGGCGCCGGGTGCGCAGCCCGGCGGCGCAGGCGGCGGCCAGCACCCAGCACAGCAGCGCGAGCAGCGCGACCGCGGTGGTGAGTGCGGCCAGCCGCAGCACCAGCAGGGCCACCGGCTCGTGGCCGGGTGCCCCGGCCCGCGCGACGGTTCCCGCTGCGAACGCCATGACCCCGCTGGCCACGCCGGCGTGCTCCGGCCTGGCCGCCAGCGCGGCCAGCGCGCCCACCGCGGCCAGGCCCCAGCCCAGGCCGAGCGCCTGCCAGAGCACGATCGCGGCGGCGGGCGCCCGGCCCGGCCACGCCGCGGAGGCGAGCATGGTGGCCGCGGCCACGGCGGTCAGGGCGACCGCGGCGAAGACGAAAACCGGCGCGAGCACTCCGAACTCAGTCCCCCGGTCGGTGGTCGAACGCGTCCAGCGCGCTGCGCAGCGCCCTGGCCTCCGAGTCGGTGACGGACTGGGCGAACCGCGCGAGCGCGGCCTGCCTGTCTCCGGCTTGGTCCAGGGCGCTCAGCATCAGCTCGGTGACGTAGGCTTCCCGGCTCGCCGCGGGCTGATACTCCCACGCCCGCCCGTCGCGCTCGCGTACGGCGAATCCCTTCTTGGCCAGCCTGTCAAGCACAGTCATCACCGTGGTATGCGCCAGGTCCCGCTCGGTCAGGTGCTCGCTCACCTCGCGGACGGTGAGCGGACCAGCGGTTTCCCAGAGCACGTCCATGATCGCACGTTCGAGCTCGCCGAGTCGGTTCACCTGATCATTTTATCGGCAGGTCCCTTCGCCGGACAGGGCCCGCCCGGTGCCGCAGCCGGGGATCAACGGCCGATGACCACCACGGTGGCGCGGAAGGCCAGCTCCGCCGCGCAGGCCAGCGCTGGCGGTGACCGCGTCGGTGACCGCGGGGCACTCCTACACGCTGACCCTGACCAACCACGACGACAACTACCCGGGTGACCCGACGTACACCCTGTTCGACGACGTCGGTACCTCCTGATCCCTGGCGCGTCAGCCGTCCCGGGCCAGCTATCGTGAAGGGCGACGCTGCCATGGACATCACGCTGGTCCTCGGGGACATCACGACGCAGCGCGTGGACGCGATCGTCAACGCGGCAAACTCGTCGCTGCTCGGCGGCGGCGGGGTGGACGGGGCCATCCACCGCCGCGGCGGCCCGGAGATCCTGGCCGAGTGCCGTCGCCTGCGCGACGGTGAGCTCAGCGGCGGGCTGCCGGCCGGGCAGGCCGTGGCGACGACCGCCGGGTCCCTGCCCGCTCGCTGGGTGATCCACACCGTCGGGCCGGTCTACTCGCGGTCAGAGGACCGCTCGCAGGTGCTGGCCTCGTGCTACGCGCAGTCGCTCCGCGTCGCCGACGAACTCGGCGCGCGCACGGTCGCCTTTCCCGCCGTCTCGGCCGGGGTCTACGGCTGGCCGGCCGGCGACGCCGGCCGGATCGCCGTGACCACGGTGCGCGGCACGCCCGCCCGGGTCGCCGAGGCACGGTTCGTGCTGTTCAGCCCAGACGTGTACGCCGCTTTCGAGCAGGCGCTCGCCGCCGCGGGCTGAGCCCCGGGCCCCAGCGGTGCGACCCATCCGCGCCTGGATGCCAGACTGGCAGCAGAGGATCCTCAGCCGCTGGAGGTCAACGGTGCCCGCCGCGCGCACACCCCGTTTCCGCTCCGTGCTCGACCGCTTCACCGCCTACAAGCCGGGACGCGTGCCGGTGTCGCCGGACGGCAGGTCGTTCAAGCTGTCGTCCAACGAGTCCCCATTCGGGCCGCTGCCGTCGGTGGTCGAGGTGATCGCCGCGGCGGCCGGGGACGTCAACAGGTACCCGGACAACCACGCGCAGGCGCTGACCGACGCGATCAGCACGCGGTTCGGGGTGCCGCCGGAGCACATCGCCGTCGGCTGCGGCTCCGTGGGGCTGGCCCAGCAGCTCCTCGGGGCGGCCGCGGAGCCCGGCGGCCGAGTGCTGTACGCGTGGCGGTCGTTCGAGGCCTACCCCCTGCTCACCGACCTGTCCGGCGCCGCGTCGGTCCAGGTGCCGCTGCGCGACGAGCGGCACGACCTGGCCGCGATGGCCGACGCGATCACCGAGCACACGAGGGTCGTCTTCGTCTGCAACCCGAACAACCCCACCGGCACGGCCGTGCGGCGCGACGAGCTCGAGGAGTTCCTCGACCGCGTGCCGCCGGACTGCCTGGTGGTGCTCGACGAGGCCTACCGCGAGTACGTCCGCGACCCGGGCGTGCCGGACGGGCTCAGCCTCTACCCCCGCCGGCCCAACGTCGCGGTGTTGCGCACGTTCTCCAAGGCCTACGGGCTGGCCGGGCTCCGGGTGGGATTCCTGGCGGCGGCCGAGCCGGTCGCGGCGGCCGTCCGGATGACGATGCTGCCGTTCACCGTCAACCGCCTCGCCCAGGCGGCGGCGGTCGCGTCGCTCGCGGCCGAGCCCGAGCTGCTCGACCGGGTCGACGCGGTGGTCGGCGAGCGGGGCCGCGTACGCGACGAGCTGATCAGCGACGGCTGGTCCGTGCCGCCCACCGAAGCCAACTTCGTCTGGCTGCCGCTGGGCGAGGACACCGGGCACTTCGCCGCCCAGTGCGAGGCCGCCGGGCTCAGCATCCGGCCGTTCGGCGCCGAGGGCGCCCGGGTGTCGATCGGCGACCCCGAGGCCAACGAGGCGTTCCTGGCCGTCGCCAAGGCCTACCCGCGCCGTCATTAGGGCCCGCGCCGCGGCCGGCGCATGATCATTCCGAACGGCTGCCGCCTTACACCGTCCGCGGCCGCGACCGTCCCGGGCCTGCGCCTTCCGGCCGTCGGCGGGGCTGCCGCCGGCTACTTGGCCGGCCTGCGGTCCAGTTTCTCCACGATCAGCCGGTAGAACTGACGCGGCCGCCCGGGCTGCGGCGTCCGGCTCGGCGGCAGCGGCCAGGCCAGCCCCTCGTCCACCAGCGTGCGCAGCAGCCGCCGCGCCGTCCTCGGCGTGACGCCGAGCAGGCTGCCCGCCATTTCCGCGTCGACGACGAGCGCGGCGTCGGCCCCGGCCAGCTTGTCCGCCAGCCGGGACAGCGTCTCGATGCCCCTGGGCCGCGGCTGCTGCGGCGGCGCGGCCGGCTGGCGCGGCGCGGGCACCAGCGCCTTGCCCTCCCGGTCCAGGACGAAGACGCCCCCCCGGTGCCCCGACTGCGATCGGCCGAGCGCGGCGCGCGCGTGCGCCTCTGCCTCCTGCGCGGTCCGGCCCATCCCCACGCCCACGTCGAGCGCGATGCCGAGCGACGAACGGGCCCGCTCGGTGAACGGCGGCACGCGGAACCCGTCGGTGCCGGAGTGCAGCGACCCCCGGGTCGCGGTCACGTAGAAGCAGTGATCACCCAGCGGGCTGACCGTGGCCTGGATCCGCTGCGTCTCCTGCACCAGGAACCGGTGCACGGTCAGCCGGAGCTCCTCCCGGGACTGCCGGGGAGCCGACCGCCGCTGCGTGTCCCGCAGCGTCGGCACCTCGACCAGGACCACGGCCAGCTGCGCCTCCTCCAGCCGGCGCTGGCTGCCCAGCAGCGTGGCCGTGCGCAGCCCGGCCCGGATCGCGCTGCCGGTCGGCCGCACGGTGATCACCGGGACGCCGGCCGCCGCCAGCCGCTCGGCGACGGAGTTCAGGCAGGTGAACGCCAGCGAGGTCTCGTCCCTGCGGGCGAGCCGTTCGTGGAAGGCGGCGAGCGTCGCGGCGCTGGCGGTCTCCTCGCGCACGTGCACCCCGCGGGCGGACAGGCCGAGCTCGGCGTATGCCTCCTCCACGTCGCCGCGGCTGAGCACGTCGACGCTGACCCGGGCGAGGTCGTAGCCGCCGTCCCGGCCCGCGCGCAGCAGCGCGCCGTACAGGGCGCTGCCGTTCAGCGGGACGCAGGTGGCGGGCCCGGCGAGCGCGCCGGCCTTCCTGGCGTACTCGTACGGGACGGGGCTGGCGAAGAGGCAAACGTCGACGACCGGGCCGAGCCGGAGGACCTTGTCCGCCGCCTCCTGCTCGTCCCGGTAGGCGGCGGCGACCAGCCGCCTGGCCACCCCGCCGCCCGCGCTGCCGGAGAGCATGACGCGCTCCACCAGCTCGTGCGGCCCCACCACGCCGATGGCCAGTTCGCTCGAAGGCTGCCGCTGCATGGTAAGTCACCAGGCCGGACGGTGGGGGGCGCCGGGTTGGTGCTCACGCGTCTGCGTCCCTGCCGGGCTGAGCCGGCCCGCGCATCGTGCATCCGCTGACCGTCCTCCATCCGCGGTTGCGATCTTTCTTCCCGACCACGCAATGTCCGGCCCATCTAAACGGAGCGATTGTGCGATTGTACATTCCGTAACCCACCATGAAGATCACGAAAGGCAAGTGCGTACGGACCAGCGGGCGTGAGCGCGGTATCGGAGAGCCTGTTGCTGGCCCGGCCGAGCGCCTCGCTCGGCGATGCTGGCGTCTGGCCGGTCAGTCCGTCTCAGCGGTGATGTCGGCGCCGAGCGCCGTCCTAGTCCGTCTCCGCGGTGACGTCGGCGCCGAGCGCTGTCAGCCGGGCGGCGATCGACGCGTGACCCCGGTCGATCGGGTAGGCGGGGGCGACCACGGTCTCGCCGTCGGCGACCAGTCCGGCCAGGATCAGCGCGATGCCGGTGCGCAGGTCGCGCGCCACGACCTCGGTCCCCTTGAGCGTGCACGGGCCGTGCACGATGACCGCGCCGTGGTCCACCTCGACCTTGGCGCCCAGCTTGCTGAGCTCCCCGACCAGCGTGTAACGGCCGTCGTAGATCGTCTCGCGGATGTAGCTGGTGCCGTCGGCGAGGCAGCTCAGCGCCATGATCGGCGACTGCAGGTCGGTGGCGAACCCCGGGTAGGGGCTGGTGATCACGTTGATCGGGCGGAGCTTGTGCTCGAGCCGGACCTGCAGCACGGCCCCGTGGGTCGCGAACTCGACCCCCATCTGCTCCAGCTTCCAGCGAACCACCCCGAAGTGATCGAGCGACCCGCCCACGAGGCTGAGCTCGCCGCCGGTGATGGCGGCCGCCATCGCGAACACGCCGGCGTCGATCCGGTCAGGCATGACCGTGTGCTCGGCCGCGGACAGCTCATCCACGCCCTCGACGGTGACGAACCCGGTGCCGCCGCCGCCGATCCGCGCGCCCATCTTGGTGAGGAACGCGATCACGTCGAGCACCTCGGGCTCGAGCGCCGTATTGTCGATCACCGTCCGGCCCGGCGCGAGCGAGGCCGCCATGATGAGGTTCTCGGTGCCGGTGTGCGAGGGGGTGTCCAGGTACAAGTGCGCGCCGCGGAGCTGACCCGCCTGGATGTGGATCATGCTCTCGCCCTCGGTCACGGTCGCGCCGAGCCGGGCGAAGCCGCGGTAGTGGAAGTCGAGGTTCCTGCTGCCTAGGTTGCAGCCGCCGATGCCCTCGATGACCGCCTCGCCCAGCCGGTGCAGCAGCGCGGGCACGAACAGCACGGAGCCGCGGAACCTGCGCGCGATCTCGGCCGGCAGCACCGGGGTGGTGAGCCGGGACGCGTCCACCACCAGGATGCGCTCCGCCTCGTGGAACTCGACCCGGGCGCCGACCGCCTGGGCCAGCTCGACGGCGCGGCGGATGTCCTCGATGACCGGCACGTTGCGCAGCACGGTCCGTCCCCTGGGCGCCATCAGCGAGGCCGCGATCATCTTGAGCGCGGCGTTCTTGGCGCCCTGGACGAAGACGGTGCCCTCCAGCGGGTTTCCGCCTCGCACGCGGTAGCGGGTCGTCGTGGAGCCCATGGTCATCTGGCTGCAACTCCTGTCCGGGATGGTCAGCTTCGAGCGGACGCCGCATCGCGGCTGGCAGCCGCGGAACCCGATCCAGTATTCCATCGCGGGCCCGGTCGGGCCGCCAGCTCGGCCGAACCGGCGCGTCCGCCGGCCAGGGTCAGCTGAGCCGCTCCAGTCGTTCGAACACCACCCCGAGGCGTTCGACATAACGCTCCGGCCTGCACACCTCGTCGAGCCGTCGCTCGTCGAGCTGCTGTCCGCGCGCGGCCGCCCGGTCACGCAGGGTGGTGCGGAACGGCACGCCCGTGTCCCACGTCACCATCGCGGCGTCCTGCACGAGCGCGTACGCGTCCTCGCGGCTCAGGCCGGCGCTGACCAGCTCCAGCAGCACCGCCGAGGTGTAGATGAGCCCGCCGGTCAGGTCCAGGTTGGCGCGCATCCGCGCGGTGTCCACGGTCAGGCCCTCGATCAGCCCGGTGGTGAGCGCCAGCAGGTAGTCGGTGGCGATGGCCGCGTCGGGCAGCGCCACCCGCTCGACGCTCGAGTGTGAGATATCTCGCTCGTGCCACAGCGCCATGCCCTCCATCACGGGCGTGACCTGGGCGCGGACCACCCGGGCCAAGCCGCAGATCCGCTCGGACCGGATCGGGTTCTTCTTGTGCGGCATCGCTGAGGAGCCCTTCTGCCCCCGCCCGAACGGCTCCGCCAGCTCGCGCACCTCGGTCCGCTGGCCGTGCCGCACCTCGAGCGCGATCGCCTCGCAGGCCGACGCGATGAGCGCGAGCACGCACACCCACTCGGAGATGCCGTCGCGGAAGACGACCTGCGTGGCCACCGGGGCCGGGCGCAGTCCCAGCGCGGGCATGACCTCGGCCTCGATGGCCGGGTCGATGTTGGAGTAGCTGCCGACCGCCCCGGACAGCTTGCCCACGGCGACCGCCTCGCGGGCGCGCCGCAGCCGGTCCCGGCAGCGGGCCATCGCGAAGGCGAAGTCGGCCACCCGGTGGCCCCAGACGTCGGGCTCGGCGTGGACGCCGTGCGTCCGGCCGGGCCGCAGCGTGCCGCGGTGCGCGAGCGCGTGGTCGCGCAGCACCGCCACCAGCCGGTCTGCCTTGGCGAGCAGCAGGTCGGTCGCCTCGGCCAGCTGGACGCCGAGCGCCGTGTCCAGCAGGTCGGACGAGGTCATCCCGTAGTGCACGTACGCGGCCGCCTCGCGCGGCGTGGTGTTGTCCGCCCAGGCGGACAGGAAGGCGATCACGTCGTGGCCGGTGACCGCCTCGGCCGCGGCGACCGCCTCGGGGGACGGCGGCGGGGCGCGCCGGACCGGGTCCACGCTGCCGGCCGGCACGGTGCCCGCGCGGGCCTGCGCCGCCAGCACGAGCGTCTCCACCTGCGCCCACAGCTCGTACTTGTGCGCCTCGCTCCAGACGCGCCCCATCTCGGGCAGCGTGTACCGGCCGATCACGTGGCCGGCTCTCCCGCCCGGCCCGGTGCGGCCGCGCGGGCCGCGATGTCGGTCCGGTACCAGCCGCCGCGCATCGTGATCCCGGCCGCCGCCTGGTAGGCGGCCGCGCGCGCCGCGGCGAGGTCGGGCCCGGTGCCGACCACGCTGAGCACCCGGCCGCCCGCCGACACCAGCCGCCCGGTCTCATCCCGCGCGGTGCCGGCGTGCAGCACGTAGGCGGGGCGGAGCCGTTCGGGAAAATCGAGACCTTCGATGAGGTCGCCGGTCACTGGCGCCCGCGGGTAGCCCTCGGCCGCGATCACCACGGTGACCGCCGCACCCGGGGCCCACCGCGGCGGCGGCGCCCCGGCCAGGGAACCGGCCGCGGCGGCCTGCAGCAGGCCGGCCAGCGGGGTGGCGAGCCGGTCCAGCACGACCTGAGTCTCCGGGTCGCCGAAGCGGGCGTTGAACTCCACCACGCGAACGCCCGCGGCGGTCAGGCACAGCCCGGCGTAGAGCAGGCCGCGGTAGGGGGCGCCGCGGCGGCGCAGCTCGTCGAGCGCGGGCTGGATGACCGTGCCGGTGACCTGCCCGGCCAGGTCCGCGGGCAGCCACGGCAGCGGGGCGTAGGCGCCCATGCCGCCGGTGTTCGGGCCGCGATCGCCGTCACCGGCGCGCTTGAAGTCCTGGGCGGGCAGCAGCGGCACGGCGGTCTGCCCGTCGCACACCGCGAACAGCGACAGCTCGGGGCCGTCCAGGTATTCCTCGACGACCACCGGGCCGCAGCTCGCGGCGTGCCGGCTCGCCTCGGCCGCGTCGGCGGTGACGACGACGCCCTTGCCGCCGGCCAGCCCGTCGTCCTTGACCACGTACGGCGGGCCGAAGTGGTCGAGCGCCGCGTGCACCTCGGCGGCGGTGGTGCAGCGGCGCGCGGCCGCGGTGGGGATGCCCGCCGCCGCCATCACGTCCTTGGCGAACGACTTCGAGCCCTCGATCAGGGCGGCGGCCGCGTCTGGGCCGAAGCAGGCGATGCCCTTTTCGCGCAGCGCGTCGGCGGCCCCCGCCACCAGCGGCGCCTCGGGGCCGATGACGACCAGGTCGGCGGCCAGCCGGGCGGCGAGCGCGGTGACGTCGGCCGGGTCGGTGACGATGACCGGGTGCAGCTCGGCGAGCCGCGCGATGCCGGGGTTGCCCGGGGCCGCGTGCAGGGCGGTGACCTCGGGGTCGGCGGCCAGCGCCCGGGCGAGGGCGTGCTCGCGGCCGCCGGACCCGATGACGAGGACTCGCACGGCCGTGAGCCTACCGGTCAGGCCAGGGGGCGGAGCTGGAGCGTCTGGTCGCGGCGCGGGCCGACGCCGATCGCGGCGACCGGCGCGCCCGCCATGTCTTCCAGCGTCTTGACGTAGGCCTGCGCGTTGCGCGGCAGGTCGGCGAACTCCCTCGCGCCGGAGATGTCCTCGCGCCAGCCGTCGAGGTGCTCGTAGACGGGCCGGGCGTGGTGGAACTCGGTCTGGGTCATCGGGATCTCGTCGTGCCGGGCCCCGTCGATCAGGTAGCCGACGCAGACCGGCACCTTGTCCAGGCCGGACAGCACGTCCAGCTTGGTGATGAAGTAGTCGGTGATGCCGTTGACCCGGGTCGCGTACCTGGCGATCACCGCGTCGAACCAGCCGGTGCGGCGCTCCCGCCCGGTGGTGACGCCGTACTCCGAGCCGGCTGTGCGCAGCCACTCACCGCGGGAGTCGAGCAGCTCGGTGGGGAACGGCCCGGCGCCCACCCGGGTGGTGTACGCCTTCAGTATCCCGACGACCTTGGTGATCCGGGTCGGGCCGATGGCCGAGCCGGCGCAGGCGCCGCCCGCGGCCGGCGACGAGGACGTCACGAACGGGTAGGTCCCGTGGTCCACGTCGAGCAGCGTGGCCTGCGCGCCCTCGAGCAGGACGGTCCTGCCATCGTCGAGCGCCCGGTTGAGCACCAGCCCGGTGTCGGCGGTGTAGGGGCGCAGCCGCTCGCCGTACGCCACGTACTCCGCGGCGACGGCCTTGGCGTCGATGCCGCGGCGGTTGTAGACCTTGGCCAGCACCTGGTTCTTCTCGCGCAGAACGAGGTCGAGCTTCTGCGCCAGGATGCCCGGGTCGAACAGGTCCTGCACCCGGATGCCCACCCGGGCGACCTTGTCGGCGTAGGTCGGCCCGATGCCGCGGCCGGTGGTGCCGATCCGGGCGCTGCCCAGGTACCGCTCGGTCACCTTGTCGAGCGCCCGGTGGTGCGGCATGATCAGGTGCGCGTTCGCCGAGATCAGCAGCCGTTCGCAGGAGATGCCCCTGGCCTGCAGGCCGTCGATCTCGTCGAACAGCACCTTCGGGTCGATCACGACGCCGTTGCCGATCACCGGGGTCACCCGCGGGGAGAGCACCCCGGACGGCAGCAGGTGCAGCGCGTAGCTGTCGTCGCCGATGACCACCGTGTGCCCGGCGTTGTTGCCGCCCTGGTAGCGGACCACGTAGTCGACCTGGTCGCCGAGCAGGTCGGTCGCCTTGCCCTTGCCTTCGTCGCCCCACTGGGCGCCGACGAGCACGATGGCCGGCATCTTGGCCAACCCCTTCCTTTGCCGTTTTCGGCGGGCCGCACCTGGGGGCTGACGGCGGGCCGGGGCCTGGCTGCGGTTTGCCCGTCCGGCGGGGCGGTGCTCCCGGCGCGGGGCTGCGAGCCCGGTCGGCCCGTGCGCTCCCGAGGCTACCGGAACGTGGCCGCCGGCCCCGCCCGGGCGCGCGGGGGCGGCGGTCGCCTGGCCAGGCTGGCCCGCGGGCGGTGTGTCAGGATGCTCCGGCGAGCCCGGACGACGTCGCTCGCGGCCCTGCCGCCGCGGGGGAAGGGCGCCCGTCGCTGGTCATCCGGGACCGGACGGCGCGTGACCTCGACGGGTGCGTGCGCCTGCTGGCCGAGGTGCACCGCCGCGACGGGTACCCGGTGACCTGGCCCGGCCGCCCGGCCGCCTGGCTGGCCGGCTCCCGCGAGATCGCGGCGTGGGTGGCCACCCAGGACGGGCGCCTGGTGGGGCACGCCAGCCGGTGGCGCGGCGGCGCGGCCGACGCGGCCGGGACCGCGCTGGTGAGCCGCTTGTTCGTCGCGCCGGCCGCGCGCGGGCGCGGCACCGGGGCCGCGCTGCTGCGGCACGTCACCCGGGAGGCGCGGACCCGCGGGCTGCGCCCCGTGCTCGACGTGGTCGCCACCAGCGCGGCGGCGGCGTTCTACGAAGGCCAGGGCTGGCGGCTGACCGGCGGCTGGGACGAGCAGTGGGGGACCGCACCGCGTGACCGTCCGCCGGTACGCCGCGCCCGAGTGAGAACCGGTTCTCGGGATGGCTCGGCTGGCAGGGCCCCGGCTGGCAGGCCCCCCGGCTGGCAGGCCCCCCGGCTGGCAGGGCCCCCGGCTGGCAGGGCCCCCGGCTGGCAGGGCCCCGGCTGGCAGGGCCCCGGCTGGCAGGGCACGGCTGGCAGGGCCCGGCTGGCGGGGCCCGGCTGGCAGGGCCCGGCTGGCGGGGCCCGGCTGGCAGGGCCCCGGCTAGCCCTCGAGCTGTCTCGCCGCCTGGGGGCTGCTGTCGCGCAGGAACGCACGGATCCGCTCCGCCTCGCCCGTCTCGCCGATCGCCCCGGCCGCCCGGCCCAGCGTGAACAGCGACCGGAGGAAGCCGCGGTTCGGCTCGTGTTCCCAGGGGATCGGCCCGTGCCCCTTCCAGCCCGCGCGGCGGAGCTGGTCGAGCCCCCGGTGGTACCCGGTGCGGGCGTAGGCGTAGGCCGCGATCACCTCGCCCTCGCCGAACGCGCGTTCCGCCAGGGCCGCCCATGCGGCCGGCCAGTCGGGGTACCGGGCCGCGACCTCAGCCGGGTCCGTGCCCCCGGCCAGCAGCGCGTCGGCTTCAGCGTTGTCGGGCAGGTAGGTCGCCGGCGGCCCGGCGAGCAGATTCTCGTGCTCCATCCGCTCATCTTCCCCCTTCTCGTTCCCCGGCCCCCTCGTTCCCCCAACCCTCTCCGCCTCCCCCTCGCGCCCCGATCCCTCGACCCTGTCCCCGTCCCTGTCCCCGTCCCCGTCCCCGTCCCCGTTCCCGTCGCCGTTCCCGTCCCTCCCGGCTCACCAGTCTCACCAGCGCGTCAATCACCTTGATCGACTCCACTCTCCATGCAGTCGGGGTCTACATATCGGGACAAACCGGGTCAGAAAATTAGCGTTCTGCATGGAAAGTGAAACGCTCGCCCGCGTCCCGTCCTGGTGGACGGCGTCGCGAGGCTTTCTGACAGGGGCGGGTGCAAGTGTGAGCGCGTGGCAGGCAACGGAGGGAATCGGGCGGCGGGCCACCTCGTGGTCGCTACCACCGGGCAGCTCGCGGCGGCCGGAATGTCTCGATACCGGATGGGCCGACTGGTCGCGCAGGGCAGGCTGGTCGCAATCCGCCGGGGCGTTTACGCGCTACCGGGCGAAGGCAGGGACGGAACACCCGGACACGCGTTGCAGGTTGCCGCGGTGCTGGCGGGTTGTGACTTTCCAGCGGTGGCCAGTCACCGGTCCGCGGCGCTCATCCACGGGCTGGACCTGATCGGAACGCAGCAGGCCGCAGCCGTGATGGTGACCCGGGCGCCGGGCGCCCGGGGCAGCCGCTCGCTTCGCAGGGGAGTCACGCTGCACACCGCCGCGCTTCCCGCCGGTCACGTGGTCATCAGGCACGGGCTGAGATCCACGTCCGTGGCCAGGACCGTGGTCGACGTGGCCAGGACCTGCTCGTTCCGGGAGGGGGTCGTCGTCGCGGACTCGGCGTTGCGGTCCCGGCAGGTGACCGTCAGCGAGTTCCAGTCACCTGGCAGGAGATCATGATGGCGCCCTGGCAGGTGGCAGGGCGGGTGCGCGCGGCGTTCGCCCGCGGTGGGCGTCGCCACGCCGGACCCTAGCGTCCGGTCAGGCCCGGCACGTGCCTGCTCTGGCTCAGGCCGGGTGCTTGCCCGCGGACAACAGGTCCTCGCAGGCCTGCTGGACTCTGGCGCCCATCGACGCCTCGGCGGCCTTGCCCCACGACCGCGGGTCGTAGTCCTTCTTGCGGCCGACGTCGCCGTCCACCTTGAGCACGCCGTCGTAGTTGGTGAACATGTGGGCGGCGACCGGCCGGCTGAACGCGTACTGCGTGTCGGTGTCCACGTTCATCTTGACCACGCCGTAGGAGATGGCCTCGCGGATCTCCTCGAGCGCCGACCCCGAGCCGCCGTGGAACACCAGGTCAAACGGCTCTTCCTTCCCGTACTTGGCGCCGACGGCTTCCTGGATCTCCTTCAGCACCGACGGCCGCAGCGTCACGTGCCCCGGCTTGTAGACACCGTGCACGTTGCCGAACGTCGCGGCCAGGATGTACCGTCCACGCTCGCCCAGGCCGAGCGCTTCCGCGGTCGCCAGCGCGTCCTCGGGGGTGCTGTACAGCTTCTCGTTCATCGCGCCGACGACGCCGTCCTCCTCACCGCCCACGACGCCGATCTCCATCTCCATGATCGTGCGGGCCTTGGCGCACTCGTCGAGCAGTTCGGACGCGATCCGCAGGTTCTCCTGGAGCGGCACCGCGGACCCGTCCCACATGTGGGACTGGAACAGCGGCGGCTCGCCGCGGGCCACCCGCTCCTGGGAGAGCCTGACCAGCGGCCGCATGAACCCGTCGAGCTTGTCCTTTGGGCAGTGGTCGGTGTGCAGCGCGATGTGCACCGGGTACCTGGCGGCCACCACGTGGGCGTACTCGGCGAGGGCGACCGAGCCGGTGACCATGTCCTTGACGGACTGCCCGGAGAGGTAGTCGGCGCCGCCCGTGGATACCTGGACGATGCCGTCGCTCTGCGCCTCGGCGAATCCCCGCAGGGCGGCGTTCAGCGTCTGGCTCGACGTCACGTTGATCGATGGATAAGCGAACCCGTGCTCCTTGGCACGGTCGAGCATCTGTGCGTAGACGTCCGGGGTCGCGATGGGCATGACGGTGGCTCCCTCTCATGGCGCTGCCGCCCCCTAGTATCCCCCTGGGTGCGGCGGTCCCCAGACCGGGGCCGGGGCGGCTGAGGCGGTGCGGCTGAGGCGGTGCGGTCGCGGTGCCGTTTAGCCGAGGCCCAGGTCAGACACCTCGTAGGCGGCCCGGTAGGGCAGGCCGGCCTGCGTCACCCGCGACCTGGCGCCGCGCTCGACCACGACCGCCACCCCGACGACCTCCGCGCCGGCCTCGCGCAGCGCCGCCACGGCGGTGAGCACCGATCTGCCCGTCGTGGACGTGTCCTCGACGGCGAGCACGCGGCGGCCGGCCACGTCCGGTCCCTCGATCCTGCGCTGCAGGCCGTGTGCCTTGCCGGCCTTGCGCACCACGAAGGCGTCCAGCGGCCGCCCGCGCTGGGCCGCCGCGTGCATCATCGCGGTGGCCACCGGGTCGGCGCCCAGGGTCAGCCCGCCGACCGCCTCGTACGAGAGATCCGCCGTGGCGTCGAGCATGACCCGGCCGGCTAGCGGGGCGGCGCGACCGTTCAGTAGCACCCGGCGCAGGTCGATGTACCAGGTCGCCCGCTGCCCCGAGGACAGCACGAAGTCGCCGTGCACGACCGCGTGCTTCCTTATTTCCTGCAGCAGTTCCTCGCGGTCACTCACGGCATGTGAGCCTAGGCCATCGCCCGGCGCGGCCCGCCCGGCGCAGCGGCCGGGCCGCGCGAACGCCGCAAGCCGCCGGCGCCAGTCCCGACCCCTCCACGGGACGCTGGCGCCGGCGGCGTCAGCGGGCCAGCTCGTCGAGGAGGCGCAAGGCGTCCTCACGGCCGGCAGGCGGCCGCACCAGCCGCAGCCGCGTCCCGTGCGCGGCGGCCAGGCCACGGCGCAGCCCGGTCGCGCGGAACCGCAGCTCCGGGACGGCGCGCGCCAGCGCGATGGCGCGCCCCGGCCCGGCCAGGGCCAGCGTTTCCCCGCCGGGAAACGCGGCTCGAAGGTCGTTGCTGACGAGGATGAGCACGGACAGCCGGTCCCACGGGTCCAGCCGCTGCGGCAGGTCGGCTACCAGCAGCCAGTGCGTGTCGGCCGCGCACTGGCCCGCCTGCCGCGCCCCGCGGTACACCTCGCCCAGGCGGGTGCGCAGGTAGGGCAGGGTGGCCAGCCCGGTGAGCGGGTCCTCGCAGGTGGCGTCCGACATCCTGGCCAGGCCGGCTTCTGCCCAGCCCTCCGCCAGCGGCCTGACCAGGTCAAGGGGGGGATCGGTGCCGTCCAGCACGAAGCACAGCGCGGCCAGGTCGGTGATGGCCTCGCCGATGCCGACCCCGCCGCGTGCCCGTTCACGGCCGAGCACGCCGCAGGCGGCGGCCAGGCCGGTGCCGCGGCAGGCGGCCACGGCGACCGTGTCGACGGCGGCCACCTGCCAGTCGTCGTCCGCCGACCAGCCGCACAGCATGCTCCGTCGGCGCCACGCCTCGCAGAGGCGGACCACGCCCGGCACGTTGCTGAGCCGGATGCCCGCGGCGGCACCGGCTCGTCCGGTGCCTGCCGGGCCTGCCTGGCCGGCGCCGTGCTGTCCCGCGTCCCTCAGGGCCGCCCCGCGGCCCGTCTCGCGGTGGCTGGCATCGTCCGACGTCATCTCCGTGCGACCCTCCTCAGGCCGGCCTGCCGGGCGCGGGCGGCAGTTCGCGTTCCGGGCGGCGCAGCGGCGGGCGCCTTGACGCGCCGGAATCCAGGCATCCGCCTCAGGCCCTGGCGGAGCCCGGACTCCGGAGGGCGATGGCGCGCCAGCCGCTGTTCCGGGTGGCGGGCCTGCCAGCCCCGGTAGTGACAGGACCCGCCGCCGAACTGAAGACGGCGAACCAGCTACCGCATGACGCGGAATGCGGAATGATTTTCCGTAGCTTCCTGCAATGGCTAGGGGACGGTGAGTAGTGAGCGAAGCCGAATCCGGGCAAGCGCTCCCGAGCGACGCAGAGCTGATCGCTGCGATCAGGGCCGGCGACGTGGCCGCGTACGGCGAGCTCTACCGGCGGCACGTGTCCGCGGCGCAGGCCCTGGCGCGCCAGCTCCTGCGGGGCCCCGCCGAGGTCGACGACGTCGTCGCGGACACGTTCTCCCGGGTGCTCGACCTGATCCGCCGCGGCGGCGGGCCGCGGGACGCCTTCCGCCCCTACCTGCTTACCGCGGTCCGCCGCGGCGCCTACGACCGTTACCGGGGCGAGCGCCGCAGTGTCGTCACCGACGAGATCGAGGCGTATGACCCGGGCCAGCCGTTCATCGACCCCGCCGTGGCCGGGCTGGAGAGATCGCTGATCGCGCGGGCCTATCTTTCCCTGCCCGAACGCTGGCGCGCGGTGCTCTGGCACACGGAAATAGAAGGCGCGAAGCCCGCCGATGTCGCCCCGCTACTCGGCCTGACGGCCAACGGCGTTGCCGCGCTCGCCTACCGGGCACGGGAGGGGCTGCGCCAGGCGTACCTGCAGATGCACCTGTCCGGGGTGGCGCGGCAGGAGTGCCGTCCCGTGGCCGCCAAGCTCGGCGCCTACGTCCGCGGCGGGCTGTCCGCGCGGGAGTCCCAGACTGTGTCCGACCACCTGGACCAGTGCGCGGACTGCCGCGCCGTCTACGCCGAGTTGGCCGACGTCAACGTGGCGCTGCGGGGCGTGGTCGCGCCCATATTCCTCGGCCCGCTGGCCGCCGCTTACCTGGCCGGCCTGTCGGCCAAGGGCGGAGGCGCGCTGGCCTGGCTCGCGGCCAAGGCGGGGTGGATCGCCCGCGCGCCCAAGGGCCAGCAGGCGGCGATGGCCGGCGGCGCCGCCGCGGCGGCGGGGCTCGCGGCCCTGCTCGTGCTCGCGCTGTCCGGTCACGGCATGCCGGTTCATGTCAGGCATCACCGACCCGTCACCGCCCCCGCGCCGCCGAACGCCGTGCCCGGCGCGACGCCCGCGCCGGGCAGGCACGCCCGGCCGTCCCCGCCGCCGCCCGCGCCGGGCAGGCACGCCCGGCCGTCCCCGGCGCCGCCCGCGCCGGTTCAGGTACACGTCTCGTCGCCCAAGCCTTCGCGCAGCCCCCGGCCCGGCCGTCCGACCCCCGCGCCGCCCCCGACCCCCGCGCCGCCCCCGGCTCTCGCGCTCGCCGTGCACATCGCCGTGGTCGGCGCCCTGCTGCGCGGCTCCACCGGGGTCCTGGTCTTCTCGGTCACCGACACCGGCGGCCATCCCGTCCCGGCGCTTTCGGCCGGCGTCGTCCTGCCGCCCGGGGTCTCCTACGTGGGCGGGGGCAGCCTGGGCATGGACGCGCCCGCGGCGGCCGCCGCCCCGGGTGGCTGGAGCTGCGGCGTGACCGCCGCCGGCGCCGCGTGCACGCACGGGACGCTCGCGCCGGGAGCGACCACTACGACCTACCTGCAGGTGGCCATCGCCCCGAGCGCCGCTTACGGCGTGCCGGTCACGGTGTCGGTGCGCTCCGGCGGCCAGACCGTGACCGCCCGGTCCGGCGGCGGCGTGGTGCCCTCCGGCTTGCCGGCGCGCTTCGCCGCCGTCGGCCGGCTGGACACGATCGTCGCCGGCAACACGCTGCCGCACTGCTCCTGGTGGAGTCCGGGCTGGCAGCCGCCGTCCAGCCAGGCCCGCGTGGCGGTGCCGGGAAACGTGCTGTGGGCGGGGCTGTACTGGTCCGGCACCGGATCTCCCTCGCGCCCGCGGCTGGACGTGCGCGGCCCGTCCGGGAGCTACCAGGCCGTCGGCGCGAGCACGGTGGGCACCGACGGCCAGTACGGCGAGCCGGTCTACCAGGCGTACGCGAACGTGACGGGCCTGGTGCGCGGGAACGGCGGCGGCGTCTGGAATGCTCAGGTCCCGCGGGCTCAGGGCCCGCAGGCCGGCCCGGAGACGGGGACGGTGTCAGGCTGGGTCCTGGTGGTGGTCGCGCGGGATCCGTCCGCCCCGCAGGGCGAGGCGGTGGTGCTGGACGGCGCGCACGTCGTCAGCGCCGTCGACCCGTCGTTCAGCGTCCCGCTGAACAGCCTGCTGCCGGCCGGCGCCGTCGCCGGCATACAGGCCGTCACCTGGGACGGGTACGAGGGCGGCGGCCAGCCCGCCCTCACCACGGCCCGCCGTACGCTGACCGCCAGCCCGTCGGTCCGGTTCAGCGGCGCCGCCCCGCCCTACCTGGTCGGCGTGGTGGCGGCGACCACCTCTGCAGACAGCACGCAGGCGGGCCCGCCACCCGGCCAGTGGCCGGACGACGACGGATGCGCGCTGCTCGGCCACCGGCCGGGCGCGGAACCCGGGCGCGGGACGAGCCAGGCTACTCGCGCGGCGAGTCGTGGACGCCGTGACGGCCCGGGCCGCGGCTCACAGCCCGGCCAGGATTCGCCGCTCCCGGGCCGGGTCGAGCCCGGCCCCTGCCCGCTCTGCCAGCTCGGCCACTGGCTTGGCCTGAGCGGCGGCGTCATGGACCAGCCAGCCCCAGGTGTCGCGCACGGTGTCGGCCAGCGGCCGGTACCGCAGACCGGCCAGCCTGGCCCGCTCGCCCGAGGCCTGCCAGGTGCCCGCGAGCTCGGGAATGTCCGGGGCCCACATCGGCAGCTCGGTGCAGGGCTGAACGCCCGCGGCGAGCAGCACGGCATCGGGCGCCCAGACCAGCTCGGCGGGCATGCCGGCGCTGGCCCGGGTCGCGGCGACGCAGGCGTTCATCAGCTCGCCGAACGTGCAGCCGCGCGGGCCGGGAACGTTCACCGCGCCGGTGATCCCGCGGCGGACGCTGTCCAGCATCCAGCCGGCCAGGTCGCGGGCATCGGTCAGCCGGACCGGCCTGCCGGGCGGGCCGGGGGCCAGCACGCGGCCGCCCCGTGCCACCCTGGCCAGCCACCACGGCAGTCTGCCCCCGTCGTCGTGCGGTCCAGCGAGAAGACCGGGACGGACGATCAGGTGCCTGCCGCCGAAGGCGGCGGCGACTCCCCGTTCGCAGCCCGCCTTCAGCGGGCCGTACCCTAGCGACTCCGCGCTGCCCTCGGCACCGGGCGGGCACTCGTGCGTCGGCGATTCCTCGGTCACCGGCTCCCTCGGCCGCCCGGCGTAGGCGGACAGGCTGGACACGTAGGTGTAGTGACCGGCGTGACCGGCCAGCAGCCCGGCGGACGCGGCCACGTGCGCGGGGGCGATCACCGAGGTGTCGATGACCGCGTCCCAGTCGCGCGCGGCGAGCACGAGCATGTCCTGGGGGCTGGTCCTGTCCCCGTGCAGCGCCTCCACCCCGGGCCGCGGCTCGCCGTGCTTGCCCCCGGTGAACGTCGTCACGTTGTGGCCGCGCGACACCGCCTGGTCAACAACGGCCCGGCCGACGAACCGGGTGCCGCCCAGCACGAGAATCCGCATGCCGCGACATTCTGCCGATGGAAGCCGAATTCGCGGAACGCCTTACGCCGTGAGCGGACTTGAATACGCTGTGGAGAGCCCGCGGGCTGCGTGCCGGGACCCTACGGGGCGGACGGGCTGGGCGCTGCTAACGTCTCGGTCGAGGAAGGACGGGTCGGGTGGACCGCTGCGCGCTGTTCGTGGACGCCGGGTACGTACTCGCCGACGGTGTGATGGCGGTGCACGGGACCAGCCAGCCAGAGTCGGTTTCCTGGGACTACGCCGGGCTGCTGCAGTTCTTCGCCGGCCTGTCTGCCGACCGCACCGGCCAGCAGTTGCTGCGCTGCTACTGGTACGAGGCGACCGTCGACGGGCGCCGGACTCCCGAGCACGACACGCTCGCCGACCTGCCCGGGCTCACGCTGCGGCTCGGCCGAATGCGGCCGGGCAAGCGGGAGGGGGTCGAGACCGAGATCCGCCGCGACCTGACCACCCTGGCCAGGAACCGCGCCATCTCCGACGCGTTGCTGCTCAGCGCCGAGGGGGATCTCGCGCAGGTCATCGCGGACGTGCAGGATCTCGGCGTGCGCGTCACGATCGTGCACATCTCGGTGGACGGGAACTGGACGATCTCGCGGTCGCTCAGGCAGCAGTGCGACGACATCGTGGAGATCGACGAGGCGCAGCTGCGCCCGTACGCGCAGCTGATCGCCGGCGCCGAGCCGGCCCGCTACAGCGAGCAGTACGCGGCCGCAGGGTTCGGCGGCAAGCCGCTCGCCAACGGGCACGCGGCCAGCATCGGCGGGGCCAGCCACGCCGAGCTGACGTCTGGCTCTGCCGGATCTCACCCGGCGCCGCCGGCGATCTATACCGCACCCGTCGTAGCGGACTACCCGCCCGCCGCGCCACCGGCCGCGGACTACGCGCCCGCCGCGCCACCGGCCGCGGACTACGCGCCCGCCGCGCCACCGGCCGCGGACTACGCGCCCGCCGCGCCACCGGCCGCGGATTACCAGCCCCCGGCGCGGGCCGGCACGCGGCAGTCGACCGTGCCGTCCGAGCCGGAGCCCGCGCCGGCCGCGGGCACCGGACAGGCGGAGCCGAACGCCCGCGGCACGCACCGCAGCCACGCCGCGGCGAGCCCGCAGCAGCCCGGCCGGCGGCCGGCGCAGGCTGGCTCGCAGCCGCAGGCCGCGCCGTCCCCTGTCGCGCCGCCCGCGCACCCGCCGTACGCGGCGGCCGCGCCCGCGTCCTTCCTCGAGAGCGGGTCCGGTGCCGCGGCCGCGCCGGCCCAGGACCGGCCCGCCGGACACCTCGGGTCACCGGCTGGCACGCCGGCCCCGTCCGGGCCCGCTGGCTCGCGCGCGGGGTCTTCCCCGCCGGCTGGCCAGCACGCGAGCGGGCCCCGCCCCCCGTACGCGCCCTCGCCCGGCGGCTTCGCCGAGCCGGCCGGCAGCCAGTTCTCGCCTGCGCCGCCGGACCAGTTCGGCGGTGCGCCGCCGGGCCTCCCGACCCGTCGCGGCGTCGGGGCGAACGGCCTGCCGGGCGGCTCGCCGGGCCAGCGGGGCCCGCTGCCACAGCGGTCGCAGCAGGCGACGCGCGGTCACCAGCCGGCGCGCGCGGCAACGGCGCCCGCCGCCGGGTACGTCCCGCAGCAGGGGCCCTACGGTGCCGAGGCGGCCGGCGGCCCGCCACCGGGCGGGGCGACGCTCACGGACACGGTCCGGGCGGCCCACTCCGAGGGTTTCGACTTTGGCGAATCGGTGGCACGCGAGGCACCGGGGCTCTGGCTGGAAGCCGTGGTCGCCCGCAAGCCGCGGATGCCGTCGGATCTGGAGGCGCGCCTGCTGCAGGGCTCGGCACTTCCGATTGACTCGCTGCTGCACGACGAAGTGCGGCAGGCCCTGCGCCGCGGGTTCTGGGATGCGCTTGAACGTTCTCGCAGGTAAACATCACCACCGCGGCCGCGCCGCGGCCGGGCCCGGCGCCAGCACCCGCATCCTCGGCCATCACCCGGCATCAAGACCTGCGTAGGGGGGTACTTTCGCACCGTGGCTCAGCCGTCCCGCGAGGAATTCGACGCGATCGAATTCGCCGCCGCCCGCACCGGAGACCACCGCGGCGCAGCGCAGCAGATGACCCGGCTCGCCGCGGCCTCCGCCGCGACCAGCGAGATGTGCAGCGCCGAGGCGCACCTGCGCGCGGGCGAGCAGTGGCTGCTCGCGGACGACCCGGCGGCGGCCGCCGACAGCTTCCGGCAGGCGCTCGGGGACGGCAGCGGGAGGTTCGCCGACGACGCCGCGGTCTCGCTCGCCCGGGCGCTCTTCCAGCTCGGCCGGGCGGACGAGGCGACCGGGCTGATCAAGCAGCTGGAAGCCGGCGGCAGGCACGATCCCAGGCAGTGTGACCTGGTCGCCGAGCTGCTGGTCGAGCAGTCGGACCTGATCGGGGCGCTGGACTGGGCGAACACCGGGGTGGAGCTGTGCCTGCCCGAGGATGCCCGGCCGGGCCAGGGCGGCAGTGGCGGCGCCGACGAGCCGCTGAACGGACGCGCCCCCGACGCCGCGGCGGCATCGCCGTCCGGGCTGATCCCGTCGGCCGTGGACCAGACGGAGCTGCGGCTGCTGCTCAGCCTCCGCTACCGGATCCGCAACGACATGGGGCTCGACGAGGACGACTACGACCGGCTGCTCGACGAGTTCTAGGCGGTGCCCCGCGGGCCTGCGAGGCACCGCCTAGCCCGACGCACCGAGCGCGGGCGCCGGACGTCTGCCGCCGCGGGGGTCAGCCGACCTTCGCGGCCTGGCCGACGGTCAGCGCGTCAGCCGCCTCGTCCAGATCCACCCCGACCTGGTCGCCGTCGGTGATCTCGCCCGCGAGCAGCGCCTTGGCCAGCTGGTCGCCGATGGCCGACTGCACCAGCCTGCGCAGCGGCCGCGCGCCGTACACCGGGTCGAACCCGGTGAGCGCCAGCCACTCCCGCGCCGCCGGCGTGACGGTGAGCGTCAGCCTGCGATCAGACAGCCGCCTGGCCAGCCGCTCCACCTGCAGATCGACGATCTTCGCCAGCTCGGCGGTGGTCAGCCCGTCGAAGATGATCACATCGTCGAGCCGGTTGAGGAATTCGGGCTTGAACGTGGCCCGCACGACCGCCAGCACCGCGTCCTTCCTGACCGCCTCGTCCAGCGACTGGTCGGAAATGAACTGCGACCCGAGGTTCGAGGTGAGGATCAGGATCGTGTTGCGGAAGTCCACCGTCCGGCCCTGCCCGTCGGTGAGCCGGCCGTCGTCCAGCACCTGCAAGAGGACGTCGAACACCTCCGGATGGGCCTTCTCGACCTCGTCGAGCAGCACCACGCAGTACGGCCTGCGGCGGACCGCCTCGGTCAGCTGGCCGCCTTCCTCGTAGCCGATGTAGCCGGGCGGCGCGCCGACCAGCCTGGCCACCGAGTGCTTCTCGCCGTACTCGCTCATGTCGATGCGGACCATGGCGCGCTCGTCGTCGAACAGAAACTCGGCGAGCGCCTTGGCCAGCTCGGTCTTCCCGACGCCTGTGGGCCCGAGGAACAGGAAGGAGCCGTCCGGCCGGTCCGGGTCGGCCACGCCGGCCCGTGCCCGCCGCACCGCGTCCGACACAGCCTGCACAGCGGCGGACTGGCCGATGAGCCGCCTGCCCAGCTCGGCCTCCATCCGCAGCAGCTTGCCGGTCTCGCCCTCGAGCAGCCGGCCGGCCGGGATGCCGGTCCACGAGGAGACGACGTCGGCGACGTCGTCGGGACCGACCTCTTCCTTGACCATTGGCGCGCCGTCACCGGCGACGGCGTCGGCTCCGGGGGCGGCCGCGGCCTGCGCCAGCTCGCGCTCGAGCGCCGGAATCTCCCCGTACATGATCCTGGACGCCGTCTCGAAGTCGGCCTCGCGCTGCGCGCGGTCGACCTGCGTCTTGAGGTCGTCCAGGCGCTTCTTCAGCTCGCCGACCTTGTTCAGGCCGGCCTTCTCCCGGTCCCACCGGGCCAGCAGGGCGGTCAGCTGCTCCTGCCGGTCGGCCAGGTCACGGCGCAGCCGCTCGAGCCGTTCCTTGCTCGCGGCGTCTGCCTCCCGCTCGAGCGCGAGCTCTTCCATCTTCATCCGGTCCACCGACCGCTGCAGCTCGTCGATCTCCACCGGCCGCGAGTCGATCTCCATGCGCAGCCGGGACGCCGCCTCGTCCACGAGGTCGATCGCCTTGTCCGGGAGGAACCGGGCGGTGATGTAGCGGTCGGACAGGGCCGCCGCCGCCACCAGCGCGGCGTCGGAGATCTGCACCTGGTGGTGCGCCTCGTAACGCCCCTTCAGCCCGCGCAGAATCGCGATGGTGTCCTCCACCGAGGGCTCGCCGACGAAGACCTGCTGGAACCGCCGCTCCAGGGCCGGGTCCTTCTCGATCCGCTCGCGATACTCATCGAGCGTCGTCGCGCCCACCATGCGCAGCTCGCCGCGGGCAAGCATGGGCTTGAGCATGTTGCCGGCGTCCATGGCGCCCTCGGCCGCGCCCGCGCCGACCACCGTGTGCAGCTCGTCGATGAACGTGATGACCTGGCCGTCGCTCTCCTTGATCTCGTTGAGCACCGCCTTGAGCCGCTCCTCGAACTCGCCGCGGTACTTCGAGCCCGCCACCATCGCGCCCAGATCCAGCGCGATCAGGCGCTTGCCGCGCAGTGACTCGGGCACGTCGCCGGCGACGATCCGCTGGGCGAGCCCCTCGACCACCGCGGTCTTGCCCACCCCGGGCTCGCCGATGAGGACGGGGTTGTTCTTGGTGCGCCGGGACAGCACCTGGATAACCCGCCGGATCTCCGCGTCCCGGCCGATCACCGGGTCAAGGTCGCCGGACCTCGCGCGATCGGTCAGGTCGATCCCGTACTTCTGCAGGGCCTGGTAGGTACCCTCCGGGTCCTCTGAGGTGACCCGGGCGCTGCCGCGCACCTTCCCGAACGCCTCCAGCAGCGCCTCCGGCCCGGCGCCTGCCTGCCGTAGCAGGTCCGCGACGTCTCCGCCGCTGGTCGCGAGGCCGACGAGCAGGTGCTCCGTGGACACGAACTCGTCGCCCAGCTGCCGGGCCCGCTCGGCCGCGGTGTTGATCGACGCCAGCAGCGGGCGCGACGTCTCGGGCGCGCTGGCGGTGGCGCCGGCCACCCGGGGCAGCCGGGCGAGCAGCTCCTGGGTGCGGCGCAGGACATCGGCGGGGTCCGCGCCGACGGCGCGCAGCAGCGGCGTCGCGGTGCCGTCGGCCTGCTCGATCAGCGCGGCGAGCAAGTGCGCCGGGCCGACCTGCGGGTGGCCGTCGCCGGCCGCGCGCCGCACCGAGGCGGACAGCGCGTCCTGGCTCTTGCGGGTGAGCTTCTCGTCCATTCCTTTCATTCCTTTATCTGCCTTGCTCTCTTATTTGCTGTTCGGCGAGCCCTTTTCATTCTTCCGAAGTCCGTCGCTATAGCCAGTACATGGAGTGACGAACGAAAAGGGTTCGGTTGTCGCGCCGGTGTCCGGTGGTCACGGCTGATCGTCCTCGTCCGGCGGCGAGGGCGCCCACAGGGCTCCCCGGCCGGGCCGTACCGGGACGAGGTCGGCTCCGGTGGTCCCGCGCCTGCGCAGGCCGGCCAGCCGGGCGGCGACCGCGCGGGTGGACTCGAGTTCCGCGCGCAGCCGCGAGATCTCCGCGGTCATCTCGCCGGCCAGCTGGCGGGCCCGCTCGAGCTCGCTGCCGAGCTCGAGGATGCGCTTGATCCCGGACAGGTTCACGCCCTCGTCCTGGGACAGCCGCTGAACCTCGCGCAGGACAAGGACGTCGCGCATCGAGTAGCGGCGGCCCCGCCCCGCGGACCGGCCGGGCGAGACCAGGCCCAGCCGGTCGTAGGCGCGCAGCGTCTGCGGGTGCAGCCCGGACAGCTGCGCGGCCACGGAGATCACGTACACCGGGGTGTCGTCGGTCAGGTGATCAAACGGGCTCGTCATCTCGTCGCTTCCTCACCGGTAACCCCGCGGGACCGGCCTTTCCGGCCGGCCGCCGTGCGGGATACCGACTGCTCTGCGGGCTCATGCCTCAGCCCTTCGCCCGCTGCAGCAGCTCGTTGCGGGGATCGTCGCCGGCGGTGGCATCGCGGAAGGACTCCAGCGCCTCGCGGGCCTTGTTGTCCAGCTTGGGCGGGACCACCACCTCCACCGTGACGAGCAGGTCGCCGTTGAGCCCGTCCGAGCGGCGGCGGATGCCCTTGCCCCTGACGCGGAAGGTGCGCCCGTTCGGCGTGCCCGGCGGGATCCGCACGGTGACCGGCATTCCGCCGTGGGACGGCACCTTGATCTCGGCGCCGAGCGCCGCCTCGGTGAACGTCACCGGCACGCTGACGGTCAGGTTGTCCCCGGACCTGCCGAACACCTTGTCCGGCGTGACGTGCACCTTGACGTAAAGGTCACCGGCCGGGCCACCGCGCTCGCCGGGGGCGCCCTTGCCCTTGAGCTTGATCCGCTGGCCGTCCGCCACCCCGGCCGGGATGCGCGCCTGGATGGTCCGGGTGCTCATCGCCCGGCCGCTGCCCGAGCACACCGGGCACGGATCGTCGACTACCATGCCGCGGCCGCGGCAGGTGCGGCACGGCTCGGACAGCGCGAAGCCGCCCAGGTTCCGGCTCTCCTGCCCGGTCCCCTCGCACGTCGGGCACACCCTGGGCACGGTGCCGGCCTTGGCCCCGGTGCCCCGGCAGGTCGGGCACGGCCCCTCGCCCGCCAGCCGCAGCGCGACGGTGGCGCCGTCGACCGCGTCGGCGAACGTCAGCGTGGCCTCGGTCTCGACGTCGGCGCCGCGCCGCGGCCTTGACTGCGTGCCGCTGCCCCGGCCGAACACGCCGCCCAGCAGGTCGCCCAGCCGGCCGCCGGTGCTGGTTCCGCCGCTGCCGCCGAACAGGTCGCCCAGGTCAAAGTTGTAGCCCTGGCCGCCCGGCCCGCCGGCGCCCGGCATCCGCAGGCCGCCCCCACCGAACAGCGACCGCGCCTCGTCGTACTCCTTGCGCCGCTTCTCGTCGGACAGCACGTTGTGCGCCTCGGAGATCTCCTTGAAGCGTTCCTCCGACGAGGCGTTGCCCTTGTTCGCGTCCGGGTGGTATTTCCTCGCGAGCTTGCGGTAGGACTGCTTGATCTCATCGGCGGACGCGTTCTTGGAGACGCCGAGGATCTTGTAGTAGTCCTTCTCGAGGTAGTCCTTCGTGCTCACTGCTCTCTCTTCGTCCCGCGTCAGCTGCCGCTGTCAGCGGCCGTGGACTGGCCGGCGGCCGCATCCGGCGTGCCGTCCTCCGGCTCGCCGTCGTCCTCCTCGCCGCCAGGCTCCGCGACGGCGACCCTGGCCGGGCGCAGGATCCGGTCACCGATCTTGTAGCCGGGCTGCAGCACCTGCACGCACGTCGGCGCGCTCACCTCGTCGGAGTACGAGTGCAGCAGGGCCTCGTGGATCATCGGGTCGAACTCGTCGCCCTTCTCCGCGTACGTCACCAGGCCCAGCTTGGTGACAGCCGACTCCAGCGACTCCGCGACCGACTTGAACCCGCCGGACAGCTCGCCGTGCTCGCGGGCCCGGCCGATGTCGTCCAGCACAGGCAGCAGCTCGGCCAGCACGTTCGCCAGCGCCTGCTCGCGGACGGCCATCCTGTCGCGCTCGACGCGCTTGCGGTAGTTCGCGTACTCCGCCTGGACCCGCTGCACGTCGGCCGTCCGCTCGGCGAGCGCGGCCTGGGTAACAGCCATCTCGTTCTTTGCATCATTGTCTGCTGCGGGACCGGGGGCCTGCGTCCCGGCGGCGGGCTGGCCGGCCGGGGCAGACGCGTGCCTGCCCCCGCCGGCCGCACCGGACCGTCCCGGCGCCCCGGACAGGCCAGGCTCCCTGACCTGCCCGGTAGCCGGGTCGATGCGCCGCCGGTCGCGGATCACCGGTCCCGCGTTGGTGTCCTCGGATGAGCTCATCAGGCAGCGCCGCCCTCCTCAGCGGACCTGCCCTCATCGACGATCTCGGCATCGACGACTTCCTCGTCCTGCTGGTCGGCCGACGGCCCCGCGGTGCTCCCGTCGGGACCCGTCGGGTTCGCGGCCTGCGCCTGCGCGTAGATCGCGGAACCCATCTTTTGGCTGACCTGCGCGGCCTTCTCGCTGGCCACCCGGATCGCCTCGGTGTCGGTGCCCTCCAGCGCCTTCTTCAGGTCGGCGATCGAGGACTCCACCTCCGACTTGATGTCGTCGGGGACCTTGTCGGAGTTCTCGGCGAGGAACTTCTCGGTCGTGTAGGCGAGGGTCTCCGCGCGGTTGCGGGTCTCGGCCTCCTCACGCCGCTTGCGGTCCTCCTCGGCGTACTTCTCCGCGTCGGCCATCATCTTCTCGATGTCTTCCTTCGGCAGCGCCGAGCCGCCGGAGATCGTGACCGACTGCTGCTTGCCGGTGCCGAGGTCCTTCGCCGCCACGCTGACGATGCCGTTGGCGTCGATGTCGAACGTGACCTCGATCTGCGGGATGCCGCGCGGCGACGGGGCGATGCCCGCCAGCTCGAACGTGCCGAGCTTCTTGTTGTACGCGGCGATCTCGCGCTCACCCTGGAAGACCTGGATCAGTACGGACGGCTGGTTGTCCTCCGCCGTGGTGAAGATCTCCGAGCGCTTGGTCGGGATCGTCGTGTTGCGCTCGATGAGCTTGGTGAAGATGCCGCCCTTGGTCTCGATGCCCAGCGACAGCGGGGTCACGTCGAGCAGCAGAACGTCCTTGACCTCGCCCTTGAGCACGCCGGCCTGCAGGCAGGCGCCGACCGCGACGACCTCGTCCGGGTTCACGCCCTTGTTCGGTTCCTTGCCGCCGGTCAGCTCCTTGACCAGGTCCACGACGGCGGGCATCCGGGTGGAGCCGCCGACGAGCACCACGTGGTGGATGTCGGCGAGCTTGATCCCGGCGTCCTTGATCACCTGCTGGAACGGGCCCTTGCACCGGTCGAGCAGGTCCGAGGTCATCTTCTGGAACTCGGCCCGGGTGAGCTTGGCGTCCAGGTGCAGCGGGCCGCTCTCGGAGTGCGTGATGTAGGGCAGGTTGATCGTGGTCTCGGACGAGCTGGACAGCTCGACCTTTGCCTTCTCCGCGGACTCGCGCAGCCGCTGCAGCGCCATCTTGTCCTTGGACAGGTCCACGCCGTAGCCGTTCTTGAAGTCCTTCACGAGCCAGTCGACGATGCGCTGGTCCCAGTCGTCACCGCCGAGGTGGTTGTCACCGCTGGTGGCCTTCACCTCGACGACGCCCTCGCCCACCTCGAGCAGCGAGACGTCGAAGGTGCCGCCGCCCAGGTCGAAGACCAGGATGGTGGCCTCGGTCTCCTTGTCCAGGTGGTAGGCGAGCGCCGCGGCCGTCGGCTCGTTGATGATCCGCAGCACGTTCAGGCCGGCGATCTGCCCGGCCTCCTTGGTGGCCTGCCGCTGCGCGTCGTTGAAGTACGCCGGGACGGTGATGACCGCGTCGGTGATCTTCTCGCCCAGGTAGGCCTCCGCGTCCCGCTTGAGCTTCTGCAGGATGAACGCGCTGATCTGCTGCGCGGTGAACTTCTTGCCGTCGATGCTGACGGTCCAGTCGGTGCCCATCTGGCGCTTGACCGACCGGATCGTCCGGTCCACGTTGGTGACGGCCTGCCGCTTGGCGACCTCACCGACGAGAACCTCGGAGTTCTTGGCGAACGCGACGACCGACGGAGTCGTCCGCGAGCCCTCAGCGTTGGCGATGACCGTGGGGTCCCCGCCCTCGAGAACCGCGACGACCGAGTTGGTCGTCCCCAGGTCGATCCCTACCGCACGTGCCATGTGTCGTCCCTCGTGTGTTGAGCGTTGTCTAGTTGAGCGCTGTCGGCGCAAGGCTGCCACGTCTCACCTGGCAAGTCAAATGACTTGAGCCGAACTGACTCAACTTTGCTAACGCGCGGGTCGGCGGCCACATTCCGGGATGGCCCAGATTCGTGTCTGGCCTGGTCAGTGACCATGAGCGGGGCCTGCTCTGCGGGCCCGCCCGCCGTCACGGCGTGGCGTACCGCAACGCTTGGCAAACTATTGACGAACATCAGGCCCCGGGCGACAATGAGCCCAACCACGTTGGAATCGCTTCCAACAGGGCAACGCCGCTCAGGAGGAACACCTGTGCGCACCCCCGCCCGGCCGACGATGGCCGACGTTGCCGCAGCAGCGGGAGTGGGCATGGGCACGGTCTCTCGCGTGGTCAACGGGGGCCGGAACGTCAGGGAATCAACCCGCCGCCACGTCCTGGAGGTCATCGAGCGGCTCGGCTACCGGCCCAGCCACCTCGGCGCCGCGCTGTCCCGTGGCACGCCGCGCACCGTCGCCATCCTGGTGCCGCACCTGACCAGGCCGTCGACCGTGGCCCGGCTGGCGGGGGCGCTCGCGGTGCTGGACGACCACGGCTACGACACGATCGTGTGCAACGCCGACACGCCGGAGCAGCGCGATCATCACCTGACCGCGCTGACCGCCAGGCAGCGGGCCGACGGCGTGATCATCGTTTCGCTCCGGCTGGCCAAGCACCGCATCGCCGAGTTCCGCCGCGTCTCGATCCCGATCGTGACCGTCGACGCGGCCGCCGCCGGCGTGCCGCAGACCGTCATCGACGACGTGTGGGGCGGCCGGCTGGCCACCGCGCACCTGGTGAGCCTCGGCCACCGCCGGATCGGGTTCATCGGCGATCCGCCGAACGGCGGCACGGGGAACGATCTGGGCTTCACGTCGTCCCGGCTTCGGCTGCTGGGCTACCGGCGCGAGCTCGCCGACGCCGGGGTCGACTTCGACCCCGGGCTGGTCCGGCTGGGACCGCACAGCCCCGCGGTGGCGGCCGAACTCGCCGGCCAGCTGCTCGCGCTGCCCGATCCGCCGACGGCCATCTTCGCCGCCTCGGACACCCAGGCGATCGGCGTGCTCAGCGCCGCGGAGGCCGGGGGCTTCCCGGTGCCGGGCAGGCTGTCGGTGGTGGGCTTCGACGACATCGAGTCCAGCGCGCTGCTCAACCTCAGCACCGTGCACCAGCCGCTCGAGCACAGCGGGGCCGAGGGGGCCCGGCGGCTGTGCGCCCTGCTGCACGGCACCAGAGTCCGGCCGATGCGCCAGCAGCTGCCGCTCCGCATGGTGCAGCGGGCCAGCTCCGCCGCCCGCGCGCGAGACGCGGCGGGCGGCCGGGCGCGTCGTCTCCCGGCAGGGGCCGGCCGGCGCGCGCACGGCGGCGACAGAGTCAGCACGCGTGCCTGGCGGCCGGTCGCCGGCGCCAGGGCCGCTCGGCGCACCGACCGCAGCGCCGAGGGAGTCATGCAATGAACCCCTTTTTCACCGCAGGCCGGCGTCTCGCGCTACCAGAACGTCGCGCGGCGGGCCGAAGAGGGTTCAAGGGCCAGCGACGCGCGGGTTCCCGCCGCGGGCTGGCCGGGATACCCACCGATCCGCCGTCATCACCGCCCGGCACCGGATCGTGCCCGGCGGGCCAGCGGCGGCTACGCGCCGGAGGAACCATGAACACAATCGGCCGCAGACGAGCCGCACCCGACCGACCCGCCCGGGGACATCCGGCCGCCGGCCGCCGGCCTCCCGCCCGCGGCCGGACCCGTCTCCGCGCCGCCCGGGCCAGGCCGGTCATCGGGCTCGCGGCAGCGGCGCTGGCCGCGTCGGGCCTGGCCGCCTGCGGCAGCTCCGGGGCCGGCGCCGGCCCGGTCACGCTGAACTTCTACCTCTACCCGGACGGCTCCGGCGCGACGCAGCAGGCGATCAACAACTGCGACAAGCAGAGCGGCGGCAAGTACACCATCTCCTACCAGCAGCTGCCCACCGGGTCCGACGGCCAGCGGCAGCAGATGGCCCGGCGGCTGGCCGCGCACGACGGCAGTCTTGACATCCTGGGCCTGGACGTCACCTGGGAGGCCGAGTTCGCCCAGGCAGGCTGGATCGAGCCGTGGACCGGCACGTACAGGGCGCAGGCCACCAGCGGCACGCTCATTCCCGCGCTGAACACCGCGATCTGGAAGGGCCGGCTGTACGCGGTGCCGGACAACAGCAACACCCAGCTGCTGTGGTACCGGTCCGACCTCGTGCCGCACCCGCCCGCGACGTGGGCGCAGATGCTCGCCGACGCGGCGCAGCTCAAGAGGCAGGGCAAGCCGCACCTGATCGAGATCCAGGGCGCGCAGTACGAGGGCACGACCGTCTGGTTCAACACGATGGTGTCCAGCGCCGGCGGCACCGTCCTTGACCCGACCGCGACCAAGGTGACGCTGGGCGCGCCGGCGGTCAAGGCGCTGTCGATCATGAAGCAGCTGGCCAGCGGCCCCGCCGCCGACCCGTCGCTGTCGGTGCAGATGGAGAACGACAACCGGCTGGCGATGGAGGGGGGTACGGCCGCCTTCCAGCTGAACTACCCGTTCGTGTATCCGGCCATGAAGGCCGACAACCCGAAGCTGTTCAAGGTCTTCAAGTGGGCCCTGTACCCGGAGGTCATCCCCGGCGTGCCAGCCAAGGTGACGATCGGCGGGATCGACCTCGCGGTCAGCGCGTACTCGCAGCACAAGGCGCTCGCCTTCCAGGCCGCGCTGTGCCTGCGGGACAGGCAGAACCAGCTCATCGGGGCTAACGTCGGCGGCGTGCCGCCCACGATCACCAGCCTCTACACCGACCCGGCGCTGTTCAAGAACTACCCGTTCCACGCGGACATCCTGAACGCGCTGGAGCACGCCAGTGTCCGGCCGAAGACGCCCGTCTACCAGGTCGTGTCCATCGACATCTCGCACCTGGTCTCGCCGCCGTCCGGCATCAGCCCGGCGAGCACGGAGCAGTCGATGGCCAGCCAGATCAGCAACGCGCTGCAATCGAAGGGACTGGTCCCGTGACCGGCCGCACGTCAGCAGGCGCGGCAGCAGGCGACAGGCAGCCCGCGACGCAGTGTTGGCCCGGGGGGACAACCCCCCGGAACCCCCCGAAAGGAAGGGGCCGATGAGTACTCCCGTCCAGACGGTCACCACCGAGGCGCCCGCGCGGGCGCCGGGGCGCAGGCGCAAGCCGCCGCTGTCGGAGGGCGCGCGGGCGGAGCGGCGGCTCGGCTGGCTGCTGTGCGCCCCGGCGGTCATCATCATGATCGCCGTCACCGCGTACCCGGTCGGGTACGCCATCTACCTGTCGCTGGAGCGGTACAACCTGGAGGTCCCGCAGGCCATCAAGTTCGTCGGCTTCAGCAACTACGGCGCGGTGCTCAGCTCCCCGTACTGGTGGCAGGCGCTGAAGGTGACCGTGATCATCACGGTCATCTCCGTCGCGATCACGCTGGTGCTCGGCATGCTGCTGGCCCAGGTCATGTACCGGACGCTGTTCGGCCGGGGGTCGGTCCGCACCGCCGCCCTCATCCCCTACGGGATAGTGACGGTCGCCGCCTCCTACGGCTGGAAGTACGCGTGGACGCCGGGCCAGGGCTACCTGTCCTCGGTGTTCAACAACAGCGCACCACTGACCGACCAGGTCAAGGGTATCGCCGTCATTATCCTGGCGGAGATCTGGAAGACCACGCCGTTCATGGGGCTGCTGCTGCTGGCCGGGCTGTCGCTGGTGCCCGAGGACCTGCAGAAGGCCGCGAAGGTGGACGGCGCGACCGCCTGGCAGCGGTTCTGGCGGATCACGGTGCCGCTGATGAAGCCGGCCATCCTTGTCGCGCTGCTGTTCCGCACGCTGGACTCGTTCCGGATCTTCGACAACATCTTCATCCTGACCCAGGGCGCCCACGGCACGGGCTCGGTGTCGATCCTGGGCTACGACAACCTGTTCAGCGCGCTGAACCTGGGGATCGGCTCCGCGATCTCGATCCTGATCTTCATCGCCGTGGCGATCATCGCGGTCGCATTCATCAAGGGCTTCGGCACCGCTGCCCCCGGCACCGACATCGAGAAGAGGTGACTCGCTGATGGCTGCTGTCTCTACCACCCCGCGGCAGAGGATCAGCTGGGGGACGGCCAACTTCGTCGTCATCGCGCTGGCGCTGATCCCGGTGCTATGGCTGGCCTCGCTGTCGTTCAAGACGCCGGCGGCGGTACTCGACCCGTCGTTCATCCCGGCGCAGTGGACCTGGGGGAACTACACCCAGATCCTCAGCACGTCGCAGTTCATCCGCCCGCTGGTCAACTCGATCGGCATCGGGCTCATCGCGACGCTCATCGCGGTCGTGTTCGCCTCGATGGCCGCCTACGCCGTCGCCCGGCTCCGGTTCCCCGGCAAGGGCGTACTCATCGGTATGGCGCTGCTGATCGCGATGTTCCCGGCTATCTCGCTGGTGACCCCCTTGTTCAACATCCTGCGCGCGATCGGCCTGTTCAACACCTGGCCGGGACTCATCATCCCCTACATCGCCTTCGGCCTGCCGCTCGGCATCTACACGCTGTCCGCGTTCTTCCGCGAGATCCCCTGGGAGCTGGAGAAGGCCGCCAAGGTCGACGGCGCCACGCCGTTCCAGGCGTTCATAAGGGTCATCGCGCCGCTCGCGGCGCCGGGTATGGTCACGACGTCGATCCTGGTGTTCCTGTTCTGCTGGAACGAGTTCCTGTTCGCGATCTCGTTCACCTCGACGCTCGCCTCGCGGACCGCGCCGGCGTCCATCGCCTACTTCAGCGGCAGTTCCCAGTTCACGGTTCCCACCGGCCCGATCGCGGCGGCGGCGGTGGTCATCACCATCCCGATCATCATCTTCGTGGTGTTCTTCCAGCGCAGGATCGTGGCCGGCCTCACCTCCGGCGCGGTCAAGGGCTAGCGGGCAGCGCAGACGGGCTAGAAGGAGAGAGACAGTGGCTGAAATCGTTCTGGACAACGTGACCAAGCGCTACCCGGACGGGGCGCTCGCGGTCGACAAGTTCACCATGGACATCGCCGACGGCGAGTTCGTCATCCTGGTCGGCCCCTCGGGCTGCGGGAAGTCCACCACGCTGAACATGATCGCCGGCCTGGAGGACATCACCTCGGGCGAGCTGCGCATCGGGGGCGAGGTGGTGAACAACAAGTCGCCCAAGGACCGCGACATCGCGATGGTCTTCCAGAGCTACGCGCTGTACCCGCACATGACGGTCAGGGAGAACATGGGCTTCGCGCTGAAGCTCGCGAAGACCCCGCAGGCAACCATCAACCAGAAGGTCGAGGAGGCGGCCCGGATCCTGGACCTGACCCAGCACCTGGACCGCAAGCCCGCCAACCTGTCCGGCGGCCAGCGGCAGCGGGTCGCGATGGGCCGGGCGATCGTTCGTGACCCGGCCGCGTTCCTCATGGACGAGCCGCTGTCCAACCTGGACGCGAAGCTGCGGGTGCAGACCCGGACCGAGGTGTCCCGGCTGCAGAAGCGGCTGGGCACCACGATGGTCTACGTGACGCACGACCAGACCGAGGCACTGACGCTGGGCGACCGGATCGCGGTGATGCGCACCGGCCTGCTGCAGCAGTGTGGCTCCCCGCAGGAGCTGTACGAGCGGCCGTACAACCTGTTCGTGGCCGGCTTTATCGGCTCGCCGTCGATGAACTTCCTGCCGGGCACCGTCGATCAGGGCGTGCTGCGCACCCCGCTCGGGGACATCCCGGTGACCGACCGGCTGCGCCGGGGGCTGGAGCGGGCCAAGGCTCCCCGCGACCTGATCGTGGGCATCCGGCCGGAGAACTTCGAGGACGTCACGCTGGTGTCGCCCGACAACCGCCCGTACGGGATCACGTTCCGCGCCACGATCGACGTGCTGGAGTCGCTGGGCTCGGACGTGTTCGTGTACTTCACCAAGGAACTCGAGCAGGGCGTGGACTCGCAGGAGCTGCGCGAGCTGGCCCAGGACTCCGGGCGCGCCGAGGGAGGCGTGAGCGGCGACACGATCGTTGCCCGGCTGGACACCGCCACCCGGATCCGCGAGGGCGACAACGCGGAGCTCTGGATGGACGCCCGGCCGCTGCACGTGTTCGACCCGCGCACCGGGCTGAACATCGCGCTGGAAGGCGACGGCGCCGCCCCCCCGGCCACGGGCGGGGCCGCCTAGACGCGGGGCCTGGTCACCTGACCTCGCGGCGCAGCCGCTCGATCACCTCGTCGTTCCACTCGTGGCTGCGGATGAGCCGGTACCGCTCGCTGGCGATGCACATGTAGGCCTCGGCCTCGGTGCGCGAGCCGATCAGGTCTGCGCCGGCGAGCATGCGCACGACCGGCCGGTATTCCTCGGTGAACCAGCGGCGCGCGACCTCGGCGCGGTCCAGGAAGCGGGACTCGTGCTGCATGCACCGGAATCCCCACGCCTCGACCGCCTCGCCGAGCTCGGCGTAGGACCACGGGTCGGTGCAGGTGATCATCGCGTACGCGTCCTCGGGCAGCGGCACGCGCGAGCGGAACAGCCGCTCGTAGCTCTTGACCAACAGGTCGCCGCGGCGCCGGATGCCGGCGGACGGGATGATCGTCTGCACCTCGGTGACGTAGGCGTCGATCACCTTCTGGCCGGTGGCCATCGCGATCGACACCCGGTGGTGGCCGTCCTGGACGAAGTGCAGGTTGCCGACCCGGTACACGTCGATCGGCGGGATCGCCTCGCCGCGCCGCTGGGCGAGGGCGATCCGCTCCCAGCGCTCCCGCACCCTGGCCGTGGTGGGCCGGAACTTCCGGTCGAAGTCACGCAGCGAGTCCACGCTGCCGACCACGGTGTCCAGCCGGATCGTCTGCAGGCCCAGTGACCGCTCGCCCCGCCAGCCCAGCGCGGCGACCACCTCGTCGAAGGGGAGGATCAGGTTGACGTCGTCCGGCTCCCGGCGTAGCCGGTTGGCGATCCGGGCCAGCACCTGGCGGCGCCGCGCGCGGAGGAAGTCGTTCTCGACGTCCGCGCGGGGGAACCCGGTGTCACGACGCACGGGACAAGCCAGAAAGCGGCCGCGGGACGCCGCCGGCCGGGCGGATGTCGAGCAGGTGCCGGCCCGTGACGTTGCGGACCGCCGTGCCGCCGATCCTCCGCGCGGGCGCCGCGGCGTCGCAGCGCAGCACGTGACCATGCAGCAGCATCGCGGGCCGGAGCGCCGCGGCGAGCCCGTGCAGGGCGGTGAACCCCTGATGCGCCGGGTCGGCGCCGTCGCCGACCCCGCTCGGCGGGGCGTGGGTGACCAGCACGTCCACCGCCGGAATGCCGCGCAGCCGCTGCCGCCACGCCGTGCGCCGCAGCGACCTGGCCCGCCGGGTGAACTGCCGGTCGGTGTACTGATTGGGACCGCCGGTGTACCGGCGGCACCCGCCGAGCCCGGCGAACCGCAGGCCGGCCACCTCGACGATCGCGCCGTCGGCGTTGACCGCGCCGTCCGGCCACGGCGCCCGGGCCGGCATCCCGGCCCGCGTGGTCAGGCCGCCGCGGGACGTCCGGTACCCGGACAAGTCGGGATCGTGGTTGCCGGGGACGAACACCAGCGGGACGTCGAGGCCGTTCATCAGGTAGCCGAGATACTCGAATGGCAGGTCCCCGCAGGCCACCACCACCTCGGCCGCGCGCACCGGGCCGAGGTCCGCGTACAGCCCTTCGTCGACCTCGTCCGACACCGCCAGCACGCAGACCACACCGCGATCGTACGCGCGCGCGAACCCGCCGGACAAAGCCTTCGTCCCGCCAGAGGCGGGCAGGCAAGCAGGGTCGCCGGAGGCGGGCAGGCAAGCAGGGTCGCCGGAGGGGGGCAGGCAAGCAGGGTCGCCGGAGGCGGGCAGGCAAGCATGGTTGCGTCAGGCGCGCTAGCCAGCGGGCGGGCCGGCCAGCGACTGGGGGGCGGCCGCCTGGCGCACGTCGACGCCGCACCGCCGGAGCGCCGCCTCCACCCGGTAGATCTCGGTCAGCGGGGCCCGGTCGCCGCCGTCCGGCGGCGGGACGTCCAGCCGCGCGCACGCCGCCGACAGCACGTCCACGTACGCGCCACGCAGCGCCTTCAGCCGGACGCTCTTGGCCGGAACGCCGGTCCGGGTCTCGGTGGCGGTCAGGTCGGCGCGCAGCCGCCGGAGCCTAGCCTCGATGCGCTCGATCGGCTCAGCCGCGGGCTCGGCCCGGGCGCGCCGGACACGCCGGCGCTCGGCCGACCACCGCGCGCCGCGGACGGCGGCGATGATCGCGTATCCCAGCGCCGTGGGCAGCAGGATAACGATCACCCATTCGATGGCCACCCTCACGTCATCTATTGTCAGACCCGCCGCGGGCGCAGGCAAGACGGGTGCGGCCCGGACCCGCGGGCCATGACCGACGGCGGGCCGCGTCCGGGACCGCCACCAGCCACGACCAGCCCTGGAGACCCATGAACCACAACGCCCCCCGGCGCCGCTGGTGGCAGGGTGCCGTGCTCTACCAGCTGTACGTCCGGTCCTGGCTCGACACCAACGGCGACGGGTACGGCGACCTCGGCGGCGTCATCGCCAGGCTCGACTACCTGTCCTGGCTGGGCGTGGACGGCATCTGGCTGTCCCCGACCATGCCGTCGCCGGACCACGACTGGGGCTACGACGTCAGCGACTATCTCGGCGTCCATCCCGAGCTGGGCACGATGGAGGACATGGACCGGCTGATCGCCGAGGCAGGCCAGCGCGGGCTGCGGGTGCTGCTGGACCTGGTGCCGAACCACACGAGCTCGGCCCACCCGTGGTTCGTCGACGCGGCGTCGGGCCGGGACGCGGCGCACCGGGACTACTACGTGTGGGCCGGCCCGGGCGCGGGCGGCGGGCCGCCGAACAACTGGCTGGACACCACCGGCGGCAGCGCCTGGGCCTGGCACGAGCCGACCGGGCAGTACTACCTGCACAACTTCCTCGCCACCCAGCCGGACCTGAACTGGTGGGAACCGGAGGTGCACGCCGAGTTCGCCGAGATCCTGCGGTTCTGGCTGGACCGGGGGGTCGCGGGCTTCCGGATCGACGTCGCGCACGGCCTGTACAAGGACGCGAAGCTGCGGGACAACCCGCCGGAGGACTCGCCGGGCCCGCTAGGCGGCAAGTTCGGCCAGCGGCCCGTCTACAACATGAACCGGCCGGAGACCCACGGCGTGTACCGGGACTGGCGGCGGATCGCGGCGAGCTACCCGGCCGAGCGGCTGCTGCTCGGCGAGACCTGGGTGGCGGATCCGGGCCGGCTGGCCAGCTACTACGGCCACGACGACGAGCTGCAGCTCGCGTTCAACTTCCCGTTCGTGTTCGCCGCGTTCGCCGCGCCGGACCTGTCCGCGGTCGTCGCCGGGACGCTGGCCAGCCTCCCCGCCGCCGCCTGCCCGGCGTGGACGGCGTCGAACCACGACGTCGGCAGGTTCCCCAGCCGCTGGTGCGGCGGTGACGAGCGGAAGGTCCGGCTGGCCCTGCTCGTGCTCGCCACCTTGCCCGGCGCCACCGTGCTCTACTACGGGGACGAGATCGGGATGACCGACGTGGACGTCCCGCCCAGTCTGCGGCGGGACGAGATGACGCGCGGCCGCGCGGGCTCGTGGCGGGCGAGCAGGGACCGCGCCCGCACCCCCATGCAGTGGGAGCCCACGGCCACGGCGGGATTCGCGCCCGAGGGCGTGACGCCCTGGCTGCCGGCGGGCGACAGCGCCGCCGTCAACGTCGCCGGCCAGCGCGGGGATCCCGGTTCGGTGCTCCGCTTCTGCCGTGACCTGCTCCTCCTCAGGAGGGCGGTGCAGGCTGGCCGGATCGCCCGCTACCAGGCGCTGCCCGCGCCGCCGGGTGTGTGGGGCTACCGTTCGGGAGCGCTGACGGTCCTGGGCAACTTCTCCGGCCGGCCCGTCGAGTGCCCCGACCCGGGCGGGACGGTCGTCGCTTGCACCGCCGGGCGGCCAGGGGTGGGCGCCGGGAAGATCACCCTGGGACCGTGGCAGGGCATCGTCGCCCGGGACACCGGCCGCGGCCTGCCGGAGGGCTCCGCGATGACCGCTAAGTTACCAGTGAGTAGGATACAATCGCCCGCGGCCGGACAGCGGGCACGGCGCCGTGTGGATCACCCCGCGTACCGGCGTTACGCTGGCGGATCAAGCACCGCCGCGCGCGGATCACCTGGCGCCGTGCGCGGACCGAGCGCCGCCGTCCGCGGACCGAGCGCCGCCCGAACACCGCTCAGGAGGTCGCAGTGGCCCTGCGCATCATCATCGGCCTTGCCCTGACCGCCGTCGCGTTCGCGCTGGCCGGCCGGCGGCTGTGGTGGCTGTACCGGCTCGCGGCTAGCGGCCAGCCCGCGCCGGAGCGGCTGGCGATGGCGCGCGAGAACCCGGCAGGTGACGTGCGGTCCCAGGTGGTCGAAGTGTTCGGGCAGCGGAAGCTGCTGAAGTGGACCGTGCCCGGGATCGCGCACTTCGCGACGTTCTGGGGTTTCATCATCCTGATCCTGACGATCATCGAGTCGTACGGCGACCTGTTCAGCCGGACGTTCGCGATCCCCGGCATCGGCCACTGGGCCGCCATCGGCTTCCTCGAGGACCTGTTCGCCGTCGCGGTGCTGGCCGGCATCATCGTGTTCGCGGTCATCCGGCTCACCGCCGACCCGAGACGGGAGGGGCGCAGGTCGCGGTTCGCCGGGTCGCACAACGGCGCGGCCTGGCTGGTGCTGTTCATGATCTTCCTGGTGGTCGCCACGCTGCTGCTGTACCGGGGCGCGCAGATCGACACCGGGGTGTTCCCGTACCGGCACGGGGCGTTCGCGTCGCAGCTCGTCGGGCACTGGCTGGCGCCGCTGGGGGTGGGCGCGAACAAGGACATCGAGACCGCGTTCGTGCTCGGCCAGCTCGCGGTCATCCTGGGCTTCCTCGTGCTCGTGGTGAACTCCAAGCACCTGCACATCTTCCTCGCCCCGCTCAACGTGCTGTTCGCGCGCCGGCGGCCGGATGCGCCGAGGGGCACGCCGGGCGGCCTCGGCCCGCTGCAGCCGATGCGGTCGGGCGGCAAGGTGCTCGACTTCGAGGAGGCGGATCCGGACACCGACGTGTTCGGCCTCGGCAAGGTCGAGGACTTCACCTGGAAGGGCTTCCTCGACATGGCGACCTGCACCGAGTGCGGCCGCTGCCAGTCGCAGTGCCCGGCGTGGGTCACCGGCAAGCCGCTGTCGCCGAAGATGGTCATCCTGGACCTGCGCGACCACGCCTTCGCCACGGCGCCGCACATCCTGGCCGGGTCCGACGAGGCGCGGGCGAAGCTGCCGGACGCGGTGCGGGCCGAGGCCGAGCGGCCGCTGGTCGGCGACAAGGACGCGCACGGCGTGATCGACCCGGACGTGCTGTGGTCGTGCACCAACTGCGGCGCCTGCGTCGAGGAGTGCCCGGTGGACATCGAGCACATCGACCACATCACCGGGATGCGCCGGCACCAGGTGCTGATCGAGTCCGCGTTCCCGGCCGAGGCCGCCACGATGCTGAAGAACCTGGAGAACCGGGGGAACCCGTGGGGGCTGGCCGAGAGCAAGCGGGCCGAGTGGATCACCGAGCTCGACTTCGACGTCCCGGTCGCCGACGGCCGGATACCCGATGACGTGGAGTACCTGTTCTGGGTGGGCTGCGCGGGTGCGCTGGAGGACCGGGCGCGCAAGACCACCAAGGCCGTCGCGGAGCTGCTGCACACCGCGGGGGTGAAGTTCGCGGTGCTCGGCCCCGCCGAGACCTGCACCGGCGACCCGGCCCGGCGGATGGGCAACGAGTTCGTCTACAGCATGCTGGCCCAGCAGAACATCGAAACGCTGAACGAGGCCAGGCCGCGGACGATCGTGGCCAGCTGCCCGCACTGTTTCAACACGATCGCCAATGAGTACCCCCAGCTCGGCGGGAACTACCAGGTGATCCACCACACGCAGCTGCTGGCCCGGCTGGTCGACGACGGCCGCCTGCGGCCGGTCACCCCGGTGCAGGAGAAGATCACCTACCACGACCCGTGCTTCCTCGGCCGGCACAACCGCATCTTCACCGCGCCGAGGGAGATCATGGAGCAGGTGCCGGGCGTGCGGGCGCAGGAGATGCACCGGTGCAAGGAGCGCGGATTCTGCTGCGGCGCCGGTGGGGCCAGGATGTGGATGGAAGAGCGGATCGGCAAGCGGATCAACACCGAGCGCATCGACGAGGCGCTCGGCACCGACCCAGACACGATCTCTACGGGCTGCCCCTACTGCCTGGTCATGCTCGGCGACGCGGTCAACGCCAAGAAAAACTCCGGCGAGGCCAAGGAGTCGCTCGAGGTCGTGGACGTGGCTCAGCTGCTCATCCGGTCGGTGCGGCCG
>Ga0070698_100000209_pt1 | contig 56799 bp, 89 predicted proteins | sample KBSK1502metaG_FD_65477 | JGI IMG/M metagenome (GOLD analysis project Ga0070698, IMG submission 65477) | Corn, switchgrass and miscanthus rhizosphere microbial communities from Kellogg Biological Station, Michigan, USA - KBS K1-50-2 metaG | ecosystem: Host-associated > Plants > Roots >...
CAAGATCGGCGCCTGTCCCGGACTGGCGATCACCTCGAAGCGAGTGGCACGGGGGGCCAGGCATCCTTCCGGTTGGCCGCTTCCCACAGTTCCTGTTGCGTCAGCGAGGGCTTGCCACCGTCGCCTGTGCTCCTCCAGCGAGGGAGCCCGTCGAGCCTCCGCCTCTGCTCGTAGTCCGCCGAAGTCCGGCAGGAGCTTCCAGGGTTGTACCGGGGGATCGTCCTTACCCCGGTTGGCGTTGGCCACCATTGCCGCCACGAGCGCCGCTTGCAGGTCACTGCGGATGTTCCCCGTCGGATCAAACTCCTCATTGGCGAGCAGTTCCGTCAGCTCGGGACTGGTGACGCGGGCAAGGAATTCGCGTGGGGTGCAAGCGTACTGCCGGGCGAGGGAGATGATCGCTCGCCGTTGAGGATCAGCTCGGAGTTTTTTCGGACTTGCTCCTTGGCTTCAACCGAGATCGCGTTGAGCCTCATTGCCGCCTCGAATATACGATCCAGCCCAACAGCGTTCAGTCGCCCGACCTCGGCGACGTCGTCATCGCTAAAGAGTCGCGTGCCCTTCTCGTCACATGCACACAATACCACCATGCGCTCGCGTGCACTGATAGCGAACTGGTATGCCTTCTTCGGATCGCGCTTGCCGTCCAGATCGAGAGGGGGGAACTCCCAGATTCCTCGCTCAGTCCCCCAGAATGTGCGAACGTAGACCTCGAGTCCCCACTCCGGCACATCCACCAGTTCGATGGGGAGAATGCGCGCTTTGGAACTGTCGCGCAGGATGTCTTCACGAGTCGCTGCCACCTCTTTCCTCCTTCTTGTTAGGCGTGCAACACGCCGGTTGCCGTCGGGCCGATGATGGTGATGGTGCCTGTTGTGGCACCAACCCCAAGCAGCGTAACGTAGCTGTTGGTTGTCAGGTCGGCCCACGGTGCGATGGCGCCCGTGTTGTTGGACACGACGTAGAACGTACCCACCGCCACCGTGGCGCCGATGGTGATGGTGCCGCCCGTCTGTACCTGGGCGGGCTGGCTGGTCGAGCCGCCGTTGAGCAGGATGCCCATCGCCGCGGCCTTGGCCGCGGTGTTGTTGGCGATGGCTTTCATCAACAGATTCGTGCTCGTATCGCGGTAGACCGCCTGGCCGGCGGTGCAGTTCTCGCCGAGCAGGTAGTCCTTGTTGATCGTGGCGTTGGTGTTGGCCAGAACGCTGGTCGCGGTGATGACCAGGTCCACCCCCAGCGCGCCGACCAGGGCGAGCAGGCAGAGCGCCAGAAGCGCGAGGAACACACAGGACATATCAGCTCCCCTGGGTGAAGGTGACAGCGCCGGACAGCTGCACAGCGCACATGATCTTGACGATGTCGTCGGGGTTGCCCAGCTCCGAGATGGTCAGCTTGCGGATGTAGCCGACAAACTCGACCTTTGAAGCGTTGGCTGGCGTGGCATTGTCGGGGTAGATGATCCGCCAGTAGGTGCTGAGCCGGCGCCGGCCATCGAGCAAGGAGTAGCGGGTCTTGTTGAAGTGCTGGTCGAAGGAGAACTCCCCGGCCTTGTTCAGCCCGAGACGGAACTCCCGCCACGCCGCGGTCGGGGTTAACGGGGTAACATCGACCTCCGGCGCCTCGGGGTCGCCGGGCGAGCCGATCTTCAGGACGTCCGATAGCTCCGTGTAGGTGGAGCCATCCGTTGAGTAGTAAAGCCTGGTGCCGTAGGCCAATAGGGCATCGACAGCCACATTACACCTCTCTTATGGGCTGAACCAGATGGACAGGTCGATACCCCAGCGGTATTCGCCCAGGCCCTCGGCGTGCTGCGGGGGCTCGGCGCCTGACTCCTCGGCGTCGTTGAAGACGCCCGCCACAGTGAGCGAGCCGGCGCCTGTGCCAAGCGTGCCGTGGAAGCCGTCGAGGGCGGCGATGACGGCGTTGCGGACGGCCTTCGCGCTGGCCTTCGTGACCGCGATGATTTCGATGTGCATCGACCAGCGGGTCAGGCCGACGTAGCCGGGCGTGGCATGGGTTGGGTGTGGGGCAAGGACGCGCTGCTTTTCCTGCTCGGCCTGCTCGTAGACCACGAACGGCAGGGTTGCCCCCTCGGCCCCCTGGTCGGGGTAGACGCGCGTGCCCACCAGCGCGGCCAGGGCGGGCGCGGTCGTGAGGTGGGCATAGATGGCCTGCTCGATCTCCACTACTTGCCCTCCGCGGCGGCCTTCTCGATACCGGCCGAGATGATCTCTGTCATTACCGCGAGTGCGGGCGCCTGCGCCTGGGCGAACGCGGGCGCAAGGAACGGTTTGGCCCGGCTGTGCGTGGTGCCCAGCTCGACGAGGTGGGCGTACTGCGTCGGGTTGGCGTAAACCTCCTTGCCCCTGTTCGGGCCGCGCGTGACGGTGCGGATGGCCGTCTTGTAGCCGACGCGCGGGCCAACGATGCCGACCACCGTACCGCTGTGCCGGTACACCTTTGTCTTGCGCCCGAGACTCCTGCGCAGGAGCTTCGTTTCGCCGATGGGTGCCAGGGCCTTTGCCTCGCGCAGGACCGCGCGTGTGGCGGCATTGATGGCCTGCTTCAGGAGCTTCTTGCGCACGGCCGCGCTCACGCCCGCGAGGCGCTTGACCAGCTCGCCCAGCCCCTCGATCTTGCCACTCACGGCGAAGGGCATCACACCACCTCCCGACACAGCAGGTCCAGGCTTTCCAGGTTCTCGCCCGGGTTGATCACGCTTTCGATCTGGAACACGCGCGTTCCCAGCAGCAGGCGCCAGCGGAACACAACGCTGTTGGCGTTGAGTCCGTCGCGGTAGCGCAGGGTGACCCGGTGCGTGACGTCCGCCACGACGCGACGGGCCTGCTCCAGTTCGCTGCCCGATAGCGGCTCGATCCCCGCCCACACCTCGGCCACGAGGACCCAGGGCTCCAGGGTGGGCGCGCCCATGTCGTCCTGGCCGGTGGCCGGGGACTGGATGGTCACACGTTGCCGGAGCTTGCCCGCCTGAATCATGCGGCCCTCGGCGGTCGAAGGTCGATCGGTCCGTAAGCCAGCACCCCATGCGAGTCGGTGCGGGCCAACGTGTAGTAGTAGATGGCGGCAGTGATGCTGAGGTTGGTACTCGACAGGAGCACCGTCACCGTGCCGCCGGAGACGGTGACACCCGAGCCGACCGTCTTCGTCAGCAGCGCGCTGGTCGGGTCGTCGCCCTGCAACGTCAGGAGGCAGAAGCGGATTGTCCACAGGCTCATGTCCGGGCTGCCGACGATGTCGAAGGACAGGGTCACGTCCTCGCCACGGTACAGGGTGAAGGCGTTGTAGACGGCCATTCACAGCGCCCCCTTTCCCGTCTGGCTGGCGGTGTAGCTGCCATCGGCCTGGTGGCTGACCCGATAAGACCCCAGGCCGTGGACGATGTGCGACGGCAGCACGCCCGCGGAACCAAAAGCCCGGAGTAGTCGGCGAATCATCCACGAGAACATGACGGGTCCTTCAGGCTGGGTCGATCACGGTCACAGGAAACGCCCCGCTGTCGGTGGTGTAGGTGCCGGTGTAGACCGGCGTCGTATCGTCCTCGGCGAAGACGGTGAACTGGCCAGCAACAGGTACGTCGAAGGCCACCTTGTTACGGTTTGCGGCCAGAACCTGCCGGACAGTGCGGCCCGTGCTGGAGCCGCCGGCAATGTTGCGCGTGATCAGAGCATCGGCAATGGCGTTGCGTTCAGCGGCGGTCAGGACAGCCCCCGTCGAGCTGATCGCGGCAAGGATCGCTGCTAGCTGGGTGTCGAGATTGGCGCTCGCGAGGCCGATCGCGATACGCACGTCGGCTGTGGTCAAGGTCGAGAATCCCACGGCGGTTGCCCACGAGCCCGCACCATGGGTGCTGTTCAGCGCGGTCTGAAGCGCATCCAGGGTCTGTGTCGTGCCGGCGATCCCGCCAACGGTGCCGGTCACGCTGGCCACAGCGCCAGTCACCGAACCGACCGCACCGACCACCGAACCAACCGAGCCGACCACGTTGCCGCCCACGCTGCCGGCGACCGTGGTGATCGTGCCTGCGGTGATGTTCGTTGTTGTCGCTAGCGCCGTCGTGCCGAAGAGCGCATCGTACACCGCCTCGTCGAGCACCACGCATTCCACCCGCACCGCCAACGCGCCCGAGACAGCCACGAAGACCACCAGCGGGCCGATGGTCGCCGTGTCGGTGGCGTCCAGCACGCAGTAGTAGATGCCGCCGGAGATGTGCGTTGCCCCGCCGCTGTTCTTGTTCGCCAGGACCGTTGCCCCAGTGAGCCATAGTTTGATGTCCGTATTGGCGATGGTCAGGGCGGTCTCGGCGGTTACCCCGTCGGTGGAGTCAACGAAGTGGCCCAGGGGGATCTCCTGGCTGGCCGTCGATTGCCGAAGATACAGGGGCATCAGCTGATCCCCTGTTGCTTGCGGTGGTGGACGATGAGCGGGATGATGGTGCCGGCGGCGGCGGCCGACTGCAAAAACGGCACCGGCCGCACAGGCAGGGGTTGGCCCTGTCGCCACGACTCGATGATGAGAGCGGCGGTAGCCGAACTGGCGCGGGGTGGTGGCTGGTTGCCGTAGACAAGGGCAAGCGGAGCGCTGGTCAGCGGGCGCTGGACGGGCGGTGGCGCGGGCGGGTCCCACGCACTCCGCAGCAGGACCGCCAGCGCTGCCGTACTGGGCGGCGTGACGGGGACGACGGCGGGCGCTTGCGGTAGCGGCGTCGGCCGCGCAGGCAGGGGCGCGTCCGGCCGCCACGAGTCGATGATGAGACCGGCGGTAACCGGACTGACACGCGGCGGGGGCTGGTTGCCGTAGGTCAGCGTCAGCGGGGCAACCAGTACGCGCACCGGTTGCGCAGGGACCGGGGGTTCCCAGGCCGGGCGAAGGATACAGGTGAGCGTCGTTGCCGAGGGCGTCGGCTGGTCGGGGACGACTACCGCCCCGACGAACCCGGCGACGGGCGGGGCGCGCTGAGCCGGATACCAGGCGGGTGGCCACGTTTGCAGGACCGTGTAGAGATCGGTCAGGTCTTCGACAGGGGACGGTGGTTGTGACCCGTAAGCCAGCGTCAGAGGCGCGACCGTGAGCGGCCGTTGCGTCGGCGCGGGCGCAGGCGGGTCCCACGCGCGTGCCAGCACGAGGAGCTGAGCATTGCCGCCGGGTAGCGGCACCTTCGGCGGCTGACTGCCGTAGGTCAGGGTAAGCGGGGCGACGGTAAGCGGGCGCTGCTTCGGCTGGTGCTCCAGGCCTGTTGGCCAGCTCGCCAGGACGCACGCCATCATCGCCGCGCAGGTGCAGCGCGGCGGCTGGTTGCCCTGCGCCGGGATGGGCGCGTAGGGCGCCCGCTGTACGGGCGGCGGGTCGAACCTGTAGACGTTGCCGGCCATTCAGGTTACCCCAGCTCCGAATACGTGAGTCCCCCGCTCCAGTTGGACACCTGACCAGGCACCGCAGGGAAGTACATCCCGAAGCCCGATGCCGCCATCGCATTCATGATGATCGTTTCGCGCGGCGTCGGCACCCACAGCCAGCCGTTGAGGACGTTGAAATTGTCATCGATCACCTCGGCCTTCGCACCCGCACCCGCGACCGAGGCCGTCACGCCGCATGTTCCCGCGGCACCGGTTGTGTTGCCGGTGATGAGGCTCGCCGGGTCCAGGAACTTGAGCTTGCGCGGCGTGGCTGACACCAGGGTTGGGAACGCTGTCACCTGCGTGCGCAGCGCCACGGACTGCTGGGCGCTGGTCGCGTTGGCAGCCTGGCTCGCCCAGGCGCGCAGGAACTCCAGCGCGCAGGCGTTGGCTGCCGTGGCCGAGGGGTTGACGAACACCTCGGCCAGGTCCACCGCGCTCGTAACGGCGCTGTTCAGGAAACCCACCGTGTACTCGCGTGCCACCTGTCACCTCTCAATTCTCTGTCAAAGGAACTCGTGCCCGCCCCGCCCCCACACCTTCCATCCACAGTGGGTGAAGATGCGGATCTTGCCGTTGCGCCGTTCGACCCGGCTGGCGAACTCGTGCGTGTCGCGGCCGTTGCGCAGGACGTTGAAAGCGAACTCGCCTTCGGGAGACTGCTCACGCGGCGCCCTCTGCCAACCCAGCGTCCACACGGCACCTTGCGGGTCGGTGATAGTCAGAGCTGGCGGGATGGAAACGTAGGTCTCGGTGATGTGCCGCTGCTCGCCCTGAAGCACCATGTAGGGCAGGGGGTACTCCTCGCCGGGCAAGGACAGCTCGGCCAGGACGCGGCCCTCTCCCTTGACCCGCACCACCACGCGCATCATGTCGATGCCGTGGTAGTAGTCGCGCCAGGGTGCACCACGCGGGTCGAGCCAGTCTTCCTTCAGCCGCCGGCCCTCGTAATCGACCTCGATCAGAAGCGGCCCTGCATGCACGGGCGCGGCGCTCACGCCGACGCCGGTTGGCGTGCGGACGATAGCAACCCCGTTGGCCTGTAACTCGTGCATCGCCCCCTCACATGGCCATGAGTGACTGGTGTTGCGGTGTGTGGGCCAGGTCTTCGCCCAGGTAGGTTGCAGCCACAGCTGGCGCCGCCAGCGCCATCAGGAAGGAGTAGCCGTTAGGCCAGAACCCTGCCGGGGAGTAGGTCCAGGTGGGGTTCTCCGCACCGCTGCTTTCCTTGGTGCTCGCCTGGCTGGCGAGGTGAGCGCCTCCCGTTTGCAGGATCTCGGCCCGCTCGGTGAAACTGGAGTCGATCGCGATGCCTGTACAGTCCACCCCGCTGGCCGGGTCGGCGTGAGTCACACCGATGAAAAGGTCGGTGCCGGCCGGGGTGACGCTGCCGGCCTGGTGAGTGTCGTTGGGGTAGGCCGCACTGACCAGCCCGGACTTGTCGCTGATTGGCGTGCTCTGATTGACGCCCGACACGGCAACAACCGCGATCGCCATCGGGCTGCCGTAGACCGTGTGTGTCCCGGTGAAGGTGTGGCTGGCGCCCGTGCTGGTGGGGATGGTGTAGAACGCCTGGAACTTGGCGTTGCCGCTAACATAGGTCGCTATGTTGTTCCAGGTGTTGGACTTGCTGTCGCTCGGGGTGTTCAACGTCCCGCCGAACAGCTCGCGGTACTGAACCACGACGAGAATGAAATCGGCACCCGTCGTGTCGATGGTGCCGGTCGTAATCGAGGTGGTGCCGTCCTCGGTAACATCCAGGATGCTGGCAACGTAGGCAAACGCCATGCGCCACCCCCTCAGCCCACCCGTTCGGTCAGATCCTTTGCAGCAGCAGTCTGGAATGTGCCTTCCATCGCACCGACGCTGCCGTCGATCATCGTGAACACCACAGCGCCGGTGGCAGTCGCGCCGACGTTGGTGCCTCCCGCTGGTATGCCCCACAGCGTTTGCAGGGCCGCCCAGTTGATCGTCCCCGCGCCGCCGGAGTCGTCGAAGTTGTGCCGCATCTTGGCGCGGATGCGTACCCCCAGTTCGTAGGCGCTGCGCAGGGCGTTTTTGTAGGCAAGCAGCTCGCTTGCCTCGGTCGCAACGGCGTTGTCACGAGACAACTTGAGGAAGTCATTGAGTGCCATTCACGCATACCCCCCATGCCACTCACTCGCCAGCAGGGCAGCCGCGCCCATCGGTAGCTCGGTCAGCCGGACGAGCGAGAAGTCCTCGCGCTGGGCGTACCAGGACGCCACCGTGAGTTTCAGGGCTGTCTTGATGGTCTCCGGTACGTCGCCCGGCGCGTCGCCGTAACCGGCTATGTAGGTCACGCGGACGGCCTGCGTTTGCGGGCAGCGCGTCACCGGCCAGACGCAGCCGTAGGCGGGTGCGATCCGGGCTGGTTCCTGCGTCGTGTCCACCTGGTACAGGGTGCTGGACAGGGTTTGCAGGGTGCCGCCCCCGTCGATGTACTCCACACTGGTCACCGAGACGCACGGCGGTCGCGGCAGGTAGATCACCGGCCGCGAGTAGTCCGTCCCCTGGTAGCGCGAGGGGCGGCCATCCAGCCAGCTCCAGTACCAGCCGCTGCCCCCGGGGAATTCGTCCAGCGATAGGGTCCAGGTCTGGGTCAGCAGCGCCCGGCCGTACTGCTGCTCCAGCAGGCGCCGCGCGGCCGTGATGAGCGCCGTGATAAGGTCGTCGTCGGCCGCGACGTCGATACGCGCCCACAGCTTCACCTCGGCCAGGGTGACTGGCTCGGCGATGGGTCCCGTTACGAGCGTCAGACCATACACGCATGGGCCCCCCTCGGTTGCTGCTCGGGCAGGCCCTGCGCATGCTCGGGCAGGCCCTGCGCGTGCTCCGCCAGCCGCGCCTTGTGCGCCTCGTCGGTAGCCCACTCGCCCCAGCTGCCGCGGTTGCGGAATTGCATCTCGCCATCATGGGCCACCGCCACCTTGCGCGTCGCGGCCAGGCGCGCCCCGCGCCCGCGGGCACGACGGCTGAACTCCCAGTCCTCGGAGCGAACCTGGGCCTGGTAGTTGCCCTCCCGGTCGGTGATGATCCGGGTTAACGTCTGGAAGTGCAGCGGCCAGGGATTGTCTGTCCACGACCGGCGCAGGTCGCACAGCCACAGGCCGGTGTTCAGCAACAGCTCACCCCCCACGTCCTCGTCGGTAAACGTCTCCGGCAAGGCGTCCGTCTCCGTTACCGTCAGCCGACGTGGGAACCATACATCGTCCGTCTCGACCGCCGTCGAGGTGACGCCATGCTCGGTCTTGATGGGGATGACGGCGCTGATCACATCGGCCTGCGTTGCCGCCAGCTCGGCGAGCAGGACGTCCAGCCACTGGGCCTGCGGGCACACGTCGTCGTGGATCATCGCGAAGTGGGTCACGCCCTGGGCGCGCAGATTCAGGGCGTTGCACCACAGCGAGTTGAAACAGTGATCCAGCAAGCTCTGCGCACGGTACATGCGGATGACCGTGATGGCAGCCGAGGACGGCCAGAGGTAGAACCCCTCGGCCGCCCCACTGCTGATCTTCTGGCCGCGCCGGGGCATGGCCAGCGCGACCACGGGCTGTTGCCCGTTCTTCTCCATCTGGACTCCTTTCAATCTGTGATGGCCGGAATCGAACTCAGCTTGCCGTACTTCGCCGGCCAGAGGATGGCGATGGGCGAGCACGTCGAGTTGGTCGCGTTGGCCAGGTTCAGCCGAACGCAGTCGAAGTTGTTGTTGATGTCGAGGTCCGTCGCGCGGATCTCGATGGCATACATGTGGTTATTGCTGGCGTCGGTGTTGGTCGTGAAGGTGTTGGACGACACCGTGAAGCTCGACCAGGTGTCCGTGGTGCCGGCCGGGCCGGTGTTGAGTGAGCGGTAGGCGGTGCTGAAAGCCAGCGCCTTGCCGGCGGTGTTGGCCACGTCCTGGGCCTGCGTCAGGGTAACCGCGCTGCCGGTGGCACCGGCGGCGAGGTTGGCGACGTTGATCAGAATCGTGCAGGTGTCGTAGCCCTTGAGGGACACGAAATCGCACGTCGAGGTGGAGGGGACGATTGGCCCGAGGAGGGAGACCACCTTGGTTCCTTCCAACAGGCTCATGTTGGGGCTCATCATGGTGGAAAAACTCCTTAGCGGGTCGCCAAAGCGACATATGGGCTGTAGGTGTTACTGCCGGACAGAGGCGCGGCGGTCGTACTCCACCAGGGCATCCCGCCCATGCGGAGGCTGAACTTGTAGGCGGTGAGATCCTGGTCGAACCAGAGGTGCATCGACACATCAACGCGCGGGTTCGGACCGGACTTGAGGAGCGCGAGGTACTGCGACCAATCGACGAACAGGATGTCGCCGACCGTGCCGAGCGCCGCGCACGCCTGGGTAGGAATGCACGGCCGGCCGAACAGGGTGGAGTAGGGAGAGCCGGAAACACCGTTGGCGGGCAGCCACACGAAACTACCCCAGGTGGTCACCGCGTTGCCGACGTTGTCCGTGCCGGGCATGGCCAGCTTGAATAGCTGGGGCTCGATCTCCTGGTTGTACAACCAGATGGCATTTTGCCGGGAAGGGCCGTACATGCGGTTGTACATCTTGAAGACGTTTGCCGCGATCAAGGTCGCGGCTGTCTGGCTCGTCTCCTTGGCCACGGTGACCAGGCCAGGAGAGTTGAGGATCCCCAGCGGCATCCCGGCGCCCGTGCCGCTGATGAGCGCCAGGTTGATCTTGAATGCGATCTTCTGTGGGGCCTTTCTGCGCAGGTAGCTGTCCAGTGACGCGGCATCCTCCAGCATTTCCTCGGTCACCGGCACCAGGGCCCGGAGCTTGTTGAGCTTGATCGTGCGGTCCTGGAGGGCTGGCTTCGATTGGGTAGCGGCGGCGGCCTCGCCGTCCCACGTTGCCTGGATGCCACCCGTGGACTGCCAGGGGGTCGTCTCGTCAGCGGGGCAGGTAAAGGTGTTGCCCGAGCAGGTGACCTGATCGCAGCGGCTGAGGAGGGAGTCCTCGGCCATGATCGTGGTCATGATCTCGGTGCGAAAATCGATCGGGACGGCGAACCCACCGTCAGCACCGACGCCCTCCTGGGCGTAGGTCGTGGCGCTGGCCAGGCGCTCCAGTCGCGGATCGGTGAAGCCGCCCTCGACGCACGCCCGGCGGACGTGATAGGCCATGTCGCCTAGCGAGCGGAACCCGCCGTTCTTGGGGCCGATGTACTCGGCGGGAAGGCGGGGATTGTCGTCGGGTTTCTGCCGCCCCTGCGGGCGGTTGAGCTGGACGTTGCCCGTGCCGTCGCCGTCCATCCGCGCCGGCGGGTCGGGTTCGGTCTTCCGGCCCTGGCCGGTGGAGAGACGGGCGGTTTGCCCGCCGAGGCGCTCCAGGCGCTTGATGTCCTCGGCACAACGGTCGGCGGCGTCGAGCAACTGGTCGAGCTGCACCGCCTCCTCGGTCGTCAGGTCGCGCTTCTCCGCTTCGGAGCGCGCCCGGATATCGTGGGCGTCGCTGTTGAGGCGGACAGCGCGCTCCCGTAGTTCTTCCAGGTTCATTTGCGCGGCTCGCTATGGATGCCGCGCAAAGAGGAGGCGCGGCCGGTTGCTTGGTTGGAAGCAACAGACCGCGCCCCGGCTTGCCGAAGTGCGACTGGATGAGGTGCGGCTGGCCGCGCCTGAAGGAAATGGTAACGCGCCGGGGATTTACGTCAAGGGAGAGCGGGCACGGATGGCGGCGTCATGGTCACTTCCCCCTGGAACTGCGCCCCGTCCGGGCTGGATCGACCACCTCGATCATCGTCGCCAGCGCATCCAGTTCGGCCAGCCGGCGCCGGCGCTCATCGAGGCGCGGCGTGGGTGCAGTCGGGCCATAGCGCAGGGACAGGTAGCGGTCCAGCCACGCACGCACGCGCGCCTCAACCACCTCACGAGACTGGCCAGCAAACACGCTGTCCAGCAGGGCCGAGCCGGTGCGCACGAAGTCGTCAGGCAGGGAGCCCTGAAGCAGAAGAACGCGCAGCTCGCCGGGCACGGACAGGAACCCGTCGTGGACGGCGTCGCCATCATCGACCACGTCGGAAGCGTGGATCTCCTCGGGATACCACAGGGGCGGCAGCGGCTTGCCGTCGGGGCCGAGCAGGGCCGCGCCCTTGCTGGTCAGGCGATGTTCCTCGCGCGGCTTGAGCACGAGCGAGGAACCGAACGCCCCCGGGTCCTGCTCGGCCAGGTCCATAACGTAGCCACCCAGGTCCCCGCTGGGTGTGTTACGCGAGGTGGGCGAGAGGTGCAGATCGGCCCGGACCTTGTCGCCCTCGACGCGCGCGTCACGCGCGCGACCGAGATGTTTGCCCAGCCCATCACCCGAGAGTGAGGGATGGGTAAAGCGAGACTTCACGCCCTGCGGCGCGGCGTTCATCTTGGCGGCGATCTGCTTCAGGCTGTCGGGATCGAACTCACCCCGGCCACTTTTGAAAGGCCCCAACTGCGCTACCGTATATCCACGGATGATGCCCTTATCGCGGTCCACGCTCGCGGGCCTGGCCTTTGCCAGACCCGCGCGCAGCCAGGCGGGCTGCGCGGACATTGGGCGGCGCATCTGCGCAGGGTCTGCCCGAGCAGCATCGGGCGGATGGACTTCTTCCCAGAAGACCTGGCACTCCTTGTCGGTGTGGCCGGCAGCGGCGCACCGGGCCATGTAGTCCTCGCGCTTCTCGTCGGGTGTTGGCTTCGGCATGGTCAGTTCCTTGGTTCAGTCAGACGGGCCCAGGCGAGGCAGGCGGCGGATAGGGCGTCAAGGGCCAGTGCCTTGCCCTCGTGCTCCCAGACCGGAGTCAGCTGGGCGTATACCTTCCACAGCTTACCGGGCAGTTCATCGAGGTCGTTGCTGTCGGGGCCATGCGCCCGGCTGCCAGTGAACCAGCGCCAGTACTCCAACGGGGGTCCCTGTATCAGCCTCGGCCCGTGCTGCGACGGCTCCCGGTCGCTCAGTTCGACCTGTTCCAGCGGCTGCGCCTGCACCAGTCGCGACCCATGCTCCAGCCACGCGGTTGTGGGCAACGTCACCTCGGCAACGAAACCGCGACGCCAGGTCAATTTCCACGACGACCAGCCATCGGGGTAGACGCCAATCCAGCCGAGTTGTTCGCCGAGGAGGTCGGCCTCGCGCCCCAGGAGTCTCTCCACCTCAGCGCCCAGAAATCCGATGTAACCGCGCGAGTGTTGCAGCTGATGCAGTCGGCACTGCACCCGGATGAACTCCGCCCGCTGGGCCTCGCCCTGTTCCTCCAGCCAGTCGGCGTACACCAGCCGTGGGAAGTCGTCGGCCGGGTTGGCGATGATGTCCGCCAGGAAGGCATCGGCCTCGGTCAGGATCGCGGTCATCAGCGCTCCCCCCGGTAGAGTCTATACCATCCACACTCCGGGTGCGTAATCTCCCACGCCAGCTCGCGGAAGCCCAGCATGGCCAGGCGCTCGCGACACGCCTGCGCGCGCCCGCGCGCGCGGGGAACGTAGTTGTCGTGGAACTCGACGGTCAGCCGGCGGACGCCGTCCAGCGGGCAGTTCTCCAGGATGGGATACTCGGCGCCCTCGGCGTCGATCTTGACGAGGTCCACGATACCCTTGTCGCCCGCCATTGCAACACCCCAGACGGCGGCTGCAAAGGCGACCACGTCAACGTACGGGTCACCCGGCCGCGCGCGGAAGAGGCTGTGACCGGCGGGGTCCAACGAGATGCCCAGGGGCATCGGCGCTTTCCAGCTATCGACCACCGCGGCCTCGATCAGATGGACGTTTTCAAGATGCGCCGTGTTGGCGCGGAACTGCGCACAGTTGGCGCGGTTCGGCTCGTAACTGACGACGATTGCGCCCCGTTCTGCGCACGCCCGTGCAAAGCAACCGATGTGTCCGCCGACGTCCAGGACGCACCAGTCCTGCATGTCGTTGGGGAGCGCGTATTCGTTCCGATCTACGACTGACTCCTTGACGACGCGGTCGAAGTTGTGGCGCAGGTGCCAGGGGTGGTCGTTCACGCGGTTGCCTCCAGCTCCTCGGCCAGTCGGGCGTTCGCCTCGGCCGCTTCTTCCCACACCAGCGCGCCCGGTCCGCTGGCGCGCTGGTAGCCCTCGTCGCGCTTGACGAGGCTACGATAGTACGCCTCCTGCGCCCGCGCCCGCGCAGCAACGTAGCGGCGGAACGCCGGCAGGTCCACGGGCATGTAGCCCTTGACCACGTCCGCCAGCCTGAGGTAATCGCGCAAATTGTCCGCGGCGCGCATCAGCCGCGAGGTGTGGTTGCCCTCACCCTCGGTGTGGCAGCACAGCGGCCAGTCGATGGCGCAGGCACCGCCCAGCGTTGCAGCCCGCGCCCACATCTCCCAGTCCGCGGTGTGGATCAACTCGGGGCGCCAGCCGCCGAATTCCTGGACGAACGAGCGGCGCACCACGCAGCCGGCAACACAGAGGGGGTTGCCCAGGTGCAGTGGCTGGAAGGTGTGCCGGTCCTTCAGCCAGAGCGGCCGGGGGGTGTGCGTGGGCACGCCCGCGCCGTCGCACCAGACGGCCTGGGTGGCGTAGAGTGCCAGGCGCGGGCGGAGGCGGGTGGTCACGGCGACGTGCTCGTAGAACCCGGGCAGGACCCAGTCGTCGGGGTGACAGACATGGATGTACTCCTCGCTGGCCAGCTCGATGCCGCGGTTGACCGTGCGGCAGCCGCCGAGGTCTTCTTCCCAGGTGACGTAGTTGACGGTGGGGAAGTCGCGGCCCAGGAGGGAAGGGGCGCCGCTCCCGTGTGGGTGTGCGTCGTGAAGGAGGATCACCTCGCTGCCCAGCGGCAGTTGCGAAACGATGCTGCCAAGGCAGCGCCACAGCTGGTCGAGGTCGGGCCGGTAGCACGGGACCAGAACGCTGAACATCAACTCTCCTTCACGGGTGCGTGGGGCAGATCAACCGGGTCAGCGACTCGACGGTAACCCAGGGAGTGGACGACGGCCAGCACCTCGCGCCAGGTAGGGAAGGGCCGGCCGCGCGAGCGCCGGTAGTCGTCGATGGCCTTCAAGAAGACCAGCTCTTCCGGCGTGTAGGCGATGCGGGCATTGGCGATGTGGGTTGGTGGTCGGGGCATGTCAGCCTTTCTGGCGGCGCTCGCCGCGCTGCCTGTCCTCCTGGTCGCGCCGTTCTTGCAGGCGCGTCCTCTCGGCCTCGTGCCTGTCCGCGCGGGCGGCGTCCTCCCTGTCGCGCCTGTCCTGCCTTGCGTCGTCCTCCTTGCCGCGCTCCTCTTCCAGTGTTTCGCGCTTCGCGGAGTAGCGCTCGGCTATATCGTTCTCCCGGTCGGCAAAGGCGCCATCTCGCTCCTCGCGCCGGACATCCTCCTCACCCCGGCGATCGTCAAGCGCGTCCTGCTGTCCCTCGACCTCGGTAAGACGCTTATCGAAAGCATCGTCCTCCTTACCGAGTCGGTCCTGACGGTCACTGTCCTCCCTGTCGCGGGCCTCCTGAGTTACCCTGTCCTCGGCCTCCCACTTCGCATCGTTGGCGGCGTGCTGGTCGGCGCGCTGCTGATCGGTAATCTCCTCGCGCTCGTGGGCCTCCTCGATGGCGGTCGATTCGGCGTCGCGTCGGTCGGTCGTGTCGCCATCCTCCTTCTCGCGCTGCCTGTCGATGGCCGCGCTCTCCTTCTCGCGCTCGCCCATGACGCGCTCTTCTTCGCGGTCCAGTCTCGCCCTGGATCGGTCAATTGCTCCCTGTTCCTTCTCCTCGTTGCGGTCGTATTTCGCATCCTCTCTGTCCGCCTTCTCCTTCTCCTTCTCCAGCGCTGCGTTCTCCTTTGACTCCGCGCTGTCGATCTTCTCATCCTCCTTCTCGCGCGCGGTGTCGATCTTCTCATCCTCCGCGGTGCGCTTCTCCTCGACGGCCTCGGCCTCGGCCTGCTGGCGCTCCTCCAGCTGGGCATCCTCGTCGGCGCGGCGATCCTCCGCTGCCTGGTCTTCTCGACTTTCCTGGTCCTGCTTCGCCTGAGCTGCCGGGTCGGTTCCGCCCCCGCCGCCCTCACCGAAGCGCCCGTGTTCGTCGCGCGGCTGATCCTCGTTGAAGGCCAGCACGGCCAGGACGCAATCGAGCTGCTCCGCGGCAAGGGCTGAAGCCAGCGCGGGCCAGGATGTGAGGCCAACAGACTTTGCCTCAGAACCCGGGAACTGGTACGCAGACGCATCGGCGTCAACGAACTTCCGCGGATCACCCTCGGGCGGCTGGACAGCCGAGAAGACTTTCCACCAGGGCTTTTTGTCCGGCGGTTTCTCGGGTTCCTTCTTCGGCGCGGGCGGTTTCTCGGGTTCCTTCTTCGGCGCGGGCGGTTTCTCGGGTTCCTTCTTCGGCGCGGGAGGTTTGATCTCTTGCTGGAGCTGCTCGGCCTTGATGTGCCACTGATCGCCCTTCTGGGTAACCTCCTTGATGCGCAGGGGCATTTGATTGGGGAGGAGCATCTCCTGTTCAACGGGCGTCAGGGAGTGAGGCTTGACATCCAGGCCGCGCGTCGCTGCGATGTTCAGATGGACATTGCCGCCGAAGTAGCCCGAGGGAAGGGTCGTCGTGGAGGCGAACCCCTTGTGGATGACCGGCTCGCCTGAAGCGGCGGCGTCCTTCATGCTCGCGATGAACTGGTCTTTCTCCGCGCCATAAAGGGTCAGCCCGCGTGTCACCTGAACCGGCTCGGCTAACTCCTTGCTCCTGGCCATTGCCGACTGAATGCCGTCGTGCATCTTCTGCTGATCGGGATCAAGAGGTCGCCCAGCGCGGAGGGCCTCGTTGAGTGTCTGGTAGCCGCCGCCCGTGTAAGCCTTGACGGACTGCTTCTCAGCGGCATCCAGTTCTGGCCGCGCACCATCGGCTATCTTCGGGTTTGGCGCGAAGCGATCGGGTGCGGGTGCGGGTGTTTCGGACTTGCCGTCGCCCCCGCCGGAACCAAAGCGTCCCTTCTCGTCGCGCTCCTGGTCAGGGTTGAAGGCCAGGGCACAATCAAGTTGCACGGCAGCGAGAGTCAGCGCCAGCGCGGGCCAGGAAGTGAGGTCAGGGGGCATCGGACTGCGTCTCCTTCAGCCGCTCGCGCAGGTTGCCCATGTGTCGGGCGGCCAGGACGCTGGCGATCACCTCCCAGCCGGCGTCCTGGCCCTGCCGCGCCAGCTGGGTCGCACGCACGCACGCGGCCAGCGTCTCCTTAACCCAGGCTTCATGCTCAGTCGCATGCTTTTCCAGCCAGCTCGCTGGATCGCCGGTGCGCTTCTGCGCATCCTCGCTGCGCTGCTGTTCGCGGCGCAGGATACGGGCGTGCGCGTCCTCCCACACGGGCAGTAGCACGTCATGCACGGAGAAGGACGTTGCGGCGGGTTCGGCTGGTGGTTCGGGCGGTGGCTTGTCTTCTTCAGGGGGTGCAGGCGTACCCTGGTTGGGCGGAGCCGGCGGGAGCTTTGGCGGGGCGGGCGGTTCCTCGCCCGCTTTCTCCAGCAACTGCATGTTCACGGGCACAAACCTCTTGTCGCCATCCTTACCAATCGGGTTGAGGTCGAGGTACTCGCGCGCCTCGTTGACGTCAAAGACGCCGTCACCGAGCATCTGGTGGATATGGTTGGTCTGCGCCGTTGTGTCACCACGCAACAGCGCCTTGAGATCCATCTTCGTGAAGACGTTACCCCTGCTGTTGCGGCCGAACATCTTGATGTTCGCTTCCTGCTCCATCCGCACCACCCAGGGGAGCAGGGTGTCGGTGACGTACTCGATGGACTGCTGCTCGATGTTGGAGTAGGTCGAGCGGGTGAGGTCGCCGATCTTGTGCGGCGGAACGCGAAAGACTCTGGCCATCTCGGTCGGGGTGAACTGGCGCTGCTGAAGGAACTGCGCGTCCTCGGGGGGCAGGCCGGTCTGGTGCCAGGTGATGCCGCCCTCCAGCACCGCCAGTCTCCGCTTCCTTCCAGGGCCGCCGTGGACGCGCTCAAAGGATTCGCGCAGGTTCCGCCTGGCCTCCTCGTTCAGGCGCTGCGGGCTTTCGAGGATGCCGCCGGGCGTGCTGTCGTTGGCGCTGAAGCTGGCAGCCTGTTCCTCCAGGGCAATGCCAACACCGATGGCGCGAGCGAACAGGCGCACCACGGGGTAGCCGACCAGCCCATCGAAGCCCAGCCCCCTCAAGTGGAAGACGTCCTCGGCATCCAGGACGGTGTTGGGACTGCGGGGATTGTGGACGTCGTAGACCAGTCGGCCCGAGGCAGTTCGGTCGGGCATGACGCGGTCAGGGGTGAGCTGCCACAGCCAGACGGGGCGGCCGACGTAGTCGCGCTCGATTTCGCTGTAACCGTTACCCCAGGTGAGGGCATGGGCCAGGATGGTTTCGCGCCAGTGATAAGCGGGTGTCTCGGGGTTGGCCTGGACATCGAGCAACCAATCAGCGGGAGCATCGTCGAGGCGATCGCGGCCGCCACCGGCGCGCCGGCGGTAGACGTTCCAGGGCAGCTTGCCGCCGTCCTCGGCGATGACGCGCACGCAGGCGAAGACGCTTGCCAGGGTAAGCGCCGTGTCCTCGTTGACGCGCACGCCCGCGCTGCGCTGGGGCAGGGACATGGGGCCGCGGGAACCCGGATCGGGCGGACCAGTGCCAGCACCCAGGGCAGCGGGAGGCTGGCCGTTTTTCGAGGGCGGGGGCGACCGGCCCTTGCGCTTCGTGGTCATCAGCGAGACTCCAGAGCCAGCAAGGATACACGGCAAATTGCCAGGGGGGCGGTGTCAGCGGTGGCTTCCAGCGAACCGGCACGCTCCCACCCGGCGTAGTCGTGCCAGCCGGCAGCCCACACCGCTGGCTTTTCCAAACCACCGGTCACAGCCGGCGCGTCGATGGCGAAGCAAGCGCAGGTGTTGCCGCGGACCTTCGGCTTCCACCCGCGCACCTTCTCCACCACCTCCCAGGCTGCGGCGATGTCAGTGGAGGGTGACCAGAAGGGATTGGCGGCGCTCAAACTGTCAACGTCCAGCCAGGGCTGTCCCGATCTCCGTTCCGTCCAGTTGGAACAGGCAGCACGGTGCCACCCCATCACCTTCTCGGCAACGAGGGCGTCCAGTTCCGGGCCAGCTTCCAGCGCCATGACCTCGTCGCGCGTCATCAGTCATCCTCATCAGGGTCGTCGTGCCACAGGTCGTAGGCGGGCCGGTCCGGCAGGGCAGCGGGGGTTCGGACAGAGGGCGCATCCTCGCCCACCACGAACACCCCGCCACTCTCGTAGGGGGACTCGGCTTCGCGCACCAGGACGCGGGCATGTGCCATCACAGCCGCAACAATCCCGTCCACCTTCCGTGGGCTCCACGGTTCGGGCTTTGCTGGCCGCACCTGCCCGCCGGCGTTGCTGAGCAGTTGAACGTTGGCTGCCATCCAGCCCAGGACGGGATTGTCCCCGTGGTGGAGCTTGCCGGACTTGAGGAGCGCCTCAAAGGATTTGGTCGGCTCCGTGAAGTTGGCCAGGGTCTGCGCGAACTCCACCACCTTCAGGCCGTCGTGTTGCAGGTGCGTGGTGATGGATGACGCTTCCCAGCGGTCGAACGCGGTGTCCTCGATCCAGTGATCCCGGTTGGCCTCCTTGATGTCCAGCTCGATGCGGTCGAGGTCGATCACCTCGCCCTCGGTCAGGGTGACCCAGCCCTCGCGCTCCCACACCAGCCAGGGGACGTTGTCACGGTGGGCGCGAACCTGGGCGCCCGCGCGCGGAATCCAGAACCAGCAACGCAGCGTGTGGTGCCCCGGGTCGGGGTAGTCGGGGAAGCACAGGACCAGGGCGGCCACGTCGGTTTTGCTGGCCACGTCCAGCCCGCCGCAGCAGCGCCGGCCACGGAGCTGCTCGAAGTCGATCTTGCCCGCGCCCCGCGCCCACAGATCGGCGGGAAGCCAGGAAATTAAGCCCTCCGTCCACCAGCAGAAATTTAAGCGACGGACGATACCTTCTTTAGCTGGCATCCCCTGTGCTTCGGCAACCTGTTCGCGCAGATACTTCAGCGTGACGCTCACGCCGAGGTTGGGATTCGCCTTCGGCCAGCACGCCTCATTCCGCCAGTCATCGCAATCCGGGCAACCATCGACGGGCTGTTGTTTGCCCTCGGCAAGATGCGCCGCGCACGGATCGAGGCCGCAGACGAAGGCGAACCAGGAGTCGTTAGCCACACGACCCTCGAGGACGTCCACACTGTACTGGTGGTGCTGCCAGCAGACGCTGGCGCGGTCGTGCCCTGCATTGGTGATCTCCCAGACGAGGGCCTGCCGCCTGCCCTTGGTGCCCGCCCGCATCTTGTCCACGACGAGGGACGTGGGGTGTTCGTGAACCTCATCGATCAACGCCATGTGCACGCGCTTGCCGTCCAGGCCCTTGTGCTCGCTGCTGACGGGCCGGAAGAACGAACGGGTGGCAAGGTAGGCGATGTTGGCCTGTCCGACGTCCAGGCGCTTGCTGAGGGCCGGGCTGGCGCTGACCATGTTCTTCGCATCGCGGAACAGGATGCTTGCCTGGTCGTGCGTGGTCGCGGCAGAGTACACCTCGCTGCCTGCTTCCCCGTCCGCCACCAGGCCGTACAGGCCGACGCCCGCGGCCATCGGCGTTTTACCCGCTCCCTTCGCTACCTCTACATAAGCTGTCCGAAATCGCCTGAATCCATCCTCGCCCTTCCAGCCGAACACGCACCCCACGGCGAACTGCTGCCAGGGCTGGAGCAGGAAGGGTTGACCCTCGTGCTCGCCCTCGGCCAGGTGCAGGTGACTGAAGAAGTCGATGATGTGCTGGGCAGCGGCGGGGTCCCAGCGCAGGCCGCGGGCGGGGCCGTCCTCGAGGTCCTGTAGGTGGCGCTGGCAGGCCAACCTCTGAAGGCGCCCGGCCACCACCTTGCCCGCTACCACGTTGCGGGCGAAGGCAGTGACCGGGTCCACAGGGGCACGCTTACGGGCCACTCAGCTGCCCTCCCGGATACGCCTGGCGATCTCCTCGTGGCAGCGCTGAGAGAGACAGCAGGGGCCTTCTCGCCCTGCCAGCTTTGCGCAGCGCTCGCGCTCGGCCAGCACCAGCGCAACAATGTTGGCCGTGGCCGTCTCGATATCCAGGCCCTCGCGGTAATCCCTGCCCATCCAATCCAGGCAGTTGCGAGCGGCCAGCGCAAGTTCAGCCTCGTTCACCTAGCCTCCCTCCGCTCGTGGCATGTACTCCTGCGTGATCAGTACCGGCTCGCCCAGGGTCAGCTGAATCGTGAGCGCCATCGTGCTGAGCGAGGCGGCCACTCCCAGACGGTGGATGAACGCCTGGAACTCGGGCCACATCCAGACCACCTCTCCCAGCACCTGGACACGGCCCGTCTCCTGGCGGAGCTGTGCTGCCCGCGCCTCCGGCATGGCGCCCTCGGCTCGCTCCTCCAGCAGGCGATCGGCCAGGGCGTAGGCTGCCACCAGGTCGCCCCTGAGCGTGGCGATGGCCAGGGCCTCGGCGAGCGTCTGCATCGTCAACCACCCTTCCGATTTAAGAGGGTCTCGAACGGATCGGCTTCCTCGGCCACCTCGCCGCCCTTGATGCGCGCCCGGGCCGCGGGGGTGAAACCGAAGTGGCCAGCCAGGCGCAGCAGGCGCTCAACGGCGCGGTCCTTCTGCCGGACCAGTGGGTTCGTCACGATGTTTCCCACCACCGTCTTGATCAGTCGGCCGGTATCCTCGACCTGTTTGGTCAGGGTCACGAACTCCGCCCATGCCTCGCAGTAGGCGGCAAGGATGGCACGGTCCATCCTTGCCAGTACCCCCAGGGCCAGCAGTTCCTTCGTCTGCCGGCGCCACTCGGCCCTTGCCTCGCGCGAGAGGAAGGCAGGGCACGACGGCGCAACCACCGGCGGGGCAACCTCGCCCTCGCGGTGCTCCAGGAGTCGGCTTCCGCGGAGCTTGAGGATGGGAGTAGGCGTCGGCGGGGGTCCACGACGGCCCATCAGTTTGCCCTCGCACAGGTGAGCCCCTCGGCCTCGGCGCGCTTCAGGACCACGTCGGCATACCGGGGCTCGATCTCACACCCGTAGCAGCGGCGGCCGAGACGGTGGGCGGCAATCAGGGTGGTGCCGGAGCCGAGGAAGGGGTCACCTACCAGGGCGCCAACCTTGCTGCATGCCCGAATGGGGCGAGACGGTAACTCGAGCGGATAGGCCACGGCATGCTCAAGGTTGGCCTCGAGTCGCACATCCCACACACTAGACCAGGTCTTGTGCTCCGTCGTGTCGTTGAAATAGAAGTCATCCCCCTTGTAGAGCCAGTAGACGCGCTCGTCGGAAGGGATGAACATACGGGCGTTTTGGGTGACGCTGCCGGGCCGCCTCCAGATGACCTCTTGCCGCCAGTTGAACTGGCCGGGAAGCCACTCCATCGGGGAAAGAACACGCTTGCTGCGATAGCGGTGTTTGTGGTTGTAGAAGAGCGAAGAACCATCCTCCATGACGTCGTACCACACCTCAAGAAACGATCGCTGCACCGCCTGATACTCCTCCTCCGGCATGGAGTCGGCGTAGGCCAGCCGCTCCACCTTCCCCACCCAATCACCCTCCTTGTGCATGCCGGAGGGGCGGAACTTGTCGATGCTCTGGTTGTAGGGCGGGGAGGTCACCACCAACGCCGCCTTCTCCCCTCCCATCAGCCGCGCCACGTTCTCCGCCTCTGTGCAGTCGCCCACGAGCAGGCGATGCTTGCCGCCAATCTCCCACAGCTCGCCGAGGCTGGTGCGCGTCGGCCCCTCTTCCTCGGGCGTAGCGTCGAAGTCGTCCCCGCCCCCGCCCGGCTCGACGTCCTGTCCCACGCCCGCCCCAGCCCCCAGGTCAGCCAGCATCTCCCGTAGCGCCTGGTCGTCTACCTTCACTTCGCCCAACAGCGCCTGGAGCTTACCCGCGTCAGCGGTCGCCATTGCTCCCAGCGGGTCCAGGATGGCCAGGAGCTTCAGCGCCTCGACCTCGTCCACATCCAGCACCAGAACGGGCACCAGGGCGTCGGGGGTAGTCTCAGCGCGCAGGTGCCCATCGATCAGTTCCAGTCCTGCCTCGGTCTCCCTGGCCAGTAGGGCCCCGGCGTAGCCAATCTCGGCCAGGGCGCCTGCCAGGGCCCGTTTCTGGGCCTCGGGATGGGTGCGCCAGTTGCGGGGGTTGGCCAGCAGGTCCCCCGCCCTGACGCGACGCAGGGCCACCACCCGGTCGCGGATGGGATTACCCCCCTGGCTGGTCCGCTTCTTGCCCATCGGGTCCTCGAAAACCCTTTCAAAAACGCGCGCGGCTTGCGGTGCGGTCTACAGCCAAACGCCTGTACGATCCGACCCCCCTACCCCCCCGCCGCCTCGACCTTCGCGCGCCTGGCGTGCTTCTTCTCCTTCGCTGCCTTATGGTCGAGCGTCTTGTGCTCGACGTGTTCGGCGAGCACGTCGAGGTCGCCGAGGACGGTGATCGTGTGGCCACCGACGAAGTGGTAGAGGACGGTGTCCTCGCCATTGACCGGCTCGGCCGGATGGGCGAAGGCCAGGGCGTCCGTGTTCAGCACCAACTCGACCGGCACGGCGACCGGTGCATTGCCCAACTGTACCGCGTGAACCCTGAGTAGCATGATAGGTCTCCTTGGTTGATACTTACTGGCCCTGCCGAACCCCTGTCACATCTTACGCTTGTAGTCTCGCACACGGCGAGCATTGTTGCAGTGCCGACAGGAAGGGACAAGGTTGTCGGGATGGTTGTTCGTCCGATCCCTGTCAAGGTGGTCCACGCCCAGACCACGGTTGCTCTTGTGCGTGTAGTTGATTCGCCAGGAGAGTAGCAGGTCGCACCAATGGCACGAGTGACACCCAGGGCCGATCTTGTCGTACAGCACGATCCGGTGCTCATACTGCCAACCCGTCCTCTTGGCAAGCGGGTGCTCAGGTCGGTAGATGGCAATGTAGCCGTGCCCGGCCGAGCGTGCCGGCCGACACTCTGGCTTGCAGTAGAGGCGATCCGTGCCACGCCCGACAACACAGGTCATCTCCGACCCACAGGTTTTGCAGTGCCGACCCGGCGTCTCTCTGCGCTTCTGACGAACCGTACACTTGGCAGCGCAGGCACGAGAGCAAAATTGCTTGATGATGCGACAGCAGACCAGTTCAGTGCCACAAAAGCCACATTGCGTGTAAACCACTCCACGACGAGGATGAAGCTGTTGGTCACGAGCAAGAGCTGTCGCCTTGCGACAGCGTTCACTGCAGTAGCCTGGCAAGCGGCCAGCCTTGATCTTCTGGTGAGCAAAAGAGATGTTGCAGTGCTTGCAGGTCAGAACAAGAGAGATAGGATGGACACGAGCCATGCGGCGGCCTCCAGTACAGGCTTCGGCGTGGTTAGATGCTGCTGGTGCTAACAACGCCAGCAGCATCGTCCATTCTAGGTCCCGCCTTCGCATCTTTCCACCTTAGTAGGGCTTCCGTGGCCGTCCGCAGCCTCCGTCATGCAAGATCGTTTTTCGGCTATGACACGACGCACACAGCGCCTGTAGATTGCCCTCGTCGTGCGTCCCCCCTCGTGCCAGGGACCGCACATGGTCAACGTGCCTGGCCTCGTTGTTGCACCCCGGCGTCTGGCACAGGGGGTGGCAGGCAAGGTAGGCCAGGCGCAACCGCTGCCAGTGAGCATTGTAGCCGCGCTCGTCTGCCGAGGGGCGCGGGTCGCTGAGGTTGGCCCTCTGAGGTCGGTGTCTGGGTGGTCGGGACGGCATCGACTGTTTCCTCCCTGGCCATCTAGATTACCCCACTGCTGGTGCCATTGCCACACTCAACACGGCCCCGGGGGATGGTGACCCCGGGGCCGCGCACCAGCTGCTCGCTAAACCCGAACGAGCCTCCTTTCGGGAAACGTGACACGGGCGACAGGCGATCACGCGGCGCCCTCGCCGGTCTCGGGTCGGCTGGCCAGCCAATCAGCCAGCATCTGCCGGGCCGCGATCGGGTCGGCGCACTGGCTGATAGCCCGCCGGCACCTGGCGACGACCTCCAGCGGCCCCAGTTGTGTCGGCCGCCTGCGGGCCAGCCTGTCCTCGACAACCTTGATATCCTCACCCAGGGCTTGCTCCTGCTCTGCCACGGGTCGCCCAGCCAGGATTGCCATCGTGTAGGGGCGGCCCCCGAACTTGATGACCACGTCCACCAGCAGCTTGCCGCGGGCGATGCTGCGAAGCATCCTGGCAAGGGTGCCGTCCATCTCCACCTTCTCGCCGCGACTCTCCAGGATGCAGAGAACGGCAGCCCCCCTCAACAGCTCAGCGCGGATAATCTGGATGCCCCGGGCAAGGATCTTCTTCAGCTCGTCGGTCGGCAGGACGTTCAGCCTAGCGGCCACGTCGTCGAGTTCTTCGCGGTGCGTCACGGTCTCCTCCAGTTGTCGGAACAGGTTGGACAGACTCCAGGCGAGGGCGAGGGTGTGGTAGAAGGCCCAGCTGGCGCGATTCGCTCTGCGCATGCCCTCGCGATTCCGCTCGCGTACCTTCTCCAGGTTGGCTATGCGCGACCGGCGAGCATATTCACGATGCCTCTCCGGATCAGCTGCATATAACCTGCGATGCTGCTCGCGCACCTTTTCCACATTGGCCAGGCGTTTTTCGCGCGCCTGCTTACGATACTTCTCTGGGTTGGCTCCGTACCGCTTGCGCTTGTATTCACGCACCCTCTCTGGGTTGGCTGCGTACTTCTCTCGCGCTTGCTTGCGCATCTCTTCCAAGTTGACGGCGCGCTTCTCTCGCGCTTGCTTGTTCGCGCGCCTGCGCACCTCTTCCATGTTAGCTTGAACATACCGGCGATGACATTCGCGATCCTTCTCCGGGTTGAGCGCCCTCCAGGTGCGTCTTTGGCACGTCTTCGTACACCACACCCTGTTACTACGACCCTCCTTGATCTCCGCTCCGCACCCCTTACACGTTCGTTCCACCCGATTAATCAGACAACCGCCACGCTTGTTGCAGGCTTTCCCGCACGAAGGCGTACACCACACCCTGTCACTGCGCCCGCCGTCGAACTCCACCCCGCACCCCTTGCACGTCCGCAACACGGCCCACCTCCTTCACGCGCGGTCCTCGAACAGCGGCACCACCCAGTCAGGGCAGGGGCTGCGGGCGAAGATCACGGCGCCCTTGACGAGTGTCCCTGGATACCTGGCCCGCATCTCCTGTAGGGAACCGCCGGTGGTAAGGACGTCGTCCACGATCAGGTGACAGATGGTGCCAGTGCAGAACTGCTCGAGCGCCCTGGCCAGCCTCAGCCCGCCCCGCGGCACGCCCTCGACGGAGGCGAACACCCCCACCTTCTTGCTCAGCGCGAACGCCAGGCAGTCGATGTCCTCGTCGCTCAGGGCATCGCAGTTGATGCGCCAGGACGAACATCCGCCACTGTGAAGAACAAACTTGCCCAACTCAAAGAGCCCCATTCCTCCCACCCCCAGCACAGTTCGCTTGTAAAAATCCATGACCCCGACATCAACCTCCCACCCCCAGCGCGACAGCGCCTCGGCGAGGGCGGGGTTCTGGACCCCCTCGACCACGACCAACTCAAAGTCGTTGCCGGCACACACCTCGGCCAGGAACCGGCGGAAGTGGCCCTGGCGGCGGTGAGGTTCCTCGACCGTGACACTCTCGATGACGACGGCGTGGATCGTGGGGCGGTCCGTCCAGTCCGGGCGCGTCGCGGACAGGCGGAGGCTGCCGGCATCTACCCAACACTCGCGGAGCACGGCACAGAGTGGCCCCCAGTGCAACGTCATGTTCCACCTCCTCTCACACCTGATCGAACAGGGACGGCCCCTCGTCCCGCCCCCGGCGCTTGCCCTGTATGGGCTCGCGCAGGGCACAGGAGATGCGCCTGGTCGGCCACGGCGCAGGGGCCCGCCGGCCGTAGTGCAGTCGCACCAGCGCTCGTTCAGCGGTTGACCAGTGGTGGTAGCGCCGGGTCATTTGCCACCTCCCTCGGCCCTGCGCAGGCGCGCCATCAGCCAGTCCAGCCGGTCGCCGATACGGCAGCCCTCCGCGCCGTGGGTGCCCGGCGGGTGGTGCGGCACGCCCTGGGCGTCGAGGTAGTTGTGAACCCAGACCTTGAACGCTTCCGCTGCCCTGGCCCGCTGTACAGCCGGATGCGCCGGTCGATCCTCCTCGTGGAGTTCATGGATGATCTTGCTCAACTCGGTGATCGCGGATTGGGTAGCGACGAAGGCGCGGCAGCACTGACAGCCGCAGCCCTCGTCGTGCTCGTCGGGTTTGGCCGCGCACCGGCCGTTGGACGTGGCCACGGACATCAGGTAGCCGGCCACCGGCACCAGCCGATCGGCCAGGCTGTTTAGTCGCGCGATCAGGTCGCCGGACATGGTCGATTTTCCTCGGGAGTCTGGACGGCGCTAGCAACCTCGCTCAACCGCCGCGCCCGCGCCCGGCAGTCAGCACAGAGCAGGTAATCGGTGCGGCCCAGTGCCTTGCGACAGCCGGCGGTGCGGCACAGCCAGGGCGCGCAGGTGGTGGGCGGCAGGGAACGTGGTCCGGTCGCACGCATGATGAGTTCTCCTCGGGGGATGCTGCGCCTATCCGGCTCGCAGCGGTGACAGTAGTGGGTGCGCCGCGGGGGGACGGTGGCGCGGCCACAGCGGCGGCAGGTACGGAGCATCTACTCGGCCTCCAGAAAGGCGCGGATGAACAGGGCAGCCGCCTGGGGAACTATCGCGTTCCCGTACCCGCGCAGGCGTCCCACGCGAGCGGGAACCCCATGAGCCAGCGGGAATGTGCCGGGTTCAACGCGCCTTTGCTTGCCGTCCCGGCAGGGGATGAGGTCGTAGGCATCCCAGAAGCGAGCGTCCCGAGCGTCCCGTTCGTCACCGCCCGCTTCGACCCGCTGGGCCGCTTGCCGCCCACTTCCTTCGCGTTCCTCCCGCCGGTTGCATCGCTCGCTTCCGGCGTTGCCCACCCCGCCAGCAACGCCTGCCCCTCCAGTTGCAGACACACCTTGTCGTGATCGCCGGCGGCGTAGGTGTACGGGGCATTCTTCGCCGTTGGACTCGCCCATCCCGCCAACTGCGCCGCGTGTGACAGATGCCCGTGAGCCGTTGCGCCCATCTGGTGACCGCGAGCAATCGCTCGCTGTCGTCGCGCGTTGTACATCTCCAGCGTTCCGCCCGGTTCCTGCGCTGCCGGCGTCGGCCACCCAGAACAATCGCTGTCTGATGTGGGGTGCCCCCGCGCAACAAGCCGGCAAATCCGCAGCCCCGACGCGATAACCCGCCGACTCCAGGTCAGCCTGTACTCCAGCGAGCCAGCGGTATCCGCCAGCTCCGCTAGTCTGCTCGCCAAACACCGTTGCAGGCCGGCACTTGCGGATGAGCCGAAAGAACACCGGCCAGAGGTGGCGCGGGTCGTCTTCTTCCTCGCGCTTGCCGGCCGAGGAGAAGGGTTGGCAGGGACAGCTTCCTGTCCAAACAGGTCGAGCTGGGTCCCAGCCGGCAAGGGCAAGGGCAAGGGGCCAGCCGAGAATTCCGCTGAAAAAGTGACATTGGCGGTATCCTTTGAGTTCTTCCGCCTTGACTTCCTGGATGGGCCGCTCATCGACATCTCCTAGAGGGACCAGCCCGGCGACAATCAACTCCCTTGCCCAGGCGCAAACAAAGGAGTCGGAATCGTTGAGGTAGATCACGTGCCCTCCAGCGGGACAACGCTGACAACTATCCAGTCGCCGGTTTGCCCCGGTCGCTCCCGGCACGGCGCCAGGATGAACACGGCGCGCAAGAACGGATCGACCCGGGCTCGGCGGTCAACGGGAAGATGGAGACGATCACGCTCGGTTGGCGTGGCCCGCCGGGCGCAGTTGGCTGCGCGAATCAGGTCGGCACGGTGAGCGCCAGCGAAACGCTGACGCCAGCGTGCCAGCGCGTGCCTGCTAGCACGCAGCACGACGTCGGTACGGTCGGTCGGAATGCTCATCACGCGCCCTCCAGCACGACCAACAGGCGAGACGCCTGCGCGGGCGCCGCCAGCACCGCGTCCCACTCGCCCGGCGGCGGGCCATCCTCGGCGGCCACGGCGATCAGCTGCACCTCGGTGCAGCGCATGGCCGCGGCCAGACCAGCGGCGGTGTGCCGGCCCAGGGTGCCGGCGTCGATCACCACCACGCCCGGGTGATGTTCGGCGAACAGGCACCCGGCGGCGAAGGGGTCGGGTGCGTACAGCCATGACAGGTGCGGTGCGTCCTGCTGGCAAGCAGCCAGCACGGCGCCGGGGGTGCCCACCAGCAGAATGGGCGGGCTGGCGGCGTCGAGGATGTGCGCGGGGAAACCGTGCTCGCGCAGGAAGCGGAGCAGGGACTCCCGGGCCACGCGGCGGTCATTGCTGCCGGGGATGCGCCAGCCCCGGAGCGTACCCCGGTCGATCCACTGGGACACGGTCCGTGGGGCACACTGGCAAATTTTGGCGACCTCGCCAGTGGTAAAGACGTTGCGGCGTGTCTTCATGGGGTCTCCTGGGAGGGCGATCAGTCCTGCTTCTCTTCGGCGAACAGCGGAAGCGATACACGCCCGCGCGGCTTCAGCTTGCGCGGCTCACAGCGGGCCGCCTTCCACTCTGGCCAGGAGATGCGCTTGTCGTAAGCGCCCACTACCCAGCGCTGGAACCCTACCGTGAGGTGGTTGCGGACGAACGGCATCGGGTACGGCCGGGCCCCGAACTCGCGCAGTCGCCCCTGACGGTACAGCCAGTCGTCCTCCGTCTCACCGGGCCAGTAGCCCAGCAGCATGTAGACCATGATGCTGTCGGGCCGCACGCCCGCGGCCACCAGCAGGCGCAACCCGGCGAACAGCCGCTCCTCGTCCCTGCGCGAGTCCCAGGCCGTGTAGATCCGCCGTACCTTCATGCCGTCGTCACGGTAGTCGATGCTGGCGATCGCTTCGGCTGCCTCGGGCGTTATCATTCGGGCGTTGATGCCCTGGTTGAACGACACCTTGAATTTGCCCTCGCGCAACTCCCGCACGCGCTCGCGCCAGCCGGGCTGGCCGAAGAAATCGTTGTCCAGGAGCAGCAGTTCCCGGGAGTGTCCGTCGCCGCGCCACAGGTCCCAGATGGTCGCGGCCTGCCGCACGACTCCTTCCTTGCGCGGCACCACGCAAAAGGGACACCGCAGCCGACAGCCGCGCTGGGTAAACCCCATGCTCTGCCGGAAGGCCGGGTACAGTGAGTAGTCGGGCCGGGTGTCCTCGGCCACCCCGTGCCCCTCCAGGGTGGTTATCAGGTCCCACCCCGTGCCACCGATGATCGCGCCGGGGTAGACCTGTCGCAGCCGCTCCACCACCGACCGGGTTCGCTCGAAGATCAGCGAGGCATAGACGCGCCCGAAGTCGTCGCCGAGTTCGCGCTCGACCGCTCCTGGCGTGCGTGCCTGGCGCAATTCCACCTCATCGCCCTGCGCTTTGTGGTGCGCCGCCAGACGCATCAGCGCCAGGTTCGGCAACTTGCCATCCAGTTGCAGCAGCACCACGCGCATCAGTCCTGCTCTCCTTCCGCGCTCTCGACCGGGGTGGGGCGGGCGAACATCGACGGCTCCAGCACGCTTGCCAGCGCCTCGTCGAAGCGGCGCTCGGCCGCCGTGACGCAGTCGTAGGCGGCGGGGGAACCAGTTCTGGCGTAGCCGCGCTGTGCGACGCGCATCTGCTGGCCGAGACGGGCCAGGCTGATCAGGGTCAGGGGTAGTTCAGGCATGGGGGTTCTCCTCGGTCACGCCGCCGTCGGGCCAGACGATGGTGATGGGTCGCCCTGCCTTCCGGGCTGCGCGGACGGTTGACCAGGTTCCGGAGCGCACCTCCTCCGTCATGCCCTGCGGCAGGGCGAGCAGGTGGTCACAGTCGCGGACGATGCAGCGGTTGCGCTGCAAGGGCGGTTGCGGCTGGAAGACCTCGTCGCTGTACGTCAGCGCGTCTGCATCGGTCCAGCTCTTCAGCGTGCAGGGGTAGGCGATGATGTAGGGCGTTGGCTCGAGGGCCGCACAGGCGATGGCTATGGCAACAGCGTCCGCCCCCCGGCACGCGCCGTGCAAGAGCGCGGCCGGCTCCATCTCCTCCAGCACGCACCGCAAGGCGGCGTACTGGGCGGTGCTGAGGCCATGTCGGGTTCCGGTGATGCCGAGCTTCACTTGAGCGCCTCTTCTATCTGGGTCCACATGGACGGTCGCCACACATGCGCCCGCTGTCCGGCCGCCCGGAGCAGGCGCAGCCACACCTCCTGGTTGCGCCTCAGACGGCCCTTGTCGGTCTTGAGCTCGACGAAGATGGTCTGGGGCGGGCGGCAGAGAACGAGGTCGGGGAAGCCGGCGTCCCCCTGAACGGGCGTTCTCCAGCCCTTGAGCGTTCGGCCAGGGCGGGCGTGATGAACCTGCCAGCCGCGGAGCTTCGCCAGGTCAATGACCTGTTTCAGGAAGGCGTCCTCGGTCATGGGCGGCAGGGTGGTGAGGGGTCGGCGGGCAGGCATGGGAGATCCTCAGGGGGCCAGTTTGAGTTCGCCGCGCCGCCTGGCTCGCTGGCCAACATGCAGGATGAAGTCATCCGGGGCGGCAATGCCTGCCTTCTGCCGCACCAGGTCACAGAAGCGCTCGGCCTCGTCGGGGTAGAAGGTCAGCGTCTCGAAACTCCAGCCGCGGCAAGCCGTGAGCAGACAGCCGCGCATGATGGCAGCGAAGGCGACAAGATCATCGTGATAGCCGAACTCCTCCAGGAGGGCGGCGTGATTCTGCCACTGGCGCTTCCGGTCAGGGGAAGCCTTCTGCATTCCCGCGCTCTCCTTGCGGCGGGCAAAGGCCGTACTCAGGATGCTGTCATCGCTGATGCTGAGGTTCGTCTGGGCGCGGATGTCATCGCAATAGCGCTTGGCCTGTCGGGGGTGACAAAGCAACTCCTCGATGCTCCAGTCAGGATGACGGAGCGCCAGGGTGGCTTTCAGCACATCCACGAAGGCAACGACAGACCGGCCCCAACCGTGGTGATCGAGGACGCGGTTGATCGGAGGCCGGTTCTGAACTGAGGATCGGCGCTTCATGATTGGGACTCCTCAACGAAGGGAAGGAATGGTTCGACGCGGGCGATACGGCGCAGGCTCAGGTCAACCTGCGAGGGCCGGAGATCGCAGCCGGCGAACCGGCGGCCGTGGCGGATGGCCATGGCGCCCGTGGTGCCAGAGCCGGAGAAGGGGTCGCAGACGATCCCCCCGGGCGGGCAGAAGGAGCGGACGAAGAACTCTGCCAGGGCCTCAGGGAAGGGTGCCTCGTTATCGTGGGCCAGCTTGTCGCCCATGTTGCCGCCGCCGGCAACGCAGGTGATGACGTTACCCGGGTTGGCGATCTCCGGTGGCTCGTAGGCGCTGCCTGCCTGGTAGCGGGCGCGGTGGTGACCGACGTTGCCACGGTCGGCCATCGTCGCTGGTCCGCTCTCGGCGTTAACGCGCCGGCCGTTCTTCTCGCGGTGCGAGGGGTCACCGCCCGGCTCATACTTGCACGGCTCGCCCATCGCCGTGTTGTCGCTCCACGGCAGCTTCCCGCCGCGGGTAGCGCAGACGATGAATTCGTAGTCGTTGCGCAGCCAGTCTGGCCCGCCGGAACCAGGAATGCCGACCCGGTGGTAGATGGGCGGTTTGCGGAGATGAATGCCTTCTTTGTGGAGCGCGGCCATCAGCAGGGCGGGCCCAACCGACCAGCGGTACTTCTTCGTCTGCCCCTCGACCACGAATGCCACCAGGCCGTTACAGCACCGGAGGGCGACCTTGTAGACCTCGACCATCCAGGCAACCCAGGCATCCGTGTTGCGGGCAATGCCGTAGTCCTCGCCCCCCTCCTGGTAGGTGCGGGCCTGTTCGTAGGGCGGCGAGCCGAAGACGAGATGGACGCTGTCCGCAGATCGGGCAGCGAACCAGTCCAGGCAGTCGGCCAGGTCGATGGTGAAGCGGGAATCGGCAGCATCAAGAGCGGCTTCCAGCTCCTTGACAAAGTCCGCCTCGGCTGCCTTCTTCGTGAGCCGACGGAACCGGGCCAGGGCGGGGCGGATGGCCAACTGAGCATCACGCACCTGTTTGTGCAGGTCGGGGGCACGCTCGTGTAGAAGAAGCAACCCCTGAGCGAAGAAGGAATCGAACTTGTCAAGACCGTAAGAGGCAAGAGTCGGAGGAGGAGAAAAACGGGGTTGCACTGCGCAACCCCGTTTTTCTCGACCAGGGCCGGCGCTACCTCTCGCTCCTGCGCTCAGCTCCGTTCCCCGCAAGAACCCGCCCAGCAGCGTCAGAGCGTCAACGCGCACGGCGGTGATGTGGCTGATGGTCTCCTTGCTGGCGTGATTGCGACGGGCGTAGATCTCGGCAGCGGACGCCACATCGGCGATCTGCTTGGCCTGCGGGATGGTGCTGCACCGGGCAAGAGCCTGCCGGGCCACCTCGACGTCAGCGAGGATTGGGTCAGCAACGATGAGATCATTGGCCACTAGAAGTCCTCCTCTTCATGCTGCGCGTGATGCGCGTGATGCGCGTGATGCGCGTGATGCGCGTGATGCGCGTGATGCGCTCTGCCAGAATGGCAGACCCCAGCGCATCAGCGCATCATGCCTCCCCCAGATGATGCGCTCCGTGATGCGCTCCGGAAGGTGTTGCCTGGTAACCACTTGACCGCTCCTCTTCGACCGGCGCATCACGCGCATCACGTACAGAGCAGGGGTGACCGGCGGTGGTCGCGCATCCAAGGACGTGGTTCCCCGTAAAGAAGTAAGAAGTAAGAACGCGCGTGTGCGCGATCCATATAGGAGCGTCACAGCGGGTCCTCCACCGGCCAGCGGTAGCGCCCCGAGCCGACCCGTTCGATCAGGGCGGGCTCGCCAACGTTGCCGACCGCCATCCGGCCGAGGATGCAGCGCAGGTAGCCCACCCGCGCCTCGGGGCAGCGGACCAGCTGGGCCAGGTCCTTCACGGTCAGGATCGCGCCGGCGTTGGCCTTGAAGACCTCGATGAGCGCGGTCTTGAACTTCGATTCGGTCTGCTCCTTCGCGTCCCCGGTGCAGCGCCAGGCGCAGGTGGTCGGGTCGAATTCGAGCGATAACTCACGTTCGTCGATGTCGCGCCCCGTGGCGAACAGGACCGCCTCGTTTTCGCCGCGGGCCCGAGTCAGGATCAGCGTCCCGTCGGCAGCGCCAGCCAGACCCAGGGTGCCGCTGATCTCATCCACCACGTCCTCGGCTGCTGCCTTCTTGCAGTGGTGAATCATCAGGACGCTACAGGCGAAGGAGTCGGCCACGGCTTTCACCTCGCTGGCCTTCTGGTGGTCCCAGTCGTACTGGCTGCCGCGGGTCTGCGCGACCTCGCGGAACTTCGTCCAGATGTCCACGATGATGAGCGCGGGCCGCTCGACGCGCCGACACCACCCGGTCAGGGCTTCCAGCCCGCCCTGATGTTGCCTGGGCCACTCCACAGCGACGTGGAGACGTCCGGACGCCTCGGCTGGGATTCCGGCCAGTAACTTACGCGCGCGGTCCTGGACGCGGCGTAGGCGGTCCTCGAGGGCGAGGTAGAGCACGTCGCCGGGCTGGGTGGTCGGGAACGAGCCCAGCGCCTTGCCGCCCGCCGCCACAGTGAGAGCAAGGTTGAGGGCACACCAGCTCTTGCCCAGTTTGGGCTTGCCGGCGAGGATGTTCAGCCCCTCGCCGAGCAGTCCCGGCACGCACCAGCGCGGCGGGGGCAGGTCCAGCGCCAGCAGGTCAGGCAGGCGGTAGATGCGCGGTGCGGCGCCGTTGGCTGGGGCAGTCCCAGCCCCAGCCTCGAAACCATCCGAGGGGTGGGGGCAGTGACCATGCCGCTCCCGGTGCAGAAGGAGGGCCATCCACCGCCGCTCTGCCGCGCAGTTGGCGCAGGGCCGACCCTCACGGCAGGGCTCGCCGTCGAGGTGGCGGAGCAGACAGGGCGCGGCGGCGGCCAGGGCGGGGTGGATGTTCAGAAGACGGGCCACGTCATCGGGCGCGATGATGGGGACGTCACCCTCGAGGATGGCCAGCTCCCTGTCTCTGAGGGACTGGCAGCCCGACGCCCGCATCCGCCACACGCTGTCCGCCATCGCGCTCACCTACTCCTTCAGGATCTCTTGCACCGCCTGGACGTGGCGACAGATGCAGCCGAACTTCCACGCTGTACAGTCACACCACCAGCCGCGCGGCCCATCCTCGACCAGGTGCGCCGCGCCACCCTTGCGCCGGACCACCCACTGTCGCCTGCCCTCGCTGCCCTCGGCGTCGATCACGGCGAAGGTGTCCGCGCCGCGGCGCTTGCCTGGCAGCCGGACCGCCCCCAGCGGGGCCACCAGCGCAGGAAGCGCCGGTAGCCCGCTGGCGCGGAGCGTCCAGGGGCTAGTAGGGGATACCCTTCCCGTCCCGCTCGACGGGGGGAAAGGGGTCCACCTCTTCCGGGTCCTCGAGCACCGCCCCGCCGTGCTGACCTGCCTTCACCCCGCCGTGGCACAGCTCCTTCGACGCCTTCACCAGGTCGAGGATCTTCGAGCCGTAGCAGAAGGGCAGCCAGTCGGCCTTCTCCAGCACGTCGAGGTCGTCGCCGATCGACCACAGCAGCGGCTTGCGCTGCGGCTTGCCCACCCCGGCCTTGATAATGGCGTTGGGCACGCTGGCGATACCGGCGACGCTCGCGTAAGTCTTCGTCTCCTTGCCCTCGCCCTTCGTGGTGTGCTTGACGTCCACCATGCAGGCGCGGCTGAGCATCTTGTCGGTATCCAGCTCGTTGCCGTCCACCCAGTCCCTGCCCAGCAGCACCTTGGCCACCTTGCCGAAGTTGGCCTTTTCGTTGCAGCTGGCCGTGTAGCGCTCGCCGATGACGTGGTTCATCTTCGACCCGCTCATCGGGCAATCGAGCAGCTCCCAGGCCAGATACACCTGCCGCTTGTCGTCGATCTTGCCCCCGTACTCCCGCGAGTGGGTGCCCAGGTCGATCATGGCGACCAGCCTGGCGAGGTGGTTGTCCTCGGGGGGCACCTCGAAGTTGCCCGCCGCTGTCGGCTTCATCTTCCACACGCTCTGTGCGCTCATGGGATCTCCCTTATGCGCTGCTGGACCGGCAGACCGATGTGGCTTGCCCTGGTCAGTAGGGGTCGGTGAGGTCCTGGCACCTGCTATGCGTCAGAATTCGGACTGCTCCCGGGAACGCCCCGGGGACCGTCCACCCCACCGCCCCCAGGCCCCGCCCGGGAGTCGAACCCGGCTGCCGGTTTCTTCAGCAGTTCCCTTGTAGCGGGGCATCGGGCCATCCGTGGCCCGGGGTGGCGGCTCTGTCAACAGGCGATCCTCTCCAGCCACCACTGCCGCAGCTCGTGGCGGCTCTCGATGCGTCCCTGTTGCTGCCGGTCCGCCTCGGTGGCATACAGCCGGTTCATCCGGCACCAGTCGCGGGCGTACCCGGCGGTGCAGCCCCACGCCAGCGCCAGGGCCGCGAAGCGCTCGCGCTCGGCCAGGTGCTCAGCGTGGTGGTAGTCGGTGCGGCGCTGGCTGATCTGGTCCGGCGACAAAGGGGAGTGCCGATGACAGGACGCAGGCCTTGTGCATACAATGGGTTGGGGCATGCCGTGCTCCATTTCTCCTCGCGCCGGCCGGGCGGTCAGGCCCGGCCGGCGCACTCTTGTAAAACAGGGCTCGTCAGCGAGGCAATTCTGTAAAACAGGGCAGTTCGGAGCCCCCGCTTCGGCGGTGCGTCAGGCTGACGAGGTTCAGATGATCCACTTCCCGTCCTGGCTGTCCCACAGCCCCACCCTGCGGTTGGGGTTGGCGCTGTACTGGCGCCACAGGTCGGCGCGGGCGTTGGACAGCAACACCCACGCGCCCAGGGTTGCCCAGTACCCGTGGCTGTCCGCGAACATCACGTAGTAGCGCATCACAGCCCCTCCGCGTGCGCCTGGGCCTCGGCCAGGGTGACGAAGTGCCGCTCGTAAAAGCCGTTGCCCTCGGGCCGGTTCCAGGCCCACAAGACGAACCCGTACAACGTCGGCACGATGCGGTAGATCCCGTCGTCTGAGTCGTAGCCGCCGCGCACAAGCGAGCTGGGCACCCAGGTAACCTTGTTCGCAGCCGGGTCGTAGGGGGTCATGGCGGTCAGTCCTTCCTAGGGGTCGCGCGCTTGCTGAGGTAGCCCTTGAGCAAGTCGTGGGTCCGTTCGGTCTGCTCTTCCAGCCAGGCCGTAAGCCTGGCCTCATCTGTTTCGACGATGGCAGCGACAGCCTCCGCGACGAGGTGGAAATCCTCCACCAGATGGCTGGTCTGACGATGCACCAACTCCCTGGCAAACTGACGCAGAGTGGACCTCTTGCGCGGTGGCGATCCAGGGTTGATCGGGGTGGTCAAGGGGTCAATCCTCCGTGCGGGCGAAGAGCGGCAGCCTCGCGGCAGCCCGCCTGGTGTACAGCGGCTCGCGCTCGGCCAGGACGTCGGCCGGGCAGGGGATGCCGTGGGAGCAGTGCAGGGCGTGCAGGAAGGGACGGTAGAGGGCGCACCAGTCGCACACCGCGACCCTGCCCGGAACGAGCCGGTCGTTGCAGGAGTTACAGCGGGGTTTCTGGCCACTGCAGCGCCAGCAGCGGCCGGTGATGTTGCGGGTGCTGAGCGGTTTCGAGCAGACCTTGCAGAGCATGAGTCCTCCATGCAGGCGCGCACCGGCAGCATGGACGCAGGGGAGTGCGTCCCGGCAGGGTGTGCGGGGGGTCGTGGGACAGGGCGTCGCGCTCGGTCGAGGTGATCCGGAACGAAAGTCTAAACCCGGATCAGGATTCGTGCAAGGGTCGGGTTCGCGCGCCGTGGAGGGGCTGCAGCGCCAGGTTGTACTCCAGTTGCACTGCGCCTATCAGGCGAAAGTGCGCGCAGTTGTACCCCAGTTGCGCGCGAGAAAAAGTTGCCGCGCTCACGTTTTTTCTGTCGGCGGGGCTTTCTGGGCGGGCCGTTTCTCCCCCTTCTTGGGCACAAACCGGCCGGCAAGCCCGAGGTAGCAGGCGAGGTCGAAGCCGGTCCAGAAGGGTGCCTTGCCGAGCCCGGTTCGCGGCCGGGGGAAAGACCCCTGGTTGATGAGCCGGCGCAGGGCGCGGACGTCCTTGAGCTGGAAGTAGCGGACCACGTCCGCGGCGAGCCACACCTCGAGGGCGGGACCCATGATCGTGTAAGGGATCTGCTCGGGCACATGGGCTACCTGGTCGAGGGGTCAGGGGCGGTCACTGCTTGCCGGTGGCCTTCGCGATGGCGGGCAGAACCAGTTCCTTCAGGGTGATGGCGGCGCCGGCCGTTGCAGACCCGGCGTTGGTGGTCCTGTAGGTGGTCCTGTCCGCCAGCAGGATGATTTTGGATGCCGCGTCCGCAACGGCCTGGCACGCGGCGAGAAGGTCGGGCGCGGCATCCCGCAGGCGCTGCCTCTCCAGGTAGCGTTTCTCCGCCTCCTCGCGGGCCACGAGCAGTGCGCACTCGTTGTGCATGTAACTCGGCCAGGGCTGACCACCACGCGGGTCGAGCGCGGCGGCGTCTTCGAGCGGTTTCCCGCACCGGGCACAGGTGGGCATGCTCATCTCCTCGGGGCGAAAGGTAGCGGCCGGCCGGGCGTGTCCCGCCAGAGACAGTGCCCCACGGGAACACCCCGCGGCGGCAACCCGGCCGGCCGTGTACGGTGGGGGTTACTCTCCACCCCCAAAGTCCCCCTCCACCTCCCCGCGAGGACCAGCTCATCCGGCTATGCAGCCGGGGCCGGCAGGGGCCCGCGGTTCGCCCCACCGCTGTCATGCCGGGACAGACCGGCCGGCGGGCGTGGCTCAGGGATCGGCGTCCTCGACGCCGTTGTCTTCCATCCACGCCAGCGCGTCGGCGATGGCCTCCCGCCGTGTGGCGTACCACGTCGTCGCGTACAGGGTGGCCTCGTCCACGCTGCTGGGGTTCGCGATCACCTCGGCCCAGTAGAGGGGCTCGCCGCTGGGCCGGGTGATGTCAGCGCAGGCGAAGATGTAAGCGTAGCGGGGCATGGTCACTCCTTCGGGGCGTTGCGCTGGGTGCAGTGCCGCCGCATGTGCTCATCCCTGGCCGAGCCGGCCCGGGCGACGGTCCATGTGTCGGGCGGGTCAGCCGAGCGACGACCAGCAGCGGCGGCCTCGCTGGGAGTGGGATAGGTGGCGATCACCCGCCACGACGGTTGCTCCCAGATCCACAGGTTGTACATGGTCAGCCCCTTCACGCGAACGAGGGCAGGACACGGATCGCTTTACGGTGACGCAGCCTGCAAGGATGGTACGCAGGTGGCGACAACCAGTAGCAGACGAGGCGGATCAGGCTGGCCATCGGTACGGTCCTTGCGGGTTGTGCCGATCGGGTTGACTGAAGGGATCTTACCATTGCGGTGTTTCCTGTGTCAAGTAAAATGTTCCGGAATTCTGACACAGGACACAGATTATCCACTTGTCCGCCTGTCGCAAGCAATGGTACAATGGGGTAGTTGTGGCACTTCCCTGTTGCGAGAACACCATGTCCCCGAGTACCATGCCCCACATGGGCAGGAAACGAAAGTCTGGCAACGATCAGCCCACTACCCCCGGCACGGGCACCATCCGGGTCCACAGCGACCTGGCCCGCATGCTGGCCATCATCGCCACCGCGACGGACCAGGACACCGCCGATTTCGTTTCGCCGTTGATCCGCTCAGCGGTCGAGCGACGGTACGCGGAGGTGGTTCGCCAGCTTGGCCAGCAGATCAAGGAGGGCGAGTGATGACCCCCGACGCGCTTCGCGAACTCAAGAAGTCCGTTCGCACGCGGGATCACCACTGCTGCCGGCGGTGCGGCATGTCCAGGACCGATCACCTTGCCCGCTGGAGAAAGGGGCTGGAAGTCCACCGCATCATCCCGGGGTCTCCTTACTCTTTGGATGGGTGCATTACCCTTTGCAAGAGCTGTCACGCCCGGTCGGCGCGCAGCCCGCGCCGTCAGCGTCAGCCACTTCTTGGGCCGGACCGCGAATACGTCGGGTTCCCGGTCCCCCCGGGCTGGACCGCCAGGGTTGATGCAGCAGTCCAGGCGCTCGGCCTGTCGCGCAGCGCCTACATCCGCCTGGCGGTCAACCGTCAGTTGAAGCGCGACCAGGCCGAGGACAAGGAAGGCGAGTGATGCCACCCCCGCCGCTCCCCACCTACCATCGTTGCCTCCGTTGCGGCTACATCTGGTCTGCGCGCCCCTCGCCTTTTGCCTGCCCGCAGTGCGGTCGGGACAGCATCACTTCCGGCCCTCCGCCCGCTCCGCCGTTTGGCCAGCGGGATGCCTGGTTGCTCACGCTCATTATCCTGCTGGTGCTGCTCTGCCCGTTCCTCCTCTGCACCGGCCTGTTCGTCCTCTCTCGATACTAGCGCAACCGCCGTCTCACCTCCGCTTCCACGTCCGCCGCGCGGTAACGTCTGATCCCGCCAACCTTCCAGACCGCCAGCCGCAGCGCGCCGCTCTTCTGGTGCTCATAGAATGTGGACCTACTGATATCCAAAATAGCCAGCACGTCCGCCAGCCGCAAGAGGCGCGGCAACTTCCCGTTCTCCGCGTTCATGTCCGTCTCCGCCCAGCTGGGACGGAGAACAGCCTACCACGTCCGGGCCGTTTGTAAGAGAGCAGTATGAGCGTCAGACGCTCCAAAATGTAGCAGGAGCGTCAGTGAGCGTCCGTCCTTGACTTTGGATACGTTGTCCCGTATGGTATGGTGGCCCGTACCATACGGAGAACCGTACCATGATCGGACCACGCATTCGCGAGCTGAGAGAGGAGCGAGGGCTGACCCGCGAGCAGCTCGCCGGCGCTGCCGGGGTCAACCCCCACACGCTCCGCGACGTGGAACTCGAGTTGTACCCGCCCGGCGGCTGGGGCTTCGTCTGCGCCCTCGCGGACGCGCTGGGCGTCCGCCTGGACGACCTGCGCCGTCCTGCCGCGCCGGTTGCCAGGCGCGGCCCTGGACGCCCGAAAAAAAAGTAGGGAATTCCGTCCATTTCTGTTGACAGAACGGACGGTGACACGTATATTAAGGTAGAGAAGCAAACGAACGCGAAGGAGACAACGATGACGACCACGGCCCGCACCCGCGCCGACATCCGCGCCGACATCCGCGCCGCCGAGAAGGCGGAAGTCCTCGTCGAGACGAACGAGGGCACCTACTCCGCCGCCGAGGCTCACGCAGCCATCGGCACCGGCGACCCCCGCCACGCCAACTACCGCGTCTACGAGTCGGCGGCGGGTGCCCGCCGCACCGAGGGGTGCGACCCGGTGCGGGCGCCGGGGTACGCCCGCCGGTATGGCGCCGCCAGCCTGGCCGAGCTGCGCCGCCGGCTGGCGGCGCTCAAGGCTGAGTTGCGGACTGCGAAGTAACCCCCACCCCCTTCACCCCCAGGAGACCAACCGATGAAAGCTACGCTCACCGCCCGCAGCTACACGCACCCGTACACCAGGGAGACGTATCCGCTCGTGGAGATCAGCACCGCCGGCGGGTGTGATGCGCCGCAGGACGGCGACACAGTCGCGATCGACGGCGTGTCGTACTACTTCGAGAAAGATCCCGCTGCGGAGATGGACGGCTTGTTCGCGCAGGCCATCGGCGAGGACTACGGCGGCAACGTTGTCCACGGGCCGCGCCTCGCGCCCGCTTCCCTGGCTGGCATCGCCTACGCTGGTCGAGGACACCCGCTGCGCGTCGGCTTTCGCCAACAGGTCTATTTCGCCAGCGTTCGGCTGGTTCGCTAACCCCACCCCTCGCCCCCAGGAGAACGACCGTGAAGTACCTCGACTATGGCACGCACCTGTTTCCCGGCGGCTCGGTGACCCGCGAGCCGATGGGCTGGTGGACCATCGAGATCGACGACGTACGCGAACGCGGCACTGAGTATGGGGGCGAGTACACGTACTGGATCGGCCGCTTCAGCGAACCCTTCGCTCGCCTGCTGGCGCAAGCGGTCGGCGAGCGCATCAGGGCCACACCCGATGATGAGCACAACGGCCGCTGCTGGCTCGTGGACTGCGGGGCTGGGCTGGAGATAGAACAGCGACTGACCGCCCTGGAAGTGGACGACTGACCCCGCCCCCTCGCCCCCAGGAATTCCGCAAGAGCGCTGTCATTGGCAGCGCCCCTGCTGCGTAGAGCAGGACAGACCCATGAGCGACGAGAGCATCAGCGACCAGTCCTGGTCGCTCTACTGGGCGGTCTATAACGACGAACCCGGCGCGGCCGAGCAACTCCACGACATCCTCCTGGACGACGGGCGGACCGAGGAATCTGCAACTGCCATCGTGGAGTGGTATCGGTGGAATCACCACTGATCCAGGCCCCGGCGCCGTGTCGGCGGCTGGATAGCGACCGCGCGTGGCAACAAGGTCCGACCTCCTCCACGTAGCGGGCGGGTGCAAGTTCCGGCCGGGGCCCTCTGTAACCTTTGCTGCGACCAGAGCACGCACCCCCGCTGGCGCACAGCAGGCCACGCGAACCGCACGAACACGAGGCTGGTTCGATTCCTGCGTAGCCTCCCCCACCTTCTCCGGACTACCTCGCCTTCCCGGTCGCTCGCTGGCGTCTAGCGCCCTTACGCCGCATCGTCTTGCGGCGCGCCGGACCCCTCCTCGACCAGTCGGATTTGTCCGCCCGCGCCCGGCTGCGCCCGCTGGTCACTGCGACCATGCTGTGACCTGGGATCGGGTATCGCCTCGACCGCCGCGCGGGCCTCGCTCTCGCGCAGGTGAGCGTAGGTCCGGATCGTGAGCGACGGCGTCGAGTGCCGGCACAGCTCGGTCAGCGTCTTGAGGTCGATGCCGGGCTGCCGGGCCAATTGGCTACAATACCAATGTCTTAAGGCGTGGAAGTCGAAGTACAGCGGCCCCTCCTGCCCGGCCAGCATGTAGGCCACGCCGCACGCCTCCAGATCTCGGCGCAGGGCCCGGCCCGGTCTGCCCCAGCCGAAGCGCCAGCGCAGCGGCTTGCCCTCGGCTCGCCAGGCCCGCAGGTCGGCAAGGAGCCAGCCCGGCAGGCGCTGGGTGTCCAGCCGCCGGCGCTTGCTGTGGGCGGCGCGAACGGTGACCGTGCCGAGGGCCAGGTCGAAGGAGTCATCCGACAGGCTCAACAGCTCGGCCGAGCGCAGCCCGGTGGCCATCGCCACCCGGTAGCCCAGCGCTCGCGCCCGGCCCGTCAGCCCACCATCGCAGGGACAGTCGGGCAGCTCGAGGTAGGCCCACAGCCGCGCCACCTCCGCGCTAGTGGGCTCACGGCGGACCCGCCGCCGGTCGGCCTCGACGCACGCCTTGCGCACCTCCCGGGCCGGGTTGGCGGGTGTCCGGCCGCCCTCGTGCGCCCAGCGCAGGAACTGCCGCAGGTGAGCCAGGGCGTGGTTGCGCGTCCGGGCGCTTCTGCCCTCGACGGTCAGCCGCGCCAGGGCCAGGCTGACCGAATCGCGGGTAACGTCCTGCAACCGCTGCCAGCCGCCCAGCTGGGCCAGTCGGGCGACGTCGTGGTGCAACTGCTGGAGCCGCTTGGCGCCGGCACCGTCGGCAGCCACCACGGCCAGCCAGTCATCGACGTGCTCGCCCAGGGCCTTGCGCGCGTGCGCCAGGGCGGGGTCGCGCAGCCCCTCCGCCTCGCGGGAGCGGCGCTCGAGGAGTGCCGCCAGCCGCTCCCACGCCTCGCTCAGAACCCGCGTCCCCAGGCTGACCCGCTCGGGCCGCTGTCCGGACCGCGGCAGGTCGGCGGAGAAGGTCTGCACTTCCTCAGTGACCTTCGACGCGCCCGGCGTGTCCTTGCCGCAGCGCTTGCCGCGGACGTCGTAGTACCGGGTCACCTTCGGATGAAACGGGTGCGGCTCGCTCATGGGATCGGCCCTCCGTGGCCTGCGGGCGAGGCTGCGGAGTCTACCGCGCCCTGTGCCTGCCGGGCCACCCGAAGAGCGTACCATGATCAGCCTGCAATTCAGAGAGTAGTTTGGTGGAAAATGAAGGTCAGGCGAGCCGGCGCGCCGCCTCAACGGCCAGACTCGCCTCCTCGATCGTACCAAACCAGCCCAGGTGGCGACGCTTGCCCCCCGTGCTCAGGCGCGCCTGATACCTGGGCCGGCCGTGGTGCAGGTCGGGAGTCACGCCTGGCGGGAAGCCCCCCGGCTCCAGGTCGGCGCGCTCCACTCCCATCTGCCTGTCGCCGGTGACAAACAGGGGCTCCCGCCGGCTCGCGCGGGCGCACAGGACAGCGATCTTCTCGGCGCTGCCGGGTAGCGCCGTGGTGGGCTGACTGGTCAGAAGGGTGGCACGCACTGGCCCCCCCCTCTCCGCGCGAGTGCGCAAAGAGCGGACAGGGGGAAAGGGTAGCCTCCGCGTGCAGGAGGGCGCCGGCACCAGCAGGACGAGCGCAGGTGCGTGCTCCGCGCACTGGTGCCAGCCTATCCAGACTGACCGGCCGGAAGGAGATCCGCTGAGAGGAAAACAAGAAAACCAGTGTCGGGAGAAACGGCAACGCCGGAGTCGGTGAGGGCACGCACCCTCCCCACCTCCCCCGGCGCTGCCATTCCAGTTTACCAGCTACCGCCCCCGGAACCTCCCGCCGGGGAACCAGTGCCGGTGGATGTGCTGGCCAACGCCCCGGCCGTACCGCGCCCCGTAGCGCGACTCCAGGTAGCCGACGCGCTGGGCCTCGGACAGGGTGGCCAGGTAGGCGCCCATCGACGCCCCCAGGGTCAACCCCTGCGGACACCCGGTCCCCTGGTAGGTGGGCTGCGGAGCGGCGTAGGTCTGGGCAGCCTCGGCGACGTAGCGCCGGGTAACCACCGTCTCCTCGACCAGGGCGGGAGCCGGCGCCGCAAAAACCTGCGGAGCGGCGTAGCTGGCCGCACCGATCCCGTACCCGTAGCTGGCCGCGCTGTAGCCGTAGGACGTCCCGTAGCTGGAGGCATAACCCGGGAATCCTGGCAAGAACCGGAAGTTGGCCACCGGGATGCCCCGGTTGAAGGGGAAGCGGTTGAAAGAGCCATCCCGAGGGAAGAAAGCTCCACGGGAACCCGCGACCCCGCGGCCGTTGCTGGTTGCCTCCGCCGGGGAGGTCAGGGCCAGAACCAGAATCACACTGTACATGGTCACTCCTTGAAATAGGCGATTAGAGAGAACAGAGTCACCTCGCCAGGAACAGAGTCAGGAGACCGGTCCAGCCGACGACGGCCAACGCGGCAGTGTAGATGCAGCACCGGAACCAGAACAGGGCCTCCCGCTTCCACAGCGCCTCCGCAACCGTGCTGGAATCAGTGGTAATCAGCTCGCGCATATGAGCAGTCACCTTCTGCTCGTATTCGGGCGTGCCCATGATTACTCCTTGAAGTAGGCGATCAGATCCTGTTTCCTCTCGGCCGGGAGCGGCCCCGCCGAGGCCGGGGGCATGGTTCCGTCTACCAGGCGCTCCAGCACCTTTGCCCTTGCCGCGGGCGCGAGAGCGGCCAGCCGGCCATCGGCTACAAAGAGGATGAAGGTGGTATCCTTATTGAGACGTCCGGCGGTGTGGCAACTTGCGCAGGCCGCCTTGCCTGCCGCGTGTGCCTTCGCCAGGGTCAGGTTCGCCCCGTTCTCCTCGGGCGGGTCGGCGGGCGGCTTATCCTTGCCGTTGTCCGCCTTCGGCATCCTGGGTGCATCCGCAGGGCCTGCCCGAGGAGCGACCGGAGGCGTCTTGCCCTCCTTCTCGGCCCGCCAGCGCTCCATCGCTTCCATGCGCCCGCGGAGGTCGTTCACGTCGCGCTTGACCGCCTCACCGTCCCTGTCCAGCTTCTCCAGGATCGACAGGACGCGCGACTCGAAGGCGGAGCCGGCCGCCCCTTGCGCGGCGGCTACAGCCGGCGCAGGGCCGACACCTTGTAGCGGTCCGGCCGCAGCCGCTGTCGCCGGGCCAGGGACATATCGCGCGGTCGTGACGGTGTCCTCGATCAGCGGCACGGCAGCAATGTAGCGGCGAACGCGGAGGACGTAGGGCTCGCAGTAGGAGTAGCAGTCGTAGCCGTACTCGCGGTGATACCAGCCGCGCGAGGTCCAGCGGTAGTAGCCCGCCTTGTAGCACCGGTTGCCGATGCTGCCGGCGTGGTGGTAGCTGTAGGAGTAAACAGGGGTGTAATAGGCATAGCTCGGGGCGTAGCACCAGCCCGCGATCCCCAGGGAGGGGAACAGACAGACGGCCAGGCAGGCCAGGTTCAGGCGCAAGGGTCACCTCCGCAGGCGATGTTTTTCGATTAGCTCCACGGGGATTACCCCCCGGATGAGTGCCGCGCCCAAGGCGTAGCTGTCCTCGAATTCCAGCCGGGTCAGCGGCTGCGGCGGGTTGTCGAGGTAGCTTGAAAGCACCAGGTCGCTGCCGCCCTTGTAGGTTTCCAGGAGGCGCAACGACCGCACCAGTCGCGCGGGCGTGACGCCCCACTCCCGCGCCGCATCGACCAGCGTGACAGGGGCCTCGACGTAATCGTTCCACATCCGGCTGTAGGCCAGGGACAGTTCGTAGATCGTCAACCCCGCAGGCTTCGCCTTCGTCCGACTGACCAGGGCTGCGGCGCGGGCGTAACGGTCGCGGTCGCGGTTCAGCTCCCAGTTCAGATCGCTCATGTACTGCCGGGCCAGCTCGAGGGCCACCTTCGGGTTGGGGTCCTGCAAGCGCAGACGGTCGTTGCGCCGGGTCCAGTCGTCCAGCGACCGCAACCAGCGGTCATCCTTCAACCGCGCGCCGTGACAGCGGATGCACGACAGGTTGGCGTGGATGCGCGAGTCACGGCCGACGTTAAGCGGCGAGCTGTCGCCCCCGACCTTGTCCGGGGCCGACGCCTGCGCCACCCCTTTCGCATCGGCCAGGAAGGTCACCGGCAGGCCGAAGTAGTTGAAGCCGAACCACTCCTCGGCGTCGTGAGCGAACTCGTCCCGGCGCAGGTTGCGCCGGGCAACGCCCCGACCGGCCTGCTTGAACACGTCCAGCGTGACCCAGACCGGCCCGGTGGTGCCGCGGAAGCGCACCACCTGGCGGTTCTGCTGGCTGACGCCGCTTCGCTCAATGACTGCCCGCCACTCCTGCAAGCGCTTGATGGCGTCCTTCTCGCGCAACCCGACGAAGTCCAGGAACGCCTTGCGGTCCTTGAAGCCCATGAAGTCGTAGTAGCCTGTCCCCTCCTCCTCGTTGCGGATGGACAGCTGGCGCGCCGTCTGTACCACGAACCAGGCGGCGTCGAGGATGGGCGCCTCGCTGTAGGTCTGCAAGCGCAGATAGCTGATGTCGTCGGGGTCGAGCCAGAAGGCCGGCTCGCCGCGGACGGTCTGTCCCGGCCGGCGCTTGACAAGGTACACGCCACGCTCAAAGAACCGTCCCGAGCGGACCGACCCGCCCGGCCACACCTCGTCATCGGTGACGGAAACCAGATACTTGCGGGGGTGATGAAAGAAAACGTCCGTCCGTGCCAGCCGCTCCCAGACGTGCAGGGGCAGGTCAAAGTGTCCCAGGTTGATCCGGTACAGCCAGGGTGTGACCAGCACGGGCGCGGCCGGCTTGCCCTCCCTGGACAGGAGGTTGAGTTGCAGCGTCAGGGCCAGGTCGAGGTCCGCGTTGTTGCGCGCGTTGCGCAGCAGGTAACGGATACCAGGCCGGTCCTTCTTCGGGATGGTGCGCAGGTCGGCAGCCGCGGCGGCACAGGCCAGTCGCGGCGAGGGTAGCACCGCCGCCGGCAGGGCAAGAGCCAGGACACACAGCCACACGCCCACCCGCTTCATTCCTCTCTGCTCCTCAGCTTGTCAGAAGATACTTCCCCAGAACCCGGCCCGTCGCATCCTGGGCGATCAACTGCGGCGCCAGCCCGACAGGCGGCACCGGTGGAGGCGGAGGTGGCACCGGCGGGCCAGGCCAGGGGCTTTTCTTGACCGTCCAGTAGTCGCTTGACAGCCTCGGACTCACGTAGCCATAGGGCATCCAGCCGTAACCGTTTTCGCCCCACTGCGCCGACCAGGAGTTGCGGAACTTGAACCGCTGCTTGCTGTCGTCGTAGCCAACGAACAGGACATCGTGCCCGCCGGCTACCCGGTCGCTACCTCGTGGCATGGGCACCACGCCCGTACGCTCCACCTCGGCCGTCTGCATGCTGCTGTAGACCGTGAAGCCGAAGATGAACGGGTCGCCGCCGGCCAGGCATGCCTTCATCGTTTGCAGGTCCTGGGCGACCGAGTTGTACTCAGCGATCTTGCGGTTTGCCGCCTGGTCGTAGCACGCCTGCGGTGGTTTCTCTCGGTAACGTGAGATGTCGTAAGGCCACAGCGCCTCATCGCACCAGCCGTACATGGCGAGGGCCTTCAGCATCGTGCGGTTGTCAACCCCGCTGTCCTGGTTGATTGTCCCCATCAGAGAGCGAGTGTTGTAGTACATGAACAGCCGGCTCGGCATGGGCACGTCGATGATGCCCTGCTGGCGGATCAGGGCGAAGACGATGTCAGCGCCAGCGCATTGCAAGCCACACGAACCCAGGGGTTGCTGATCCCAGGTCGGGTCCCAGGGAACGCCCAGCGCCGGGCTGGTCAGGTTCACACTCACCGGCAGGCTGGCCAGCATGGAGCGCAGGGGCTGAAAGGCGAACTGGACGTCCCGGAAGTCAGGGAGCGAGGGCATCCAACCGAACGCATAGATTACTGGCATTTGCTATCCTCTTTTGTGGTGGTGTTGCCCGGCAGCATGGCCACCACCTTCGCGACGATGGGCACGGCAACCATGCCGAACTCCGCGGTCAGAGCGAACAGGTTAACCTGGCTGAGCCCGGCGCGCATGGCCGGCTCGACGATCCAGCGCGGCCAGCCAGCCGCCTGGAGGGCTTCCAGGGACGGGACCCAGCCCGTTCCGGGATGTACGGATGGGGCTGCCACGGTCAGTCCTCCACCAGAAACTCAGCACCCATCGGGCACCTTACGTTCGCTGCCCAGCCGGCGAATGTACTCCTCCCTGGCTTCCCGCCCGCCGTCCAACCACAGCGCCACCATCCGACCTTGAAGCAGGAAGAGGTCGCCCACCTCCGCGTCACAGTGCGCCAGCGTCGTTGCCCAGCGCCTACCGTCGGCGTCCAGCCACTCGATCACCACCGCCCCCGTGCTGACTCGTAGATCAACAACGGACAGGATGGCGAGCCGGTTGTCAGGGGGTGCTTTGCGTTTGCTGGTCATGACAACACCTCGCCTGCGCGCATGTCCTCTTGTGTCGCCCGCGCGGTCCACAACCGCACTTCCTGGGTGGCGAGGAACACGGTCCCCGCCACTCGTGCCACGGCTGCCGCGCGAGGAGCGGCAGCTCTTCCTCATCATCCTCGCCCTGCAAGCTCGCCAGCACCACCCGCGCCGCGGCGGACAGGGCCACCCAGGTTGGGTGCAGGCGCTCGACGTCGGCCAGCTCCCGCCGGAGCTGGGCACCCCATACCGCCTCGTGTTCAAAGTGGCTGGGCATCCTCACCTCTGGAAGAAAACGGACGGCCTGCCCAGTCACACCGCTGGGCAGCCGCCCGCACCAGGCCACTCGCCACCACAACCCACAGCGAGTGGCTTACCGTGTCTTCCCTGCCAGCCAAATTTGCAGGAGACACCCGAACGTAACCCCCATCCAGAACGCGGCCATCACGCCACAGTAGATCAGCCTCGGGGCCTCCCACAGCTCGTCCATTACCCTGGCGATCACCAGATGGGCAAACCCCGCGCTGATCAGCACCAGCAGGAGGATTGAACCCATCAGCAACCACCAGTCGCGCGAGCGCACGTGGGTTACCTCGTCATCCCGAACCCCGGCACGAACACCAGGTCGGCTGCATCACCCTGAACGATGGTGCCGCGCGGGCCGATCAGCACGTCCGCGCCCGCACCGCCGTTGACCAGCGTCCGCCCGGCCGCCGTGAAGATCAGGTCGTTGCCGGCCAGCCCCTTCCACTCCTGGTACGTCTTCTTGCTCGTCGAGGTTGCGACCAGCGTATCGTTGCCCGCCCCGCCGTAGCCGATCACGTCGATGTCGGCGGTGACGAGGAAACTGTCGTTCTGCGGACTGCCGAAGTACGCGACCGTGTGGACGCTGGCGCTGGCGAACGTCCACGTCTGCACCCCGGCGCCCGTGCCCAGGTCGCCGGTGAGGATCAGGTTGTTGCCCTGGCTCGTCAGAGCGAGGGTCGATGCGGTCGCGCCCGGCGTGACGTACAGGACGCCGTCCGCGCCGGCGACAACCGTGCCCGCGCCGATGGTCCGGCCGGCGGCGAAGAAGGTCACCTCGCGGTCGTTGGTGTCCACGAAACTGGTGAACACCGGCCCGTGGTAGATGCGGTCCGTCTCGTTCTTGCCGTCCTGCGCGAACACCGTGAGGGGCGACAGGATGTTGTAGACGACGTCGTTGCCCCGGCCGGCGTTCACGACCGAGGGCAGGCCGCTGTTGTTCTGGAAGTTGTCGTCGCCACCCTTGAGGTCGGCGACGATGCTGGTCACCCCCGTAAAGGTGCTGGTCTGGCCGTTGAGTACCAGGCTGATGTTGCCGGCGGCGCCGGTCGGCAAGACCACATCCGCCTGGTTGGTGCCGGTGATGGCCAGCACCCCACCACTCAGGACCGCGGTGGCCATCGGCGCCGGGCAATCACGCGCCTCCAGGGCCTCGAGGTTCAGCTTGCTCTTCATCTCTGTTCCGCCTTTCGGAGATCTCTTCTATCGTCTTTACTCTGACGCACAGCTCGAAGCGCTGGATCAGCTCCAGGTACTCGGGCAGGCTCATCACCGCTTCCCAGCGCAGGGCATCGCCGCACTTGCCCAGCCGCGCCGCCAGCCGGTCGAAGCGGCTGTCATGCTGGGCCCGGCACATCACCCGCAGCATGCGGCAGAGCAGTACCAGATCGACAGCAGCGGGGTCGTCCTCCCACTTCACGGCACCTCACCAGAGGGGCACATCGCTGCACAGTCCGTCCACCACGGCGCTCACCACGGCGGCCAGCACAATCCCCAGCAGCACCAGACCGCACAGAACGGCCGGCCCACCGCCGAACAGGCGTCCTGCCAGGTAGCCACCCAGGGCTCCCGCCACCAGCGCCAGCGTCCACCAGTAGCCGGACATGGGAACTCCGTTACATGGCCGGGGCAGATTTGCGCGACCTGCGAGAGCGATTCAGCCAACAATCCAGTGCCCAGGCTACGGGGCAGTAACAGACAAGACCGACGAATACGACCCAGTTGGGCACGGGGTCGAGGCCCCACATCAGTTCGCCCAGGCGCCAGCTCACAAACCACACTGCGGTCACGCCCACAACGCACAACATCAGACCGAAGAAGCGGAACATGGCGAACTCCATCAGGGGCGGAACAGCGGCTGCCCACCCACGAGCGAGAGCAGGATGCCGATGCAGACCATCACGGCCAGCACCATCAGAACCACGTTGGCGATCTTCCGGAACGGTTCGGGCGGGGCAATGTAGTTGATGAGGAAATAGAGCAACCAGAAAATCAATCCGGCGACAACGAGATAAAGGATGACACTGACTGCCGCGCTCAGGGAGATCATTTCACACCTCTCTTTTGGGTCTGCTCCAGAGCAACAACCTTCGCCTGGTTCCGCGGGGATCTGGCACCAGGGTTTCGTACTCATCCAGGACGAAAGGGTTCCTTCTTTTGCTCCTTGACCCGTGTCCGCTCCTCGGCCCGTGTCCGCTCCTCGGCCCGTGTCCGCTCCTCGATTCCGCCCCGGGCCAGGGCCTCCGCCTCGGTCGTTGCTACCAACCGATCGGTGAGACTGTTGGTCGCCTTGTGAACCTCCTCGACCTTCTCCAGGACAACATCCATCTGCGCGCCCTGCTGCTTGGTAGCAGTTTCAAGGGTTGTCTTGACCTGCCCTACCGCCCTTGTGGCAATGTCCTGCTTCACCGCCACCTCAGCCACCTTCTCCGCGGACCGGCGACGGGACCACTCCATGTAGATTGCCAGCAGGGCCGCGATCAGGGCTTGCCACACGACGTCCGACATCTCTGCTCCCTCACTTCGCCAGTGACTGTAACCACGCTCCGGCCACTCCCTCTACCATGCCGAGGCCAAAGGCAATCAGACGCAGGGGTAACTCCTCATGCACGCCCAGGAGGACGCGCACCGTAGCCGCTCTGCACATGCCAGGCACCAGGCTGGGCATGCAAGCCTCCTTGCGTCCAGGTTGTCGGGGACTGCTGGCGACTGGAGATCGGCGGACGAAGTCAAGTCTACCACGGTTGTGGTGCCAGGCGCCCCGCCGTGGAGCGCAGCGACAGGCGGAACTACGGGAAGGGCAGCTCGATCACGATCTTCCCAGCCGCGCCGTTGCTCTTGAGTCCGCCACCCTTCGCGCCGCCAGCGCCACCACCGCCGGGAGTGGTGGCATTGTTCTGGGCGTTGGGGCCGAACCCGAAGATGCCGCCGGTCGCCCCGTTGCCGATGCCGCCACCGCCGAGGCCACCGACGCTGCTGCTCCCATCGCCCCCATCCGCGGTAAGTCCGGCCGCACCGCCCCCACCCCCGCCGTCGTCACCGGCCACCGTCTCGCCAAGGCCACCCGAAAACTTGATCGTGCCCGTGCCAGACGCGGCGAGCCCACCCGCGCCGCCGTTGGCACCGACAGCGTTGCGCCCGTAGTCGGCGACGACGCTCGAGGTGTTGAACGTCGCCGCGGCGCCGGCCGCGTTGGTGTAGGAGTAGCTGTTGCCGGCGATGATGGTCACATCCGCTTCGCTGTAGGCCCCTCCCCCTCCGCCACCCCCGCCGATCCCGCCCGCGCCGTTGGCACCGTTGCCGCCGTAGGACCACACGCGCACGCGGGCGGTGTAGGTCCCCGTGCCGGTGGCTACCCATGTCCCGCTGCCGGTGAGCACCACCTCGCTGCTGGTCGCGTCCGCAACCGGGCCGAGCTTCTCAATCCAGAAGCAGGCCCGGTAGTTCGAGGGGCCGGCGTAGTCGATCAGCGGCGTGATGCCGGAGGTGTTGTACACCGCGACCGTATACGCTGTGCCGATCGCAGAAACAGGGATCTTGACCCTGGTAACAGCCAGCAGATCGGCCACCTGATCGACCGCTGTACCCCCGGCGATTGCGTCATTGTAGATGCGGGAGTCGATGGCGATGATGTTCGTGCCGCCCTCGATGATGGTCAGGTAACTGATGCAGTTGACACCGCCGAACCCGAGCCTGACATGAACGCCGACCTCGTACCACCCCTCCGCGGGCACGACAAGCTGTTGCGGGTTGTTCCAGTTGTCGTGGTAGCCATCCGTGTCCCATGCCTCATCTTGCCAGGGAACCAGGAGCGAGCCGCCGGTGAGGTACTGGATGCCGGAGGTGGTGCCGATGAACACCTTGCAGCCGGAGAACGCCGTAGCGCCGGCGCCCGAACCCGACACCGTGGTGTACAGCAACTCGTCATCCAGGATGCCCGTGCATCGCGCGTCGTAGCGCGTCCCGCTTATTAGCGTCTCGCCGTTGGCGGCCTGCAACTTGCACGCCCCGTAGTCCACCCAGGTGTCAGTGGTCGGGTCGTAGTCGGTAACGATGGCCGGGTAGTTGCCGTTGGCGTCCACCGTGCCCGAGGTGACGCGCACCCAGGTCGGCTCCAGGATGTTGTTGCCGTCCGCCGGCCCGTGCTTGCTGTGCCCGCGCTCGCCCTCGACTGTCTTGACGGCGCGGATGATGCGGTCGGCGGCACGTCCGGAAAGCAGTCCCATCGGTCACCTCAGCGCAGGTCCGCTTGCAGCTCCGCCCCCCACACGGCACCGATGACCGCGCCCGCCGTGGCTGCGTCGTTGACCGCTACCGTGAGGCGAACGTGCAGGACGTCACCCTTGGCCAGCGTGGCCACGGTGACGGCGAAGTCCTTGAACGCGGCCGTGAGGGAGTTGATCGACTGTGCCGCTGTGGTCACCAGGTTGGCCGCGCCAAGGGTGCCGTCCTGATCGATACGCCACGCCTCGACCAGGACGGTCGCGGTGACGTCCGCCACGGTGGTCACCATGCCCGCGGCCACCCGGATCACGACCGTCTCGGCGTCCTCGTAGTCGTCCAGCAACATCATGAAGCAGGCTGCCCGCTTGGTGGTCGCACCCTGGGCCTTGACGTCGCCCGTCGAGAGGTACGGGGCGGTGCTGCCGTAGGTCTGCCCGGCGACGCGCAGGTCGTCCGGCGAGGCCGCGGGCGTGAGGAGTACCGTCACCGTACCCGTGGCATTGGTCAGGGTGCCCGTTGCGTCCAGGCCGATGCAGGTCCCCGTGGGGATATCGAGGTCCGTCGAGGTGGCGGACAGGGCAAGGATCTGGTTCGTCGCAGCTGTGCCAACGAAGTTGAAGCTGCCCGTGTGCAGGGCGGTTCCGGCGGTGATGGCCGTGGCGCTGGCGGCCTTCTTCACCACCGCGGTTGCGGCCCCGCCCGTGCCCGCGACCTCGACGCGGCCAGTGATGCCGACGACCCGGTAGGCCCGGCCCGCGGCCACGAAGAACGGCGTGTCCAGCGTCGCCGGGGTGTAGACCATCGACGCCGTCTCGACGCCCGACTCGACCACGCCGTCACTGGGCAGCGGCGTGGCCAGGGCATCCCACACCCGCCACTCGGTCAGGGGAATGGATCGCCGGCCCAGGACGCGCTGCGCCAGCTTGCTCCGGGCGATGGCGGCAGCGGCCGAGACAGAGGCGTCGGTGATGGCCGCGGCCGGGAAGGATACCCCGGACGCCGAACCCATGTTGACGTAGCCGGTAAAGACCCAGTCCTCGCCTGTCTGCGGCATGTTTCACCTGCTAGATGAGAGCGTTGAACTCGGCGGAGTCCCAGGGGAAAAACGTTAGGAACACCGGGTCGCTACCACGCTCCAGAGCCACGCCAGCGCCATCCAGGAGCGCCGGCTTTGTCACGGGCCGGCCGAACTTCAGGTCCACGATCGGCACGGAGATGATGTTGAGGTCGGCGTCAAGGCCGTTCTCGCGGAAGCCGGCGTCGAGGAGCTTCACCTTCCACTCCTCATCCTCGACGTGGTAGATCTCGACCGTCATGGTCACGCGCCAGTAGATCACGCCGTTTTCAAAGTGGCGCTCGGCCGTTAGCTCCGTGCATTTACCATGACCCGGCAAGATCCCGTGCCACTCCGTCGAGTTGACGTGATTGACGTTGGCAGCGATGATGCCCGCCTCCCACATCGGGGCGTTCCAGGTCAGCGTGACGACCTCGCGGACAACCTCGATTTCGTAGGGCGGGTCGAAGGGGTCGCCAGCGCTGTTCTGGATGGGAGTTTCCTGGCTGTCGAAGAGGCACGGAACCCGCTCCTTGACCGAACCGAAACGAATCTCCACGGGCCGGGCCAGGGGGTTCTCCTGCTGGGTCTGGTCCGGCATCTGACTGGGTGAGCCGCCGCCGCCCGAGCCCTGCGCGCCCGAGGATGCCAGGGGTTCACTGCTGAACTCCGCCACCGCGTCCCACTCGTAGGGGCTCTCGCGCTCCTTGATGGACAGTTTGCGGCAGGTACAACCGGGGTCGGTTGCGCCGTAGGGGCTCACCCAGATGTCGCCGCGCTGTACCGGAACCGCAATGGTCACCTCGTCAACACCGAGGGTGGCATCGTCGGTGGAGATATGCCACTGACGGTTGCGGGTGCGCTGGCCCTTGTCGTCGGCCTGGGCCTCGCGGGAACCAAAGGTTTCTACGATCGTTATCGTAGGCATCAGAAGTTCACTATTGCCAGGTTGCCGGCCTTGATGGCGTCGAGGAGTTCCTTGACTGCATCAGTCTGTATCTTCCGTTGCACGTTCGCCTCTTCCAGCAGTCGGCGCGCCTCTTCTAGCGTGCTCTCCACGGGTTGTTGATGGCGGATGATGGCGCTGTATGCCTCCTTGCTGCTGGCCTCCATTGCCCCGACGAACTGCGGTTCGCCTGTACCGCCGACACCGGAGCGAAGCTTCTCCAGCATGCCGAACGCGCCGCGCTCGAGCAGACCCGGCTCCAACTTCTCGATGTTCGGGATGCCGGCCAGGCGCTGCAAATCCTTGCGCTTGTTTTCCCAGTGCTCCAGGGGCCCCTCCAGTTCCTGGGCCAGCTTCTCCACCATCGGCCGCATGCCCTTGTAGGCGTCCTCGCCAGCCATCTTGGCCTGCGCGCGGAAGCGCTCCCAGACGTTGGCCATGCCGGCCTTGAACCGATCCTGCCAGGTGGTGAGCCCCTGCGCAGCCAGGTCGTCGCGCAGCTTGGCGAGCTTCACCTCGGCGGCCTCGCGCATGTCCTTGCCGGTCTCCATCAGATTGCCGCCAAAAGCGATGCCGGGTATCGCCGTTCCGACCCCAAGTAGCACGGCAATCTTCGGGCCGAACATCTTGGTAAAACCAGTCGCGAGCGTGGGTAGTTCCATCAGGATTTTGCCAAGTCCCTCGATCACTATACCGACGAACACCTCGAAACTGGCCGCAACCATCTTGATCCTGCTCTCCACGTCGCCCCACATGTCGAGGAAAACGGCGACGCCCGTGCCGACCTTTTCCACGCCGGTCAGGATGTTCTCCGCCATGCCGCTGATATCGATACCCAGGCCCTTGCCACCCAGGCCGCCGACGCCGCCCGCGACGCTGGCCAGGATGGGCGCAACTGCCTTGGTGATCTGGTTGGTAAAGCCCTCCTTCAGGAAGCCGATCTGCTTCTTTGCCAGGCCGGCCGCGCGCACGTTCTGGTAGTCGGCCTCGGTCACCAGTCCACCAAAAGCGCGCACGTCCGCATGGAGCGACTCCAGCCCTGCGCGCCCGCGGGCGATGGCTGGCATGAGAGCCAGCCCCTGACGGCCGGCCAGCCCACGCGCGGCCAGGGCGCGGGCGTTGACATCAAGGCCCTTCAGTTTCTCTAATATCGCGCCGATGGCGTCCAGTTCCGGCAGCGCAGCCAGCTCACGGCCCGACAGTCCCAGGCGGGTGAACTGGTCGGTGGTTCCCGCGGCGGCCACGGCCGCGGCGCCCAGGTTCTGCTTGAGTTTGAACAACGCCATCGCCCCGGCGCCGATGTCCTCGGTCATCGCGCCGACCACCTGGAGCGTCTCGATTTCCAGCCCCGTCCGCAGGGCCAGCTTGCCCAGCATCTTGATTCGTTCAGACCCCTTGTCGTAGGCTTCAAAGACCAGACCTAGCCCGCCCTGAAGTGCCTCGAACGGCAGGGCCAGGAGAGGACCAATGACAGGCACCTGGCTGGCCAGGTTCGACAGCGTCCCAAGGGCCACGTCCCCCAGCACCTTGATGGGGTTGGCGAACGCCTTCTCGGCGAAGGATTGTATCTTGCCGGCCGCCCCTGTTAGAGAACTGAGGCTGCCCTTCAAACCGGCGGCCATCTTCGCCGAGGAGGC
>Ga0070698_100000210_pt1 | contig 56590 bp, 59 predicted proteins | sample KBSK1502metaG_FD_65477 | JGI IMG/M metagenome (GOLD analysis project Ga0070698, IMG submission 65477) | Corn, switchgrass and miscanthus rhizosphere microbial communities from Kellogg Biological Station, Michigan, USA - KBS K1-50-2 metaG | ecosystem: Host-associated > Plants > Roots >...
GATTGGCCGTCTCATCGGGCGAAAGTGTCATATGCGGAAATGGCCGGGCGGATGTCCCAACTGGAAGGCGATTCCAGGACATCTTTCACTTTCCGCGGGAGTCGTCGGCCTTCGGTGTGGGTGGTCACCGTCAGTCAAACACGCGAAATTCGCTCCGTGATGTGCAGGTTCGCGGATGGTTGCCAATGTCCGAGAGAATGGCGGTCAGCTTGGCTGTCAAAACTTACGCTCCCTTGCGACCACGGTCCCGAGCCCTGCGTACCTCGTGTCCTCCCGTGTCCCGCCACAGTCGTGTCGGGAGTAGTGGTGTAAATCCAGAAGGCCTTTGACAAAGAGGCCACCGTGTGGCTCCAAGTGACGGTGTTCAAGCACCACATGGAGGACCACGACGATGGCGAACCTCAGGATGACACTGTTGGACATACTCAACAAGTCGGAGCAGGGCGCGGATCCGAAATTCCTGCGTGACGGGGTGCGGCTGCTGGCGCAGGAGCTGATGGAGGCCGAGGTGACCGAGCTGGTGGGGGCCGGGCCGCATGAGCGGACCGAGACCCGGATGCCCATCGCAACGGGTACCGAGAGCGGGAATGAGACACCCGGGTCGGCACCATCGAGTTCGACATCCCCAAGCTGCGGGCGGGCAGCTACTTCCCGAGCCTGCTCGAGCCGCGGCGCCGGCATGAGCGGGCGCTGCTCTCGGTGGTCCAGGAGGCCTACGTCCACGGCGTCTCGACCAGGGCGGTCGACAACCTCGCCGAAGCGCTGGGCATCAAGAGCATCTCCAAGGACCAGGTCAGCCGCATCTGCAAAGAGCTCGACGCCCAGGTCCATGCCCTCCGCACTCGGTGCCTGGACGGTGAGTATCCCTACCTCTTCTTGGACGCCACCTTCGAGAAGGTCAGGGAGAACGGACCGGGTGATCTGGATGGCAGTCCTCATCGCGGTCGGCGTCCGCTCCACCGGCGAACGCGAAGTCGTGGGCGTGGACGTCGGGCCGGCCGAGGACCCACGAGTTCTGGCTGCAGTTCCTGCGCCAGCTCGCCAGCCGTGGCCTGAGCGGAGTCCGCCTGGTCATCTCCAACTACCACCTCGGCCTCAAGCAGGCGGTGGCTCAGGTCTTTGTCGGCGCGACCTGGCAACGCTGTCGCGTCCACCTCATGCGCAACGCCTTGGCCACCGTGCCCAAGGTCGCCCGGCAGATGGTGGCGGCGACATTGCGCACCGTCTTCGCGCAACCCGACCAGGCCAGCGCCCAAAAGACCATCGAACGCATCTGCCGGCTCTTCGAGAAGCGCTATCCGCGGCTGGTCAAGATTGTGCAGGAGGCCGAGGTCGACGTCCTTGCCTTCTACAGCTTCCCCGTTCCTATAGCATTCACCGTTTACCGCATGGACTCACGGTCCTGGCCCGTGCGTCACCACGCCAAGAACTGATCTACAAGGACGGGCGTACGCGGCACGAGTACAAAAGAGGACGCGCGAGAGATCGGACTCAACTGGATCCTTCGTATTGTCAATGTCCAGACGCCAAGCTCATCGCTGTCTGTTGCGTTGATTCCGGAGTGATGTGTGAGGTGGGCGCAGGGTTGTCAGCTTCGGTTGTTCACCGGCCACGACTTCATCAATGATGGTGAACTGCGGAGGTCGCGGGCGGAACTCGTCCACTCGGGCTCGATCAGCCTTCGCGCTGGCCCGTACGACCTGGACAGCGTGCTGCGACCGACCGTAAATGAACTGCTGCGCTGCTGCATATGTGCGGAGATTTATCTCCGCAACCGCTGCAGCGTCAACCTCGATCGCACGCCATCGTGGCGGTCCCGGTGTTACCAGTAAGCAGACCGTGGGATCGAGTGGGAGCGTCGCTTCGACCAGAGGTGAAGATACCCAGCCGACACCCGCATGCTCTCTTGAACGATTCTTCGCAGCCTCGTCGTAGATGTTCAGAGGATTGTCCGAGCAAACGAATTCCGACCCAGCTGGAGCATGAAGCGACTGCCAACTGGTCGCCCCGCTGATTCCTGCGATGATCCTGTCCGCGGCGAGGAAGATGTAGCCGACCTCTCGGTTCTGTCCGGATTCGACTCCAAGCCTTCCGCTTTCGAGGTCGGCCAGCGTTTGGACTCGCCAAGCCTTGATGTCGTCATCGGTGTCAATCCCCAGGCTGCCCTTTGTAGACGCGACGTATGTACTCAGGGTTGCTGAGCTGGACCTTCAGCACTTCGACATGCATCTGCTCGTCTAGGTATGCGTGCCACGCGCGACTCTGCGGGGTACGTCGCTGGGTCACGTGGAGAAAGAAGGCCATCGAGTCTCGTTCCCGTTGCGAGAGGGAGATCCGTTCCACGAGCTTCCGAATTGGGACTACGGCGTCGCTTTCGATTCGGGACAGCCACTCTTCTGCTTGATTAGCTGCTACGGGAATCTTCGGGTCTTCAATCCGGTAGTAGTGTCGGATCACCGCCTCGCTGTTGATTCGTGTGGCGAATGGCTTGCCTGTACTTAGGTCTAGCGCCCATAACGCAGGGTTCTGAGCGGTCGGATCGGGTGAGAAGCGCCGCAGCAACATTCGAGGGACGACGTGGTGGCGTTTTGCTCCGGGCGAACCGGCTTTGCCCTTAGCCACGTCAATTGCTGATACGTGGGTCATGTGCTGGACGAGTCTATTCGAGGCCCCCGAACCTGACCAGTGGTTCCGGACCGCCGCTCACGTCACTCGACTAATTCTGGAGCCTTGTGCGGACCTTGCCCGCTTTATCCGCCAGTCCGGAGATCCCGGCCTCCTGTCCGGTTATCCCGCAACGCGAGGACGCTCGCTACCTCGCAATTGCACAGAGCGGCCTCTTGGAACGATTGGCGCAGGCCGATCGCCTACGCCCTCAGCTATCACCAGCAGAGGCCCTGGCGGTGATCTGGGCCATGTCTGGCGACGACCTCTACAGCCAACTGGTCTTCCGTCAGAAATGGTCACCAGCCCGATACGAGGAATGGCTTGCGGATGCGCTGGTGAAAGTGGTACTCAAGCCTGCATGGCCGCGGACGACCAAACCACACAAATAGCCCGACGGGATCCTTCGCAGCTCCTGGCCAATTGGCAGGATCGACCAGAGGTTGCCGAGCGGATCACTCACGCCTCCGACGCTCGTCCTCGCGTCCTGACCGAACCTAACGAGGCGGTGCAGTCCGCGGTTTGAGCAGCAGGCAACTGAGGGCCGCAAGAAGTAGGAGCGCCACCGGCACCACCAACGCCGCCCGGAACGCGCCGACAAACGTGTTGGCATAACCCACGTCGTGGGCGGCCACCTGGCCGGGCCCAATCAAAGAGAGCCTGCTTTGGAGCAGCGCAACCGCGATCGCGCCACCAATGGCGCCGCCCACCTGCCTGAACGTGTTGAGCACACCTGACGCGGCACCCGCGACCTGCGGCGCAATGCCCCGCATGCCAACTGTCATCACGACCGCGAAGCCGCATCCGAGTCCCGCACCTGTGACCACCAGCGCGGGTATGAACGTCGCCGGCGTCGCAGTGGTCGAGACCGATGCAATCAGCCAGCCCACCCCGATGCCGCCACCAGCATTGCGACCATCAGGATGAACTTGATGTCCACCCTTTCAGCGAGCCGGCCCGCCAGCGGTGCCACGAGCATGAGCGTGAGCGGCATGGGCGCTAGCGCGAGCCCTGCGTCGAGCGCAGTCATCCGAAGCGCGGACTGGAAGAACAGCCCCGCCACCACGATGAAGGCCAGCATCACTGTCTGGATGACGAGGATCACCCATGCGGACACCGTGAAACCGCGCGACGCGAACAGCGCTGGCGGCAGCAGCGGCTCCGGCTGACGCCGCTCCCAGACGGCAAAAGCTGCCAGCAAGACTACGCCGGCAGCCATCACAGCCGGGATGGTGATCAACCCAGTGATCGTGCCCCACGCATAGCGCTGCCCTTCGACCAAACCGAAGACGACCGCCAGCAGGCCCAGGCTCGCCAAAACGATCCCACCGATGTCCAGCCGGTGCCGGCGACCCGGTACTACCCCAGGGAGGAATGCATACGCGCCGGCGATGACGACGATGCCCACAGGCACGTTCACGAGAAATACCCAGCGCCAACCCGCCGTCGTCACCAGCACACCGCCGAGCGAAGGGCCCACCGCCGCCGCCAGTCCCGCCGAGCCGGACCACAAACCGATCGCGCGGCCGCGCAGGTTGGCGGGCACGATCGCCGGAATCATCGCGAGAGTCTGCGGGGTCATCAACGCTCCGCCCACTCCCTGGAGCACACGCGCTGCGATCAAGATCCCAGCGGACGGGGCCAGTGCGCAGGCGACCGACGCTCCGCCGAAAACCAGAATGCCGACGATCAGCAAACGCCTCGGGCCGAAGAGGTCACCCAGCCGCCCACCGGTGATCAATAGCGCCGCATAGACCAGGGTGTAAGCGTTGAGGACCCAGAGAACCTGGTCGAGGCTCGAGTGGAGCCCGGTCATGATGCTGGGAATGGCGATGTTGACGATGGTTGTGTCGAGGACGACAAGAAACGCGCCAAGACACAGGACGGCCAGCGCCGCCCAGGTGCGCGCCGACGCCTGTTGCTGCGGCGCCGCAACGACCAAAACTTCGTGTCTCGCAGTCTCAATCGATCGTGTTGAAAGTTCAGCCATTGCAATCCTTCTAAAAACGTGGCGGCAGTCTTGTGGGTGAGCCAACTCTGCCGGCTCCCGGCGCGGAGAACATCGGGGGGACACCCATTCGCGTCCCCCATTTCGCACGCCGCGGGCCCACAAGGCCTGGCGTGCGACTAGGCTTGCGCTGGAACATGAGCCAGCTGGAGACACTCCCCTTCAAGCGCGGCGTGCCGGCAGCAAACACAGGTCTCCGAGCTTCCTTGAAGGCTCCAGACCTTCAGAAGCGGCGGCGCGAGCTGCTCGATCGGTTCGAACGCGAGGGCGATCCTGACGTCCAGCTCGAGATGGCGTTCCTCGAGTACATGGTTCACGACTTCGACGCCGGGCTTGCGACCGCACAGGCCGCCTACCGAGGACTCAGGCAGCAGGGGCGCAAGCGGCGGGCTGCGCTTGCGGCTGCTGCCATTGGGCGAATTTATTTCGAAGGGCTGAACAACCAGGTCGCAGCCCGCGGCTGGTTCTCGCGGGGCCGCACCATGTTGGCGGACGAAGGGGAGTGCGTTGAGCGGGGTTGGGTCGAGCTCGGTCTCGTCGGCTGTTCGGTCACCGACGTCGGGGCCCTCGCCACCAAGGCGGCAGAAGCCGTCAAGCTGGCGCGAAAGTTCGACGACCTCGACCTCGAGTGCAAGGCGCTCGCGGACCAGGGGCTGGCCCTGGTCACGCTCGGACGCGGCGCCGAAGGCATGGAGCTGATCGATGAGGCGATGGCGATTCTCAACAGCGGCGAGGTCCATTCCTTCGCGGCCGGCCAGGTTGCGTGCTGCACCCTGACCGCCTGCGAACGGATCGGTGACCTTGCCCGGGCCGACGCCTGGCTCCGGGTTATGGAGGAGGTAGGCATTGCGCCCAGCGACCAGCAGGCACCGATACTGTTTGCGCACTGCCAGGCGACATATGGCAGCCTTCTGTGCCAGGTCGGTCGCTGGGGCGACGCTGAGACGGCGCTAACTCTCAGCCTTACCGCAGGTCGAAACGGCTTCTTTCTCCACCGAGTCATGTCGCGCGCTTCGCTGGCCGACCTCCGCGTGCGTCAGGGCCGGCTTCGGGAGGCGGAGCAGCTGCTCGCCGCATGCGGCGACCGGTGGGAGGCGATCCCGACTCGGGCGAAACTGCACTATACCCGTGGTGAGTTCGAGCATGCCGTCTCGTCCGTGAAGCAGGCGCTGCGGCAGATCGGCGAAGACCATGTAAGGGCGGTGCCGCTGTTGGCATTGCTGGCGAACGCCGAGATTGCGCGCGGTGACGTCGATGCCGCCCAACGCGCCGCCGAGACCGCCGATCGCTTGGCGCGCGAGACGCGATCACCCGCGCTGATTGGCGAAGCGGCTTTGGCCATGGGCAACGTGCTCGCGGCAGCAGGGAACGTGAGCGGCGCGCGTGCCGCTATGGAAGAGGGGTTGCAAGTCGTCGCGCTCATCGAGCAGGTCCTGATCAGGGGCGCTCTGCACCTAGCACTGGCGCGGCTCCTGGCGGATTCCGACGCCGCCGTGGCTATCACCGAGGCCAGAGCCGCCCTCGCGATCTATGAAAGGCTGGACGCGCCCGAGGCCGAGGTCTGCGCGACCCTCCTTCGACGGCTCGGTGCCAAGGTGTCCTACAGTCCCCGCCCTCCGGCGGACCCGCTGGCGCCCCTCAGCCGGCGCGAGCGGGAGATTGTCGATCTCATCGGCCAGGGGCTGACTAACGCGCAGATCAGCGAAAGGCTGTTCATCTCCCCCAAAACTGCGGAGCACCACGTCAGCAACATCCTGGGCAAGCTCGCCTTGCGAAGTCGCTTCGAAGTCGCCGCAATCACCACCGCGATCCCAACCTAAGGCTGCCCCGGCCGGCGCCGGTGATTCACAAACTTTGGGGGTGTCGAATGGGTATGTCCCCGATTCGCGACGTGCCCCCTCCGAGGGACAGTGCCCATCAGTTCGATGGGGCACACGATTTCAGTACGAAACCGACCTGCTGTCCAGGCGGCGCAAGAGATCGCCCGGCGTCACGGCATCGCCTCCGAGCAGGCCCGGGTCTTGCACGACGCGAACAATGTTGTAGTTCACCTCGCCCCGTCACCGGTCGTGGCGAAGATCTGCCGCGCCTCAGTTGGAGACCATGGTTGGCGCAAGTTGGCCGCCGAGCTCGAGATCGCACGCCACCTCATTCACGCCGGCGCCCCGGTCGTTGGCCCTAGCCAGGAACTGCCGCCGGGCCCGCACGTACTGGGCGACTTTGGGATGACGTTCTGGCGTCACCAGGATCACGATCCGGATGCGCTTGCAACAAGCCAGGGCGCCGGCCATGCCTTGGCGCAAGTCCATGAGGCGCTGAACAGCTACCCCGAAACCTTCCCCTCCTTCTTAGACCGCCAGGTAAGGCGCACCGCAAAGATCCTGTTCGGCGAATCAGCCTCTTCTCCACTCCCGACCTCTGACCGGGACTTTTTGTGCAGCCAGTACCGGAGCATCACCTCGGAGATCCACGACCGAAAGCTCAGGTGTCGAACCCTGCACGGCGATCCTCATCGCGGCAACGTACTGGTCAGCAAGGCTGGGTATCTGTTGATCGACTTCGAGTCTGTCTGCTCAGGGCCGCTCGAATGGGACCTGAGCGCATTGCCTGGACAAGGCGCGGGCGCCTTCTATGTGGACGAGGACTTGCTTTCGCGACTACGAAGGCTGCGGAGCCTATGCGTCGCGGTCTGGTGCTGGACGAGGGCGAGGAGTTCGACCGCGTTAGACCGCGCAGCCAGGAACCATATGAGCCTGCTTAGGCTGGCGGTCGAACCGTGACGGAAAAGCGCGGTTGATCAATCAGTTGTAGCCGGCTGGTCGGTACGTAGGTGGCCGATCCGAGATAATCGCTGCCGGTCTTGGCCACGCGATTCGGAGCGCCCTGTCGGACCGGGTGCGTCACGGTCGTGTCCAGTGGGTCATCGACGTGAAGCGTTGTTTGGCGTGCCCAACTGCCGCTTCATGTTCTCAAGCATCTGATCGACATCTGTCTGGATGGCTCGCTCGACGAAGAGCGCATCTAGAGCTCTCCCAAGGACGCCGCCCGTAAGTTGATACGCGGCATCAACGCTGGCATAGGTCTGGTTGCCTTCTGCTTCCAACGTCCATGTGAAAGTGCCTCTCGCGCGCCCATTAAACGTTTGCCAGATCTGGAATCGACGGTGAGGTGTATGCCTGCGCGGCGGCTCGAATCGGATGACTCTGAATTCCTCGTTGACCGGCATCCCGAGTAGTCGGTAGATGACTCGGAAGGAATTACCAACGCGCCGCCCACTCCGCCCCACCTCCCCAACTCGTTCCACCATCGGTGCACATTTCGCAAGGTTCACCGGCTCATCAACGAACTCGAGGACCTTCTCGACAGGCGTTTCGATCGTCACAGTGGCATGGATCTGGGACGTGACAGCGCCTCCTTGACGGCTTTGCCGAAGAGAATACGGCGCCTACTGTAGATGAGCCGAAGCTCGAGGCATCGGCGGCAAAGACGCGCCGCCTGACGTTCACGCCCGTGGCGATTCACGGTCTGAAGAAGGCAAATGACCCCGCCGAATCTTCGTGACGCCACCGTTCACCGGCAGATGGCTCTTCTGGAAGGCGGAAGGTCTGTCGCATGAGGATTGAAACCGGCTAGGTAGACGCTTGGCTGGCAATTTAGCAGGGACCAATCAGCAGCAAGCTCTCGATCCCGGGGATCGACTGCACCACGCTGATGGTCTCACTCCCAACACATAAGTAATGAAGGAACGCGAGGGCCAGCATCAAGGGTCCTAGCTGTGCCTCACGGTCCTGGCCCGTGCGTCGTCAGGGTGACGTCCAGCCGGACGAGGCGCGTCGCTAGGGGGCAATCGAGGCTTGCTGGCGCCAATAGGCACGTATCGCGATCATCGAGTCGCCACTCGAGTCACATAGATAAAGGACGAGCCGACTTGCCGGGTGCCGGCCCGTGCTTAATTCCTGTTTGCCATGGCACCTTGCGGTTTTGAACCGCATGAAGGCGTTGTTTCGACGGTAGCCCACCCCAATTGAATTGGAGATCGGTCGCGGTTTAGCTGAAATGCGAACGATTCTGCTGTCGCGTTGGTGTACGGTTGCTGTAAGTGCGCAATCGCGTCAAGCTATACGCGACAGCGTCGAATTCGGGAACTGGCTCCGGGACAGGGACTCGAACCTGAACCTTGCGGTTAACAGATCGGCGCCACCCGTTCAGAAATGGCGATTCGAATTCGCCGAGTGTCGCTGAGTGCCGCCAGATGTCGCCTCTTGCCGTGGGCGTTGCTGTACATCAACCTTCTCGGTTCGGGTTTCGGCCAGCGGGGTTCAGGCCCTGAGGGCGGATCGCAGAGCGAGCGTGAGCTCTCGAGCGCGGGCATCGCCATAGCCGCCCATCTGATTGCTGAGATATGCGAACCCAACGCCGAGCTCTGGATCGGCAAAAGCAAGTTGGCCGCCGGCGCCGGCATGCCCGAAGCTCCGGGGGCCCAGCATCGGCTGCGCGGGCGGCGATGAGAGCTGGAAGCCAGTTCCCCATCGCGATCCGTCGTCCGGCATCCCCGAGAGCTGCGGTCCCGCTGAGAGAACCACTGTCGCGTCATTGATCGACGAGTCGGTCAGCAGTCTTCCCTCACCCAAATCTGTGACGCAGGCCGCATAGAGGCGCGCGAGCGATCTCGGTGTCGCGATGCCGTTCGCGCCGGGGATCTCGGCGAACTGGATCGTCGGGTCGTTGAACGTTACGTAATCGCCGTCGGCCGGGAACGCAAAAGCCTTGCCCGGCGAAACGCTCCGCTGCACGCACTCGTTTGTGGCGGCGAGGCGCGCGGCCTCACGCGCCGTCTCGGAATCCTCGTCCGGCAGCGGCGCCTCCATCCACGCCACGCTATGCCGGGCGGATGCCGGGAGACCAATCCACGCATGCAGATCGAGCGAATCGCCTATCGCTTTGCGGAAGTAGGAGCCCGGAGACAGTCCGGTGACGCGACGTATCACTTCTCCGACTAGCCAGCCATACGTTAGGGCGTGGTAGACGTGGCCGGCGTCGGGCGAGTACGGCGGTTGCTGCTTTTCGATGGCGAGGATGACAGGCTCCCACGCTATGACCTCCTCCTTGGTGAGGTCGATGTCGAGGCATGGGACGCCGCCTCGGTGCGACATCGCCTGACGGACCGTGATCGCCGCCTTGCCATGCGCGCCAAACTCCGGCCAGTACCGCCCCACAGGCGCGTCGAAATCGAGCCGGCGTTCCTGCGCAAGTACGTAGGCGCAGATCGCGAGGATGCCCTTGGAAACGGAGAAAATGATCGCCGCCGTGTTTTCTGCCCACGGACTTCCGGTTCGCCGATTCGCGATGCCTCCCCAGAGATCGACGACCAATCTGCCATCGACGTGCACAGCGCAACCGGCCCCGAGATCGTGGCGCTCGACGAAGTTCGCAATGAAAGCATCCACGACGTTCCCATAGCCGTGATCGGCGAAGCCGTGGACAGTCCGGCCGTCGTCCAGCTCGATAAGCGTGGTCGCTCGTGGGCCTGCCGCCGTCAACCTCTCACGGCACCTTGCAAGAGGGCCGCTATCACCTGCCGCTGAAAAACGATGAAGACCAAGAGCGTCGGCAGCAGGATCAGGATCGTGCCCGCACAGAGCAACGGTATGTCGGTCGCATAGTGACCCTGGAAAGCTCCGAGCGCTCCGGCCATCGTGCGCTGCAGTGGGTCCTCGACGAGGACCAGGGACAGAAGGAACTGGTTCCAGGTCCAGACGGACATGAGGATGCCAAGCGACGCGATCGACGGCCGCGCGAGCGGGACATGGATCCGCCAGAAGAGATCCCACGTTGTCGCGCCGTCCGCCCGTGCCGCGTCCGAGATCTCGGGCGGCATGTTGATGAAGTGCGCACGCATCCAGAACACTGCGAAGGGCATGTAAAGCCCGATCAGCGGCAGGACGATCGCGAAGCGTGTGTTGAGGATGCCCATCTGTTGCTCTAAGAAATAGAGCGGGATGACGATGCCTTCGAACGGGAGAGTCAGGCCGAACACGAACAACAGGAAGAGCACACGCGCACCCGGGATGCGAAGTAGTCCGATGGCAAACCCGGCCATTGTGGCGATCGCCACCGACACCGGCACGACCGCAAGAACGATGAACGTGCTGGACGCGAGGAGCACGCTCATGTTCGCCACGTTGAAGGCCTCAACGAAGTTCCGCCACTGCGGATCTGCCGGCCATGCGAGTCCGCTGGGAACCGTTCCCGAGGGGTGCAGTGCGGTGGTGAAGATGCTGATGAACGGCACGATCGTGATCGCCATGAGCACGAAAAGGAGTGTCCGGCCGGCGTACACCTCGGCGCGCGACAGCCTCATCGCTCCGTGTCCCGGCTGAGCCATTGAAGCGGCAGGACGACCGCTAAGACCACCGCCATGAGCAGCACGGCGAGGGCGGACGCCAGACCTATCTGGCGTTCGACGAACGCAAGGATGTAGATCTGAATCCCTGGGACCGCCGTCGCATGACCCGGCCCCCCGCCGGTCGAGATGTACACGATGTCGAAGGCGGCGAGCGCAGCGATCACCGTGACCGTGAGACAGACCGCGATCTCATAGCGGAGCGACGGGATGGTAATCGCCCTGAACTCGGTGAACCAGCCGGCGCCGTCGATTCTCGCCGACTCGTACAGCGCTGGGTCGATCTTGTTCATGCCGGTGAACAGGAGTAGGGTGCAGAAACCGAGAAGGACCCAGATACCGATCATCCCGACAGCGGGCAGCGCCGTGTCGAAGTCGCCGAGCCAGGCCCTGGTCAGGCCGCGGAGCCCGACCACGCCGAGGATCTCGTTGACAAGACCGGGGAGGGCCAGCAGCCAGCCCCAGATGATCCCCGCAGCGACCAGCGGAATTACCTGCGGCAGGAAGAGCACCGTCCGAGAGACTGTGCCGAGCGCGCCGGTCGCCACGCGGTGAATCACGCTCGCGACGACAAGCCCGAGCGTGACGGGAACCACACTGAAGAAAGCCGCCAACCGGAACGCGTTGAAGATCGTCTCGAGGAGATCCGGCACGGTCAGAACCGTGATGTAGTTCGAGAGCCCAACCCATTTCGCGAGACCAACCCCATCCCAGCGATAGAGGGAGTACTGGATCGTCAGCCCAAGGGGTTGCAGGACGAAGATCGCGTACATGAGGAGGGCCGGCAGGACGAACAACCACCCGACGACAGCCTCCCGGCGACCCCACACTGCCGACGAGAGTAGCGAGGCAGGGAGCAGCGCCCCGCGCCGGCGCACCTTTCCCGAGGCGGCCGGCCGGGGCACCGCCCTACCGGGCTCGAGCACTAGGCGGCCAGTTCCCTCTGGTACTCGGCCTGAACGGCCTTGAGCAGACCGGCCGCGTCCTCTTTGCCACCGACCAGCTTCTGGAGCTCGGGCGTCCAGCCTTGCGCGAAGATCGAGCTCGTCGCGTTGGCGATGAAGTCCATCGCAGTGCCGGCTTTGCCGATCACGCTGCCCGCGGCCAACGTCTGGCTGGTGACCGAGCCGGAGGCGACGGACGGGATTGTTGCACCGACCGGCCCACCAGGGTTCGAACCACCCACAGTGACGTCGATCTGGCGCGCGGCGGCATTCGTCCCGACCCAGTTGAGGAAGAATGCGGCGCAGTCAGCGTGCTTGGCTTTGGCGGCGATGCCGTAGGTCAGAGGCGCGGACATCGCTGCCGGGTTGCCGCCCGCCTGCGATGGCGGCATCACAAAGAACCCGGTGTTGTCGGATAGATTCTTGTCGTAGTCGGCGTTCTCCCAGTCCCCGTTGAACGTGAAAACGCCCTGGCCTTTTGTAAAGCGTGCGTTCGAGTCGGTGTACTCGATGGCGTTGATGTCGGAAGGAAAATACCCGTTCTTGATCCATTGCTCTAGATGCTTGGCCGCTTCGAGGTTCGCGGCCGTGTCGATGGTCGCACCCTTCTTCTCGAAGATCCAGTCGTTGATCGGGCCAACTGGGCCGAGAGATGCCATAAGTGCCTGCAGCGGGAACGCCAGGCCCATGCCGCTCTTCGCGCTGCCCCACTCCATGATCGGCACGAGACCGGCAGCCTTGGCCTTTGCAAGGTAGGTGTCGAATTCAGCCAGCGTTTTCGGCGGCTCGTTCATGCCGATCTGTGCAGCCAGCTTCTTGTTGTAGAAGACGCCCGTCAGGCTGTAGTTCAAACCCATGGCGTACAACGAGCCCGACCCGCGGGTGCCATCGGTACCGACTCGGTTCTGGATGAGTTGCGGCACCGGCCACTTGTCCCAACCGAAGCCTGAAGCGTAGGCATCGAGGTTCTTGAGCAACCCTTCCTTGGCGAACGAGACCATGGTGGGCAGCCGGATGAGGTCAGGGGGATCGTTGCTTGCGAGCACCCGCGGCGTCTCATTGATGAGGTTTGTGAACTGGTCCTGCTTGATGTCCCATGAGACGTTCGGGTACTGCTTTGTGAACTCGTCGCTTAATTTGAACGGCAGGTCGAACCCGGTCTCGAAGTATGCGTTCAACTTGACCGGATCCTTCCCGCAGCCCGCCGTTCCGCCCGACGCTCCTCCCGACGACGACGTCGTTCCGCCGCCCGGTGGGCCGCACGCAGCGACCAGGGCTAGCGCAATGAGAGTCGTCAACAGGCTGCGAAGTCCCGCGCCTACGCGCCAAGGCGTCGTGTAGCTCACCGTCATTTGCCTCCCCTCCCAACGAGATAAAGACGCCGTCCAGACAACCTTCTCATTGGGCCCTCCTATCGCCCTTGCATTTGACCCCAGCGTCCGAACAGGCACCCTCTCCGGAGCCATGGAAACCGTCGGCCCGATCTAAGACGGTCTCCTCTCGACTCCGCGCCGACAGGTGACCGCCGCTCAGGTCTCCGGTGCATGAAACCGGTTTCAAAAAACGCTAGCATGAACCGGGGAACCTGTCAAACCTTGATACGATGCTGACGTGAAACCGCTTTCAAGGCGGGGCGACGGGCTGGCTAACATCGCGGAGGTCGCGGCCGCCGCTGGAGTGGCCAAAGCGACTGTCTCACGGGTGGTCAATCACACGGCACCGGTTCGCGAGCCCACTCGCCGGCGGGTGGAGGAAGCGATCCGAGCCCTCGGTTACCGCCCCAACCAGATAGCTAGAGGGCTGTCTCGCGGCCGAACGATGCGCATGGGACTGATCGCTCCCTTCTTTACGCACCCGTTCGCCGTGGCACTACTGAGTGGCGCCGAAGAGGTGCTCACGGCCAGCGGTTACGACATCGTCCTCTACAACGTCGGTAGGCCGGAACAGACGGAGGAGCAGTTCCGAAATGTTATCGACGGCCGCGCCGACGGAGTGTTGGTCATTGCAATGCCGCCTCCTGAACGGGAGCTGGAGCAGTTGTTGAGCAGGAAGGTACCTGTTGTTCTTGCAGATTTCCGACACGACCGACTCAGTCACGTCTACATCGACAATGTGGCCGGTGGCTACATTGCAACGAAGCATCTAATTGACCTCGGTCACCGTCGAATTGCCTTCGTCGGGGATCCCAGTGAGAATCCATACGGTTTCACATCCAGCGTTGATCGCTGCCAAGGGTTTCGGAATGCCATGGCCGAGTCCCGGCTGCGGATTCCAACCGACTATGTGAAAGAGGGACCGCACGCACGCCATGTAGCGCATCGGCTGACCTCAGAGTTGCTCCACCTGACGGAACCGCCGACTGCGGTGGTTACTGCAGGAGACACGCTAGCTCTCGGGGTTCTCGAGGCAGCTGCCAACCTCGGCGTTGACGTGCCTCGTGGCCTATCGGTGGTCGGGTTTGACGATGTCGATGTCGCGGCTTACGTGGGTCTCACAACTGTTCGCCAGCCACTTGTGCTCATAGGTAAACGGGGAGCCGAGCTACTCCTGGAAGCCTGCGCCCAAGATCAGCCGGCGCCGTTAGCGGCCGAACAGATGCCGTTGGAGCTGATCGTGCGCAAGTCCACGGCGCCGCCAAGTTAGCGCATGTCCATCGCTTGCGCGACCACGTGATCAATATCGCTCTGCGGACATGCGGTCGGCAACGCGGGCGCATCCACCGCAAATGACGCTTCGGCTCGACCAAAACTGGCTCTGGGACTTCTGGCACATATGGCACGGTGAAGAGTGTCACCTGTTCTTCCTCCAGTCACCTCGTTCGCTGGGTTCTGAGCGCCTCAGGCATCACAATGCCTCGATTGGACACGCGGTCTCGCGAGATCTCAGGCAGTGGACGGTCGTCCGAGACGCGCTGCAGCCGGGCCCGGAGGGGGAGTGGGACGACCTAGCGACGTGGACGGGTAGCGTCATCGCCGACTCCGGCCTTTGGCGCATGTTCTACACGGGCGTCAAGCGGTCAGAGCGTGGCCTTATCCAGCGGATTGGAATTGCCACGTCGACCGATCTGTATCACTGGAAGAAGGATCCCGCCAACCCCATCCTTCAAGCAGACCCTCGTTGGTACGAGGTCCTCGACCTCAAAAGCTGGTACGAGCAAGCCTGGCGCGATCCCTGGGTGTTTCGAGATTCAACTGACGGCATGTTTCACGCCCTCGTCACAGCACGAGATCGGTCCGGCGATCCTGATAGTCGCGGCGTTATCGGTCACGCATGCTCATGGAATTTGCGTGACTGGGAGGTACTCCCTCCGCGAAGCAAACCAACAGACTTTGGCCAACTCGAGCTACCTCAGCTTGTATGTAAGGCCAATCGCTTTTTTCTTCTCTTTTCTTGCGATCGAAAGGACTATGCGCGCAGCCGAGTGGCGCGCATCGCTGATCGGCCGAAGACGGGGACGTTCTATGTCGCCGCCGATAACGCTCTCGGTCCATTCGAAACTTCAGATGCGAATTTGCTCTTCGGCGATGCATCCGGCTCGCACTACGGGGGTAAACTCATCGAGGATCCGGCGGGACAGTTCCACTTCGTGGCATTCAAACAATTTGGGCCAGATGGTGACTTTGTTGGCGAACTGTCGGACCCATTTCCAGTGACGTTCGACGACGAACACAAACCTCACGTCGAATTTCCGTCAGTCGACGATCCACCAGTGTGACGGCACGCGGAACTGAGCACCGCACCGGCACAGCAATAGCTGCCAGATCTCCATAGGCATTGCCCGCTCCCAGCGCTTCCAGACCTTCAGACGTCGCAGCCGCCGCTCAGGGTCAGTCACTCCCGCTCGTGCCAAAGACCGATGCACCGCCGATTTCGATGGCGCCGGGTGCACCCTTTACGAGCCAGCTCGAAGACTAGTCGACGTGCCCAAATACGGTCTCGCGCGACGCATCTCAAGCAGCTGGACTTCAACATCAGGCGCTATCTGATGGGGGCATGGACTGGCCGATGCGAACGATTCGCCAACTCTCGAATCCTTCCTCTTCCTAGCGTCCCAGCCATTGATGCAAGGTCTGGCGGCTTACGTTCCAGTCCCTCGCGACCTCTGTCACCGTTCGGCCATCTCTAATTACCGCCAGGACCGCTTTGTACCTTTGCTCTGTCACGCTCAACTCCCTCATGTGCGTGAGTGTCAGGTGTCAGCCGGGACGCATGTCGTGCTTCAACCGAGCCGCCGACGTGCATCAGCCGGGACGCTTTTGTCGTGCTTCATCCGAGTCAGCACATCGGAAATGGCTCCGGGACAGGGACTCGAACCCTGAACCTTGCGGTTAACAGATCGCTGCAGCCCGTTCAGAAATGGCGGTGTGAATTCGCCAGGTGCCGCTGAGTGCCGCCAAATATCACGGTTTGCCACCGGCGTTGCCGTACGAGCACAGCCGATGCCTAACAGTTCGGCATGGGGAGGCCGCGCCGCAAGTTAGCGGCGAGCAAGATCGGGAAACCACAGCCTGGCGGCAGTATTGCCTAGAACCTGCGAACGCGCCGCTTCGTTCAATGGCAGGTGGTGGACGAAGACCTCCAGCACTTCTGACACGCCAGATTTCTCGACCCAGAACTCGGTTGGAAAACCGCTTCCCCACACGCATCGCTCAGGACCAAACAACTCGATGATCCTCAGGTAAAGGTCATGGGCGTCCTTAAACGGAAATCCCTCGTTCGAAACCACCGGCAGGTCACATAGCTCCACAACGGCATTGGGGATTCGCGCCAATGTGGCCAGGGCCCGTAGACTCTCAGCTTTCTCCGGTGCCCGATTGATACAGAGAGAGTGCTCCAGCACAGCGGTAGATGTCGGAAAAGCGCGCAACAGAGACGCTAGTTGGTCGGTGTGCACGGTACTAGTCACGACGTTGATCACCAAACCCAGCTCGTTGGCCTTGGCCCAAAGACGTCGGACCTCGGGGACATCGAGGTGACCGGAGTTGAGCGTCAGGATTCGAACACCGCGAATCGCGTAGTCCCTGACTAGTTCAGTCAATATCGTCGGCCCCTTTGGGTCCTCCGGGTCCAATGCACATACGCCCGCGATCCAATCCCCCTGCGTCGCGGCTAAATGAGAGACGTAGCGGTTATCCCAGCGGTAAAAGGAGTGCGTCTGTATCACCACGGCCGCCGACACGCCATTGGCCTGGCAGGTCTGCTTCAAGTGCTCCAGCGAGCCGATTCCCGCGGGCGGCCGGCGCGCTTCTGGAGTCGGAGGGTAACGCCATTCGTCGGGTGAGTAGGCGTGAGCGTGGCAGTCAATAATCAGCATCGCACCTATGGCCGACTGTAGTATGTTAACAGTCAACCAACCGTCTTCGTGCAGGAGGGATCGACCAATGGCTGAGGCGCGCAAGGTCGTATGGAGCATTACCGACGCTCCAATGCTGGAATCGCCGGACGGTGGAATGCGTGACACAGTGTTGGTGACGGACGACTCTTGCGGGGCGAGAGACGTCAGCGCGGGGCAGGTCTGGGTCAAGCCCGGATTTGAGATTCACGAGGACACCCACTCGTTCGACGAGGTTTATTACGTTATTGCGGGCCGGGCCCAACTGATCCTTGCCGACGAGCCGCACGAGATGAAGGCCGGAGACATCGTGTACATCCCGAATGGGGTAAGGCACAAGATCCTCAATCCAAACAAAGAGACGTTCCAAATCGCCTGGATCATCTCGACGGTTTGGTCATCGATGCCAGACGTCAAGGCGGAGCTCGGCAAGTGGCCTACCGTCGACCCCGACACCGGCTGGCATACGAAGTAGACATCGCGCGTCAGCGTGGAAGGGCGTCGAGCTCGTCCCACACGGCATCCTCGATGAGAATTCCGTCGGCCAGGCGTTTTTGCCTGGTGTTCCATTCTGGGTCGCCTGGCACGAGTACGCTTCTAAATCCGGGCGCAGGGGCGATGGCTCTTGTCCTGCTCGCCATCTCATCGGCCCGTTGCCCGAACCCCGGCCGAGGCGAAAACAGGTCGTCTCGCATCAGGATGATGACAACGCCCTGATTGCGCATGATCGGACCGCCGCGACGTGGATCCGCATACCCGTTTGAACTGGTGAGAATCCGACCGTAATACTCGGCGGCCATGTTTAAGGCGTAGCCCTTGTGACCACCGAATGGGACGTGCGCTCCGCCTGCGGCGAAGTCGTTCGGATCCGTGGAGAAATTCCCATCCCGATCGACTATCGCTCCCGCCGGGAGCTGTTCCCCATGCCGTCGAGCGTCTTCGATCTTGACTCCGGATAGCACGGTCGTGGCAAAGTCGAACATCATCGGTTGTCCGGAAGTGCTTGGAAATGCCATTGAAATTGGGTTGGTGTGGAGCAATCTCTGGCGACCTCCAAACGGCACTGTGACCGGAGCTTCTTCCGAGTAACCGCCTGCCCAGACCTGCACCAGGAGACCTTCCTTCGCCCCTAGCTCGGCGTAGTAGCCGAGACGGCCGATGTGATGGCACTGCACCAAACCCACGACGGCCACACCTGCGCCGAGTGCGAGCTCGATGCCTTTTTCGGTGGCGAATCTCGCCGCCACCTGTCCGAACGTCCAGCCCCCAGATACAAGGAGACCAGACGATGTGAACCTCAGCGTTGCCGGCTGGGCGGTTCCGTCGATGAAGCCCGACGCAAGGTCGCGAACGTAGCCGGGCAGGTGGCGGACACCGTGTGTATCAACCCCGGCAAGGTTTGCCGAGACCAGGTGTTCGGCAACGACCGCCGCGTTTTCATTCGACGCGCCTGCGGCGACCAGAACTTCAGACGCCAGCTCTTGAAGCTGTTCGGGAGTCTTGAGGGGCAAGGTCGCCTCCAGTTTCGTTTTTGCAGGCTTGCGATTGGGTTACTGTTAACAGTCTGCCAGAAGTGAACCAGGCACGCTCCAGCCTGACGAAGGGGCGCCGGCCACCGCGGTTTTCCGCGGCGGCGCCGGTGATCGACAGCCACTGTCACGTTTGGCGCGTTGACCTGCTTCGCGCCGCGTGGCGCGGCGCCCCCGCCAAGATTCGTAAGACACTCCGGATCCGCGACCTGCTGTCGGCGACTGGCGACGTTCAGCTCACCGGCATAGTTCTCGTCGAAGCGGGCACGAGCGATGAGGACAACCGATGGCTCACGAACGTCGCATCGCGAAACCCGCAGGTACTCGGCTTTGTCACTTTTGCCGACCCACTGGATCATCGCCTCGAGAAGCGACTTGATCGCTGGCGAGCTGCGTCCAAGTTCCGAGGGGTGCGATTCAGGCTCGAAGGGATTCATGACGCAGACTTTCCCGCCACCCCGCGATTCACTGACGCCCTGCGACTTATCAGGGACAAAAGGTTGGTCGCCGAGCTGCTGATTGAACCACGCCACATGAGGTCGCTCTCACGCGCGCTAGACAAGGTCCATGGAGTCAAGACCGTGGTCGATCACCTAGCGAAGCCCTCTCTCGGCGCTGGGATCAACACCAGGGCACGGAACGTGTGGGAAGAAGGCATGCGCGCGCTGGCTGAATCGCCGTCGACCTTCTGCAAGCTGTCCCTTTCACTGCCGGCGAATGAATTCGCCAAACAACTGTCTACCGGCACACGATTCAGCGACGTCGGGCTGGTCGGCAGCTACACGCGGTTCGCATTGACGGAGTTCGGCGCGTCGCGCAGCTGTTGGGGTAGCGACTGGCCATTGTCGAGCCTCTTCGCGCCTTATGAAGCGGTCCTGCAGGTGGCGCGGGCCGCCCTTCACCCGCTGAATGCCCGCGACGCAGCAGCGGTGTTTCATGACACAGCGGCTGATCTTTATTCGATATGAATCACCGAGCGTCGGACGGTGTCAAGATCGGCGCGCTCCTGTGGTCCCAGAACACCGACTGGCCGGGGTTCCGCGAGGCAGCTCTTGAAGCGGAGAAGTCCGGCTTTGATTCGCTCTGGACGTCTGACCATCTCCTCAGCCCAACGGGACCGCTGGATGGATCGGTATTCGATGGATGGAGCCTCGTCCAAGCGGTCGGAGCGATCACCCGGCGTCCCCAGGTTGGTTTGATCGTCTCTGCCAACACTCTGAGGCATCCAGCCCTGGTTGCGAAGATGGCTGTGACGCTCGATCACATCAGTCACGGCAGAGCGGTGTGCGGTCTGGGCGCTGGGTGGGCGCAACAAGAACACGAGGTCCACGGCATCAACTTTGGTCGGAGCGCGGGAGAACGCATCGACCGACTGCACGAAGCGGCGCGAATCATCCGTGGGCTGCTCGACGGGGAACCGGTGAATATGACGGGCCACTGGTACAGCCTCGAGTCGGTGAGACATGCCCCCTTACCTCTGCAAGATCACCTGCCGATCTTGATCGGTGGTGAGGGTCGGCAGAAGACGCTTCGAGTGGTCGCCGAGCTCGCCGACATGTGGAACGCGCGTGGCCCTCTGGACTCGCTCCTCAGTGCAGACGATGTGCTACGGAGTTATTGCTCACAAATTGGCCGGCCGCACGAGTCGATCGAAAGGATGACCAACCGCTGGGTCGCGGTCAGAAACGATCGATCGTCAGCCCGGCGCTTCATCGAGGATTCGATGCGCTACCAAAGGCTCGACTCCTACGACGAATCGACCATTGTTGCGGGCCCGCCGGATCTGGTTGCGGAAGCTCTTGCCCCGGTTGTGAAGGCCGGCTTTCGTCACATGGTCTTCAGCCTGCGCGCGCCATGGGACCTGGAGACGATTCGGTGGTTGCCTGAAGTCCGCCAACGCCTCCAGCAGGCCACCACCACCAATTGTTGACACGAATCGCCGAGCAGCAGAGGCCATCGGTCCGAGCGGCCTTGGCTTTGTCGCCGCGCCGGTCTGCCGGCGCGCTGCTTACCCTTATCACAGAGTGCCGCTGCCGCTCCACCAGGTCGCTTCTGCGGCGATGGGTCTTGTCCTCCTCGACAATCCTCCCGTCGAGGAATTGACAGCAGCGCTACGGGACGTCGGTCGTTTCGAATTCTTGCTCGTGTGCGCTCCACTTCCGATACCAGGCGGCACGGGCTCGCCAGTGAACCCTCTCGCTGTCCTCTAGCTGCCGTTGTTCGTCCGCGACGAGGCCCGCCCACGCACGATAAGCTCGATTACGTCATCGAGGTGGCAACTCTGAGGATTTAGCTCTCCCTGCACCTCGCCACCCTTAAGAACGACAATGCGGTTCGCCAGAAGCATTGCATCCGGAATTCGGTGGGTCACCAGCATCATCGCCAGGCCCTCCTCACGCAGGCTCCGCAGCAAATCGAGCAATATGCCGGTTTCCCTCACGCCCAATGCGGCGGTCGGCTCATCCAGCACCAGCACTCGCGAGTTCATCCCGAGGGCGCGGGCGACAGCAATCATCTGCCTCTGACCACCGGACAGACCGCCTGTCTTGAAGTTGGCGGAAGACATCGTGATGATGCCGAGTCTCTTTAAGAGCCGATGCGCATCTTGAGCCATCTTCTTACGACGCAGGAAAGGGATCCCAAAGACTCGGACGATCATCTCGCGGCCAGCGAACACGTTCTCGCTTGCATCGAGGTTGTTGAAGAGGGCAAGGTCTTGGTAGATCGCTGCAATGCCTAGGTGTTGGGCATCCGATGGCTTGGTGATCCGAATCGGTTTGCCTTCAATATCGATCTCGCCGGAGTCCGGGTGCACAGCTCCAGAGAGCACCTTGATCAAAGTGCTCTTTCCAGCGCCGTTGTCACCGACGAGGGCAACGATCTCGCCAGACCGCAGGGTCATATCGACGCCAGAGAGCGCGACGACGTTCGCGTACTTCTTTGAGATGCCACGCATGCTCACGAGTGGCTGAGCCGCGTCAGTGGCGATGCTCACAGCTCTGTCCTGATGAGGTCGCGGAATGTTAGTTGCCGGCGCCGGAACTGGTCGACGATAAGCGCGGCGACTACCAGACCTCCCTGGACTACACCCTGGGCGTATGGGTCAACCTGCAGAACGACCAAGGCGTTGTTGATGATCGTCAGCACCGCTGCCCCGGCAACTGTTCCGACCATCGAGCCTTCGCCGCCTGATAGCAGAGTCCCGCCGAGAATAGAGGCGGTGATGATCGGAAACAAAAGAGTGGAACCAAGCGTCGGTATCGCGTTACCGACGCGGCCCAGTTCAATTGTCGCGCCAAGCGCCGAAAGAAACCCGCTGATGACGAATACCCCTAGCAAGACGAGCGGAACATTGACGCCGATCAGCCTGGCCGCTTCCACGTTTCCCCCAACCTGCCGGACCCTTAGGCCGTAGCGCGTTCGAGTGAGCAGCACCTGCATCAGCGCCACCACTACGAGCATGATCAGGGTCGAGACAGGAATGGGGCCTAGCAGGGCTGAACCCGCCCATAGAAGCTGCGGCGGCAAGCCGATCACCGGTATGCCGTGCGTGATGACGTACGTCAAACTGACAAATATCACGGAGGTGGCCAGGGTCATGATGATGGGGTGCAACTTGAACCTCGAAGCCAAGATGCCATTGACGGCACCGGCGAGGGCGCCTGTCGCAAGACCGATCATGATCGCCAGAATCGGGTTTAGGCCAGCGTGTCCCCACATGATTCCGATCACCATCGCTGAAAGACCGGTCACCGCAGCCTGGGACACGTCGAATGCGCCGGCGATGATGACTAGTGTCTGACCGGTCGCCATGATTCCGATGGCCGCCATTTGCTCTGCCACAACGGTCAAGTTGAATTGCGAGCGAAAGCTCTCAGACGCAAAGCACAAATAGACGAAGAGGACGACCAACGCGATCACGATGCCGGTCTCGCGGTAGCTGAACAAACCGCGGACCCAGACGCGCACCCAGTTCGCGGAAGACCCTATTTGCTCCTGCCCTATCGTCTCCTGCTCCTGTCCAGCCGACACCGTGTCTGGCTTGATCGTCATCGGTTCTTTTCGTACGACCTCCTCTTAGTGCTTGTTGGAATTTGTTCCGGCACCTGCTTGGGCACGCGTTTGGGACCGAAGCCGAGGTCGGCTCCGCCACTGACGACGATCTCTGCACCCGTAATGAATGAAGCGTCGGCGCTTGCGAGAAAGAGGCATACGTTTGCGACTTCCATCGGCTGGCCGCTGCGCCCCATCCATTGCCAGCTCTCCACCCGCTCGTGGAAGTCGCGGGCCACTGCCTCTGGCATTGAATCTTCCAGGCGCTGCCGCGCGGCAGTCAGGATGTTACCCGGGACGACGGTATTGACTCGGACGCCCGATTCGGCCTCGTCGATGGCCAGTCCCTTGGAGAAGGAGGCGACGCCTCCCTTGGCAGCACAGTAGACGGCCAGGCGCTCATGGCCCAGGGTACCCGCCAGGCTTCCCGTGTTGACGATGGCGCCGGCCCTCTTACGAATATGGGGAAGCGCCGCCCGCGTCACCAGAATGCAGCTCAGCAAGTTGACCGCCAGGAGATCGTCGATCTCTTCGAGAGACTGCTGATCTAGAGTCTTTCCGGCCGAGTTGTACCCGACATTGTTGATCAGCACGTCGATGCGTCCGAATTTGTTTGCTGCCCGCGAGACCATCGCTTCGATTTCATCTCTCCGACGGACATCGCACTCGAGGAAGATTGCGGTTTCTGGTTGTTGCGAATTGAGCAGGTCCTGAAGCCGGTTTCCATCGGCTGGCTCGTTTGACGAAGCGGCAACGAGGTAACCCCTTGAATGAAACAGCTTCGCGCACGCCTCCCCGATTCCAGAACTAGCCCCGGTAATGAGGACCGCCGGCGCATGAGCGGACTCGGGAGTCATTTTTTCCTATGCCGGCAATGCCCGAAACGGAAATGCGCCTAGCGGCGGACGAGTGACCCCGTCCACCGCTCGCGCATGAAGTGATGCCTTACGATGCCGGCTTACTTAAAGACCTCGTTCTTCCACTTCGCGTTCAACTGGGTGCAAGTGTTCTGTTGAGCGGCTTGCTGCTGGTCAACGTTGCTCTTGTCGAGGAAAGTAGCTCCAAGGTCGACGTACTTAACCGTCGCCTTCTTGTGCTGGATAGCTTGCAGGTAATTGGAGTAGACGAGCAGGTATCCCATGCACTGCAACGGTTGCATCAGAGTGAATGCGATGGTGCCGTCCTTGACGTACTGCAGAGTGACTGGCGACACGTCGAGTGAGCCGACAACGACGTGCTTCCCAGCCTTAGTAAATACTGTTGCGCCAACCGCGACGCCATCGCCGTTTGCGTAGTAGCCCGCCAGGTTTGGGAACCTCGAGAGAGCATTCTGTGCACAGGAGACAGTGTTCTCCGGGTGGTCGCAGCCATAGAGGACCTGGACAACATGAATATTCGGGAAGTTCGCCTTCATGTAGTCCTCGAAGCCGTGCTGGCGAGAAGCGTTGTTAACGTCCCCCAGGGTGCCCTGTCCAATTACAACGTCACCCTGGCCGTTCATGAGCGGACCCATGTACTTGGCAGCAGTCGCTCCGAGCGCGGGCGGGTGCGTGTCAAAGCAGATCGGAGCCGTCGTGTTGTCCGCACATCCAGCACCCTGCGCTAGCGCGAGCCCCTGGGACTTTGCCTTCGTCATCGCGCCCTCGAGACCGTTTGGGTCGGCGGCGACGACAGCAACACCCTTGAGGTTGGGATACGTCAGCGCTGACTCAGTGACGTCAAGCTGCTGTGCGACGTCAAAGACTTGTGGAGTTCTCCAGACCACGTCAACGCCCAATTCCTGACCTGCCTTGAGCCCACCGATCTTGAGCTGCTCCTCGGCCGGATCAATGCCGGGATAAGTGACTAAAAAGGCCGGCTTCGCGCTCGAACCCGAGCCACCCGAGCTGCCACCACACGCCGTGGCGATGAGCGTGAAAGCCACCAACGTGGAGAGCAATAACGGTCCTGTACGACGAAGACCCATCTCAGACTCCTCCCTTTGAGATGCCTTCTGCCATGCGTGACAGGCGGCCGACAAGCCGGTAATAGGGGCTTCGCGTAGTCTATGTTGACTTCGACCGGGTGTCAACAGGATTTCGTTGACAGTTTCCAAGGGGCTCGACTAACCTGCAAGGCGATGGGCGGGTGATGGCGGCGCGGGCAACTGTGTTCATCGCTCAGTCGACGATGTTTCCCGAGGCACTCGGCATCCTGGAGGGAGAAACACGGGTCATCTGGGGGCTACCCAAGGACCGCCGCACCAGTTCCTCGGACCCCGCCGCCGCGGCGGCAGACCTTGTCGCGATTCGTGAAAGTCTGTTGCAAGTACTCCCAGACATAGACGGGATCTTCGGGCACTTCCCGTACGACGCCGAACTCATCGGGGCCGGCAGCAGGCTACGTGTCATCATGACGCCCAGCTCGGGGGCAGAGCACATCGATATCGCGGCCGCAACCGCCCGTGGCATCGCGGTGGTCAACGCAGCGGGCGCTAATTACGTGCCTGTCGCTGAACATATCTTTGGCTTAGCGCTATCGTTGCTCAGGCTTATCGCGATCGCAGATCGTGAGGCGCACCGAGACCGCCGGCACAGCACGTACGCTCAGTTTGTCGAGCAGCGCGGACTGCCATTGGTCTTGAGCGGAAAGACGCTGGGCGTGATTGGCTTTGGGTTCGTCGGGCGAGAGGTCGCTCGCATCGGCGGTCAGGGCTTCCGCATGAAGGTGGTCGCCATCGATCCTTATTTCGACCCCGTCGAAGCCGGCCGACAAGGGGTCATGCTCGTTCCCGACCTGGCGCAACTCTTGAGCGAGTCGGATGTTGTATGCGTGTGCTGTCCTCTTACTGCCGAAACGCGGAACCTTATCGGTTCGCGGGAATTAAAGCTCATGAAGCCAACCGCGATACTCGTCAACGGGTCTCGAGGCGGAACTGTAGTTACCGATGATCTGGTCGCCGCCCTCACGTCCGGCACCATCGCAGGGGCGGGGCTTGATGTCACTGATCCTGAGCCTCTTCCACCGGGCCACGATCTGCTTGCACTTGACAATGTCGTGCTAACTCCGCATCTCGCCGGCGCATCCGCGCGGACGCTCATTGAACAATCCATCCAGAGCGCCAGGGACGGGATGATGGTCCTCCAAGGCAAGCGGCCGTTTCACCTCGTGAATCCGGAGGTCTGGCCACGATTGCGAGCGCGGACGTAGCCCGTGTTGAAGAGAATCGATCACGTTGGAGTCATTGTCGACAGCCTCGAAGAAGCTTGCAGGTTTCTTGGGGCGCTTGGGCTGCGACACGACCGAGACCTGAATGTCCCCGGCCGGCTGAAAGCTTCCTTCTACACGTGCGGCGAAATTGAAATCGAGGTTCTCGAAATCATCGAACCGGCAGAACGATCAAGACGGCTTGGAGAGTCGTCCGCTCGCATCGAACATATTGCAATTGAGGTCGACAGTCTTACCAATGCTTTAAGCGCTCTGGCCAGGTTGGGAGTGAGGATGCAGACCGACGCTCCAGTCAGCCTCGACATGGGTCTCAACTACTGGACCGTCGCCGAAACATGCGACGGAGTCATTTATCAAATCCTTGAAGTGCTGGGTAGCCAGCGGGACGATACGGCAGACTGATGTCCCAAACCGGTTAGTTCGCCCCCGACTTCTCCTGGGATTCGTTTCCCAACCTGTTCACCTGGGAAACAAGACGCTCCTTGGTGTGGACGTAGTGATTCTTGACCGCCTCGCGAGCCCGGTCAGCATCGTGAGCGACAAGCGCCCTGTATATGTCGCGGTGCACCGGTCGTGGAGGACTCCATCGCAAGGTGGGGTTGACATCCAATGCCGACCGTATCAGCAGCTCTGTCTGCAACATCAGTTGGTCGTAGATCGTGATCATTCGACTGTTGTTGGCCATGCGGATGATTTCACGGTGGAAAGTGGAGTCCGCCGCCAGCGCGCGCGAATAGTCGGCGCCCTTGGGACTTGGCTTGCCGTCAGCGATCTTCCATGCTGCCTCGCTGGCCTCGAGTGCGACGCGCAGGATCGCGAGGTCGTCGTCGCTCATGTCGCCGGCCAGCTTTGTGACGGCGATCGACTCCAAGCCTTCCCGAACCTCATAAACCTCCGTCAGGTCCGCTAGGCCGACGGCTGATACGAAAGTGCCTCGGCGGGGTAAGTCCATGACAAATCCCTCGCGGGCCAGCTCTCGCAGCGCTTCTCTGATCGGTCCGCGGCTGACGTGGAACTGCTCGGCAAGATCGGTTTCGACAAGCTTGCTGCCTGGCTTGAGCTCTCCCGCGATGATGGCGCGGCGCAGCGCGGCGGCCACAACCTCCCAGAGCTGCGACTGCTGGACCGGTCCGAGACTTGCGTTGGAACGAACTGCTCTTGCCAACTTGGATTAACGGCCTACAAGATACAGTTTTCAGCCTCCACCCAATACAACTTCATGCCGTCCGTCGAATTAGGGGATGAGGGCTAGATACGTTCGCTGGCTTCCCGCGCGAGCCTGAGGCAACTGCGAAGCTCGGCTGTGATGGCCGCATTGTCCGAGCCGATGGATATCAGGCGGAAGCCATTGGAGTAGTAGCGCTCAAACTCGCTTGACCTCGGAATATGGACTCCCACCGCTTTGCCGTGATCTCGTGCCGCGAGTGAGATGGCGCGTATCGCCGCCATGTAGGTGTCGGTGTCGAAGTCACCCGGTACGCCGAGGGCATGGCTCAGGTCGGATGGTCCAACAAAGAGAACATCGACACCTTCCACGGCAGCGATGTCGCCTGCGTGCTGCAGACCTTGTCTGGTCTCGATCTGGGCTATCCCAGTCAGCGAATTGCTGATGGCGTCCACATCGGAGTGCTTCGCTGAGCCGTAGCCGGCGCCGCGCGCGCTCAGACCAACCCCTCGAAAACCGAGTGGCGGGTAGCGGAGAAACCGTGACAGGTCTTCGGCTGCTCGAACGTCATTTATCTGTGGAACCATGATTCCCTGGGCCCCGAGGTCGAGTGCGCGACCGATCCGCAGGCGCGACAACGACTCGACTCTGACAATCGCAGTGGTGCCAACCACGCCGAGCGCCTGAAGTTGGGGCACGAGGTCGGCTTCAGTCCCGCTGCCATGCTCGAGATCGATCAGGCCCCAGTCGATCCCAGTTCGGGCCGCTATCTCCGCCGCCACGGCGGATCCCATCTGTATGAATGCGCCAAGTAACAGCTCGCCTCGAGCAAGCCTGTCCCGAAACGGTGGCGGCTGGGTCACTGCGATGTCGCCGAGTCGCGCGTCACAAACAGGTGTATCCGCCGTCGATAACGAGGGTGGCCCCTGTCATGTAGCTGGAGGCGTCACTCGATAGAAACACCGCGGCGCCAAGCAGGTCGTCGGGTACACCCACGCGCCCGAGCGGCACCCGCGACATCCAGAACTTCCAGCGATCAGGGTCCTCTTTTCTGAATTCTTCGAGCGGCGGCGTGAGCATCTAACCGGGCGCGATGGCATTGACCCTGATCCCGAACGGGGCCCACTCCACTGCGAGCGACTTGGTGATCATGATCACGGCTGCCTTGGCCGAGTTGTACGCGGTGTGCTCTTGTGGGAAGAGGACGTTGATTCCCGCCATGCTCGCAATGTTTACGATGACACCCCGCCCACTCTCCCGCAAAGCGCTAAATGCCGTCTGCGACATCGTGAATAGCCCGAACACGTCGATTTCATATGTTCGGATGAAGTCCTTAAGCGACACCTCTTCTGCCGGCGCCATGATTGAAATGCCAGCATTGTTGAAGAGGAGGTCGATCCCGCCAAGCGCGTGCGCAACCTCCTCCACCGCGCGCTTCGCATCGGCGGCTGAGGTGACATCGCCGGTTACACCCAGAACCCGGCCGCCGGCGCTGGCCAGACTCTTGGCGGCGCGTCGAGCCTTCTCGCCATCGATATCGACGAGGGCGACACTAGCTCCCGCTTCGACAAGTCCCCTGGCCATAGCGAACCCCAGACCCTGACCCCCACCTGTGACCAGTGCCTTGCGACCCTCCAGTGAAAACAAGGTTGTCATCTATTAGCCGTCACCTCTTTCAAAGTCCCGTCGACGCGCACTACGTCGCGGTCTCGAGCCGGCACAGAACTCCTCCAACCTCCGCGACGTCGCCTTGTTTGGTGACGATCTCGATGAGCCGGCCCGCAAACGGCGACTGGTAGACCGTCGTGACTTTCTCTGTCTCGATCTCGCATAGCTCATCGCCGACGGTCACCTCATCGCCGACAGACTTCAGCCACCTCCCGATCGAAGCTTCCTCCATGCTTGTCCCGTAGCGCGGCAACTTCAATTCCTGTTGCACGGCGCTCAGTCGGCTCGAATCGTGCTTCGGATCGCTTCAAGCAGACGCTGCTCTGATGGCAGAACCGCTCGTTCGAGATCGGGGGAGAACGGGATCGGAACATCCGCGGCCGCTACCCGCCGGATCCGCGCCCGGAGCGAGCTGAAAGCCTCCTCAGCAATGATCGCTGCGATTTCGCTGGCCATCCCCGCGCTCAGCCGGCCCTCGTCGACGACCACCATTCGCCCAGTCTTTCTGACGGAGTTCACCAGAGTCGGGGTATCCAGGGGCCTCAGCGTCCGTGGGTCGACGACCTCGACGCTTATGCCTTCGGCCGCAAGTGTCTCGGCTGCCCGCATGGCCAACCGGACCATCGCACCGATTGCGACGACGGTTACGTCCGAGCCAGGCCGCTTCACATCGGCGACCCCGAGAGGCACGACCCACTCGCCGTCGGGTATATCGCCCAGCTCCCCTCCCCGGCCGGCAGACTGCAAGAACACGACAGGGTTGTCGTCTCGAATGGCAGCTTTCATTAAGCCTTTCGCGTCCGCCGGCGTCGCAGGCGTAACCACTTTTAGGCCAGCCAGGTTCACGAGCATCGAGTGCATGGAGTCGGAATGCTGAGCGCCTTGAGATCGACCGCCGCCGAACACAGCCATGAATACGAGCGGCATTGAAATCTGACCACCGGTCATGTAGCGAAGCTTCGCGGCCTGGTTCGCAATGGCGTCCCACGCCGTATACAGAAAGTTGCCAAACATGAGATGGAGGACCGGCCGCAAACCGGTAGCAGCCGCCCCAACAGTCATTCCTGACAAAAGGGCTTCCGAAAGGGGCGTATCCATTACACGATCCGCGCCGAATGTCTCGGCCAGCCCGCGAGTGTCCCCAAATATGCTGATCGCGACGTCCTCGCCAATCACTACCACTCGTTCGTCACGAGCCATTTCTTCGTGGAGAGCCTGGTTGATCGCCTGGATCATTCGGATCCGGGTCATGCGGTGGGTACGGCCTCGACAAAGACGTCCTTTAGAGCCGTTGCCGGATCGGGCATCGGGCTTTCGCGCGCGAACTGGAATGCTGCGTCGGCCTCTAGACCAACCTCACCCTGAATGTCGGCCAGGGTGTCCGACTCGACGCCTGTCGAGCGAAGTCTTACCGCGAGCAGCTCAATTGGATCTCGCAATTTCCACTCCTCGACTTCCGCGTCCGGCCGATACGCGCCCGGCAAGAATGTCAGTTCACTCTCTACGTGTCCCTGAGTGCGGTAGGTGAGCATCTCGAGGAATGTCGGTCCCAGTCCCGCGCGCGCGCGCTCGACCGCCTCGGAGACTTCCGCGAAGACAGCCACGATGTCATTGCCGTCGACCTGACCGTTGGGAATTCCAAACGGCTCTGCCCTCTTGGAGATCTGGCCACGAGTCAATGACTCTGTCCGTACGAATTCTGACCAGCCGTTGTTCTCGCAGATGAAGACAAGCGGGAGCGACCAAAGCGCGGACAGATTCAGAGACTCGAACAGGATGCCTTCGTTGGCTCCCCCATCGCCAAAGAAGGCAACTGCAACGCTCCCTGGGTGGAGTCGCTTGGCGGTGAGAGCGGCTCCGGTTGCCAATCCGATCCCGGCTCCGACGATCCCGTTCGCGCCGAGCATTCCGCGGCTTATGTCGGCGACGTGCATTGACCCACCCTTGCCGCCACAGATACCTGTCGCGCGGCCGTAGATCTCTGCGATCAGCAGCTTTGGGTCACCCCCCAAGGCGAGGAAGTGGCCGTGACCCCTATGTGTGCTCGATGCCCAGTCACCAGGCCGCATGCACGCAGCGACACCAACCGCAATCGCTTCCTGTCCGATGGAGACATGGACTGGTCCCGGCAGCTCGCCGCTGCGGCTGGCAGGACCCAGTCGTTCTTCCACGGCGCGGATCAACGACATGCGCCGATACCAGCCGGTTAAGGTTTCCGTTTCGATCGCCGTAGTCAGTTCCAATACTTTCCCCGAGATCTGGCAGCAAGAAAGCTCGCTGTCTCTGGCAGACTGTTAACAGTAGGCCATCTACGGCGCGCTTGGCAAGGGAAAAGTAGACTGTTGACTGTTGACGTCGGGGCGCGCCACACTGACCGGGAGGTGGGCAGTTGCTGAAATCTTGGGGCAATCGCCACTAGCGTGGAGGGTACGGCCACCCGGCTACCAGTAACCGAGGTGCGCCGCTACGTACGCGACGCAGGCACCCGCGGTGGGGTCCCAGACGCGCAACTCGACCTTTTCGTGTCGAGCTTTGTTGATGCGGACCTCCGTGGGGTCGAGACTCACGGCATTGCCCGGATACCTGCGTATGTCCGCGCATTCCTGCGCGGAATTGTCAATCCCGCGCCCTCGATATCTGTTCTTCACGACAACGGCGCCTCCCTTCACCTCGATGGCGACAACGGATTGGGGATGGTGGTGGGACAGCTTGGTATGGATCACGCGGTTGAGCGTGCGGCAAAGTTTGGCGTGGGCGTCGTCTCCGTACGCAACAGCAATCACAGCGGGATGCTTGCCATTCACGTATTGCGCGCGACAAGTCGCGGCATGATCGGGTTCTTCACCAGCGGTGGCGTCGCCATCATGCCGCCCTGGGGCGGCGCCGACCCGATTCTGGGCAATGGTCCCTTCGCGTGGGGAGTCCCGAGAATGAGCGGTTTTCCGATCGTCGTTGACATGGCGTCTTCAATCGCAGCGCGCGGAAAGATCCGGTCGCTTGCAATGGAAGGCCAGCAGATTCCGGATGGTTGGGCGCTAGATGCTGACGGCCGTCCCACCCGCGACGCGAGTGAAGCAATGAAGGGCGTCGTGCTCCCGATGGCGGGCCACAAGGGATCCGGTCTCGCGATCGCACTCGAGATTGTATCGTCGGTCTTGTCTGGCGCGCACCTTGCGGCCGACGCGCCCCGTGACTTCCTGCGCGAGGGCGCGCGGACGCTGGACTCGTGGCGGATTGGCCACTTCGCCATGGCCCTGAACCCAGATGGATTCGCTGGGTCCGCAACGTTCTCCGAAATCCTCGGTCACCTCGAGCTATCGATCACGGATTCACGCCGAGCCAGCGGGGTGTCGCGAATCCTTCTGCCGGGCCAGATCGAAGCCGAAAACCAGGCCGAACGCCTTCAGTCCGGTGTTCCCGTGAGCCTTCGCGTGTTGGAGTCACTCAATCTCTTTGCCGATGAAATTGGCATTCGGCCTCTCGCGCCGTGATCGAGAGGGAAGATCTGCTCAACTACGACCGTGCGCAATGGGTCCTGCGCGAGAACGAACTCGACGCGATGCTGGCTGCACTGCCAGAGAACTGGCTGTACCTGACTGGCCAGGAAGACACGATCGCCAACACCCTCGAGCTGCCGACGCTGGCGCTGCTCACCCTGCAACCACTCGGTCTACGCGCGGTCACGGTCCCGAGATTGAGCGCAGGCTTCGCGGCGGCGGCGACTGGTCACCTCGATGAGATCGTCTTGTACGGCGACTTTCCGGTGAATCTCGAGTCTCATCAGCTCCGCGAGCTCGAGCGAAGAACCGTAGACCTCCTCGAGGATGAGGGCCGGGCAGCTGCTTCGATGCCGGATGCCGTCGCGTCGATGCTGACACGCTGCGGATTGGAACGGGGCCGGATAGGTGTCGACGATTGGTCCATTGCATCGATGCTCGAAGAGAGACTTCCTTCGTGTCGATGCATACCTGGAAAGAAGCTCTTTGAGCAAATTCGTGTGGTCAAGACCGCCGGAGAGGTGGCTCGACTGCGAGCTGCGGTATCGATCGTGGAGCAGCTCGAGGTCCTCGCGTTCGAGCACGCGAGCCCCGGCCACGTATGGGACGACTTCATCGTGGCCCTGCCTAAGGCCGCTGCAGAACGCGATGCCAGACTCGGCTTCTTCAGCGGCGGTGCCGGATGGCGGAGCGGCTACATGTTTCCACCGCTTGCCGAACCAATCCAGGCTGGCGACCTGATTCGCCTGGACATCACGATCAGCCACCGGGGGTACTGGGCTGACACCGGGCGGTCCGCCTCAGTCGGCACTCCAAGCCGGGAGGCGTCGGAACGCTATCGCGCGATCCGCGACGCCGTGGATGCGGCGATTGAGGCTGCCCGTCCGGGTGCGTCATTCGCCGATCTTTATGACGCCGCGATGCGCGTGGCCCGAGGTTCCCTGACGAGCTACCGGCGCCGCCATTGCGGGCACACGATTGGAGCGCGCCCGTATGACGGCCTCCTTGTTGCGCCGGAAGAGACAACCCGCCTCGAGGCCAACATGATCCTGAACATCGAGGTGCCGTTCTACGGCATTGGCTGGGGAGGACTGCAGCTCGAAGACACGTTGCTCATCACAGACTCTGGTTGCCTGCCACTAACTAAGCTCCCGCGCGAGCTGGTGTCTCTTCACGCATAGATAACGGCACTTATAGGTGCAAGGAGGAGTTCGATTGCGGACATTGAACCGGAGTGAGCTGCTATGACGGTGGCGTTGATCGTGAAATGGGTCGCCTCGCCTGGTGCTCATGACGATATCGCGGATGTGTTGCGTACGATGCGCGAGCGGAGCCTCAGCGAACCTGGGTGCTTGTCCTATGACGTCTACCAGTCGTCAGATGACCCAGACGAATTCATGCTTGTCGAGCGGTATAGAGATCAACTAGCGGTGACCGAGCACAGCGAAACTGCGTACTTCAAGGAATATGTGCTCGGCCGCGCACTGCCGGCCCTCAAGAGTCGACAAAGAGGCTTCTATACGCCATTGGAGACGTGATGCAGACTGCGACAGCGAGATGACCATCAGAAGGATTGGCTTCATAGGGCTAGGCGTCATGGGTCTTCCGATGGCCTCCAATCTTGCGCGCGCAGGATTCGACGTCGTCGGGTACAGCCGCACTGCAGCGACTCGAGAGAGATTCGCTTCGGCCGGCGGAGCGATTTGCGCCAGCGTATCGGAGGCAAGTCGGGGTGCTGAGGCACTCATTACCATGCTGCCGGATGGTCCAGACGTTCTCGAGGTTGCTCTGGGGAAGGGCGGAGTATTCGAGAACGCCAAGCCGGGGCTCATCTACATCGACATGAGCACCATCTCTCCAGGTACCGCCAAGGATCTGGCCGACGAGGGCAAGCGACGGCAGATTCGCGTTCTGGATGCGCCGGTCTCCGGAGGTGAGGCTGGCGCCCGCGAAGCTGCCCTGTCGATCATGGTCGGAGGTTCTGTCGACGACTTCGAGGCGTGTATGCCGGTTTTTAATGCCGTCGGTAAGACCGTGATTCACGTTGGCTCCAACGGTGCGGGGCAAACAGTCAAGGCCGCGAACCAACTGATTGTCGCGGGGACGATTGAGCTTGTAGCCGAAGCAATTGTTCTTCTCGAAGCTTGCGGAAATGTGGACATTGAGCGGGCCATCGAGGTGATGTCGGGAGGGCTTGCTGGCAATCGAACACTCGAGAGAAAGACGTCCTCGATGCTCGCACGCGACTTCAAACCCGGTTTTCGGGTGGACCTGCACCACAAGGACCTCGGCATCGTGTTGACGACAGCACGCACGGCTGGTGCGGTTCTGCCGCTGACGGCAGTTGTCTCGCAGCTCATGGCCGCGCTGCGGGCAAACGGTCAAGGCTCTCAGGATCACACGGCCCTGTTTACTCTCGTCGAGCGCCTCTCTGGGCGTAGCGAAAATTAGAGGCGGCCGGTCTCATCGCTGTACGTACGACAGAACTCAGATCGTGATGAATGGATCGGTGAACTCGTCGCCTCCTTGGTACAGACCTGGCGAGCCCTCTGGAATCTCCGACGCGTAGTTCTCCGCGTCGTCAATCGGCTCGTACCCGAGGCGCCTCGCTTCGCGCAGACCCCACCAACCCCTCTTGTTCCTGGAGACGCCGTAGAGGATTGAGAAGCCTAGATCTTTAGCGGTAAGACACGCTTCGAAAAGATTCACGCAGTCGCGCGGGCTGAGCCAGGTTGACAGGTGGCGCGCTTCGATCGGGCGCTCGGCAAAAGTGCCCATTCGGACGCAGGCAACTTCGAGGCCGAACTTGTCGTGGTACAGACTGCCGATACCTTCTCCCGTCAACTTGCTCACGCCGTAGTAGGTGTCCGGCCGGAACGTACTCCCCGCGTCCACGCGTTCACCCACTCGGGCGAATCCAGTCACGTGATTCGAGCTGGCGAACACCACCCGCCGGCACCCTTCAAGTCGCGCCGCTTGAAACACCGCCCACGTACCGACGATGTTGGAGCGCAGAATCTCAGGAAATTCGGCTTCCGTGGATATCGCTGCCAGGTGGATGCATGCATTCATGTCGCGCATTGCCGCCCGCATTGCGTCGAGATCGGTGACGTCACAGGTGATCGCCTCCTCACCATCACCCGGCGCGATGGGTACCACGTCGACCAATCGGAGCGTCGTTACTCGGTGTCGAAGCCCTTGGCGCAAGGTAGTGCCAACCGATCCATTCGCGCCGGTAATAACGACGCGCTCGGGAAGGGCCTTCACGCCACCGCGCCGACGACGCTCTCGTCTCACTGGCCTCCTTCGCCGCCGGCAGGCGGCTGGAGTACGTTAACAGTCAACGGACGACGAAAATCCACCGGCGCGGGAGCGAAACCAAGATCTTCATGCGGGTACTGGTAACCGGTGGCAACGGTCTACTCGGGACTTACGTGATTGGCGAGCTGCTGTCGGCAGGCCACCAGGTCACGAGCTTCGGACGCCACCGGTCTTCGGTGGCCAGAACTGAGTCCTTGATTGGTGACGTGACCGACATTGGAACAGTTCGGCAGGCGATCGCGAATCAGGAAGCTGTGGTTCATATGGCAGCCGTCACGGGACCGCGCAAAACGACTCCCGAGCGGTTACTGGAGACCAATCTCATTGGCACAGTGAACGTCCTGGAGGCGGCGGTCGGCGCAGGGATCGGCAAGGTCGTGGTCGCTTCGTCGGGAGCGGCAACCGGCTTTAGCTTCCAGCGCGACCAGATGACGCCCGCTTATCTGCCGATTGACGAGGAGCATCCAGCTGCTCCCCAGGATGAATACGGACTGAGCAAGTTGTTGTGTGAAGTCACATGCGCGCGCTATGCGGCGGCGCACGGAATGAGCACGATATGCCTCCGCATCAACAACGCCTGGTACGTTGATCGAGAGTCAGCCGCTATAGCACTCGAATCGGCAGCCGCAGGTTCGTCGTGGACGAAGGGATTGACACTCGAGGAGATCTGGCTCGGGCGGTACTGGAAGATGCTTTCCGAGGCTGATGGACACTGGCCGCAACCGGGCCCACCACCGCCGCGAAATCTCTTGTGGGCCGTGAGTGATGCGCGGGATGTTGCCCAGGCGTTCAGGCTGGCCGTCGAAACCACCTCTTTGCGACACGAGGTTTTCGCCGTCAATGCGTACGACACGTGCTCGTTGACGCCGAGTGCCGAACTGGTAAGCCGGCACTATCCGGACGTCAAACTCAAAGAACCGCTAACAGGATTTGCAACCTTGGTCTCGGTGCAGAAGGCGGGTCGGTTGCTCGGCTACAGGCCTCGGTACAGCTGGCGCAGCAGCGACTTCCGGATCTGGCTCCACGACCAGGGCTTGCTGCCGGTTGACTGTTAACATACGGCGGTCGACTAACGGTCGCAGCCAGGCGACTCACATTGGAGGGGCAGCCATTGATCACGGTCACCATCGACGAGCTGACATCAACGGTCCGGCGTCTTGTCGAGGCCGTAGGCACTCCGCCTAACAACGCACGCGTAGTAACCCGACTCATCGTCGGCTCGCACCTAGCGGGACACGATTCACACGGGGTGCAGCACCTGGCGCGCTATCTGGAAGAAGCACAGAACGGTTTGATCGTGCCCTCGGCCGAACCCGAAGTTGTCTCCGACTCCCTATCTGCCGCCCGAGTCAGGGGCAACTGGGGATGGGGTCACGTCACCGCCGATTACACGATGCGACTCGCGGTCGAAAAGGCTTTGGCCACAGGCGTCGCAATGGTTAGCGCAGTCGAGTGCAACCACATCGGCCGGCTCGGCGACTACGTCGAGGAAGCAGCGGCGAAAGGCTGCATCGGCATCCTAACCTCCGGCGGTAACGCCGAAGAGCTTGCGACCGCGGCTCCGTTCGGCGGCACCAAGGCGGTGCTTGCTCCCAACCCACTCGCTATCGGATTTCCCGCGGAAGCCGAGCATCCGATTGTCGTCGACTTCGCGACAACGATCGTTGCCGGAGGCAAGCTGGCACTCGCCAAGGCCAAGGGAGCAAAGGTTCCGCTCGGTTGGATCCTCGACAAGAATGGGATGCCCAGCACTGACCCCGACGATTATTACAACGGCGGCGCGCTGCTTCCCTTCGGAGAGCACAAAGGGTTCGGTGTCATGGTTGCGGCGGAGATCCTGGGTCGGATTCTGAGCGGCGCCGACGAATACTCAGACACCGACCACGGTGGGACCTACTTCAAGCACTGCGGGATCACGTTTCTCGCCATCCGCGCCGATCTGTTCGATCGCTCGTTCGAAGCGCGAACGACCGAGTTGGCCCACAGAGTGCGGGCTGTCCCGCCGCAGCCCACCGTTGAGGCGGTGATGATGCCTGGAGACTATGAATACAAGGCGCGGATCGATCGCACTCGCAAGGGCACACTGGAGATTCCTGAAAGCACATGGGATGAGGTCGTCGCCGCCGCGAACAAGCTTGGGAAAGAAGTCACGGCCTCAAAGCCGTAATGGGAGCGAGCGCAGCCCGCGAGCGATCCGGTCCGGGTTCCAGTCCGGTTTGGAGTTCACGAGGCTAATCTCTGGGAACCTCGCGAACAGCTCGCTCAAGGCGATCTCCGCCTCGAGTCTGGCGAGCGGGGCGCCCAGGCAAGCATGGATGCCGCTGCCAAAAGTAAGGTGCTTGATGCTGGGGCGGCCGATCTCGAAACGATCGGGTTCTTCGAATCGATTCGGGTCCCGGTTGGCCGCGCCAATCATGTAGCGAACCATCTGACCGCGCCGGATGTGCCGCCCGCCCAACTCGATGTCTTCACTGCTCACGCGCCATCCTTGCTGGAACGGGGCTTCGTAGCGAAGTGATTCTTCGATCGCATTCTTCAGGAGCGTGGGCTCTTCACGCAATCGGTGCATCTGTTCAGTGTTCCGAAGCAGGAGGAGCACCGTGTTCCCGATGAGATTGGTGGTGGTCTGGTGACCACCCACCATCAGCAGGAAGCACATGGCTACCACCTCTTCATCACTCAGCGCGTCCCCATCTTCCCCGGCCGATAGCAGCGACGTAATCAGGTCGTCGGGTCGGGTTGCCCGGTGCTCCTCGATGATTTCCAGCAGCCAGACCCGCGCCGCAAGATAGGCTCTGAGCGACGTTTCAACCGCTGTTGGCTCGACCGTTCCCGTGCCCATGAAGCTGGTGAACTCGTCGGACCAGGTCTTCAGCCGGTTGATGTCGGCCAGCGGCAGCCCGAGGAGCGCGCTGATGGTCATCGCAGTCAGCGGAAAGGCGAACTGCCCGATGAGCTCGAAGGTGTCGCCGCTCCGTGCCCGAGCAAGCAACTCATCCACGTGCCGGTGCACGGGCTCCCTCCACGTGGCGGTTGCGCTTGGCGTGAAGGCTTTGGAAACGAGCCTTCTCAGCCTCGAGTGTTCCGGCGGATCGACATTGCCCATGCCACCTGAGAAGTGGCGCGAGAGCGGCTCGACTTTGGATCGGGTTTCAAGCGGCAGCTGGTCGAAAACTACCTGCCTCCGTCCGACGTTTGAGTAAGCCTGATAGTCCCGCATTCCGGCCAAGCAGTCGTCATATCGCGAGACCAGCCATGCCTTCCAGGCTTCGCTCCAAAAGACAGGCTCGGCATCTCGCAACAGGTTCAGCGCCGGATACGGATCCGTCAGGAACTCGTCGCTCATGAGCCTGGAGTCGATGTCCGTCACGGCGCTCCTCCAGCTGAGATGGCCGAAACTGCCAACTGTTGACATTTTACACGGCGCTGCCCAAACTAATCTGATACAGGGCCGTCAGTGCAGTTTGGGAGGAGGGGCGTACTGATGCCGCGTCAACTTAGCTCAAGGCTGCGCACGCTATTGAGCGTGGCCGCGCTGGTCATGGTTAGTTGCTCGTCGACCAACAACTCGACTTCACAGACACCGCAACCTGTCAACGGCGGGACGGCAACGGTGAACCTGTATCAGAAATGGGTTGCCCTCAACCCGTTCAACACAGGCCCCGACAACGTGGTCACGCAGCTGGCCTACGAGCCACTGACCCTCATTGCCGGTGACACCCTCGCCGTCATTTCACGCATCGCAACCTTCACCGCGTCGCCTGACGCCACGACCTTCACCTTCAAGCTCAAGCCCGGATTGAAATGGAGCGACGGAGAGCCGTTTACGTCGCAGGACATCCTCTTCAGCTACAACGCCTATAGCAACCCGAAGATCAGCATCTACGCGCCGGCGTTCAAGAACGTGGTCGGCATCTCCGACTTCATCGCCGGCACCGCCTCGAGCCCGAGCGGTTTCACGACACCGGACAACTCAACGTTTGTGATCAAGCTCACTTCGCCGTACGCGCCGTTCCTCGTCAACTTGTCGAGCCCGACCTTGTATCTCCTCCCCAAGCACATCCTCGGTTCCACGCCTACCGCGACGCTGAGCGCAAACAGCAACCCGTTCTGGACCCACCCGGTGGGTTTGGGTCCCTACAAGATCGTGCAAGTCGTTCCAGACCAATACATCGAGTTCGACAAGAACCCCAACTATGTCAACCCTGTTCACCTGGACAAGGTCTTCGTGAAGGCGGTCACTGCAGCAGCCGCCGTGGCATCCGTTCAGTCTGGGGAGATGGACCTCTCTCCCGTCGCAGCCGCGGACATAACCAACCTCAAGAGCGTCAGCACGGTGACCACCTATGACTTACCTGGAACTTCAGGGATCCACATTGTCGTCAACCTCGACAAACCCTACTTTCAAGACAAGCGAGTTCGGCAAGCGATGCTGACGGCAATCGATCGCAAAGGATTAGTTCAGAGCGTCCTCGCTGGTCAGGCGGTGCTGGCGAACACGTTTCCTTTCGGGCCGCCCTGGGCGATCGGCTCGGACCTGGCGACTTACGACTACAACGCCGCTAAGGCGAAGCAGCTCCTGACGGAGGCCGGTTGGGACTTCAATCGCACGGTGAACCTAGACCTGGTTCCCGGCATCACGGATCGCACCAATGCACTCAACGTCGTGGTCGGCAACTGGCAGGCGATCGGGATGAAGATCAATGTGCGGCTGATCCAGGCCGGGCAGCTCCTGGGCGCGCGCAAGGATGACTCCTTCGATCTGTCGATGAGTGGCACGGCGATCGGAACCATCGATCCGGACCTCGGCTTCGTGTCCCTCCAGTGCAATACCTACTACAAGGACGGCAGGGGCACCAATTTCGCCAACTACTGCAACCCGACCGTGGACAGCCTCTTTATCAAGGCACGCGAGACAAGCGATCAGTCCAAGCGGGCTCCGCAGTACATTCAGGCTACGAAAATCGTGAACGACGAACTGCCGTATCTGGTTCTTTATGTCCCGAAGACGCTGTACGCCACGACCAACAGGTTGAAAGGATTCAAACCGAATCCCGAGATCGCGCACACGTTCTGGAACGCCGGCGACTGGTACGTGACCACCAAGTGACACGGCGATCAGAGCCTACGGGCTAAATGCTGTGGGTGGTTGTGCAACGGCTCCTGGTCGCGTTGCCAACCTTCGTCGGGATCACGCTCGTGAGCTTCATTGGAATTCGCCTGGCACCAGGCGACCCCGTACGGACCTCACTTGATCCCCTGATCGCTGGAGGCCCAGACGGCGAGGCGTACATCGCGCTGCGCCGCCACGAGCTGGGCCTTGACCAATCGCTGCCGGTGCAGTACCTGGACTGGATGCGCGCGGTGCTCAAGGGAGACCTCGGCTACTCATTCGCCACCGGTCAGCCCGTCTCCGAGATCATCCATGCGCGCTTGGGACCGACCATGGAGCTAATGGCCACCGCGCTGGCCGTCGCAATCCTTATCGGTGTCACGGTCGGAGTCCTCACCGCTTTTCGGCAGTATTCGGTGTTCGATTACGTGGCGACCTTCGCGAGCCTGGTTGCCATCTCAATACCGCAGTTCTTCCTGGGGCTGATCGCAATCTTCGTATTCGCTGTGACGCTCCGCATCCTGCCAGTCGGCGGCATGAGCACCCTCGGGGAGCCGCCCGGACTGGGAGATGCGGTAGCGCACATCTTGCTGCCCGCGTCGATCCTTGGACTCACATTCGCAGGGCCTTTCGTGAGGTACACCAGGGCCAGCGTCCTCGAGACCATCCACAAGGAATACATCCTCGCTGCGAGGGCAAAGGGACTCTCCGAAAGGCGTGTTTCCTTCAGGCACGCACTCCCTAACGCTTTGTTGCCGTTGGTGGCACTCGTCGGATTACAAGTGCCCTACCTGGTCGCGGGTGCAGTCGTGATCGAGACCGTCTTCCAGTGGCCCGGCATGGGTCAGCTGCTTCTAACCGCATTTCAAGAGCTCGATTACCCAGTGCTTAGCGGCTTCGTGATGGTGCTCGCGCTTTTCGTCTTTGCCGGGCTGCTGCTGTCGGAGATCCTCTATGGGGTGCTCGATCCACGGATCCGACGGTCATGAGGCACAGCCTGGCGGGCCACCAGCAAGGCCTCATTTCCCAGATTGAAGAGCCGGTCGTCGCAGTGTCGGTCAGCCTCAGCCGGCAGGCGTTCGCGCGATTTCGCAGGCACAAGCCAGCGTTGGTCGGCGCCGTCGTTCTGTTGCTCATAGCGCTGGCTGTCTTGGTAGGACCGCTCTTGCTTCCCTACAAGCCGAACGCGGTGGACCTCTCTGTGTTCCAGAAGCCGCCGTCAATTGCGCATCCGTTGGGAACCGACTCTGCAGGGAGAGACGTCCTGACGAGGTTGTTGGCGGGTGGCCGGGTCTCGCTAGCCATCGGTTGCCTGGTGGCCCTGATCTCCACCTTTCTGGGCTTGCTGCTGGGTGCAGTGGCGGGCTTTTATCGGGGGATCGCCGACTTCTTGACCCTGCGCCTGACCGAGATCATCCTGTCATTCCCAGGCCTGGTTGCCGTCGCCGGCGCAGCCGCCCTGTTCGGGCCGAGCACAAAGCTGCTCATCGTGGTGCTGAGCCTGTTCTCCTGGCCGACACCGTGCCTAATCGTGCGCGCGATGACGCTGTCGATTCGGAACTACGAGTACGTGACTGCCGCGAGGGCGGCAGGCGCCTCGAATGCCCGAATTGTCCTGTTCGATGTAGTTCCCGCTGTACTTTCTCCACTCACCGTCTTTGCGACTGTCGCCGTGGCCCAGGCGATCCTGGCCGAGGCTGGTCTATCGTTCCTGGGTTTCGGAGTGCCACCCCCTGATTCGAGCTGGGGGAACATGCTCAACGCGGCCGAATCGATTGCGATCATTTCCGGCCAGGCCTGGCTGTGGCTCCCGCCTGGCCTTTTGATTGCCATCACCGTGCTGTCTATCAACCTCGTGGGAGACGGGCTGCGCGATGCAGTCGATCCGCGGTCGGCCGAGGGTCTCGCAGGTCTGCGGTGAGCGATCCCCTCCTGTCCCTGAAGGGCGTAACGGTCAGGTACCGCGGCACTGATTCAGAGGTGGCTGCGGTCACCGACGTGTCCCTCCAGCTCGATGAGGGACAAAGCCTCGGCCTCGTCGGTGAGTCCGGATCAGGCAAGAGTGTGACCGCCCTGTCGATCATGCGGTTGATAGCACCGCCCGGCGTAGTCTCCGGTGCTGTTCACTGGCGCGGCCGCGATTTGCTTCGATTGCCCGCGAGAGAGGTCGGCCGGATCCGCGGCCGCGAGATTGCGATGGTCTTTCAAGACCCGCTGGCTTACCTCAACCCCGTGATGACGATCGGCGAACAGATAGCGGAGGTTTTGCGAGTACACATGGATATGAGTCGCGGGGCTGCTCGGCGGCGAGCCCGCGACTTACTCGGCATGGTTGGTCTCCCCAAACCTGGCGACCGTCTCGGCGACTACCCACATCAGCTCTCCGGTGGCATGCGTCAGCGCGTCCTCATAGCGACGGCGATCAGTTGCGAGCCGAAGTTATTGATCGCGGACGAGCCAACCACCGCACTCGATGTGACCATCCAAGCCGGCATTCTCGGTCTGATCGGCAAGCTACAGCGTGAGCTGCAGATGGCGTGCATCCTAATCACGCACGACCTGTCGGTCATCGCAGGCCTGGTTGACCAGGTCGCGGTGATGTACGCCGGCAGGCTCGTTGAGATCGGGGCGACCCAGACTATCTTCGAGCGTCCGCGCCATCCCTACACCCAAGCTCTGCTCGAATCGCTACCGCGAGTCGATGAGCCGGCCGGACGTCGCCTCAAGAGCATCAAAGGCTCACCACCCGATGCTCGGCGGCTCCCGACGGGCTGCGCCTTTCATCCACGTTGCGCACATGCTTTCGCGAAATGCAGTTCTGAACGTCCCGAACTGCGGGCCGCGGGCGACGGCCACACGTTTGCGTGCTGGGCGGACGTCGAGGTCAGCCGTTCGGGCCCGCCCGAAGCCAATGGTCCAGCCGCGACCTCGGACGTGCCCAATGAGGCGGCCGAGCCCGAGCCGATCCTAGGGATCCTCGATCTCAAAGTCGTCCACAAGAAGAACCGTTTGCTCGGCTGGGGCCCTTCGGTCCACGCGGTTGACGGCGTCACATTCGAGATCAGACGAGGTGAGACGTTGGGACTGGTCGGTGAGTCCGGGAGCGGCAAGAGCTCCTTGGCTCTGACAATCCTTCATCTCATCAAACCCGCGGCTGGCCAGGTTCGGTTCGAAGGCATCGACACGCTGCGGATCTCGAGCCGCAAGCTCCGCGCAATCCGCCGCGACCTGCAGATCGTCTTCCAGGATCCGTACTCGAGCCTCAATCCTCGATCGACGGTGAGGCGCATCCTGGCCGAGCCCTTGATCATCCACGGGATCGACCGGCTGGGACGGGAGGCCCGGATCAGGGAAATGTTGGACCTTGTCGGCTTGAGCCGGACGTCCCTGGAGCTTTATCCGCACCAGTTCTCCGGCGGGCAAAGACAGCGAATCGCGATTGCCCGCTCGCTGGTTCTGAAGCCAAAGCTGCTCATCTGCGACGAGCCGGTCTCAGCCTTGGATGTCAGTGTTCGCGCCCAGGTCCTCAACCTCCTGCATGACCTTCAGCAGGAAATGCATTTCACAAACCTGTTCATCAGTCACGACCTCGGTGTAGTGCGGCGAGTGTGCGATCGGGTTCTCGTGATGTATCGAGGCGTCATCGTCGAGTCGGGTCGCACGGAAACGATCTTCAGAAACCCACTCCACCCCTACACGCAGGAGCTTCTCGCGGCAATTCCTATTCCCGATCCCAGGGTCCAGCGAAGCCGGTTCATGTCCGCCGGTCCCATCGAAGCCGGTGACCAGCCGGCGACCAAGGGATGCAGGTTCGCCGAACGCTGCGTGTACGTGCGCGACAAATGCCACGAGGTTCAACCCCAACTGATCGAGGCGCCTAATGGAAACTCCGTGGCCTGCCACTTCTGGGATGCGCTCGGCACGCCGCGCGCGGCTGCCCGACCCGATTCGGCGCAAACCATTGCTGGTTAGCTGTTATCTGTTGACAATACAATCTAAGCGAGGATAGCGTCAACCCACCACCGGAGGCCGTGCACATGAAACGTCTCTCAGACGAAGTCTTCGCCAAAATCGCGGCGACGGACAGCCCAACGGTTTCCAACGCGATCGAGGCCACGCATGTTCGTCCCTTGACCGAGGGCTTCGCGGGGCCGGCCATCCGCTGCTTCTTTCCAGCCTTGGGGATCACGATGGGTTACGCCCTGACCGTTCAGATCGACTCCACCAGTCCAGGCCCACCGGCGATAGGGGCCGGACTCCGGGACATGATCGAGCTGTTAGTGAAGGCCCCGAAGCCAGCCGTGCTTGTGTATCAGGACATCGGTCCAAAGCCCGGCGGCGCATCCGCCTTCGGGGAGTACATCGCCACGCTGTCGCAGCGGCTCGGCGTCGTGGCGCTTGTCACCAATGGAAGTGTTCGTGATGTTGCGGAGGTGGAGGCGCTGGGTTTCCAGTACTTCGCTGCCGGGAGCACGGTCTCGCACGGCAATCCACGCCTTGTTCGCATCGGGGTCCCGGTCGTCATTGACGGCCTGTACGTCGAAACCGGGGATGTCATTCACGGCGACGTCAACGGAATCCTCAAAGTACCGTTCGAGATCGCCAATCAACTGCCTGCCTTGATCGATGAGATCAAGTCTGGCGAGAAAGCGACTTTCGAGTTTCTCAAGGGAAGCGAGTTCAACTACGACGAAGCTCTACGCCGAGCCGGCCACTAGGTGGGCCCGAGTGAAAGTCCGCATTGGTCAAAAATCAAGTCGAACCTGTAAGCGGGCTCTCACAGGGAACCATTCGACCCTACTTGGAACACTGGACGATATGAAGGATGCTCGAGTCGGTCTAGTCGGCACTCCAGAATGCACGATCGACCTATGGTTTCGTACCGGTCATAGCAGCACCGGTGCTCTGCGAGCGGACTCCCGACAAGAAAGCCACCAATTCTGAACCACTCAGAGGTTGAACAGCCGTCGAACGGGCCGCGTAACCGACCGTGTCGGGTGGAAAGACACCCGCTGTGACTAGCACCGCATCTTGGAACCGGTACTTCACCCTCATATCTTCGAGCGCCTGGACCTCTTCGATCGTGACACGACTCGAGCTACGAGGCAGGATCTGTAGCAGCGTGCGATCGTTCCCAATTCTTGCGTCCAGACAGTAGAGATCTGAGCCGTCTGGTTTAAATTCGCGCACGAAATAGCCTTGGCGATGGCATGCTTCCGCGACGATGTACTGAAGACGGCCGCGGGTAATGCGGGCGTCGCGTAGATCGCGGACGGATGTAACGCTGTTCATAAGCTGCCCTTGCCATCGCCGCCAAGCGCGTGACGCAATGCCCACAGCGACAATCAGGGCCGCGTACACGATTGCAAGCCAGATCTGACGAGCGACAGCAAACACTCCGCCGACGACTACGGCGAGAACTAATGGCACCCACAGCGGGCGATTCTGAAACTCGGCATCGATCCAGTCGACTAGCCAGCCGAGTGGCAAGGATCGCTCGATGCGATCGAGCCAGCGGTAGAACCCCGACTGTCGCTCCGCGCCAGAGTTCACTGCGCCCGAAGCGAGCCGAAGTAGTTGCCTGCCGTCGATCAGCTTTAACGGTGGCCGGTCTGACGGCATGCTTCGTGCCCACTTGCGTGCAGTCCCTGAAAAGGTTCCTGAGGTAGCGACTATGCCCTCGCTCGCTCCAACTTTCGCAACCACACCATAGAGAGCACGCACGGGCTCGACTCCGACCCGCCATGAGAGCCAGTTCTTGCATTGAACAAGCGCAATACCGCCGTTAGGTGTGCGCAGCTTTAGATCGACGCCGCCGTCGGCGTGGCCAGCTCCACGAGACCTCTGAAGCAGCTTGTAGCCGTGACGGACCAAAACCATCTCCACGAATCCTTCGAAGCCATCAGGACTGTGAGCGGCAAGATCAAGCAACCGTAGCCGCCGCCTCAACATCGAGCCCTCATTGAGACGACGCATTAGGTTTGGTCCAGCCAGTACGACCAGGACGGTGACGAGCAGAACAATTGCCAGGGCGACAATCGCGATAGGAGGCATAGTCGCCAAATTCTAGCCATGGGTCTGGAGCTCGGATCTCAATGATGGATAGCCTCACAATCCAGCTCGAAGCCATCGAGCTTTTGCGTGGGATTTGTGCGACAACAAGACGAACCCCATTCGACAGGTCGCCACTCTGCAGGTAGCGCACGCGCTTGTGGCAATACATGGCCCACGCAAGTCTGTAAGGCCGACCAGTTGGCCTCACGTGGACCATCTGGTGGACTGACAAGGGCAGGCCCGGGACGGGGGCCCGCCCGTAATGCGGAAGAGTTTGACCTAGTTGCGAACTGGCCCGATGCACCCCGAGCAGGGGTCGCCACTCACGTCGCCGGCGACGAGCGTGAGCTCCGATTAGCTCACCCATTGAGCCTGAGCTGTCGATAGGCCCGCATTATCGGAAGCATCGAGCTGAAAAGGTCTGCATCGCTTAGCACAAAGGCCACGAACTTGACCTCCTGCGCGGTGGCTGGGCTCTTCTCAGTTGGCAGCGCCGACTACGCTGCTCTGGTCAGGGTCGGGTTTTTTCGGAAATCGCAATGCCGGCTCTGCCTTATCCATTTCAACTCGGTCGGGAGCGTCGAGCGGCCGGGCGTCGGTTGGGCTCCAACCGCGGCAGGAGGGTTATGCCCCTAACGATCAGCTTCGGGAGTAGGCTCGGGCCCCGGTCATGGATCGAAAAGCGCTTAGAAGAAATCTCGAATCGCTGCTGCCAGCGATAGGTTCAATCGTTGCCGCGATCGCGGTACTCATCACGTTCGCTCAGAATGTGGGCCTCAATACGTCGTCACCAGCCGTTGTGGTGGGGATTGTGACTGCGGCGGTAGTCATCGGTCTCGGTTCAGCTGCGGGCCTGTCGGCAGCCAGGCGCACCGAGACCGACACCGCCCGGAGACCCTCAATCGAGGCTCGGCTCGAAGGTGCTACCAGGGCACTGCACCAAGCATCTGAAGTTATGCAGGAGGTCGAACGAGAGCTGCGCACGCGCGAGGGCAGACTCGAGAAGCTTCGTGCCGATTACAACCAGGCCGAGGAATTGGCGAGTATTAACAAACAAGCGGCGGAGGCGATCCGTAACGAACTCGCGCAAGTTGTCAAGGGCGAGAGCCGTCGCAGCTTTTGGTTAACCATTGCCATTACCGTGATAGCCACACTGATTATCGGTGTGGTGTCTGGCGTGACTGCGATCTTACTAGTGCAGCACTTTCATCTCGGCGGTGATAACGCGTCTGCCCGACGACCGGATCAGCGGCACCTGCCGGCTGCGCCGGTATCAAAAGTCAAAGCCGGTGCGGGGTTACCAACCCAACTCGCTTCCGATTCCGGCCTCCTTTTGGGACATTGACTACGAGACGACTCGCACGGTCGCACGAGATCATCCTGAGGGCGACTCTAGGGTTCCTTGAGGCTAGGCCTGACTCACTGGGCACACTGGTGGCGACCCGTTCGGGGCGTTCTCTTGACTTCCCACAGTGAGTCGATACAGTAGGGGCGAAATCTCCCGTGTAGTAGGTAGGTGGGGCACGCCACCAACGCGTTCAGTGCTGCTGATCGTGGCCACAGTCGGCACCTGCTTTGGACTCGCCTCAATGGTTTTGAGCAATATCACAGTCGCTGCTCAAGGAGGCAGCGGAGGCGACAACACAGAGCCCGCGCTAACTGGGGTAACCGACAAGACAACTTCGCGATTGACGAACTGTTGGCAGTTCTGCGTGTTCCGAAATATCCTCGAGGGTGACCGCCACCATCTGGTGACCATCTCGCTTCATCAGACTGGTTCCCCTCCCGAAGTTAGTCCGACACATCCTTATCTCACGTTGCAGGGAGATCACTCGGGCGAGACCTTGGTCCTGAGTGGTCCGATCTTCAATTTCACAGCCTCAGGAGTCGATAGCGCACCAGATCAACTCACGGTTGATCTTGGCGATCATTTGAACGCCGACCATTACTCCGGAGCTGTCGTTGCTGGGCTGTCGAGCGGGACAAACCAGCTCGTTCTGCCGGTGGACCTTCAGGTTCGCGACGATCCGCTCTGGCCGACGATTCTTCTTCTGATTTCGGTTGGCGCCGGGGCTTTGATTACCCTCCTGTTTAATCAAAGACCGAAGGCGCAGTTCAGGTCCTCGGCTGAAAAGCTGGGTAATCAAATCAACGCGCTTCCTGAATCCGAGCGTGACGTCCTAGTGCCCTTGTGGAATCGCATGTGGGACGAACGTGCATCCGATTTCATGAAGGCCCAAAGTCACTTGACAGCTCTGACGGCGGGTATGGATGCGCTTCGTCGGTGCAGAGATATCCAGGACAGGTTGCCAGATCCGACGCGCCTTGGGGAGCTCACGAATTGGTATGAACGTGTTCGCATAGCGATTCTTGAAGTGACACGAGCGGTAGAGTCGTTTGCAGTGTCGTATGACGATCAACTGGGGCTCGTGACCCAAGCTACTCAGGAGCTTGCGGAAGCGGTGAACGCAGAGGCCGATGTTGAAAACCTCGAGCAGCGCGCAAGGGGCTCATACCCGACCACTCCCGACTACGACCACTTCGTTAAGACCGCATCTGACGTCCACAGAGAACTCGCCAGCGTCTCATCAGATCCGACCGAGGCAGCGCCAGACCTCGAGCGCATTCTCAAGCTGGCTCACCAAGCGTTCGACAAGATAGAGAGAGAGACTGGGGTAGTCGCCGAAGCGGTTGAAGCCTGGGCTGTTGCACCGGCTGTGGGTCCATTTGGGGTGCGGGCACGGGCTGGACTTGCGCGGCCGCGCGGTTCGCCGCCGGTCCACTGGGACGTCCTGTTGTCTGGCGGCGGAAACGCGCAATTTTTCCCTGAGAACTGGAGATTCGACGTTGCCGCTCGCGCAGCTGGCTTGCTTTGGCCGGCAGCCGGAACCGTTGTCGGAGTGCTGCTGTTGGCCATTGGATTTAAGACCACTTACCTTGACAATGCGATCTTTGGGTCAAGCTGGTCAGACTGGCTGGCTCTCGTGATTTGGGGGTTAGCGGCCTATGGTGCTCGGCAAACGTTGACCGGATTCGGGGCATCGGCAGCCTCGACGAAATGACGGTCGAATGGTCTGCTAACAATCGATCGATCACGCCTGCGAACTTCTGTTCCGCATCCCACGTACGAAGAGCTGTGGCTAATAAGCGCTTATCGACACCAAGGGTTGTGCGTCCCGTTCTTGACAAGTGACATGGCGGCCCTTCACCAAATATCCTTTGCGGCGCCGTGGCTTACGCGGAAGTAGTCCCAGGCGATTGCGGGACATTTCGGAGATGAGGGTCTCGGCCCAGATCGGCGGGAAGACCCTCAGCGGGACTTACAAATCGGGCCGGAAAACGCCAGCCTAGATTGGGACGCCAGCCAGGGAGGTTGAGCTCGGCGAGCGACAATCCAATCTTCACATATCGCTAAGCTGACCCAGCTTCAGTCCGCGAACAGTCGGAAGTAATCCCCATGAATGAGCTGTGGCCTCATGCGCCAAAGCCCCTGGAGGCTGAGTGGTGCGAACTCGATCCAGTGACGACCTGATGCGTCCGCCGTTGTGTGCCGCACTGCAGTCAGAATTCTTTGGAATGACTTGCACTCAAAGGGCAGCCAGATGATCGCGTTCCCTGCGTCGAGAGTCTCGTACGAGCCCTCGGACTGCGGAATACGCTTAGTGACCTCGGTTGCTTCCAGCTTGGTTCGCACGTGACCAAACAGATACGCGCAAGCATCTGGCACGTAAAGACCGAACCAAGAGAAGAGGATCGGTCCGTAGTCCTCCGGATCTAGGTTGATCTCCTCTTTGAGGGCGCGCTTGGCAAGTGTGAAGGCCGTCTCCGGGCCACTCTCTCCGAGCGGTTTGTCCGCGTCAATCCAGTTCATGGTCTCATGTGGTCCAATGGTCCATACGCTCCTTGCCGTGGCCACGATGTTGGAACGGCGAAGAGCCAATACTTTGCCGTCGTCAGATACAACAGAGATGTTCACGGCAACTATTGACGGCGGTGCAGTCTTAAGCGCTTGCGACCAGTTACTCACCAGCTTGTCCCAGATTCTTTGCTGATCGGCGGCGCCCTCGGGGCTATGTAAATAGGAGCGAGTCGCGAGAAACATCGAGTAGTCTCCTGGTGCCACCTGCCACCTAAGCCCACGTCGGCGCGCGGCGTCTCCCCTAACCTCAGGATTGTCAAGAACGAGTCCCACGAGATAGGCCGTTTTGCCACCTGTCTGATGATGAGCAAGAGCGTCCGAATAGTGTTGCGCTACTGAGTCGCGATCAGATAACCAATCTTGAGCAGGCGCCGCGGCAGTGTGTGTTGGGTCAACATCGCGCGGACGAAGCAGCAGCTCCGGTCTGTCCCCGGACCAGGTCTGAAACTCAAAGGCTCTCTTTCCCCAATCGTAGGAAACGTCGCAACCTCGCCAGCGAAACAGTTCGACGACAGAAACCACGGAAATAACTACGAAGATCGCGATAGGACCACTCACCAACACGACGAGGCGAACCAGAAGCGGCAACTCTTCAAGCTGTCTAGGGAAGGTCGACGCGGCCGCCGCATAGATGGCGAGGTATGCGGCCAGAATAGCCAAAAGGCGTGGCCAGATCCGACGGATCAACAGGTTCGCTCGTTCGATAATTCACACCCTCCCATGCGTTGTCGCTCCGACCCTATTTTTGCGAGCCGCCGAGTTATCCCGTTTTCCAGCCAGGGGCCCTAGAACGTATCTCGATGGATCCGATAACGGTCTCCGAGTGGCGCCGGGCATCAGACCGCCGGTCAGCGGACGCTATCAGCGGCAACATCGGCAGTCGCAACGCTCATGGCGCGGTGATGATAGTCGTCTCTTATCGATAGCACGGTGCGCCCGCCTGAGGCCACCTCATTTCAACATCCGGGCGTAGACCGCGAGCCTCAGATTGCCGATCATTTGCGAGACCTTCACGATGAGCTGATTGGAACCAGCGATGAACATTCAAGGAGAACGGTCATGCCGACAGACGTGCACGGCTGGGCGGATCTGTGGTCAATCTGCATTCATCATTGCTCTGCTCGGGCTGGTAGTTGGCTACTTCGCCTACTTCAAGCATCAGTACGATGATCACCGAAGGTCTCAACGACTCGAGGAGTACCTACGAGATCATCGAGAAATGTACGCGAAGCTCCATCTCGTCCGTACATCGGCCCTACGGCGGATGAACTGGTCCAGGTCAGCTTTCGCAACCCGAGGATGCGACGGCGCATTAGAAAGAATCCGGATACAGGTTTGACGCAGGACCTGCTCTTCGTGTCTGTCCCCAGGTGCGAAAACCGAAACCGATTAGCGGCGAGCTTTGCGGCGCCACTCCTGCCAAGCCGGCCGGGTTGGAACACTGAAATACGGCTCCCGGACCATCGCCCGTGCAACCTATGACTTCTTCAAGACGATGGTCACAGTTGCCTGGACGCCAGCCTTCGCGATGAAGGCCAGTCCGCCCTCCGCCGTCACCCCGAGCGCCACCTGAATCTGATCTAGCTGGAATCCGGGAGGGCTGGCTGACGGACCGGCGTCCCTTATGATTTGCGCAACCTGACCGAGCGTCGATTTCCAGCTCTTAGTGACCTGGTCCAACGACAGGGATTTGGCCCCGAAACCGAGTATGTGCTGCTCGTAGGTGCCCGCTGGTGGCACGCTATCGACAATCACTGATAGCTGATTTGCTCGCCTTATTCGCATTGTCTTCCCACGCTGAGCCATCATTTACTCAACCTCATATCCATCAGTTCACACACCTGATGTGCGTTCTGTACATCGCCCCAAGTGTGGTTGAACTCGTCTGTAAATGCACCAACGTAGAAGCCAACGGCACGACCTCGATGTCTGACCAGTGCACCGGAGTCGCCTGGCTCGCCTGGAGGAACAATGTAAAACCGAGCGGGAATCGATGCGTAACGGTGCATTCCGAAGTCATGAGTAACCAGGGCCACTCTCGTGTCCTTTTCTCCACTCTTGGTTTCAAGGTCCACTTGATCACCGACTGCCACATAGGGTGCGACCGGCAGTGGAGTCAAGTTCGTCGGCGGGTCTGAGCAGCTGACAAGCGCAACGTCCGTAATTCCAGGTCCGCGGTCAAGGAGAAATCCGACCTTTCCACCTTCGAGTAGAACGTGTTTTGGGCGACCCGACAATACATGGGCTGCGGTGACTAGTCCAGGGCCACGGGATCTGTTGGATCCACACCGGGACACGCCCCAACATCCGGCCGTCGCAATCAAGGGCTGGGTTGGAGCCAAGTGCATTTCCTGACGCACAGGCAGTGTGACAATCGAGGACTCTAGTCCTTCGATCTTTCCTCGGAAGGGAATCTCGAGTTGTGCCGTGCGGTCACTTGACCGGACGGCAGCCTCCGGACTCGGGTATGTATCTGCGTCAACAAACACAACCAGCCCGAAACCGAGGCCCTCGGCCAACCCATCAAGGTCCCCGGCTGCGTACAGGAAGGCCCCGGGTGTCTCGATTAGGAGCCCCGAACCGATGAGCGCACGCGAAAGCGTGAACGTCCAGTACAGGCTGGTTAGAGACGCCTGACTGATCTCGGCGTTCGGCGCGTCAACGCGTATCAGCCCTAGCCAAGAATCCCAGACATCGGAAGAGGGTTTCGGTAGTTTATGGACATCCATCGCGATTGTTGGTTCGTCGCCGCGACACTAGCACGCCCCCGCCAACGTGACAATCCGGCTGCATTCGCGCCGCGCCGAAGACCTTCCAGTTTGTTCCCCGGCGACGTCCGCAAGTCGAGCTCTTTATCGCATCTCAGCGTCTGCGCTCATGCCAATGGCGCCTTATCGAGAGCAACTTCCGAGGCGAGCGTCTAACCGCCTCCAAGCGGATAGGTTTTAACGTTGGGCATCATCCTGTTGATGTTGTATTCGAGCTCGGCATAGTGAAGCGTGCCGCATCGGCAGATCACCGCCGGCTGGTCGCGAACGTGAAGTACGAAGTGGGCACCGCAACCACCGCAGCCAACTGCAGCCCGGTTGTGACCCTCCGACTCACTGCGTAGGCTTGTCTCGGCTTCACCTGTCCGAAAGAAGACGATGCCGTCCACCTCGAATAGCTGATATGTACGGTTTAGCTCATCGAGCAGTTCTGGCCCCCGCTTCGCTCGAGACGTCTCCTCGGCAATTCGGTCCCGTTCGCCCCGGGCAATTGCAGCTTCACGAAGCATTTCGTGAAGACGGTGATACAGCTCATCCACTTGATGGTCAAGGTCGCTCGACCAGGTGGCGGGTCCTTCGACCCCCATCGGCTCGCGTGGTCTCATGGCTTGGGCGGTAAGTGCGACTGGATATCGACCAGCCCATAGCACATACACTTCGATTCGGTCCAGCAGCTGGTCCTCATTCTCGGTCAAGGAAACCAACGCTTCCGTAGCCAGCTGGACGAGGTTGTGGCCACCTGATGGCCAGCTAAGCAGCTTGTCTCGATGTTCGAACACCCATCGTTCCGGTTGAGCGGCAACCAGCAAGCCTTTCAGCAAGTTTTCGATTGCGTATCCGGCCAACATCACATGGCGAGCGTTGTAGGCGAAGGCTTCCTCGAATATCTCGCGCCTCTCGTCGTCACCGGGATGAGGCGTGAAAAACAATCTGTGGGACGCCTTCGCATGCGCCGATCGCAGAAGGTCGGCACTGCGCTTGAGGCCCTCGGCCGTAAACAGCCAACCCGAGGGATTGCGAGCGCCTCCTGCAGCAGACCGCTGCCAGAATCGGTCGGCCTCTTCCTTTTCGGACGTCACGTGGTTAGGGTAGCCTCGCCGACCCGTAGAGACCTCGGACGAGCTATCTAAAGCCGTCTCTTATCGAAACCATTCGCCCTGAAGCCACTCGCTCAACCACATATGGGCGCAAGTGGGCTCAGCCGCGCGTCGGGCCTCGCGGACCGAACCCTTGGTCTGGTCCGAACCTAGACTTCTTCGAGGATGGCGCAATCGCCCGAATCCCGAATCCTCCGAGTCTTCCGGCTGCAAGACGAGCCGCTAAGCGCGACCCACTACCTCGCCGAGTATGAGGCGATCATCGTTAAGCCCGTGTGGGAGCGTCTGCTATCTACAGGGCGTACTGTGGGCGAGATCCTCCAATCGGAGGCTGATTTCAACCGGAAGTCGGTTGAACTCGGAGAGTTCTTGGACGCCGGCGGACTTCTCGTGATTCTTGCCGTACCAGTCGAAACCCACCTCTTTCAGTCCATGGCTTCTCAAAACAATCAGTCGTGGTGGGCTCGTCACGCTGAACCTCTGCGGGCATCGCCCGAGATGGTAATTCCCGGATCGGGCACGTCAGTGATGCCGACTGGATCTGGCAGCGAATTCGATGAATATCTTGGCTACCTCACCACCTACCAGGCTCGACTAAGTAGCTGGTTCGATGACCAGGACAACGTGCGGATTCTTGCCCGCAACAGGACGGGCGGCACAATCGCCGCCGAGATATCAGTTGGCCCAGGCATGATCGTTTGCGTTCCACCGCCCGCCGACCCGCGTGGTGAAGCATTGCTCCTTAAAGCGGTGGCCGACTTTTTGGGGCACAGATTCGGGCCAGGTCTCGGGTGGCCGCTCCCCGAAGAAGACGACCTAGCCCGCGCTCGCCTGCAGCTCGTCGGCGAGTTCCATGCTGCGATGGCGGAGATCACGGCGAAACAGCGAGTCGTACAGGAACGCAAACGGGCGGTGTTCGGCAAGTCTCAGGTACGTCGTGGTGTTGGCTATTACGAGCAAGCAACAAGACCAGGCAGCACACCGAAGCAGATAATGACCGCCCTCTACGATCTGATTGAAATGTTGAGGGATTACTACGACACAGACTGGGATGGTCTAGGGGATGCGCTCGGCGTCTCGCACAACTCGATCGACCGGATCAAGAGGCTTGCCAACAAGAGGGAATTGCATCTTCGGCACACCACCGCAGACGACCCGGAAGGTGTCGACCAGACAGATCTTGATAAGGCGGCTGCCGATGGAAAGGCAATTCTCTCCGCCTTCATCGCGCGCGAGTACGAGGAGGAAGTGGCCAAGACGCCTACCACGAGCTGACTGCTCGTCCTCGCGATCGACAAAAAAGCGCCCCCTAGGCCGCGGGCGATGTTGGTGAACCCGGTAAGCGACGCAGGTTTAAAGGGTGGGCTTCCCGATGACGCGCCTAGCCCGCGAGTCATCCCCCTTAACAATGGAGGAGCGCCTCCACCGATGCAGGGGTGAAATGCCAAAGAACGCTCCGTCAGCCGACGCAATGGTCCAATCGCCGAGGCAGTTAGGTGTTACCGATACCCGACGCTCATCGATAGCAAGGTGTTCTCCGGCGAGTGCACTAACCCGTTCCCGCTTGATAAGTTTGCGGTAGGCTCGAACAGCGAGAATTCCGATACGGCTGGCACGACCCTGGCTGCGATTAATCGTCCTGTGGGCCCTGGCCTTTGCAGCCGCGACTCTACTTGCTGTCACGCGCCCCGCCAGTCTCAACGCTGAGCTAGACCGCACCGCGATCCTGACCATCGTCGGCCTCAATCTTGTCGCCGTATCTGTGACGTTTGGCGTAGTCGGAATCCAAGCCCAACACTTCGCAGAGACGTACACCCAAGCGGTCGTCGGCGCCGTTCGGAATCGGCA
>Ga0070698_100000211_pt1 | contig 56589 bp, 46 predicted proteins | sample KBSK1502metaG_FD_65477 | JGI IMG/M metagenome (GOLD analysis project Ga0070698, IMG submission 65477) | Corn, switchgrass and miscanthus rhizosphere microbial communities from Kellogg Biological Station, Michigan, USA - KBS K1-50-2 metaG | ecosystem: Host-associated > Plants > Roots >...
GCGCCCGGGGTGATCGGCACGCCGCCGCCCAGCGCGGTCAGGAAGAACGCCCGGGTGCCCGAGCTGGTCTGTGGCAAGAAGGCGTGGATGGGCGCGCTCGTCCCGCCGACCGCGGACCAGTTCGTGGTCTTGCACAGGTAGATGTTCTTGAGCTGGGTCAAGGTCAGCGAGGCCGGGGCGTTGGTCCCGCCGCTGGCCTTGCTCCTGCTGGCCCAGGTGACCGCGTCGCCGGCCAGCGCGACGAAGCAGATCCCGCCGGTGTTGCAGGCCGGGTCGGTGCTGCCGCGGGCGCGCGAGGAGCGGGCGAAGTCGACGCAGAAGCCGGTGCCGCCGGTGACGGTGTTGTTCTTTTCCAGCTCCGCGATGCCGGCCGACGAGCCGGTCGGCCGCACCTGCGTGCAGTCGCTGCTGACCCCGCCGGCCTTCTCGGTGATCGTCTGGCCTTGCGGGACCGCGTCCCAGCTCCACAGCCTGGCGCCGGTCGCGTGGGACGCGTTGTAGTCGTTGGAGAGCTGGTCGAGCAGGAACTGGGTGGTGTCCGAGCCGACGCCGACCACGTCGCCGACCGCTGGGGTCGACGGCGGGTCCGCGAGCGCGGGACCTGCGGTACCGGCGGTGAGCACGACCGTGGCGGCCACGGCCCCGGCTCCCGCCAGAAGCTTGCTGAGCATGCGCATTCCTTGAGTCCTCCTCATAGACGACTGCGCGGGTGCTCGATTGCACCGTCGGCCATACGCCGACCTAGGCAAGCTTGACCCAGATTGACCCCGAAAAAGAGAACAGTAAGCCAACGAATAAAGAACATCAGTTAGCCGGTAAGACATGTCCTGGCGAACGCGGGAAGGAGACGCTCCGGTCACCAGCGAACGCAATCCCGAGGGGGGTGACCTGCGGTGACCGTGTGCTCGCTGAGAATTCTACGGATAGTAGCCTACCATGACCTCAGCGTCAGGATTGTCACGCGGGTGAACTCCGTTCGGTGGTAATTCAGGAATTATCGGGAGGCTTATTCAAAACCGCCATCGCGATCTTGCTCCTAGCTTCCTGACCTGCGGGTTGGCGGACCCGTCAGGAGTTTTGAATAAGTCTCTGAGCGGGAGTTCTTTCCTCGCACGCCCACGGCGACCCGTAGCCGGCGAGCAGGTCGAGGTAGGGCCCGGCGGGCAGCGCCTCCGGCCCGAGCACGCCGCTGCCCGACCACGCGCCCGAGTCGATGAGCTCGAGGGCGACGACCGGGTTGACGGCGGTCTGCCAGACCACCGCCTGGGAGCCGTATTCGGCCATCGACCAGGCGTTGTCCACCACGTGGTACAGGTGCACCTCGCGCGGCGCGCCGTCGGCCCCCGTGCCCGTCACCCAGGTGCCGGCACAGGTCAGGCCCCGCATCCTGTCACCCAGTGTGGCCGGATCGGGCAGGCAGGCGGCGACCACGTCGGCGCGAAGTCGTAGCCGTCCACGACGAGATTCGCGCCGTCCCGCACGCCGATCTGGTCGATCTCGCGGAAGAGCGTGTCGGCGGCGTGCCGGGCGAAGACGTCGGAGAGGCCGGGCTCGACGCCCATGCCGACCAGGGCCAGCCTGCCGCTGTCCGCCCACTCGCCGGCGGCGGCGAACTGCTCGTCGCCGAGCTTGACCCCGCAGCGGTGGTACGGGTCAGCGGGATCGGGTACGGACAGCGACATCGCCATGTCGAGGTAGTCCGCGCCCGCGGCCTGCGCCGCCCGGAACAGCGGCATGACGAAGCGCGGGTCGGTGGCGTTCAGCAGCACGCGGCAGTCGTGTGCCTTCAGGGCCGCCGCCACCGCGCCGGTGTCCCGGGCGTCGAGCCTGATCGCGGCGGACGTCGCACCGGCCGCGCGCTGCGCCCTGGCCAGGTCGTAGTCGGCGACGACGAGCTCGGCGAAGCCGCGGCGGGCGGCGATCGCGGCGATCGCCGTGCCCACGCCGCCGGCGCCCACGAGTAGGATGCGCATGCCGTGGATACTAACCCTCTCAGGTACGAAATCCACCGTTGACACCGACTTGTTACTGCGGAAACCTTTGCAAGAGACCGTAATCAGTGCTAGAACCGTCGCACCTGGATGCCTCAAACCGGGAGACGTGAGGAGATGGCCACCGCCGAGTACGTCAAGGGGTCCGCCGAGCAGCCGATCGAGAAGGGCCTGAAGTCGGGCGCGCTCGGGCTGATCTCCAGCACGGTGATCGCGACCGCGTCCGTCGCGCCGGCCTACAGCATCGCGGCCACTCTGGTGTTCGTCGTGGGCGTGGTCGGGCTCCAGGCGCCCGCCGTGACCGTGCTCGCGTTCGTTCCCATGCTGCTGACCTCGATCGGGTACAGCGAGCTGAACAAGGCCGACCCCGACTGCGGCACGACGTTCACGTGGGCGACTCGCGCGTTCGGCCCGCGGACCGGCTGGGCCGGCGGCTGGGGGATAGTCGCGGCCGACGTGCTCGTCATGGCCAGCCTCGCTCAGGTGGCAGGCCAGTACGTGTTCCTCCTGTTCAACGCCGGCGGCATCGGCTCGAACGCCAGCAGCAGCTGGGTGCTGCTGGCCGGCATCATATGGATCATCCTGATGACCGCCATCTGCTACGTCGGCATCGAGGTCTCGGCGAACTTCCAGAAGATCTTGCTGTCCATCGAGCTGGTCATGCTGCTGGTTCTGTCGGTGACCGCGCTGATCAAGGCCGGGAACGGGTCCGCGCCGCCGGGTCACCTCACCCCGAGCATCTCCTGGTTCAACCCGTTCCACATCTCCAGCTTCAGCGCGTTCGCCAGCGGGATCATCCTCATGGTGTTCATCTACTGGGGCTGGGACACCGCGCTCTCGGTCAACGAGGAGACCAAGGACCGGAACAAGACGCCCGGCCGCGCGGCCATCCTGTCCACGCTCATCCTCTTGGTGACGTACGGGCTGGTGGTCACCTCGATGCAGGCGTTCGCCGGGGTCAAGACCCACGGCAACGGCCTCGGGAACATCAACAACGCCGGCGACGTGCTCTCGGTCCAGGGCAAGCTGGTCTTCAGCGGCGGGGCCGGCACGTTCTTCTACCACCTGCTGCTGCTCATGGTGCTGTCGTCGGCCGCCGCGTCCACCCAGACCACGATCCTGCCGACGGCCAGGACCACGCTGTCCATGGCCGCATACAAGGCCATCCCGTCGGTGTTCGCCAAGATTCACCCGCGCTTCCTGACCCCCACGGTCTCCACGGTCGCCATGGGCGCGATCTCCATCGCGGTGTACGTGGGGATGAACTACTCGTCCAACGGCATCGGCGTGATCGGCGACGCGGTGATCGCGATCGGCCTGTACATCGCGTTCTACTACGGCCTGACCGGGTTCGCCTGCGCCTGGTACTACCGCAGGAACCTCACCAGCAGCGCCCGCAACCTGTTGATGCAGGGCATCCTGCCGGTGGCCGGCGCCCTGATGCTGTGGTTCCTCGGCGGCTGGAGCGTGTGGCTGGACTACGACGTGGCCACCGCCAACGACTACACGATGTGGACCGTTCCGTGGCTCCACTGGCAGATCGGCGGCGCCTTCGTGATCGCGGTAGCCGCCGCGCTCGTCGGGGTGATCTTCTTCGTCTACTGCCGGATCACCGAGCCTGCCTTCTTCAACAAGCAGACCCTGACGAGGGCCACCCCCACCCTGGTTCCCGATCCGGACTAGGCACCCCGGGCGCTGAACCCCGGCCCGGCGCTGCCGCTCCGCCGCTTCGGCGGGCTGTTGTCGCCAGCAGAGCCTACGCTTAGGCACGTGACGGCTACGGCGGTGGACGCGCTCCTCGAAGGACTCAACCCGCAGCAGCGCGCTGCCGTGATGCACGAGGGCGGCCCGCTGCTGATCGTGGCGGGCGCCGGATCGGGCAAGACCCGGGTGCTCACACACCGGATCGCCTACCTGCTCGCCGAGCGCAACGTCGCGCCGTCGGAGATCCTGGCGATCACGTTCACGAACAAGGCCGCGGGGGAGATGGCCGCCCGGGTGGCGGCGCTGACCGGGGCGCGGTCGCGGGCCATGTGGGTGATGACGTTCCACTCGGCCTGCGTGCGGATCCTGCGCCGCGAGGCCAAGCGGCTCGGCTTCCCCTCGGCCTTCTCCATCTACGACCAGGCCGACTCGCAGCGGCTGATGACGCTGGTGTGCCGGGAGCTGGATCTGGACCCCAAGTACCACCCGCCGAAGGGGCTGCTCACCCAGGTCTCGAACCTCAAGAACGAGCTCGTCGACTACGAGACCTTCGCGTCCACCGCGGACGGCTACCGCGGCAAGGCGCTCGCCGAGGCGTACGCGGAGTACCAGCGCAGGCTGACCGCGTCCGGCGCGATGGACTTCGATGACCTGATCATGACGACGGTGAACCTGCTGCAGGCCTTCCCGGACGTCGCGGCCGAGTACCGGCGCAGGTTCCGGCACGTGCTCGTTGACGAGTATCAGGACACCAACCACGCGCAGTACGTACTGGTCCGGGAGCTCGTCGGCAGCCCGGACGGCCCGGCGGGAGAGTCCGGTGAGGCCGGCGACGCGGCTCACCTGCCGCCCGCCGAGCTGTGCGTGGTGGGTGACGCCGACCAGTCGATCTACGCGTTCCGCGGCGCGACGATCCGCAACATCACCGAGTTCGAGCGGGACTTCCCCGATGCCCGGGTGATCCTGCTCGAGCAGAACTACCGCTCCACCCAGAACATCCTGGCCGCGGCCAACGCCGTCGTGGCGAGAAACCCGAGCCGGCTGCCCAAGAACCTGTGGTCCGACCAGGGCGACGGGCCGCCGATCGTCGGGTACGTCGCGGACACCGAGCACGACGAGGCGGCGTTCGTGGCCGACGAGGTGGACCGGCTCACCGACGCGGGCGAGGCGACGCCCGGCCAGGTCGCGGTGTTCTACCGCACGAACGCCCAGTCCCGGGTGTTCGAGGAGATCTTCATCCGGGCCGGGCTGCCCTACCGGGTGGTGGGCGGGGTCCGGTTCTACGAGCGCCGCGAGGTGCGTGACCTGCTCGCCTACCTGCGGCTGATCGCGAACCCCGGCGACGAGCTCTCGCTGCGCCGGATCCTGAACGTGCCCAAGCGGGGAATCGGCGACCGGGCGCTGGAGAGCGTGTCCCGGTTCGCGCAGCGGCAGCGTATCTCGCTGCCCGCCGCGATCGAGCGGGTCGACGACGTCCCGGACCTGGCCAGCCGCTCGGCCAAGGCGATCAGCGACTTCAACGCGATGATCGCGTCGTTCCGCCAGCAGGCGGCCGACGGCCCGGTCCCTGCGCTGGCCGAGACGCTGCTCGACCGCACCGGGTACGTGGCGGAGCTGCGGGAATCCGACGAGGTGCTGGACGAGAGCCGGGTCGAGAACATCAACGAGCTGGTGTCGGTGGCCAGGGAGTTCGACGCGGCGAACCCGGGCGGGACGCTGGACGCGTTCCTCGAGCAGGTGTCGCTGGTGGCCGACGCCGACGAGATCCCCGACGGCGAGGAGCACGGCGGCCTGGTCACGCTCATGACCCTGCACACCGCCAAGGGCCTCGAGTTCCCCGTGGTCTTCCTCACCGGCCTGGAGGAGAACGTGTTCCCGCACCAGCGCTCGGTGTCGGACGACAAGGAGTTGCAGGAGGAGCGGCGGCTCGCCTACGTCGGCATCACCCGGGCCGAGCAGCGGCTGTACCTCACCCGCGCGGTGTCCCGGAGCTGGTGGGGCCGGCCCGAGTTCCACAAGGCCTCGCGGTTCCTCGGCGAGATACCCGGCCACCTCATCGAGTGGCGGCGCGATGAGTCGGCGGCCGCGCCGCCGGCCATGGAGCGGCTCGCGCAGCGGCCCGGGGTCGCCACGCCGGGCAACAGGCCGGTGCCGGTGCTCAAGCCGGGGGACATGGTCAACCACGACAAGTTCGGGCTCGGCACGGTCCTGATCGCGGACGGTGCCGACGACCGCGCCGAGGCGAGCATCGACTTCGGCGGCGACTACGGGGTCAAGCGCCTGGTGCTGCGCTACGCCCCCCTGGAGAAGCTGTAGCGGCGGGACCCAGAACCCTTTTTCATCCTCACCAAGACAGTCCGCGTACCGTGAGTTAGGACGGACGGATGAAAAAGGGTTCTGTGATTACGTCGACGGGAGTCGGCGCGGGCCGACGAGGCGGGCAGGCCGGGAGGAAGCCATGGGCAGCATCCGCGTGGTGATCGCGAAGGCCGGGCTGGACGGCCACGACCGCGGCGCGAAGGTGGTGGCCCGGGCGCTGCGCGACGCCGGCGTGGAGGTCATCTACACCGGGCTGCACCAGAGCCCCGAGCAGATCGTGGCGGCGGCGATCCAGGAGGACGCCGCCGCGATCGGCCTGTCGATCCTTTCCGGCGCGCACATGACGCTGTTCGCCCGCGTGCTCGAGCTGCTGGCCGAGCACGACGCGTCCGACATCACCGTATTCGGCGGCGGCATCATCCCCGAAGCCGACATCGGCGAGCTCGAGCGGATGGGCGTCGCGAAGATTTTCACGCCAGGCGCGTCCACCCAGCAGATCGTGGCCTGGGTGAACGCCGAGTTCGGCGCCGCGGCCGGCGCCGCGGACGGCCGCGGCGCACCCGGGAGCGGCGGCGCGGGCGGTCACGGCTAGGCTGCCACCGCAGTGATTCCGCGGAAACGGGCCAGGAAGACGGCGACCGGGCTCCCGCGGCGCCGGTCCCGGCCGACCGCGCACACCAGATGAGGACGGAACCGAGTGGACCTGTACGAGCACCAGGCCAAGGAGCTGTTCGCGGAGTACGGCGTGCCGGTCCCGCGCGGCACCGTCGTCGATGACCCCGCCGCGGCCCGCGCCGTGGCCGCCGAGTTCGCCGCGGCCGGACAGCCCAGGGTTGTGGTCAAGGCGCAGGTGAAAACCGGCGGCCGGGGGAAGGCCGGCGGGGTCAGGCTGGCCGACGGCCCGGACGAGGCGGAGGCCATCGCCGGGCAGATCCTCGGCATGGACATCAAGGGCCACACCGTGCACAAGGTCCTGGTCGAGGAAGCCAGCGACATCGACGCCGAGTACTACCTGTCGTACCTGCTCGACCGGTCGGAGCGCACCTTCCTCGCCATCTGCTCGGTGCAGGGCGGGATGGAGATCGAGGAAGTCGCTCACGACACCCCGGACGCGGTCGCCCGGGTCCCGGTCAACCCGCTGCATGGCGTGGACGAGGCCAGGGCCGCGGACATCGTCCGGGCCGGCCGGCTGCCGGCCGGCGCCGCCGACAGCGCGGCCGTGATGGCGCAGCTGCTGTGGCAGGTCTTCGCCGGCGAGGACGCCACGCTGGTCGAGGTGAACCCGATGATCCTCACCCACGGCTGCGAAGTGGTGGCGCTGGACGGCAAGGTGACGCTGGACGACAACGCCGCCTACCGGCACGACTGGGACAGGTTCGCCGACACCAGCGAGACCGACCCGATCGAGGCGCGGGCCAGGGCCCGGCACCTCAACTACGTCAAGCTGGACGGCCAGGTCGGCATCATCGGCAACGGCGCGGGGCTGGTCATGTCCACGCTCGACGTCGTCGCCTATGCCGGCGAGCAGTTCGGCGGGATGCGCCCGGCGAACTTCCTCGACATCGGCGGCGGCGCGTCCGCCGAGGTGATGGCGGACGGCCTGGAGATCGTGCTGTCCGACCCGTCGGTACGGAGCATCCTGGTGAACGTGTTCGGCGGGATCACCGCGTGCGACGAGGTGGCCAACGGCATCGTGTCGGCGATCGGCATGCTGGCCGCGCGCGGCGAGCCGGTGCGGCTGCCGATCGTCGTGCGGCTCGACGGCAACAAGGCGGCCGAGGGACGGCGCATCCTCGACGAGGCGGGGATCGACGTGGTCGAGCAGGTCGGCACCATGGACGACGCAGCGCGGCGGGCCGCCGAGCTGGCCGCCGCCGGAAAGGGAGCGTGAGATGGCGGTCTTCCTGACCAGCGAGAGCCGGGTCCTGATCCAGGGCATCACCGGCTCGGAGGGCCGCAAGCACGGCGCCCGGATGCTGGCCGCGGGCACCGAGGTCGTCGGCGGCACCAACCCGAACAAGGCCGGACAGACGGTCGACCTGGGCGGCGCCGAGGTCCCGGTGTTCGGCACGGTCGCCGACGCGATGGCGGTCACCGGCGCCGACGTGTCCGTGGTCTTCGTCCCGGCGGCCGGCACCAAGCACGCGGTGATTGAGGCCATCGACGCACGGATCCCGCTCGTCATCGTCATCACCGAGGGCGTGCCTGTGCACGACACGGCGCGGTTCTGGGCCTACGCGGGCAAGCACGGGAACAAGACCCGGATCATCGGCCCGAACTGCCCGGGGGTCGCCTCGCCCGGCAAGTCCAACGCCGGCATCATCCCTGCCGACATCACCAGCGAGGGCCGGATCGGCCTGGTGTCCAAGTCGGGCACGCTGACCTACCAGATGATGTACGAGCTGCGCGACATCGGCTTCTCCACCGCGGTCGGGATCGGCGGCGACCCGGTGATCGGCACGACGCACATCGACTGCCTCGAGGCGTTCGAGGCCGACGACGAGACCGACGCGATCGTCATGATCGGCGAGATTGGCGGCGACGCGGAGGAGCGCGCGGCCGCCTTCATCGAGCGCCGGGTCAGCAAGCCGGTCGTCGCGTACGTGGCGGGCTTCACCGCGCCGGAGGGCAAGACCATGGGCCACGCCGGCGCGATCGTCTCGGGCTCCTCCGGCACCGCCCAGGCCAAGAAGGAGGCCCTGGAGAAGGCCGAGGTCAGGGTCGGCCGGACGCCCAGCGAGACCGCGCGGCTGGTCCGCGACGCCATGCCAGCCCAGTAGCCCGAAGGGCCGCTACTGAGCCTAACTCTCAGGCACCGACAGCAGGGCGGCCATGCGCTCCAGCGCGGCGGGCACGAGGCGGTAGTACACCCAGGTGCCGCGGCGCTCGCTGGTGATGAGGCCGGCTTCGCGCAGCACCTTCAGGTGATGGCTGATCGTGGGCTGGGTCAGGTCGAACGCGGTGGTCAGGTCGCAGACGCACACCTCGCCGCCCCGGTGCGCCCCGATCAGGGACACCAGCCGCAGCCGGACCGGGTCGCCGAGGGCCTTGAACACCTGCGCCAGCCCGGCAGCGGCATTCTCGCCGAGTGGCTCTCGCACCAGCGGTATCGAGCACGCCCCGGCAACCGCTTGCGGCCGGGTGACCGGGATGAGCTCCAGTGTGCTCCGGCCTGGCTGCATGGACATTCCCCCATCTTGACGTCCATCGATTAAAGCTGGCAAGCTGATCCCATCTGAATCGATGTCTATCAATGAAGAGGGCCGGGGGAGAGCGGAACCTGGCATGACTGGCTGGCCGGGCGCTCGGTTCCCTGGCCGACGGCCGAGGGTCTGGGGCGGGCGGTGACCGAGATCGCGTTGTGGCGGCGGCTGCTGGCAGAGTTGCTGGGCAGCGCGTTCCTGGCCGCGGTGGTGATCGGCTCGGGGATAGCCGCGCAGCGGCTGTCGGCGGGGGCGACCGGGCTGGAACTGCTGGAGAACGCGGCGGCGACCGCGGCCGGGCTGTTCGCGATCATTCTCATGTTCGGGCCGGTCTCCGGCGGCCACTTCAACCCCGTGGTGTCGTTCGCCGACGCCGCGTTCGGCGGGCTGCCCTGGCGGGACGCGGCCGCTTACCTGCCCGCGCAGGTGGCCGGCTGCGCCGGCGGCGCGGTGCTGGCGAACCTGATGTTCGCCCTCCCGGCCGTCAGCATCTCCGCGAAGCACCGGGCCACCCCGGCGCACTTCCTGTCCGAGGTGATCGCGACACTCGGGCTGATCGTGGTGATTTTCGCGCTGGCCCGGTCCGGGCGCATCCGGTCCGCGCCGGCCGCGGTCGGGGCCTACATCGGTGCGGCGTATTTCTTCACCTCGTCCACGTCCTTCGCCAACCCGGCGATCACCGTCGGCCGCATGTTCTCCGACACGTTCGCCGGCATCGCCCCGTCGTCGGCGCCGGCGTTCATCGGCGCCCAGATCATCGGCGGCGGCCTGGCCGTGGTAGTGATCTGGGCGCTGTATCCCCGCCTCACCCCGGCCGCCGCGGCCGAGATCATCGTGCCCCACCACCAAGACGGAGCCGGGCAGCCCGCCGGGCACGCGGCCAGCGACGGGGCAGCCGTGCCGCGCGGCCGCGCCGCCCGGCACCAGCCCCGGTGAGCCACCACCCGAGGGGAGCCAGCCAGTGCACCTGGTCATGATCGGCGGCAGCGACGCCGGGATCAGCGCCGCGCTGCGCGCCCGCGAACTGGACCCGGGCGCGGAGGTGACGGTGGTGGCCGCCGACGCCTACCCGAACTTCTCCATCTGCGGCATCCCCTACTACGTCTCCGGCGAGGTCACCCACTGGCGCAACCTCGCCCATCGCACCACCGCGGACCTGGAAGCGACCGGGATGCGGCTGCGGCTGGACACCGCCGCCCGCCGCGTCGACCCGGCGGCCCGCAAACTCCTGGTCACCGGCCCGGACGGGGCGGAGGAACTGATCGGCTACGACAAGCTGGTGATCGGCACCGGCGCCGTCCCCATTCGCCCCCCGATCGGCGGCCTGACCGGCCCCGATGCGCTCGGCCCGGCCGACGGGGTGCACCTGCTGCACTCCATGGGCGACACCTTCGCGGTGATGCGCACCCTGGAACAGGCCGCGCCCGCCAGCGCGGTGATCATCGGCGCCGGGTACATCGGCCTGGAGATGGCCGACGCCCTCACCACCCGGGGCCTGCCGGTGACCCAGATGGAACAGTTGCCCGAGGTGCTGCCCACCGTTGACCCGCCCCTCGGCGCGCTGGCCCGCGCCGAACTGGAAAGCCACGGCGTCGAGGTGCTGACCGGCACCGCCGCCGGGCGGATCAGCCGTGCCTCAGCAGGTGAGGCCGGGCGGCTGCGGGTGGAGGCCACCACGGCCGATGGCTCCCTCCTGGCGCGCCCAGCCGATATGGTCCTCGTCGTTGTAGGTGTCCGCCCCGACACCGAGCTGGCCGCCAACGCCGGAGCCGCCCTGGGAGTCAAGAACGCGATCGCGGTGGACCGGCAGATGCGCACCAATCTCCCGGACATCTTCGCCGCTGGGGACTGCGTGATCACCCACCACCGGCTGCTCGGCGACACCTACCTGCCGCTCGGCACCACCGCGCACAAGCAGGGCAGGGTGGCCGGCGAGAACGCCCTCGGCGGAAACCGGGAGTTCGCCGGCAGCCTCGGCACCCAGGTCGTGAAGATCTTCGACCAGGCCGCCGCGCGCACCGGGCTGCGCGACCACGAAGCCACCGCCGCCGGGTTCGACCCGGTCACCGTCGAGTCGCAGGCCGATGACCACAAGGCCTACTACCCCGGCAGTCACCGCATCACCATGCGGGTCACCGGCGACCGCAGCACCGGACGGCTGCTCGGCATGCAGCTGTTCGGGCACAAGAACGCCGAGATCGCCAAGCGCGTCGACATCGCCGCCACCGCGATCTTCCACGGCATGACCGTCGACGCGGTCAGTGACCTGGATCTTTCTTACACGCCGCCGCTCGGCAGTCCCTGGGAGGCGGTCCAGATGGGCGCTCAGGCCTGGCTGCGGGAAAGACGCACGCAGTAACCCGCGTCGCCCCGCCCGAAGGAGCGACCACGCCGGGCACCACGGAAGACTCGGTCCTCAGCTTCACCCTGTGGGTGGCGCGACGCAGGTCACTACCGTCGGCCGGCTAGCGCCGCCGGACTCGGCGCGCCTCCCGGGCGGCGCCGCCGGCCGGGCTGAAGATGGTGAGTTGTGACCGCTTCCAGCACGCGCCCGCTCGGCGCGCGCGGCCCGGCCGGGCCCGCCGTCCCAGGGGGCCCGCTGTCCGGCGCGCCGGGGACCCAGCGGCCGCTGGCCGTCATCGGCGCGATCGCCGCCTGCGCGGCGGCGGGAGCCGGGCTGGCCGCGCTCACGCTGCTGGCGGCGATCGGCTGGATCGCCGCCCCGCACACCAGCCTGGGCGGCGGCATCCCCGGCGTGCTGCGCACCGCCATCCAGCTGTGGCTCGTCGGGCATCACGTGGGCTTCTACCTGCACGGAACGGGCAACGTGGGCCTGCTCCCGCTCGGCCTGGTGCTGCTGCCCGGCGCGCTGCTCTGGCGCTCGGGCCGGTGGGTGGTGCGCTTCGGGCGCGTGCAGCGGCTGCGCCACGTCGGCTACGCGGCGCTGGTGCTCGCGCTCCCGTACGGACTGCTGGCGGGCGCGCTCGCCGTCGCCAGCCGGACCGCGCTGTCGGCTCCCTCGCCGGCCCAGGCGGCCGGCGCCGGATTCGGCCTCGCGTTCGTCGCCGGCGGGCTCGGCGGCGCGCGGGCGCTGGCGCCGTGGGGACGGCTGATCGCGCTGCTTCCCGACCGGGCGCGCTGCCTGGTGGTCGGCGCCGCGGGCGCGCTGGCCGTCCTGGCCGGGGCGGGTGCCCTGCTGGCCGGGATCTCGCTGGTCCTGCACGCCGCCGAGTTCAGGCTGGCCACCGACGAGCTGTCGCCGGGGCCCGTCGGCGCGGGGCTGCTGCTGCTGGCCGGCCTCGCCTACCTGCCGAACGCGGTCATCTGGGCGATGGCGTACGTGATCGGGCCGGGGTTCGCCTTCGGCGTCGGCACGGTCGTGGCGCCGACCGGCTCGGTCCTCGGCCCGCTGCCCGTGTTCCCGATGCTCGCCGCGCTGCCGGCGGGCACCCAGGCCGGGGGAGCCGGCCCGGCCATGCTGAGCCTGCTGGCCGTCCCGTACCTCGCCGGGGCGCTCGGCGGGCTGCTCACGGTGCGGACGGCGCCGAGCCCGACGGTCGAGGCCGCGCCGCTGTGGGGACTCGCCTCCGGCGCCGCGGCGGGGTGCGTGGCGGGCCTGCTCGCGCTCGTGTCCGGCGGCCCGCTCGGCACCGGCCGGCTGGCCACGGTCGGCCCGTCGGCCTGGCAGGTCGCGCTCGTCGCCGCGCTGGAGATGGGCGTCGCCGCGGCCATCACCGCGGGAATCGCGAACTGGCTGCTGATCCACCGCCGCCGCGGCCGCGCCGCCGCCCTGGCCCTGGCCGGCGACGACGTCCCCGCGGGGGCCGCCGACCAGCCCGCCCACCGCATCTACCTCGACCCGCGGGGGCGCGACGAGCGGCGCGACCCGGCGCCCAGCGCACCGCCAGACGCCGCCACGCCCTTCCTCGCCCCCATCGACCCCCCGGATCCGCCCCCAGGCGATTGAGGCCAACCGCCGCCGCCCTCGCGTCGTCGATAGGTGTGCGGGCCCGGTTGTCCGGGTGGCATACGCCCGGACAGGCTGGGTGGCCGGGCAGCAGGAGGGCAGGCGGCGATGAGCGGAAGGTGGCCGCGCTCCCTCGGCAGGAGCCGTGCGGCCCGCGCGGTGGCGACGGCGGCCGTCCTCGCGGCGGTGAGCGCCGGATGCGGCCCTGGCCTCGCGCCGGGCCGAACAGCGCAGCACGAGGCCCGCCGGGCCGTGCTCACTGCGACCTTCCGGCTGGCCGGGATCGCCGGTGTCGCCACCGGAGGCGGCGCGGCGTGGGCGACGACCGGCAACGCCGTGCTACGCATCGACCCGCGAACCGACCGGGCCAGGCAGCTCCTGGCCGACCCCGGCGCGTCCCTGGCAGGCGTCGCGTTCGGGGCGGGCAGCCTGTGGGTCGAGGACACCGCGGGGATCGTGCGGGTGGATCCGGGCACCGGCCGGGTGACCGCCAGGATCGGGGTTGGCGCCTCCGCGCTCTCGTTCGGCGAGGGGGCGCTGTGGGCGCTGAGGCCCCCCGGCCTCGGTGGCGGCCAGTTGGTCCGGATCGACCCGGCCACGAACGCCGCGCGGGCTTTCTCGCTCCCGACGGGGAAGACCTGGGCCCTCGCCGCCGGCGAGGGCGCGGTCTGGGTCTCGGCCGCCTGCCCGGCGTCCGCGTGCCTGCTGCGCGTCGACCCCGCCACCGGGCGGGTCATGGCGCGCACCGCGGAGCGTCACCTGATCGGCCACGTCGCCGTCGGTGACGGCGCCGTCTGGGTGTCCGACGGCGTGGCGGTCACCCGGATCGACCCGCGGACCGGGCGGCCGACGGCGACGGCCCCGCTGTCACCCGCCCCGGCGTCGGGCCCCTCGCCGATCCTCAACGGGTCGGGCCTGCTGGCCGTCGCACCGGGAGCGGTCTGGGTGACCGGAGCGGGGGACACCCGCCACGCGAGCGTGCTGCGCATCGACCCGCGGACCGGCCGGGTCACCGGGGCAGGCGTGGCGGTCGGGCCCGCGCCGCAGGCGGCCGCAGCGTCCGGCAGCACGGTGTGGGTGGCGACCGCCACGAGCCTGGCCCGGGCCGACCTGGTCAGCTGCGCCGGCGGCCGGTGCGCCCGGGCGGCCCCGCCGGCCCCGCCTCCCGCGGCCCCCGCTCCCGTGTGGCTGTCTTCGCTGCAGATGGTCTCGCCCCGCGACGGCTGGTCGCTGGCCTGGACGAGCGATCCCGCCAGCCCGCTGCCCGCCGGGCTGATCCCGGTGCGCACCACCGACGGCGGGCACACCTGGGCCGCCGTGACGCCCGCCCAGGCCAGGCCGCTGCTGGGTCAGGATCAGACGAACGTGATCCTGCAGCCCCTGTCCGCGAACCGGGCGTGGCTCGCGGTGACCGGTCGCGGCGGCCCCGTGACGTTCGGGACGGCCGACGGAGGACGGTCCTGGACCCGGTCGGCCCCGGTCCGCGCCCTCGGCGACGCCCGCTGGCTCAGCTTCACCGATCCCGCGCATGGCTGGCTGGTGCAGGACCTCGGCGCCGCGATGCAGCAAAACCCCGTGCGGCTGTACCGCACCAGCGACGGCGCGCGGCGCTGGTCGCTGATCGCCGCGACCCCGCGGCTGCCCGGCGCCGGGGCCAGTCCCAGCGGGCTACCCGTCGAATGTGACAAGACCGGGATCGCGTTCGCTACCCCCGCCGACGGCTGGCTGACCAGCGACTGCTTCTCCCTTGCCGACGCGGTGCTGGCCACCCGCGACGGCGGCGCTCACTGGGCACCGCAGGCGCTCCCGCTGCCCGCCAGCACGTGCACGCCGGACCTTTGCCTAATCTCCCCACCGCAGTTCTTCGGGCCTACCGGCTTCCTCGCCATCGTTCACGACGCGAAGTCCCCTTATCTGCTGGTCACCCGCGACACCGGCGCCACCTGGCGCACCGAAGCGGTGCCCCAGGCCGCCGGGCCGCTCGCCGCCGCTCAGTTCTTCGACGCCCGGCACGGGCTGCTCGTCCCCCAGATGCAACAGGACACCCCGGGCCAGGTGTTCTACGTCACCTCCGACGGCGGCCAGACCTGGACACCGGTCGACCAGGGACTGCGGTTCCAGCCCGGCATGACCGTGGACTTCGCCAGCCCGGAGGCCGGCTTCGCGTGGAACCCCGGCGCCTCCGGCGCTCCGCCCATCTACGCCACCAGCAACGGCGGACGGACCTGGACCTGGTACCTCCCGCGGCTCGCGCGGACCCGCTTCTAGACCGGGTTAGTCCTCCGGCAGCTCGGTCAGCAGGTCGTCCGCGCGCTCCATGCCCTCCCGCCAGACCGAGCGGGAGATGATCTTGGTCAGGTCGGCCCGGCGGCGGTACCGGGTGGCGATCTCCCGGCCCTCCTCGAGCAGGCCCTCCGACAGCGTGGTCGGCCGCAGCCCGAGCGCGAGGAACTGGTCGTTGCGGACGATGAGCTCGTTCTCCTCGGCCTCGATCCGCGGGTTGGGCAGGTAGGCGATCTCGGCGCCCATCACGTCGCCGACCATCTTGGCCAGGTCGAGCACCCGGTGCGTCTCGGTCATCTGGTTCAGCACCCGCGGCCGGTCACCGGCCTCGGGCGGGTTCTCCAGCGCGATCTCGATGCACCGCACGGTGTCCCGGATGTGGATGAAGGCCCGGGTCTGGCCGCCGGTGCCGTGCACCGTCAGCGGGTGCCCGATCGCGGCCTGCATGAGGAACCGGTTGAGCACGGTGCCGTAGTCGCCGTCGTAGTCGAACCGGTTGATCAGCCGCTCGTCCAGGCTGGTCTGCTCGGTCTGGGTACCCCAGACGATGCCCTGGTGCAGGTCGGTGATCCGCAGCCGGTCGTTCTTGGCGTAGAACGAGAACAGCAGCTGGTCGAGCGTCTTGGTCATGTGGTAGACCGATCCCGGGTTGGCCGGGTGCAGGATCTCGCGCTCGATCTCACCGTCCGGCGTGGGGACCTTCACCGTCAGGTAGCCCTCGGGGATGGGCGCGCTGCCCGACCAGCCGTAGCCGTAGACGCCCATGGTGCCGAGGTGCGCGACCGCCGCGTCGGTGCCGGTGGCGACCAGCGCGGTCAGCAGGTTGTGCGTCGCCCGCACGTTGTTGTCGACCGTGTAGCGCTTGGCGGACTGGGACCTCATCGAGTACGGCGCCGCGCGCTGCTCGGCGAAGTGCACGACCGCGTCCGGGCGCAGCTCGGCCAGAACCGAGGCCAGCCGGTCGTACTCGGTCGCGAGATCGAGGCTGACGAAGCCGAGCTCGCGCCCGGTGACCTCGCGCCAGGTGCGGACGCGCTCCCCGATCGGCCGGATCGGCGTGAGCGACTCGACTTCGAGCTCGACGTCGATCTTCCGGCGGCTGAGGTTGTCGACGATGGTCACGTCGTGACCGCGCTCCGACAGGTACAAAGATGTCGGCCATCCGCAGAACCCATCGCCGCCAAGCACGAGAACCCGCATCTGCAACTCCAGTTACGCGTTGAGAGTGATTTGTGCATGTTATCGCAGCCCATGGTTTTGGCTGCGTTATGGCCCGAATGAGACGAATCTTACATCCGGGCGCGACTCGGATAGCCGGCTGTCCCGGCCACCCTGCGGCGATAGCCGCCGCCGGCGTGCCGCCCGCTACGATAGCGCCATCTGCCGCCGCGCACGCCGGTTCCGCCGCAGGACCAAGATCACCTGCCGCGCGACCGGGCCTCACCAGGGCATCCTCGCCGCGGCCAACCGAGCCGTATCCCGCCAGCGGGGGTCCCGGTCGCGCTGCCGGCTGCCCGCGACCCCGGGCCGCCGGATCCCGCCGCGCACGATGAAAAAGGCCGGCCCGGCCCCGCGGTAATGGCGCCAGCGGCATTTACGGCGCATTTCAGCGGAGATATTTCCTAAGCTTCAGCTGAATTACGGAATATAAGGCTCAACGCGGCTGTGATACGCGGGGTTCCCGGCCACGCTAACCTGGCACCGTCCCAGCAGCCCGGCGGCGCCGCGCCGCCCCGAGTCGTGGAGCACGAGATGGCGGGCAGCCAGGCGCGACTGGTGGTGCTCGTCTCCGGCGCGGGCACCAACCTGCAGGCCCTGCTCGACGCCTGCGCGGACGCGTCCTACGGCGCGCGGGTGGTGGCGGTCGGCGCCGACAGGGACGGCTGCGCCGCGCTGGACCGGGCCCGTAGCCGCGGCATCCCCACGTTCACCCACCGCGTCAAGGATTTTCCCGAACGGACCCACTGGGATCACTCGCTCGCCGGCTCCACCGCGGCATTCGAGCCTGACCTGGTGATATCGGCCGGTTTCATGAAGCTCGTAGGCCCGGCTTTCCTCGCCGCCTTCGGCGGCAGGTTCATCAACAGTCACCCGGCGCTGCTACCGTCGTTTCCCGGCATGCACGGCGTGCGGGACGCGCTCGCGTACGGGGTCAGGGTGACCGGCTGCACGATCTTCCTGGTGGACGCCGGGATCGACGACGGCCCGGTCATCGCGCAGCGGTGCGTGCCGGTGCACGACGACGACGACGAGGCGTCCTTGCACGAGCGGATCAAGGTGGCCGAGCGGGCGCTGCTGGTGGCGACCGTCGGCCGGATGGTCCGCGAGGGCTGGACCGTCGAGGGCAGGAAAGTGAGGTTCGGCCGGTGACCACGCTGGACGCGGCCGGGCGGCCAAGCGCGAGCGACAGGCCAAGCGCGAGCGACAGGCCAAGCGCGAGCGACAGGCCAAGCCCGAGCGACAGGGTGACGATCCGGCGGGCGCTGGTCAGCGTGCACGACAAGACCGGCCTGGCCGGCCTGGCCCGCGGCCTGCACGAGGCCGGCATCGAGATCGTCTCCACCGGCAGCACCGCGGTCGCGATCGCCGCGGCGGGCGTGCCGGTGACCAGGGTCGAGGACCTGACCGGGTTCCCGGAGTGCCTGGACGGCCGTGTGAAGACGCTGCACCCCGCGGTGCACGCCGGGCTGCTCGCCGACCTCAGCGAGCCCGGGCACCGGCGCGAGCTGGACGAGCTCGGCGTCGCGCCGTTCGGGATGCTGGTGTCCAGCCTGTACCCGTTCGAGGCCACCGTGGCCTCCGGGGCGACCCCCGCCGACTGCGTCGAGCAGATCGACGTCGGCGGCCCGGCGATGGTCCGGGCGGCGGCGAAGAACCACGCGAACGTCGCGGTCATCACCGAGCCGGGCGAGTACGGGGAGGTCCTCGAGGCGGTGCGGGCCGGCGGGTTCACGCTGGAGCAGCGGCGCCGCCTCGCCGCGCGCGCGTTCGCGCGCACGACGGCCTACGACGCCGCGGTGGCGTCGTGGTTCGCCTCGTCCTACGCGCCAGACCAGACCGCGGCCGAGACGGGCTGGCCGGACGCGGTGTTCGCCGGCTGGTCGCGCCGCGACGTGCTGCGCTACGGCGAGAACCCGCACCAGCGCGCGGCGCTGTACGTGCGGGCGGGCGGCGCGGGGGGCGCGCCGGGCGGCGGAGTCGCCGGCGCCGAGCAGCTGCACGGCAAGGCGATGTCGTACAACAACTACACCGACGCCGCGGCCGCTCGGCGGGCCGCGGCCGACTTCGCCGAGCCGTGCGCGGCGATCGTCAAGCACGCCAACCCGTGCGGCATCGCGGTCGGCGCCGACGTGGCGCAGGCGCACCGCAAGGCGCACGCGTGCGACCCGGAGTCCGCGTTCGGCGGCGTGATCGCGGTGAACCGGCCGGTGACGGCCGGCCTGGCCGCGCAGATCGCGGAGATCTTCACCGAGGTCGTGGTCGCGCCCGGGTTCGAGCCGGAGGCGCTGGAGATCCTCACCGCCCGGAAGAACCTGCGGCTGCTGCGCTGCCCGCCGCCCGACCCGCCCGGCCCGGCGGACCCGCCCGAGCCGGCGACCGAGTGGCGCCGGGTGGACGGCGGCCTGCTCATCCAGTCGGCGGACCTGGTGGACGCCCCCGGCGACGACCCGGCCGGCTGGCAGCTGATGGCCGGCGACCCGGCCGCCGGCGACGTGCTGGCCGACCTGGCATTCGCCTGGCGGGCCTGCCGCGCGGTGAAGTCCAACGCGATCCTGCTCGCGGCCGGCGGCGCGAGCGTCGGCATCGGGATGGGCCAGGTCAATCGCGTGGACGCGTCCCGGCTCGCGGTGGCGCGGGCGGGCGAGCGGGCCCGCGGCTCGGTCGCGGCGAGCGACGCGTTCTTCCCGTTCCCCGACGCGCTCGAGGTGCTGATCGAGGCCGGCGTCCGCGCGGTGGCCGAGCCCGGCGGGTCGGTCCGCGACGAGCTGTCCGTCGCCGCCGCCCAGGCCGCGGGCGTCACCTTGTACTTCACCGGGGTGCGCCACTTCTCCCACTGACGCCACCGAGCGCGGCCCCCGCGCCGCACAGAGCGCCGCCGCAGGCCGCGCGGCCGGGGGCGTGTCGGGCCCGGCGCCCGGCGTCGGGCACAATTGCAGTGCCATGACTGCTCGCATCCTGGACGGCAAGGCCGTCGCCGCCGAGATCCGCGCCGACCTCACCCGGCGGGTGGCGGCGCTGGCCGCGCGCGGCGTGGTCCCCGGGCTGGGCACGATCCTGGTCGGCGACGATCCCGGCAGCCGCGCGTACGTCAGCGGCAAGCACCGCGACTCGGCCCAGGTCGGGATCAACAGCATCCGCCGCGACCTGCCCGCCGACGCCACCCAGGAGCAGGTCGAGGCCGCCGTGGACGAGCTGAACGCCGACCCGGCCTGCACCGGCTACCTGGTCCAGCTGCCGCTGCCCGGCCACCTCGACGCGGACCGGGTGCTGCACCGGGTGGACCCGGCCAAGGACGCCGACGGGCTGCACCCGCTCAACCTGGGCCGGCTGGTGCTCGGCGAGCCGGGCACGCTGCCGAACACGCCGCGCGCGATCGTCGAGCTCATGCGCTGGTACGACGTGCCCATCGACGGCGCGGACATCACCGTGATCGGGCGCGGGATCACCGTCGGGCGGCCGCTCGGCCTGCTGCTGACCCGGCGCAGCGAGAACGCCACGGTGACGCTCTGCCACACCGGGACCAAGGACCTGGCCGCGCACACGCGCGGCGCCGACGTGGTGGTGACCGCGGCCGGGCGGCCCGGCCTGCTGACCGCGAACATGATCAGGCCGGGCGCGGCGGTGCTGGACGTCGGCATCACCCGCACCGAGGCGGGCCTGGTCGGCGACGCGGACCCCGGCGTGGCCGGCGTGGCCGGGTGGCTGGCCCCCATGCCGGGCGGGGTGGGCCCGATGACCAGGGCGATGCTGCTGGTTACCGTGGTGGAGGCCGCCGAGGGGGCGGCCGGATGAGTCGCCCAGAATTACTACCCGCGAGTAACATGGCAGCAGCGCGGGACAGGATCGCAACAAGGGAGGTCGGTGTCCGGCCATGAACATCGTCGTATGCGTCAAGCAGGTCCCGGACACCGGGATGGAGCGCAAGCTGAGGCCGGACGGCACGCTCGACCGGGAGGCGGTCGACGGGCTCATCAACGAGCTCGACGAGTACGCGATCGAGGAGGGCCTGCAGATCGCCGAGGCGCAGGGCGGCGAGGTGACGATCCTGTCGATGGGGCCGGCCAAGGCCGCCGAGTCGATCCGCAAGGCGCTGTCGATGGGCGCCGACAAGGCCGTGCACGTGCTCGACGACGGCCTGGCCGGCTCCGACGCGCTGCAGACCTCGCAGGTCATCGCCCAGGTGCTGTCCAGGATCGGGTTCGACCTGGTCATCTGCGGCTCGGAGTCCACCGACGCCAGGATGGGCGTGCTGGCGGCCATGCTGGCCGAGCGGCTCGGCGTGCCGCAGATGTCGCTGGCCAGCAAAGTGGAGATCGACGGCTCGGCGATCAGGATCCGCCGCCAGGCCGACTACGGCTATGACGAGGTCGAGGGCACGCTGCCCGCGGTCGTTAGCGTGGTCGAGAAGATCAACGAGCCGCGCTACCCCTCGTTCAAGGGGATCATGGCGGCGAAGAAGAAGCCGGTGGACACGCTCAGCTTGGCCGACCTCGGCGTGGACGCCGGGCAGGTCGGCCTGGCCTCGGCCGCGACCGAGGTGGTCGACTTCGCCGAGCGCCCGCCCCGCGCGGCCGGCACGATCGTCACGGACGACGGCGACGGCGGCGTCAAGGCGGCCGAGTTCCTCGCCGCGCAGAAGTTCATCTGAGAAGTCATTCAAAACTCGTGGTTGGGGCGAATATGTCGCAGGTCAGCGAAACAAGAGCAAGATCACTAGGTAGTTTTGAATAACTTCTGAGGCGGCGGCAGATGGGATACCTGGAAGGAGCGCGCGGGCATGGCTGAGGTGCTGGTTTTCGCCGAGCACGCCGGCGGCGACGTCAAGAAGGTCACGCTCGAGCTGCTCACGCTCGCCCGCCGCCTCGGCGAGCCCGCGGTGGCGTGGACCGGGCCGGACGCCGAGAAGGGCCGGGAGCGGCTGGCCGAGTACGGCGCGGCCCGGGTGTACGTCGCGGACGCCGCCGATTTCGACGAGTACGTGGTCGCGCCCAAGGCCGAGGCGCTCGCCGCGGTGATCGCGCAGGCCGCCCCGGCCGCGGTGCTGATCGCCGGCACGGCGGAGGGCAAGGAGATCGCCGGCCGGCTCGCTGTGAAGACCGGGTCGGGCGTGATCACCGACGCGATCGGCGTGGACGAGGGCCTGGTGGCCGAGCAGTCCATCTTCGGCGGCTCGACCGTCGTGCACTCCCGGGTGCGCGCCGGGACCGCGATCATCGCGGTGCGGCCCAACTCGGTGACCCCGGAGCCGGCGCCGCAGCCGGCCGCCGCCGAGCTTGTCGCCGTGGACGTGCCGCTGACCGACGCGGCCAGGGGCGCCAGGATCACCGGGCGGGTCGAGCAGGAGCGGGGCGAGCGGCCCGAGCTCACCGAGGCGTCGATCGTGGTCTCCGGCGGCCGGGGCGTGGGCAGCGCGGAGCAGTTCGCGCTCATCGAGAAGCTGGCCGACGCGCTGGGCGCGGCCGTCGGCGCGTCCCGCGCCGCGACCGACGCGGGCTGGTACCCGCACCAGTTCCAGGTCGGCCAGACCGGCAAGACCGTCGCCCCCCAGCTCTACGTCGCGGTGGGTATCTCCGGCGCCATCCAGCACCGGGCCGGCATGCAGACGGCCAAGACGATCATGGTGATCAACAAGGATCCGGAGGCGCCGATCTTCGAGCTCGCCGACTTCGGCGTGGTCGGGGATCTGTTCACCGTGGTGCCGCAGCTGATCGAGGAGATCGGCAAGCGCAGCCAGGCGTGAGCACCGTACCTTTACCGCCGGGAACGCGTCCCGGCTCCCGGTAGGCTGAGCGCGTCATGGAGTATCTCGACGGCGTGGCCAGATCGCCCGGGCCGGCCTCGGGCCGCCTGGTGTACCTGGACCACGCGGCCACGACGCCGCTGCTGCCCGAGGTGCTCGACGCGATGGCCGAGGAACTGGCCCGGCTCGGCAACCCGTCCTCGCTGCACAACGCCGGCCGCCGCGCCCGCCGGGTGGTCGAGGAGTCACGCGAGCAGATCGCCGAGGCGCTCGGCGCCCGCCCCAGCGAGGTGATCTTCACCAGCGGCGGCACGGAGGCGGACAACCTCGCGGTGAAGGGCCTCTACTGGGCCCGGCGCAACGGCGCCGGCCGCCGGCGGGTGCTGGCGACCCCCATCGAGCACCACGCGGTGCTGGACAGCGTCCGCTGGCTGGCCGATCACGAGGGCGCCGAGGCCTGCTGGCTGCCGGTGGACGGCGCGGGGCTGGTCAGCCCCCAGGCGCTGCGCGCGGCCATCGAGGCCGATCCGGCGGGGGTGGCCCTGGTGACCGTCATGTGGGCGAACAACGAGGTGGGCACCGTCCAGCCCATCTGCGAGCTCGCCGCCGTCGCCCGCGAGCACGGGATCCCGTTCCACAGCGACGCGGTGCAGGCCGCGGCCCAGCTGCCGATCTGCTTCGCCGCCTCCGGCGCCGACGCGCTGAGCATCACCGGGCACAAGCTCGGCGGCCCGGTCGGCGCGGGCGCGCTGCTGCTCGCCCGGCACCTCGAGCCGGTGCCCGTGCTGCACGGCGGCGGCCAGGAGCGCGACGTCAGGTCCGGCACGCTCGACACCCCGGCCATCCGTGGCTTCGCGACCGCGGTCCAGCTGACCACCAAGCAGGTGGCCGGCGAGGCCCGCAGGCTCGCCGGGCTGACGGCCGACCTGATCGGGCAGGTCCGCGCCGCGGTGCCGGACGCCGTGCTCAACGGGCCGCCGCCGGGGCCGCGCCGGCTGCCCGGCAACGTCCACTTCTCCTTTCCCGGCTGCGAGGGCGACGCGCTGCTCATGCTGCTCGACGCCAAGGGGATCGCGTGCTCGACCGGGTCGGCTTGCACGGCGGGGGTGGCCGAGCCCAGCCACGTGCTGCTCGCGATGGACGCCGGCGAGGCCCGCGCGCGCGGCTCGCTGCGGTTCTCCCTCGGCCACACGTCCTGCCAGGCCGACGTGGACGCGGTCGGCGCGGTGATCGGCGAGGCGGTCGAGCGCGCCCGCCGGGCCGGCCGCTCGTAGCCGCGCCGAGCGCGAGTAGCCGGTCCGCGCGCGGCGTTACGGCTTCGGGGCCTGGGTGATCTCGCCGAGCACGCTCGCCTGCAGCGGGGAGATCAGGTCCCGGGCGAACGCCCTGGCGTCCTCCAGCGTGTCGACCGGGATCGCGCTGGACGGGGTGAGCACGAACGACAGCACGACCCTGACCCCCGTCTCGGCGATCCGCTGGATCCGCCGCTCGGCCTCGACTGGCGGCGTCTGCGCGCCGAACAGGTCCCGCCGGATGAACGCGGCGCTGTGCTCCCGGGCCAGGTTCACCAGCGGGCCGCCGTTCACGGTCAGCGACGGCAGGATCGCCTCCGGCTCGGTGCGCAGCAGGCGGCGCAGCAGCTGGTGGTTGCGCAGGTAGTGCAGCGCGAACGCGACCCGCTCGATCATGCGGTCGACCGGGGAGATCCCGGGACCGCCGACGCTGTCCAGCTCGCCGAGGAAGCCCTCAAGCTCGCGCAGCACGACCGCCTCGATGAGGTTCTCCTTCTTCGGGAACCTGCGGTAGATCGTGATCCGGGACAGCCCGGCCCGCCGGGCGATGTCTTCCATCGTGGACCGGCGCAGCCCGAAGTCCTCGAACTGGCCGAGCGCGGCGTCGAGGATGCGCCCGGCTACCGAGTCGGCGTCCGGGCCGGCGCCGCGCGCCTGTGCCATGCGCACCAGATCGATGACCATCCCGCGCCTCTCGTCCTGCCCGCTCATGCCATTTTTTTACCGAACGGCTGCGCCGCGGTGCCGTCCGTCCCCTCCGCCGCTGCCGCCCGGGCCCGGCCGCTGGCGGGGGCGCAGCCGTTCGGAAAACCGCGCGTACTTCCCTGACCCTACGCCTTGATACAAGTATGCAGAGAATGTATCTTACGTATCAACGCACCGCCACCGCGACACGACGACCGAGGGAGCAGCGCATGGGCCTGCCAGCGGACCCGGGCGGCCACGCGGGCCCGGGGCGCGCGCACGCGGTACTGTGGCCGGCCTCGACCATCAGCTTCTGGCGCCGCACGCGCCAGGCCAGGTCGGCCGATTTCATCCTCGAAGGAGCGGCATCATGACCGCAGTGATCGACGCGGGGACCGCCGTCATCACGTGCCGGGACGGCGACCACACGCTCGCGCTCACCGACCGCGAGGTCACCGCCGAGCGGCTGATCAGGACGTCCCGCAAGCACTCGTTCAACCCCGACACCGACGTCGACTGGGACGCGCCGCCGGTCCCCGGCCTGTACTACGGGCCGCCCGAGGCGGGCTCGCTGTACGAGACCCCGCTGTGGGACGGGCTGTCGCCGGACCAGCAGATCGAGCTGACCAAAGCCGAGGTCGCGAGCATGGCCTCGTTCGGCATCTGGTCCGAGCTCGCGCTCATGCAGATCCTCATCCAGCACGCGTACCGGAGCCGGTACGACAGCAGCCACTTCGCCTACGCGCTGACCGAGACCGCCGACGAGTGCCGTCACTCGATGATGTTCGGCCGGATGGTGAAGACGTTCGGCCTGACCACGCACCGGCCGCGCGCGCTGGAGTACCACGCGCTCAAGGTGCTCGGGTCGTTCCACGACCCGATGCTGATGTTCGCGGCCACGCTCGTGATCGAGGAGTTCACCGACGCGATGCAGCGCATCGCGTTCCCGGACGAGCGGGTCCAGCCGCTGGTCCGCCGCGTCAGCCGGATCCACGTGATCGAGGAGGCCAGGCACATCAAGTACGCGCGCGAGGAGCTCAAGCGCCAGGTGGCCAGGAGCTCGGCCACCCGGCGCAAGCTGACCGCCGCCCGGCTGGCCTGGGTGATGTCCGGCATCATCAACCGCAACCTGGTCCACCCGTCCGCGTACGCCGCCGTCGGCCTGGACCCGAAGGTCGCGCGGCAGACCGCCGACGCCAGCCCGCACCGCCTGGCCACCAAGCAATGGGCGTCCCGCAAGTCGATGGCCGCCTTCGAGGAGGTCGGCTTCCTCGACGGCCGCGCCCGCGCCATCTGGCAGAAGGCCGGCTTCCTCGCCCCGGACGCGGGGTAGCGGCTCCCTCGCCGGCCCCTCCACCCCGCGCCCGCGACAATCCCGCCGGTCCCTCCTCCGCCCGCGGCCCCGCCCCGCTGGTCCTCCCCACTCACGGCGGTTACATAGCGGTTTGGTGTTCACCGGTGAACACCAAACCGCTACCTAACCGGGTCGGCCGGCGCGCCCCGGGGCTGGACGGGCCAGTCACGGGTGCGGGGTCGGCACCACCGCCCACTTCGTGCCGTTCCAGATCTCGGCCAGCGTGTGCCCGTTGCCGATCCCGATGTCGTCGCCGACCGCCAGGCAGCTCGACGCGCTGGTGCAGGACACCCCGCGCAGCTCGTTGTTCGTCGACCCCGGGCTCGGCGTGCGGAGCAGGCTCCAGCTGGTGCCGTTCCACGCCTCGGCGACGTTGAAGCTGGACTCGCCCGTCTGGTCGAACGCGGATCCGACCCCCATGCACGCCTTCGGGCTCGTGCAGGACACCCCGCCGAGGCCCGCGCCGCCCGCGCCGCCCGGCCGTAATTCTCCATCAGCCAGGCTGGTCAGCCGGCCAGCTCGCGGTAGAGCGCCGCGGTCTGCTCGGCGATCGTCGCCCAGTCGAACTCGGCCGCGGCGCGGGCCCGGCCACGCCGGCCCATCTGCGCCGCGAGCCCGAGATCACGGAGCAGGACGTTCAGCGCGTCCGCGAGAGCGTCCGGGTCACCGGGCGGCACCAGCAGGCCGGTGTCGCCGTCGGCCACGACCTCCGGGATGCCGCCGACCCGGGACGCGACGACCGCGGCGCCGCACGCCATCGCCTCCAGGTTCACGATGCCGAGCGGCTCGTACACCGACGGGCAGGCGAACACCGCCGCGCGGGAGAGCAGCTGGATGACCTCGCGCTTGGCCAGCATGCCGGAGATCAGCACCACCCCGGACCTGGCCGCGGTCAGCTCCGTGACCAGGCCGTCCACCTCGGCGGCGAGCTCGGGGGTGTCGGCCTGCCCGGCGCAGAGCACGAGCTGCGCCGCGGGGTCCAGCCCCGCCGCGGCGCGCAGCAGCACGGGCAGGCCCTTCTGCCGCGTGACCCGGCCGACGAACAGGACGTAGGGGCGGCCGGCGTCCACGCCGTACTTGGCGAGCACGTCGGTGCCGGGGTCCGGCGCGTACTCGCGGATGTCGATGCCGTTGCGGATCACCCGGACCCGTTGCGGCGGCACCGCGGGGTAGGCGGCCAGCACGTCCGCGCGCATCCCGTCGGACACGGCCACGACGGCGGTGGCGGCCTCGATCGCGGTGCGCTCGCACCAGGAGGACAGCTCGTACCCGCCGCCGAGCTGCTCGGCCTTCCACGGCCGCAGCGGCTCCAGCGAGTGCGTCGTCATCACGTGCGGCACCCCGTACAGCAGCGACGCCAGGTGCCCGGCCAGGTTCGCGTACCAGGTGTGCGAGTGCACCAGGTCGGCGCCGCCGGCCGCCGCGGTCATCGACAGGTCGGTGGAGATCGTCCGCAGCGCCGGGTTCGCGTCATCGAGCAGCCGCCACGGGTGGTGCGCCACCGCCCCGGGCCGGTCCGCGCCCTGGCAGTGCACGGTCAGGTCCACCAGCGCGGCCAGCTCCCTGGCCAGGTACTCCACGTGCACTCCGGCCCCGCCGTACACCTCCGGCGGGTACTCCCTGGTCAGCAGCGCGACCCGCAGCATGCCCCCCGGCCTGGCGCCGCCATGCCCGGCGCCACCGCCCGGCACCGCGCTCACCGGGTGACCTGCTGGTGCTTGCCCACCACGGTCACCCCGCCGTCGGAGACGACGAAGCCGCGGGCCCGGTCGTGGTCCTTGTCCACGCCGACCGAGACGCCCTCCGGCACCACCACGTTCTTGTCCAGGATCGCGTCCCTGACCACCGCGTTCGGCTCGATTCTGGTGTTGTGCATGACGACGGAGCGCTCCACCGTCGCCCAGCCGTCCACCCGGACGCCCGGCGACAGCACCGACTCGCGGACCAGGCCGCCGGCCACGATCACCCCGTTGCTGACCAGGCTGTTGAGCGCCCGGCCGATCCGGCCGTCGCCGTCGTCGTGCACGAACTTGGCCGGCGGCTGCGAGGGCACCTGGGTGAGGATCGGCCACTGGCTGTTGTACAGGTTGAACACCGGATGCACGGCGCACAGATCCATCTGCGCGTCGAAGTAGGAGTCGAGCGTGCCGACGTCGCGCCAGTAACCGGCGTCTCGCTCGGTGGCGCCCGGCACCTCGTTGTCCAGGAAGTTGTACACGTGCGCGGCGCGCTGCCCGACCAGCATCGGGATGATGTCGCCGCCCATGTCGTGCCTGCTGGCCGTGTCCACCGCGTCCTTGCGCAGCGCGTCCACCAGCACGTCGGCGTCGAAGAGGTAGTTGCCCATCGAGGAGTACGCCTCGTCGGGCCGCCCGGGCATCGCGGGCGGGTCGTCCGGCTTTTCCAGGAACGCCTCGATCGCGCTGCCGTCCGGGCCGGTCTGGATGACGCCGAATGCGGTCGCCTCGGCCCGCGGCACCGGGATGGCCGCCACGGTCACCCCCGCGCCCGCGGCCACGTGCTGGTCGATCATCTGCCGCGGGTCCATCCGGTAGACATGGTCGGCGCCGAACACGATGACCAGGTCGGGGTCCTCGTCGTAGATCAGGTTGAGCGACTGGTGGATCGCGTCCGCCGAGCCGGTGTACCACTGCGGGCCGAGCCGCTGCTGGGCCGGCACCGGGGTCACGTAGTTGCCGAGCAGGCCGCTCATCCGCCAGGTCAGGCTGATGTGCCGGTCGAGGCTGTGGCTCTTGTACTGGGTCAGCACGCAGATCCGCAGGATGCCGGCGTTGACCAGGTTGGACAGCGCGAAGTCGACCAGCCGGTACAGGCCGCCGAACGGCACGGCCGGCTTGGCCCGGTCGTCGGTGAGCGGCGCCAGCCGCCGCCCCGCGCCGCCGGCCAGCACGATGCCCAGGACCCGCTTCCGCGCCACCGCGCACCTCCTCACGGCTCGGGCCGTCCCCCGACCCGGCGACAGGCATCACGTCTTAGTCTGATCTGCCCCCGGCCGGGACCGCCACCCTCAACCCGGTGCCCGGCCAGCAGCGCGAGAAACCGCGCAATCCCGCGTACCCTCGGTAGGCGATGACTCAGCTCCGCGTGCTCGCCGCCATGTCCGGCGGGGTCGACTCGGCCGTCGCCGCGGCCAGGGCGGCGGACGCAGGACACCAGGTGACCGGCGTTCATCTCGCGCTGTCGCCGAATCCTCGCTCCCACCGCACCGGCGCGCGGGGCTGCTGCACGCTGGAGGACGCCCGCGACGCCCGCCGCGCCGCCGACGTCATCGGCATCCCGTTCTACGTGTGGGACATGGCCGAGCGGTTCGCCGCCGACGTGGTCGCCGACTTCGTCGCCGAGTACGCGGCGGGCCGCACCCCCAACCCCTGCCTGCGGTGCAACGAGAAGATCAAGTTCGCCGCGGTGCTCGACCGCGCCGTGGCGCTGGGCTTCGACGCGGTCTGCACAGGCCACCACGCGAGGCTCGAGCCCCAGCCCGGCGGCACCCGGCTGCGCCGCAGCGTCGATCCGGCCAAGGACCAGTCCTACGTGCTCGCCGTGCTCACCGGCGGCCAGCTCGGCCGGGCCATGTTCCCGCTCGGCGACTCCGCCAAGGCGCGGGTCCGGGCCGAGGCGGCCGCGCGCGGCCTGGCCGTCGCCGACAAGCCGGACAGCCACGACGTGTGCTTCATCGCCGACGGCCACACCAGGAAGTTCCTCGCCGCCCGGCTCGGCGAGGCGCCCGGCCGGGTCGTGGACACCAGCGGCCGCGTGGTCGGCCAGCACGACGGCGCGTACGGCTTCACGATCGGCCAGCGCAAGGGCCTGCGCCTCGGCCGCCCGGCCGGCGACGGCCGGCCCCGCTACGTGCTGGACATCGAGCCGGTGACCGGGACGGTGACGGTCGGCCCGCGGGAGGCGCTCGACGTGCGCGAGATCACGGCCAGCGCGCCGGTCTGGACCGGCTGCCCGCCGCCTGCGGCGCCGCTCGACTGCACGGTCCAGCTGCGCGCGCACGGCGAGACCCACCCGGCGACCGCGTGGCTCGACGGTGACGCGCTGCGGATCCGGCTGCACGAGCCCGCCCGCGGCGTGGCGAAGGGCCAGGCCGCCGTCCTCTACGACGGCGACCTCGTGCTCGGCTCCGGCACCATCGCGGCCACCCGCGTCTCTCCCGTCACCCAGGCCCCCTGAGCCGCCGGGCCCGCCCCGTCGCGGCGTGATCACGCTGTGCCCGGCGGGCGCTACGCTCGGCACCGTGACCAGCGACACCGCGGGATACCCCTGGCCGCCCGGCAGCGCGACCGGCGCGGGCTCGATGCCGGGCACCGACCCGCTGGCCGCGGCGCGCACGGTCCTGGACGAGCTGCCCGACCTGCCGCACCTGCCCGAGCTGCCCGGCCGCGGGCCCGGCGCCGACATGATCGGCCGCACCGCCGCGCTGCTCGCCGAGCTCCCGGCCGAGACCACCCCGGCCGGCTGGCGGCTGACCGCCCGGCCCGGCCGCGACCTGCGCCGGGCCCGCGCGCTGCTTGACCAGGACCTGGACGCGCTCGAGGAGGCCGCGGCCGGCTACAAGGGACCGCTGAAGATCCAGGTGACCGGGCCGTGGACGATGGCCGCCTCGCTCGAGCTGCCGGCCAGCCAGGAGAAGGCGCTCGCCGACCCCGGCGCGGTCGCCGACCTCATCGCGTCGCTCGCCGAGGGGGTCAGCGCGCACGCCGCCGACGTCCGCCGCCGGGTGCCCGGCGCGCGGCTGCTGCTGCAGCTCGACGAGCCGCGGCTGCCGGCGGCGCTGGCCGGCGACGTGCCCACCGCGAGCGGCCTGAACCGGTTGCGCCCGGTCGAGGCCGGCCCGGCCGCCGACGGCCTGCGCGCGGTGCTCGACGCCGCGACCGCGTTCCCGCTCGTGCACTGCTGCGCTGAGGCGCCGCCGTTCGGGATCATCACCGGGGCCGGCGCGCGCGCGGTCTACCTCGACCTCGGCCTGCTACGGCGGGAAGACGAGGACCCGCTGGCTGAGGCGGCAGACTCCGGTACCGGCATCGTCGCCGGTGCCGTTGCGACGGATGATCCCGAACGGCCTCCTCCCAGCCACCTGGCACAGCGGGTCATTCGCCTGTGGCGCCGGCTCGGGCTGCCGTCCGGGCGCGCCGCCGGGCAGGTCGTGATCGGGCCCGCCTGCGGGCTGGCCGGAGCGTCGCCCGCGCGCGCCGCCGAGATACTCGCCGCCTGCCGCGAGGCCGGCCGGATACTGCCCGAGATGATCGAGAAGGGGATCACGTGACCGAGCTGCCGGCGGCGGCCGAGCTGGACGGCGTGCCGGCCGAGGTCAGGCACCGGCACGCCGGGCTCAGCGTGGAGCTGACCGAGCACCAGCACCGCTACCACGTGCTGGACTCGCCGCTGATCTCCGACGCCGAGTACGACGCGCTGATCCACGAGCTGACGGGGATCGAGGAGCGCTACCCGCAGCTGCGCACGCCGGACTCGCCGACGCAGAAGGTCGGCGGGCCGGTGTCCACGCTGTTCACCCCCGTAACCCACCGGGACCGGCTGCTCAGCCTCGACAACGCGTTCTCCGCCGAGGAGCTGGACGCCTGGGCGGCCCGGGTGGCCAGGCTCGGCGAGTCCGGCCCGGTTGGGCCCTACCTGTGCGAGCTGAAGATCGACGGGCTCGCCGTCGCGCTGCTGTACCGCGACGGGGCGCTGGTCCGCGGCGCGACCCGCGGCGACGGCGTCACCGGGGAGGACGTCACGCCCAACATCCGCACGATCGCCAGCGTGCCGGCCCGGCTCGCCGGCAGCGGCTTCCCCGAGGTGCTCGAGGTGCGCGGCGAGGTGTTCTTCCCGGTGGCCGGGTTCGGCGAGCTGAACGTGGCGCTGACCGAGGCGGGCAAGCCGGCCTTCGCCAACCCGCGCAGCGCGGCCGCCGGGTCGCTGCGGCAGAAGGATCCGCGGGTCACCGCCGGCCGCGCGCTCGACCTGATCGTGCACGGCGTCGGCCGGCCGCAGGACGGCCCGGACACCCAGTCCGGCTGGTACGAGCGGATGCGCGAGTGGGGGCTGCCGGTCAGCACGCTGTACCGGGTGACGCCGGACCTGGACGGGGTGCGCGGGTACATCGGCTACTACGCCGAGCACCGGCACGACCCGCCGTACGAGATCGACGGCGTGGTGATCAAGCTGGACCGGGTCGCGGTGCAGCGCGAGCTGGGCTCCACCAGCCGCGCGCCGCGCTGGGCGATCGCCTACAAGTACCCGCCGGAGGAGGTGACCACCCGGCTGCTCGACATCCGGGTGAACGTGGGCCGGACCGGCCGGGTCACCCCGTTCGCGGTGATGGAGCCCGCGCACGTCGCCGGGTCCATGGTGGACCGCGCCACCTTGCACAACGCCGACGAGGTGAGGCGCAAGGGCGTGCTGATCGGCGACATGGTCGTGCTGCGCAAGGCCGGCGACGTCATCCCCGAGGTGGTCGGGCCGGTCGCGGACCTGCGCGACGGCAGCGAGCGCGCGTTCGAGTTCCCGACGCACTGCCCGGCGTGCGGCACCCCGCTGGCCCGCGAGGAGGGCGAGGTGGACTGGCGCTGCCCGAACACCCGCTCCTGCCCCGCCCAGCTCCGCGAGCGGCTGTTCCACCTGGCCGGGCGCGGCGCGCTGGACATCGAGGTGCTCGGCTACGAGTCGGTGACGGCGTTGCTGGGATCGGGGGGGTCCGGGGGGGTCGTCCCCCCGGGGGAGCACCGCGGTCTGGTGAGCGACGAGGGCGACGTGTTCGGGCTGACCGCCGAGCGGCTGGCGACCGTGCCGTTCTTCGTGAACAAGGCGGGCACGCTGACCGTCAACGCGGGCCGGCTGCTGGCCAACCTGGACGCGGCGCGGACCCGGCCGCTGTGGCGGATCCTGGTCGCGCTGTCGATCCGGCACGTCGGGCCCACCGCGGCCCGGGCGCTGGCCGCGCACTTCGGCTCGCTGGACGCGATCGAGGCCGCGTCCGCGGAGGAACTGGCCGCGGTGGACGGCGTCGGGCCGACGATCGCGGCCGCGCTGATCGAGTGGTTCGCCGTGGACTGGCACCGGGCGATCGTGGACAAGTGGCGGGCGGCCGGGGTCCGGCTGGCCGAGGAGACGCCGGGTGGCGGGGCCGGCGGCGGCGGCCGGACGCTGGCCGGGCTCTCGGTGGTGATCACCGGGTCGCTGGCGGGGTTCAGCCGGGACTCGGCCACCGAGGCGGTCCGGGCGCGTGGCGGCAAGGTCATCGGTTCGGTGTCGAAGAAGACCGACTTCGTCGTGGCCGGCGAGAACGCGGGCTCGAAGTACGACAAGGCGGTCGAGATCGGCCTGCCGGTGCTGGACGAGGCGGCGTTCGGCGTGCTGCTCGAGCAGGGGCCGGACGCGGCGCGGGCGGCGGTCGATGCCGCCCGCCCGCAGTGAGGCTCGCTCGCCGAGTGCGAATTCCGGGTGAAAAGTTGCCGAAACCGGTGCAAATGATCACAAGGGAAGCTCCGTAAAGCCGCAGGTCAGGCACGTCGGGATCATCCGGTGGTAACGGATGGTATGCAACTGGTTCCGAGAAGTGGTATTTTCGCCGTACTCTTCTTGCATGTGCATCTGCACGAGCTAGGCACGCACGAGGGCATCGATGAGGGATCCGAGCGATACCAGGGACATCACGCCGCGGGCCGGCTCGCCGCTGTGGATCCACCTGACCGTCGTCTCGGTGGCGGGCCTCGCCGTCCTGTGCGCGGGGCTGACCACGCTCAGCCTGGCCAGCCTTCACCATCTGGTCCGCAGCCCGCTGCTGTGGACGATCGCCGTCCTGATCATGGTCGGCGAGCTGCGCCCGATCGTCACGCCGGGCAAGTCGGGCTCTGACTCCGGCGTCGCGTCGGTGACGTTCGGCTTCGCCGCGCTGCTCTACTGGGGACTGCCCGTCGCCGCGCTGCTCACGGCGGCGTCGACGCTGATCGCCGGCACGGCCGACCGCAAGGCACCGCACCGCAGCGTGTTCAACGCCGCGCAGGGTGTGCTGGCGCTCGGCGCGGCGTGGGCCGCGCTCGGCCTGGCCGGGATCCACCCGGACGCGCTGCACCCCTGGATGCCGTCCGGTGCCCAGCTGGGCGGCGTCGCCTTCGCCGCGGCCTGCTACTTCATCGTGAACTTCACGCTCGTCGCGATCGCGATCAGCCTGCACGCCCGCGCCCCGCTGCTCGCGATCGTGCGGCAGGAGCTTGCCTACCAGGCGTTCGTCATCCTGGCGCTGCTGTCAGCCGCCCCGCTGGTCGTCGTGGTGATGGGCCGCTCGGTCTGGCTCGTGCTGCTGTTCCTGCTCCCGCTGGTCGCTGTCTACCTGAACGCCGCCGTCTCGGTCCAGCGCGAGCACCAGGCCATGCACGACGAGCTGACCGGCCTGCCCAACCGCAAGCTGCTGCTGCGCCGCACCGAGGAGGCCCTGGCCGCCGCGGCACGGTCATCCAGCGTGACCGGCTTCCTGCTGCTCGACCTGGACCGGTTCAAGGAGGTCAACGACACCCTCGGGCACCCGGCGGGCGACCAGCTGCTGCAGACCGTGGCGCACCGGCTCACGCACAGCGTCCGGCCCGGTGACCTGGTGGCCCGGCTCGGCGGCGACGAGTTCGCGGTGCTGCTGCCGGTGATCAGATCCGCAGGCACCGCCCGCGAGGTCGCGGCGCGGCTGCGCGCGGCGCTGGCCGAGCCGCTCCGGCTGGACGGGATGACGCTGCACGTAGAGGCCAGCGTCGGCATCGCGACCTGTCCCGCCGACGCGAGCGACGTCGAGCTGCTGCTGCAGCGCGCCGACGTCGCCATGTACCTGGCCAAGGAGAACCGCACCGGGGTGGAGGCCTACGACCCCGCGCGGGACCGCAACTCGCCGGCCAGGCTCGCCCTGCTCGGCGACCTGCACCGGGCGGTCGACCGGGGCGAGGTCGAGCTGGCGTACCGGCCCACGGTCTGGCTCGCCGACGGCCGGCCGGCCGGCCTGGAGGCGCTGGTGCGCTGGCGGCACCCGGAACGCGGGATGATCACCCCGGAAGAGGAGATCACCGAGGCGGCCGGGCACTCCGACCTGATGCGCGACCTGACCCGGCACGTGGTCGACTCGGCCCTGGACCAGGCGCACGCCTGGTCCAGGGCCGGGCTGACCGTGCCGGTGTCGGTGACCGTGTCCGCCCGCGACCTGCTGGACGCCGGGCTGACCGCCATGATCTCCCGCGGCCTGGACGACCGCGGGCTGCCCCCCGGAGCCCTGATGCTCCAGGTCAACGAGCGCCTGCTGAGCGCCGAGCCCGCGCGCGCCGCGGCCGCGGTCGAAGCCCTGGCCGCGCTCGGCCTCTCGGTCAGCCTCGACGACTTCGGCACCGGCTACTCCTCCCTGGTACGCCTCAAGCGCCTGCCGCTGTGCGAGATCAAGATCGACTCGTCGTTCATCGGCCGCCTCCCGGCCAGCCGAGACGACGAGCTCATCGTCCGCTCCCTGGTGGATCTGGTCCGCGCCCTAGGCATCCGCTCCGTCGCCAAGGGCGTTCGTACCGCCACCGCAGCGGCCGTGCTGCGGGATATGGGCTGCGACGCCGCCCAAGGCCCGCACATCAGCCGCCCCCTCCGCGCTCCTCAAGCAACCGTCTGGCTGCACGACCACTTCGGCACCCCGACAGCGAGTTCCTTCCGCCCCCCACGCCAGCGCACCCCCGCCTGATCACTCTCTCCGCGTCGTGATCCAGCGGGGCACCCGGTCGGGTAGCCGGCGTTCGGCCCTGCCGACTGCCGGCGGACCGACCGCGTGTCCCGCCGCCCTAGGATTACCGCATGTCCTCCATCACCCGCGAAGAGGTCGCGCACCTCGCCCACCTGGCTCGTCTGTCGCTGGCGGATTCCGAGCTCGATCACCTCTCCGCGCAGCTCGACGTCATCATCGCGGCGGTCGCCCGGGTCCAGGAGGTGGCCGCGGAGGGCATCCCGCCGACCTCGCACGCGGTGCCGCTGACCAACGTGTTCCGCCCCGACGAGACGACCCCGTGCCTGAGCGCGGAGGCCGCGCTGGCGGGCGCGCCCGCCGTCGAGGACCAGAGGTTCCGGGTACCCCGGATCCTGGCGGAGGACTGACGTGACCGCCGACCTGACGTCCCTGACCGCGGCGGAGCTCGCCGCCGCGGTCGCCGCGGGCGAGGTATCCGCGACCGAGGTCGCCCGGGCGCACCTGGACAAGATCGCGGCCGTTGACGACCGGGTGCGCGCGTTCCTGCACGTGTCGGCCGACGTCGCGCTGGCCGCCGCCCGCGCGGTGGACGCCCGCCGGGCGGCGGGCGAGCCGCTCGGTCCGCTGGCCGGTGTGCCGGTCGCGGTCAAGGACGTGTACACGACCGCCGACATGCCGACCACGTGCGGGTCGCGCATCCTGGACGGCTGGCTGCCGCCGTACGAGTCGACGGTCACCCGCAGGCTGCGCGGGGCCGGCGCGATCCCGCTGGGCAAGACGAACATGGACGAGTTCGCGATGGGCTCCTCCACCGAGAACTCCGCGTTCGGGCCCTCGCGCAACCCGTGGGACCTGGCCCGGGTGCCGGGCGGCTCGTCCGGCGGCTCGTCGGCCGCGGTGGCCGCGTTCGAGGCACCGCTCGCGATCGGGACCGACACCGGCGGGTCGATCCGCCAGCCCGCGGCGGTGTGCGGGATCGTCGGGGCCAAGCCCACCTACGGCGGCTCGTCCCGGTACGGCGTGGTCGCCTTCGCCTCCTCGCTCGACACGCCCGGGCCGCTGGCCAGGACCGTGCTGGACGCGGCGCTGCTGCACGAGGCGATGTCCGGCCACGACCCGTGCGACTCGACCTCGATCGACGCGCCGGTCCCGCCCGTGGTGGCGGCCGCCCGGCAGGCCGACGTCGCGGGCCTGCGCGTCGGCGTGGTCACCGAGCTCGGCGGCGAGGGATACCAGCCGGGCGTGCTCAGCCGGTTCGGGGAAGCGGTCGAGCTGCTCGAATCGCTCGGCGCCAAGGTCGTCGAGGTGTCCTGCCCGCACTTCGCCTACGCGCTGCCCGCGTACTACCTCATCGCCCCCAGCGAGTGCTCGTCGAACCTGGCCCGGTTCGACGGCATGCGGTACGGGCTGCGGGCCGGCGACGACGGCACCCGAAGCGCCGAGGAGGTCATGTCGCTGACCAGGGGCGAGGGCTTCGGCGCGGAGGTCAAGCGGCGGATCATGCTCGGCACCTACGCGCTGTCCAGCGGCTACTACGACGCCTACTACGGCAAGGCGCAGCAGGTCCGGACGCTGGTGATCCACGACTTCGAGGCCGCGTTCGAGCAGGCCGACGTGCTGGTGTCGCCAGCCACACCGACCACCGCGTTCCGGATCGGCGAGCGGGCGGACGACCCGATGGCCATGTACCTGGCCGACCTGTGCACGATCCCGTCCAACCTGGCGGGCAATGCCGCGCTGTCGGTGCCGTGCGGGCTCGCCCCCGACGACGGGCTGCCGGTCGGGCTGCAGGTGATGGCTCCGGTGCTGGGCGATGACCGGATGTACCGGGTGGCGGCGGCGGTGGAGGCCGCGCTGGTGACGCGGTGGGGACACCCGCTGCTGGCGCAGGCGCCGGGGCTGACCAGCGCGGCCGCCGAGGCGAGGAGCGCGAGCGATGACTGAGACCACGCCCCGGCTGGCGGGCTTCACCGACGCGGTCGCCCGCTACGACCCGGTGATCGGCCTGGAAACCCACGTCGAGCTCGGCACCAGGTCGAAGATGTTCTGCGGCTGCCCGGCCGTGTTCGGCGCCGCCCCGAACACCCAGGTGTGCCCGGTCTGCCTGGGGCTGCCCGGTTCGCTGCCGGTCACCAACGCCGCGGCGATCGAGTACACGATCCGCATAGGGCTGGCGCTGAACTGCTCGATCGCGCGGTGGTGCCGGTTCGCCAGGAAGAACTACTTCTACCCGGACATGCCGAAGAACTTCCAGATCTCGCAGTACGACGAGCCGCTGTGCACCGACGGCTGGCTGGACGTCACGGTGCACGCCGAGGACGCGCCGCCGCGGCAGGTCCGGGTGGAGATCGAGCGCGTGCACCTGGAGGAGGACACCGGCAAGTCGCAGCACGTGGGCGGCTCCACCGGGCGGATCCACGGCGCGGAGTACTCGCTCGTGGACTACAACCGGGCCGGCATCCCGCTGGTGGAGATCGTCACCAAGCCGGTCGCCGGGACCGGCGAGCTCGCCCCAGAGGCCGCCAGGGCGTACGTCACCGAGCTGCGGGACCTGCTCCGCGCGCTGGGCGTCTCCGGCGTGCGGATGGAGCGAGGCGAGCTGCGCTGCGACGTGAACGTGTCGCTGTCGCCGAAGGGCTCGGATCGCTGGGGGCTGCGGACCGAGACCAAGAACGTGAACTCGCTGCGCTCGGTCGAGCGCGCGGTCCGCTACGAGATCGAGCGGCAGACCGCGGTGCTCGACGCCGGCCAGCGGGTGACCCAGGAGACACGGCACTTCCAGGAGGCCAGCGGGACGACCACGGCCGGGCGGAGCAAGGAGGAGGCGCAGGACTACCGGTACTTCCCCGAGCCCGACCTGGTGCCGATCGCCCCGGCTCCGGAGTGGGTGGAGCGGCTGCGCGCCTCGCTGCCCGAGCTGCCGTCGGCCCGTCGCGCCCGCCTGCAGGCGCAGTGGCAGCTGTCCGACCTGGACATGGCCGCGCTGGCCAACGCCGGCGCGCTCGACCTGGTCGCCGAGACCGTGGCCGCCGGCGCGACGCCCGCCGACGCGCGCAAGTGGTGGCTCGGCGAGCTGCGGCAGCGGGCGAACACGGCGGGCATCGAGCTGGCGGAGCTCGCGGTGACGCCCGCGCAGGTGGCGCGTGTCAGCGCTCTGGTCGCGTCCGGCGCGCTCAACGACAAGCTGGCCCGGCAAGTGCTCGACGGGGTCCTGGCCGGCGAGGGCTCGCCGGACGAGGTCGTCGCCGCCCGCGGCCTGGCCGTCGTCAGCGACGACGCCGCGCTGCTGGCCGCCGTCGATCAGGCGATCGCCGACAATCCCGACGTCGCGGGGAAGATCCGGAGCGGCAAGATCGCGGCGGTCGGCGTGCTGGTCGGTGCCGCGATCAAGGCCACGCGGGGACAGGCTGACGCCGCCCGCGTCCGCGAGCTGATCTTGGAACGCCTGAGCTAGAGCGACTCCTGGAGCGCCCTGAGCTAGAGCGACTGGGTACGCCGGGGGGCGCCACGCTCGGCCATCCGGTTGTCGGCTACGCCGAACACCGGCTGTCCGAGGCGCCGCCCCCCGGCTGTCCAGGGCACCGCCCCCCGGCTGACCGAGGCGCCGCCCCCCGCTGTCCAGGGCACCCCCCCTGCTGTCCGAGGCGCCGCCCCGGCTGTCCGAGGCGCCGCCCCCCGGCGCCCTGTTGCTCATCGAGCCGGCATCTCGCCGTCGGCGGCGTCCGCTACCTCGCCTCTCCCGGCCACACGCGTAACACCAGCCCCACCCGGCCGTCGGCCATCCGGCGAGGACGACTTCGCGGGGCGCCCGGGTGCCGGATATCTCAATATGTGAGACGGAGTCGAGTGTTTTCCCGACGACGTGAAGGGTCGGTGTTGCCCTGGTGATACCGGCGTTTCACATTCCCGGGAAGACGTCGCCCAGCCTCCCGGACAGCCCGAAACGTCTCAGTATGTGAGACAAGCGACTTGCGGACGCCCTGGACCGGTGCAGCGGCTGAAGCTGTGCACCCGCGGGCGTACTCAGGTCTTCGCGGTGAGGGACGGACAGCTCGATCAACGGCGCATCAAGACCGCCCCACCGCTCGGCAGGCCCAGTAGGCACCCGGTGCGGCGGGGGCGCCGCCTCGGACAGCCGGCGTTCGACTACGCCGACAGCCGGATGGCCGAGCGTGGCGCCCCCGCCTCCTGTTGTTCACCGATTGGGTGCTTTCGCGGCGTTGACACTCGGGCGGGGCGACGTGAGCATGGCACTGGCACTTCCAGGAGGCGAACATGCGGTACTTGTGGCGGACTTCGGCGGTAGCCGGGCTGGCCTTAGCGGCCTGCGTCGCGACGGCACTGCCCGCGTCGGCGGGGCGAGTGGGGCCGAACCAGTACTTCACCGGGGTGATCAACGGCAAGGACGGCAACACCATCATCCCGATCGTGATCAGGATGGCGTGCTTCGGGCCGATCAAGCCGGGCGAGACGGGACACCCGGAGGCGGGGCAGACCGTGGCGGTGCACCAGTTGTTCCCGCCGTCGGCTACACCCACGCTGGGCTTCACCGGGAACGACTCGGAGATCGGCGCGTTCTTCAACGCGCCGCCGCCCGCGGGAGCGCCGATCGCGGCGACGACGCCCATCTTTACCCGGTATGACCGGCCGCAGCCGCTGCCGACCTCGATCACGCTTCCGTGCGCGGGGACGGGCACGGCGTATTTCGTGCCGATCCCGGTCATCCCGCCGTCGCGGGCGGCCACGGTCCCAGTCCGGTACGTAGGCCAGCCCTGACCCGGGCGCCTGGCCCGCTACCCGCCGAAGCTGACGTTGGCCGTGGGCTGGGTCGCGCCGTTGCTGCCGATGGTGAGCGTCGTGCCGCCGCCTGAGCCGAGCGTGGCAACGGGGAACGTGTAGCCGGGGTCGGTGAAGCCGGCGTTCACCGACCCGGTCCACGGGGTGCCGCTGGCCGGGCTCGGCGGCGTGAAGGTGCCGCTGAGCGACGTCAGCAGCGAGGAGACGCTATAGGAGGTCGTGCCCAGGGTCAGCGTCGAGGTGGCGCAGCTGAGGCCGCCGGTGAACGCGTAGTTTCCCGTGGGCGTCGGGGTGAAGCACTTGCCGTTGATGGCGACCGTCAGCTTCAGCTTCTCCGACTTGAACGGCAGTTGTGCCGGGCCGACGGGCGCGCCCCCCGGGATCGGGTAGCTCACGAGTTCCTGGACAGTGACCTTGTCCAGCGTCCCGGTGGTCGGGTTCACGATGCCGGGGCTGCTGGCGCTCAGCGCGAAAGACGTCGCGAAGTTGAGCGAGAACGTGTTCGCGGCGGTTGGGATCGACCGCGGCGGAATCGAGGGCGAGCAACTGTACGTGTTCGCCGAGGTGCGGGACGTCGCGGCCAAGACCGTCCCGGAGCTTCGGGCCATGTCCGTGCAGATCGTGCGCGTCCTGCACGAGGCGCTGGGAATCCGGCCGCGGGGCACCGCGCTGCTGCGTCCCGGCCGCATACCGCTGACGAGCAACGGGAAGCTGCAGCGGGGCAGGCTCCGCGACGGCTTTGCCGGCGGGCGCCTGGTTCCCGGAGCCGACATCGTCTTCCCGCTGCCCTTCAGGTCGGCCGCCGGCTGATCGCCGAGACCCGCAGCGCCGCCACGACGACCGCCAGCAGCACGGAAACCCCGAGCACCGCCGCGAACGCCGTTTCCAGCAGCGCCGACCCGGCCCCGATCCCGGCGGCCGTCGCGGCGAGCCCGAGCACGAGGCCTGCCGCCGCCGGGGCGTCGGTCCTCGGCCAGCGGGCATCCTGGCCGGCCAGCGCCGCGATCGCCCCGAACACGGCGGTCGTGCCGACGGCCACGAACGTCGTGTGATCAACGGTGAACAGCAGCCACTGCGGGACCGTGTCGATGGACACGTACCTGCGCCTGCCGATCTCGAACACCACGTGCGCGAACAGGCCGACGTCGACCGCGAGGGCGACGGTGCTGGTCACCAGCCAGATCCGGCCGCTCGCCAGCCAGCCCGCGCCGAGCAGCGAGGGACCCGCCCGGACAAGAAAGATCACGATTCCGCCGAGCTCAAGAGGGATGTTGGCCTCGACGAGAGTCAGGTCATGCCCGAGCGTGCCGGTGATCACGGCGACGGCGGCCAGCAGCAGCGCACCCACCTGGACCAGGCCCGCGGTGGTGACCGGAGCCGCCCCGGAGGACGGCGCGGCCGACCACTCGAGGACGGAGGTCACGGCCAGGATCACGAACGGGACGACGGCGGCCGCCGAGGAACAGGATCCGCTCCGTCCTCGCCAGGGAGCCGGATCCCCGCACTGTGCTGGTCCGCCAGGCCTTGGTCAGCGGCGTCCTCACCGTCATCCGGGTTCCGGGGCACCAAACCTACAACGGCGTCGGCCTCGTCCATCGGGTAACTCGGCATCCAGGGGCTGTGGGCGTTTCCGCGGAAACGTCCCAGCATCGTGCCGCGCGGAAGCGGCCGCCGCGGCCAGGCCGGAGCAGCGCCGCCCCCTGGCGACCTGATCGAAGCCTTCGCTGAGAGTTTCCCCTCGGACATCCACTGGCGCTCTCGTTCGGTTGTGTGTTTGAATACGAACGTGGTAAGGCGTAGATATTCCCCCAGACCTCCCATGCGGGACGCCCGCGCGGCCCGGGAGACGTCATGCTCACGGGCGTGACCGTCGCGGCCGCCGGGGCCGGTCATCCGGCGGTCGCCGTCCTGCTGGGGCTGGGCGCGGCGGGCGTGGCGGGCGGCGTGGTGGCCATGGCCTGGAGCGTGCACGTCCGCCAGTTCCGGCTCGCCGGGTTGCTGGCCCGCCGGCAGTTCATCGTGACCGCGGACCGGGACACCGCGGACACCGGCGCCGACCTTGAGGTGGTGCTGGAGGAGGAGGACAAGGCGGGCGGCGGGGCGTCACCGGCCGTGATCATCGACGGGCCGGAGTCCGTGCTGGTGGGCGAGCAGGCCCGGTACCGGGCCCGGTGCGAGCGCGGTTGCACGGTGGTGGCGTGGGCGGTCGGCGGCGGCTCGGTGTCGCAGGCCCCGGATCCCGCTCACCCGGACGAGCTGCTGCTCACGGCCGACCGGCCCGGCGACCTGACGATCTTCCTGCGGGCCCGCGAGGGCATGCTGGAGCGCAGGGCGACCAAGTCGGTGACCGCCGAGGAGGACCTGACGCCCGCCCCGCCGCTGAGCCTGCGGCTGTTCCTGCACGGCTGGGCGCTGCTGGCCGCTTGCGTGCTGGTCATCGGGTTCGCGGCCGCCCTGGTCGCCCTGGGCAGCCTCGGCTCGGCCGACTTCATCGCGCTGGCCGTCCCACTGGCCGCGCTGCTCGCCGTGGCGGGCGCGCTGCGCGGGACCGACGATCCGCCACGCCAGCCGGACCGGGCCGCGGGCGCCGGCCGGCTCGCCGAGCCGGCGGCGTACCAGGTACCCGATCTCGCGGCGTACGGCCGCAACGGCCACGGCCACCGGCCGGCGGACGCCGATCGCCAGGGCGGTCCCAGCCGCACCGGCAGGGGTGACGCAGAGTTATCTCCGGACGTGAGCCGGGGCCTTCGGTGACAGCTGAACGAATTGCCACGTTATGCGCGATCTTCGGCGGGCTCAGTTGTCTCCCGGTGGACGCCCTAGCTCAACCGAAGTGTGACCTTCGGTACGTAGAGTGAGATTCACACCAGGAGCGATACTGCCTCCGGCCGGGCGGCGATCCCGTCCCGTGCCCGGGGTCACCACTTCACATCGGCCGCCACGCGTCGGCAGAGGCTGGCAGGCACGAGCCGGGTTGGCCTGGACCCGCACCATTCGGTTGGGCGCGTACAAGGAGGCTCGCACGTGTCTGGTGGCGACCGATGAGCATCGCCGCGCAGGCGCTCACCGCCGCCGCGATCGCTGCGTCGGCCGCCGTGGCACTCATTCTGTGGCTGGCCGCCAGGCGCCGGTCCGGGCGGGTCAGGCTCGCTTACCTGTGGCTGGCCGGCGCGGCCGCGCTCTGGTGCCTGGGCGTCATCACGCAGCAGGCTGTCGGCGTCCCGCTCAGCGGCGTGCCGATGGGCCTGACGCTGGCCGACCTGCCACCGCTGCTGGCTCTCGCCGCGGCGGTGACGGGCGTCATGGTGCTGGTGACCGCCGGCGGGGCGGGGGCGCGGGACGGATGGCGGACCCCGGGCCACCGGGTGGCCCGGCCGACCCGGCGCCCGGTCATCCCGCGGCTCGCCGACGGCTACCTGCTGGCGGCGGCGCTGTTCGTCGTCGGCTGGATCGCCCTGTTCGGGCCGGACTACACCAGGACCGGCAGCGGGCCCGGCGCGCTCGCGGTGGCGCTGCTGCAGCCGCTCGCCGGGCTGGCCGCCGTCGCCCTGCTGCTGCCGATGATCTCCGAGGCCGGACGCCAGGCGGTGCCGCCGTTCGCCGCCGTGCTGCTCGTGACCGTGAGCGACGCGCTGGGGGTCGGCGCCAGGCTGGACGGGGGTCCGCCTGGCGCCGCCCAGCAGGCCCTACTGCTCGCGGCGTTCTGCGTGCTCGGCCTCACCCCGTGGCTGTCCCGGGCGCGAGCGGGCCGCGGCAGGGCCGCGGCGCCGCCGGGCGCGGCGGTCACGGCCGCGGCCGCGGTCGGCGCGGCGGCGGTGGCCGTCGGCGCCTGGGCGCTGGCCAGCGGGCACGGCACGCCCGTCCTGGTCGTCGTGGCGAGCGCGGCGGCGGTCACGCTGGCCGCGCGGGTCATCGGCATGCTGGGCAGCGGCCGGCGGGAACCGCGGACCTCGCTGGAGGCGGGGCGGCGCTTCCGCGAGCTCGCGCACCACACCAGCGACGCCGTGCTCGTCTGCGCGACCGACGGCACCGTCCGCTACGCCAGCCCCGCGGTCGCCGAGTTCGGGTACGCCGCCGACAGCCTGCTCGGCACCAGGCTGGCCGAGCTCGTCCACCCGGAGGACCGGCCGGGCTGCCGGCGGGCCGTGGCCGCCGCGCTGGCGCGGCCGTCCGGGCCGCCCGGCAGGTTCCCCTGCCGGGTGCGGGCCGCGGACGGCACCTGGCGGCACGTCGAGTCGACCGTGTCGCCGTACCGCAGCCCCGGCGGCGACGATCAGCTGCTGATCACGGCCCGCGACGTGAGTGATCAGGTGGCGCTGCGCAGGCAGGTGACGCACCTCACCTTCCACGACGGGCTGACCGGCCTGCCCAACCGCGCCTACCTGGAGGAACGCGCCGCCGTGCTCGGCGCCGACCGCGCGCTCCCGGACGCCGACGGCCGCGCCGCCCAGGCCGGCGTGATCTTCATGGACCTCGACGGGTTCACCGCGGTGAACGACTCGGTCGGCCACCGGGGCGGCGATCTGCTGATCGCGCAGGCGGCCCGGCGGCTGCGCGCGGCCGTCCCGCCGCACGAGACCGTCGTCCGCTGGGGCGGCGATGAGTTCGCTGTACTGGTCGAGGGCGCCATGGGCGCACAGGAAATCGTCGATCTCGCCGAACGGCTCGCGCGGGCTGTCGCGGCGGAGCCGTTCGGGATAGCGGGGCGGGATATCTCGCTGACGGCGAGCGTGGGGATCGCCTTCGGGGGATCCGATCCGGCCGGCGTCGTGCTGCGGAACGCCGACGTCGCGATGGCGCGGGCCAAGGGATCGGGCGGCGGCCGGGTGGAGGTGTTCGCCGCGCAGATGCACCAGGACGTGGTGCACCGCATCGAGCTCGCCAGCGACCTGAAGCGGGCCATCACCGGCGGTCAGCTCGTCGTGGAGTACCAGCCGGTGGTCCAGCTGGCCAGCTCGCAGGTCAGCAGCGCGGAGGCGCTGGTCCGCTGGTGGCGGGGCGGCGCCGCGGTCCCCCCGGCGGAGTTCCTCGGGGTCGCGGAGGAATCGGGCCTGATCGTGCCGCTCGGCGACTGGGTGCTGCGCCAGGCGTGCCGGCAGGCGGCGCGGTGGTCGCGGTCCGCCCCCGGCATCGGTGTCTCGGTGAACTTCTCGCCGCGGCAGGTCAGCGCCGAGCGGTTCCCCGAGTCCGTGCTCGCCGCGCTCGGCGACGCCGGGCTGCCGCCCACGGCGCTGACCCTCGAGGTGACCGAGCGGGTCCTGGTGGAGGCCCCCGGGCCGGTCGTGGCGCACCTGGCCGAGCTGCGCCGGGCGGGCGTCCGGCTCGCCATCGACGACTTCGGCACCGGCTACGCCTCGCTGGCCTACCTGCGCCAGCTCCCGGTGGACATCATCAAGATCGACCCGTCGTTCGTGGCCGGGCTGGGGGAGGACGACACCCTCACGCTGCTGACCAGGACGATCATCCAGCTCGGCCACGACCTCGGCGTCACCGTGGTGGCGGAGGGCGTCGAGAGCTCCCAGCAGCTCGGCATGCTGCGCGACATGGGCTGCGCGCTCGGCCAGGGCTACCTGATCGCCGCCCCGATGCCGGCGGCCGAGGTGGAGGCCTTGATCCAGAACGCGGCCGCCCCGGCCAGCGGCGGCGCCATGCCGGCCGACCCGGAGGCCGGCACGGAGGCCGAGGCGATCGTCTCATTATCTGAGACGCGGCTGCGCGGAAGCTGAAACGGAGTGTAGGGTGTGGCACGTGCACCGCAGCCGAATTCTCGTACTTGGACAGCGCGCAGGGCGCTGATCAAGCTCAGCAGCCTGCGCGCTCCCCTCGACCGCCACCCGGCGCGAGGGGTTTTTTGTTGCCACCAGCCGCCAGCAAGGAAGACGTCCGATGACCGAGCAGACGACGCCAGCCCGCCACGCTCCCAGCCCGCGCGACCTCGCCGCCCGGACGGGCGCCCCCGCGCCCCACGCCGGGTCCTCCCCGGCGCCGGCCGCCGTCCCCGCAGCCGCGCCCGCGACCGCGCCCGCGCCCGCGCCCGGAACGGCGGCCGCGCCGTCCGCCGTTCCGCGGCGGGTCACCGGCGCCCAGGCGCTCATCTTCGCCCTGGAGGAACTCGGGACGGAGATCGTGTTCGGCCTGCCCGGCGGCGCGATCCTGCCGGCGTACGACCCGCTGCTCGACTCCACCCGGCTGCGGCACATCCTGGTCAGGCACGAGCAGGGCGCCGGGCACGCCGCCACCGGGTACGCGCAGGCGACCGGCCGGGTGGGCGTGTGCATGGCCACGTCCGGCCCGGGCGCGACGAACCTGGTCACCCCCATCGCCGACGCGTTCCTGGACTCGGTGCCGCTGGTGGCCATCACCGGCCAGATCCCCAGCTCGCTCATTGGCACGGACGGTTTCCAGGAGGCCGACATCTCCGGGATCACGCTGCCGATCACCAAGCACAACTTCCTCGTCACGCGCGCCGACGACATCGCCAGGACGGTCGGGGAGGCCTTCCACCTGGCCGCGACCGGCCGGCCGGGGCCGGTGCTGGTGGACATCGCAAAGGACGCCCTGCAGGCCACCACGGAGTTCCGCTGGCCGGTGCCGTTCAGCCTGCCCGGGTACCACCCGGTGACCCGGCCGCACTCCCGGCAGGTGCGCGAGGCCGCCCGCATGATCGCTTCGGCCCGCAGGCCGGTGCTCTACGTCGGCGGCGGCGTGATCAAGGCGCGCGCCCATCGCGAGCTCCTGCAGCTGGCCGAGCTGACCGGCGCCCCGGTGATCACCACGCTGATGGCGCGCGGCGCCTTCCCGGACAGCCACCGGCAGCACCTGGGCATGCCGGGGATGCACGGCACGGTCGCCGCGGTCGGCGCGCTGCAGAAGGCTGACCTGATCGTCGCGCTCGGCGCCAGGTTCGACGACCGCGTGACCGGCAGGCTCGACAGCTTCGCGCCCGGCGCGGCGGTCGTGCACGCCGACATCGACCCGGCCGAGATCTCCAAGAACAGGCACGCCGACGTGCCGATCGTGGGCGACTGCCGGGAGGTGATCGCGGACCTCACCGCGGCGGTGCGCGGCGAGCACGAGGCCGGCCAGGCGCCCGATCTCTCCGACTGGTGGGGGCAGCTCGAGCACTGGCGCCGCACCTACCCGCTGGGCTACGAGCAGCCGCAGGACGGCTCGCTCGCGCCGCAGTACGTGATCGAGCGGATCGGCAAGATCGCCGGACCGGAGGCAATCTACGTGGCGGGCGTCGGCCAGCACCAGATGTGGGCCGCGCAGTTCATCGGCTACGAGCACCCGGCCACGTGGCTCAACTCAGGCGGGCTCGGCACGATGGGCTACGCCGTGCCGGCCGCCATGGGGGCCAAGACCGGCCGCCCGGAGGCGTGCGTGTGGGCGATCGACGGCGACGGCTGCTTCCAGATGACCAACCAGGAGCTGGCGACCTGCGCGCTGGAGGGCATCCCGATCAAGGTCGCGATCATCAACAACGGCAACCTCGGCATGGTCCGGCAGTGGCAGACGCTGTTCTACAACGAGCGGTACTCCAACACCGACCTCGACTCCCCGGCGGACGAGGGCACGTCCGCGGGAACCCGGGTGCCCGACTTCGTCAAGCTGGCCGAGGCCTACGGCTGCGCCGGCCTGCGCTGCGACGCGCCCGGCCAGGTGGACGACGTGATCGAGCAGGCCATGAAGATCACCGACCGGCCGGTCGTGGTCGACTTCATCGTGCACCGCAACGCGATGGTGTGGCCGATGGTGGCCGCCGGCACGAGCAACGACGACATCAAGGTGGCCCGCGACATGGCCCCCCAGTGGGACGTGACGGAATGAACCCGGACGGTGCGCACGGCAAGGAGCCAGACATGAGCAGGCACACGCTGTCGGTGCTGGTGGAGAACAAGCCCGGCCTGCTGGTCCGGGTGGCCGGGCTGTTCGCCCGCCGCGGGTTCAACATCGAGTCGCTCGCGGTCGGCCCGACCGAGCACGAGGAGATCTCCCGTATGACGATCGTGGTCAACGTCGAGGAGCACCCGCTGGAGCAGGTGACCAAGCAGCTCAACCGGCTGATCAACGTGCTCAAGATCGTCGAGCTCGAGCCGGGTGCCTCGGTCCAGCGCGAGCTGCTGCTGGTCAAGGTCCGCGCCGACCTGGAGAACCGCTCGCGGGTGCTCGAGACCGTGGCGCTGTTCCGTGCGAAGGTGGTGGACGTGGCGACCGACGCGGTCACCGTCGAGGCCACCGGCAACCGGGACAAGCTGGACGCGCTCATCCGGGTGCTGCAGCCGTTCGGCATCAAGGAGCTCGTGCAGTCGGGCATGGTAGCCATGGGACGCGGCGGCAGGTCCATCACCGACCGCGCGCTGCGGCCCGTCGAGCGCAGCGCCTGACCGCCACCGGGGGCCGGGCACCGACGACAGAGAACCGAGAGAGAGAACAAGGACAGTGGCAGAGATCATCTACGACGACGGCGCCGATCTCGCGATCATCCAGCGGCGGCACGTCGCCGTGCTCGGATACGGCAGCCAGGGCCATGCCCACGCGCTCTCGCTGCGTGACTCGGGCGTGGACGTGCGGGTCGGGCTCGCCGAGGGGTCGCGCAGCGCCGAGGCCGCGGAGGCGGAGGGGCTGCGCGTGCTGACCCCCCGGGAGGCGTGCGAGGAATCGGACCTGATCATGGTCCTGGTGCCGGACCACGTGCAGCGCTCCCTGTACGCCGAGGCGATCGGGCCCAGCCTGGTGGAGGGCGACGCGCTGTTCTTCGCGCACGGCCTGAACATCCGGTACGGGCTGGTCAGCCCGCCGGCCGGGGTGGACGTGTGCATGGTGGCGCCGAAGGGACCGGGCCACCTGGTACGCCGCCAGTTCAGCGAGGGCAGGGGAGTGCCCGTGCTGGTGGCCGTGCACGCCGACGCGTCGGGCCACGCCTGGCCGCTCGCCCTGTCCTACGCCAAGGCGATCGGCGGCACGAGGGCAGGCGCGCTGAAGACCACGTTCACCGAGGAGACGGAGACGGACCTGTTCGGCGAGCAGGCGGTGCTCTGCGGCGGGCTCTCCGAGCTGATCAAGGCGGGTTTCAGCACGCTGGTGGAGGCCGGGTACCAGCCCGAGGTCGCCTACTTCGAGTGCCTGCACGAGGTCAAGCTGATCGTCGACCTGATGTACGAGGGCGGCATCTCCAAGATGTACTGGTCGGTCTCGGACACGGCTGAGTTCGGCGGCTACACCCGCGGCCCGCGGGTCATCAACGAGCAGACCCGGGCGGAGATGCGGCAGATCCTCGCCGAGATCCGCGACGGCTCGTTCGCCCGCGAGCTCGTGGACGAGTTCGACGCCGGCCGGCCCACCTTCCTCAAGCGCCGCGAGGCCGAGCAGGCCGAGCCGATCGAGCAGGTGGGCGCTGAGCTCCGGCCGCTGATGAGCTGGCTGGACGCGGCCGACTGACGGGGGTCCGGGGGTGTGCCCGGCTCCAGGTCCGCGGCCCGGAGCCGGGCACGCCGACGCCCGGCCAGCCGCCGGCAACGCCACCGCCGCCCGCCAGCGTCCGATCGTGAACACGTTCACAAAGGAGCCTTTTTCGACCGCCCGTGATCTATCGCGGAGAGCCGGAGTTGGTTCGTGAGGTTGAAAAAGGTTCCAGGTTAGACTGGCGACTTCCCCGAACGCCACGAACTGGAGCGCTGCCATCGTGCCCGTCGTCCTGGTCGCAGAGGAACTGTCACCCGCGGGCATCGCCCTGCTCGAAGCCGACTTCGAGGTCAGGTACACCGACGGCGCGGACCGCGCCCGGCTGCTGCCCGCGCTCGCCGACGCGGCCGCGGTGATCATCCGGAGCGCGACGAGGATCGACGCGGAGGCGCTCGCGCACGCCCCGAGCCTCCGGGTGGTGGCGCGCGCCGGGGTCGGCCTCGACAACGTCGACGTCGAGGCGGCGACCAAGGCTGGGGTGATGGTGGTCAACGCGCCCACCTCCAACATCGTCAGCGCCGCCGAGCAGGCGGTGGCGCTGCTGCTGGCGCTGGCGCGGAACCTGCCGCAGGCGGCCGCGTCGCTGCGGGGCGGCGAGTGGAAGCGTTCGCAGTTCACCGGCGTCGAGCTCGAGGGCAAGGTGGCCGGCCTGCTGGGGCTCGGCCGGATCGGGGTGCTCGTCGCGCAGCGGCTCGCCGCGTTCGGGATGCGGGTCGTCGCCTACGACCCGTACGTCTCGGCGGCGCGCTCGGCCCAGCTCGGCGTGCGCCTGCTCGGCCTGGACGAGCTGCTGGCCGAGGCCGACTTCCTCAGCGTGCACCTGCCCAAGACCGCCGAGACCGCCGGCATCATCGGCGAGCGGGAGCTGGCCCTGGTCAAGCCCGGCGTGCGGATCGTGAACGCCGCCCGGGGCGGCATCGTGGACGAGCACGCGCTCGCGCTCGCGCTCAAGGACGGCCGGGTGGCCGGGGCCGCGCTGGACGTGTTCGCGACCGAGCCGCCGGCCGGCAGCCCGCTGGTCGGCCTGGACAACGTGATCGCCACCCCGCACCTGGGGGCGAGCACGCACGAGGCGCAGGAGAAGGCCGGCACCCAGGTCGCGCGCTCGGTCCGGCTCGCGCTGGCCGGCGAGTTCGTGCCGGACGCGGTGAACGTCCAGGGCGGCCCGGTGGCCGAGGACGTCAGGCCGGGGCTGCCGCTGGCCGAGAAGCTCGGCCGGATCTTCACCGCGCTGGCCGGCGGCGTGGCCGTCCGGCTGGACGTCGAGGTCAGGGGCGAGATCGCCGCCCTGGACGTCCGCGTGCTGCAGCTCGCCGCGCTCAAGGGCGTGTTCACCGACGTCGTCGAGGACCCGGTCAGCTACGTGAACGCGCCGCTGCTCGCCGCCGACCGCGACGTCCAGGTCGGGCTGGTCACCGACGAGGACAGCCCGGACTGGCGGAACGTGGTGACGCTGCGCGGCACCCTGCCCGGCGGCCAGGTCGTGTCGGTCTCCGGCACCCTGACCGGCACCCGGCAGACCGAGAAGCTGGTCGAGGTCGACGGGTTCGAGATGGAGATCGCCCTGGCCCCGCACATGGCCTTCCTCACCTACACCGACCGGCCCGGCATCGTCGGCGTGGTCGGCAAGATCCTCGGCGGCCAGGGCATCAACATCGCCGGTATGCAGGTGTGCCGGAACGCGCGCGGCGGCCAGGCGCTCATCGTGCTCACGATCGACTCCGCGCTGCCGCCGTCGCTGCTCACCGAGATCACCGGCGCGATCGGCGCCGTCTCCGGCCGGACCGCGGACCTGGACGAGGACTGACCCCCGGCCCAGCCGCGAGGCGCGGGCCCCGCCGCGAGGCGCGCGGGCCGCTGCCCGGGCAGGCCGGCCAGCAACAGCGAAGGGCCCGGCGGATGCCGCCCGCCGGGCCCTTCTTCGCCGTGAACTTGCCTACTCGGTCCACCAGTCTTCGTCGCTGGACTTGGTGGCCTTGCTCGAGACCGGCTGCCTGGACGCGTTGCCCGGCTGACCGCCGCCCTGCGGCCGGGCCGCCTGCTGCGGCTGCGGCCGCTGTGCCTGGCCGGCCGGGCCGGCCGGGCCGTTCGTCTGCCGGGGCGGAGCGGCGTGGGCCGGGCTCTGCCGCGGCTCGTCCGTGCGCTTCGGCAGCGCGGCGGCCTGCGTCCCCCCCGCGGGCGGGGCCGACGGGGCCGCGCCGATCCCGGCCTTCGCCGGGGCGGGCTGCAGCGCCTCGTCCATGCCGGGCAGCTGGCCGCCGAGCAGCTGGCGGAGCTGGGTGAGGTGGCTGGTGATGCTGTCCTTCTGCCGGGTCAGGTCGTCGACCTGGCGCTGGGCCGACGCCCTGTGCCGCTCGGCGTCGTTCTTGGTGTCGGTCAGCAGCTGGTTCGCCTGCGCCTTGGCCTGCGCGACGATCTGGTCGGCGTTCTTCTTCGCGTTGCCGACCAGCTGCTTCGCGTGCGAGTCGGCCTCCCGCCGGGTCTGCTCGGCCTGCGCGCTGGCCTTGGACGCCCGCTGCTCGGCTGTCGAGGCGCGCTGCTCGGCCTCGGTCACCAGCTTCTGCGTGGCGGCCTGGGCGGCGGCCAGCCGCTCGGCCTGCTGGCGCTCGGCCTCTTCGCGCTTGGCCGCCAGGTGGATCTCGAACTCCGCCTCAGCCTGCGTACGCTGCGCCTCGCTCTCCTCCAGGATCCGCTGAGCCTGGCTGCGCATCTCGTCCGACTGGCGCTTGGACGTGGTCAGGATCTCGTCGCGCTCCCGCTTGGCGGACGCCTTCAGCTGGGCGACCTCACGCTCGGTGGAGGTGCGCAGCTTGGCGATGTCGCGCTCGATCGCGGCGCGCTTCTCCGCGATCTCGTGGTCGGCCGTGGCCCGCAGCTTGCTGGCCTCGCGCTCGGTGGTCGAGGTGAGCTCGTCGGCCTCGCGCCGGGCCGCGGTCATGATCGCCTCGGCCTCGCGCTCGGCCCCGGACCGCAGGTCGTCGGTCTCCCGCTTGGCCGTGGCCCGCAGCTCCGCGGCCTCGTTCTCGGCCGACGCGCGAAGCTCGGCCGCGTCCACCTTGGCCGCCGCGTGGAACTCGTTGGCGCTGGACCGCGCCTCCTGCACGATCTCGGTCGCCTGTTCCTCGGCGAGCCGCAGCAGCTGCTCGATCCGCGACCCCAGGCCGGAGTAGGTGGGGCGCTCCTGCTCCTGTATCTGGCGGTGCGCTTCGGACAGCTCCCGCTGGAGCGCCTGGACCTGCTCCCGGTGCTGGCGTACCTCGCCGTCGACCTGCTTGAGGTGCTCGTCGACCTGATGCGGGTCGTAACCCCGCATCACCTTGGCGAACTCGCGCGGCGATGACTCTTCGAAGAAGTTGCTGAGCTGGGCATCAATATCCGACTGCATGGCGCCTGATCCTGGGGTAGGTGAGAGGGCACGCGGTACATGGGCGGTCGGCTTGCTGAGCGGTCCCGGGCCGGCGCGCAGAGCGGAGTGGTTACGCCCGGCCGGTACAGATCGTCACTTGCCTCCCGCACGTCCATGGAAGCGTACTCCGTCCGTGACGGATTGGCCGCGCCTTCGGACTTCCTCAGCCTGAATATCCCGCCGTTCGCCAATTGCGTCGGTTGCCGGGTTCCGCGGTGCCCTCCGATGTTCACCCCGCATTCCGGTCACTCTCGTGCAATTGTCACCGCGGCGCGGCCTGCACGAGCTCGGTCAGTACGCCGCCCACGCCCGCGGGGTGCAGGAACGCGATCGCCGCCCCCATGGAGCCGTGCCGCGGTCGCTCGTCGATCAGCCGGACGCCGCTCGCGCCGAGCTCGGCGAGCGCCGCGCTGACGTCGGCCACGCCGTACCCCACGTGGTGCAGCCCCTCGCCGCGGCGGGCCATGAACCGCCCCACCGGGGTGTCGGGCCCCAGCGGCTCGAGCAGCTGGACGTACGACGACCCGGCTGGGCCGTCGGCCACGTGCAGCATCGCCTCGCGCACGCCCTGCGCCTCGTTGACCTCACGGCTGACCACGGTGAGGCCGAACGCGGACTCGTAGAAGGAGATCCGCTCCGCCAGGTCGCGGCAGGCGATTCCCACATGGTCGATCCGGGTCAGCACCGCGCGCCCTCCTCGGTCTGGTGGGCCGGCCGTCGTGGGTATGGTGACAGAGGTGCCCGCGGAGGTCGACGCGGGCAGGCCGGGAGCGGAGGTCGCGCCGATGCGAGAAGCGGTCATCGTGGGAGGGGCCAGGACCGCCTTCGGGCGGCTGCTCGGCTCGCTCCGGGACTTCAAGGCCGTGCAGCTCGGCGGCTTCGCGATCAAGGCCGCGCTCGAGCGCTCCGGCGTCCCGGCCGACCAGGTCGACTACGTGATCATGGGCCAGGTGCTGCAGGCCGGCGCGGGACAGATACCGTCGCGGCAAGCCGCGGTCGCCGCCGGGATCCCGATGAGCGTCCCGTCGATCACGATCAACAAGGTGTGCCTGTCCGGGCTGGACGCGATCGCGCTGGCCGCGCAGCTTATCAGGGCCGGCGAGTTCGACGTCGTGGTGGCCGGCGGGATGGAGTCGATGACCGGCGCCCCGCACCTGCTGCCGGGCTCGCGCACGGGACTCAAGTACGGCACCGCCGAGTTGCTGGACGCGATGGCCTACGACGGGCTGACCGACGCGTTCGACCACCAGTCGATGGGCGCGTCGACCCAGCAGCACACCTCCCGGCGCGACATCAGCCGCGAGGAGCAGGACGAGTTCTCCGCGCGGTCGCACCAGCGCGCGGCCGAGGCCATCAAGAACGGCCTGCTCACCGGCGAGATCGTCCCCGTCCAGATCCCGCAGCGCCGCGGCGACCCGCTGACCTTCGACACCGACGAGGGCGTGCGCGCCGACACCACCGCCGAGGTGCTGGCCAAGCTGCCGCCCGCGTTCAGCGCGGACGGCACGGTCACCGCGGGCTCGTCCTCGCAGATCTCCGACGGGGCCTGCGCCGTCGTGGTGATGTCGGCCGAGGCCGCGGCCGCCCGCGGCGCGCCCGTGCTGGCCGAGATCGGGGCGCACGGTAACGTGGCCGGCCCGGACAACTCGCTGCTCTCGCAGCCGTCCAACGCGATCAGGCAGGCGCTCGGCAAGGCCGGGGCCACCGTGGCGGACCTGGACCTCATCGAGATCAACGAGGCGTTCGCCGCGGTCGCGATCCAGTCGATGCGGGATCTGGGCGTCGGGCCGGAGAAGGTCAACATCGACGGCGGGGCCATCGCCCTCGGCCACCCGATCGGAGCCTCCGGGGCGAGGCTGGCGCTGCACCTCGCGCTCGAGCTGCGCCGGCGCGGCGGCGGTCTCGGCGCGGCGGCGCTGTGCGGCGGCGGCGGCCAGGGCGACGCGCTGCTGCTGCGGGTACCCGCCCCGGACGCCCGGGCCGGCAGCGCCGGGCGTGGCTGACGACGCTGCCCCGGACGCCGGCGCGGCGGTGCTCACGAGCGACACCGACCGGCTCATCGACCGGGCGTCGCGCGGCGACCTGCGCGCGCTCGCCCGGCTGGTCTCGCTGATCGAGAACGAGTCGCCCGAGCTGCGGCCGATCATGCGGGCGCTCGCGCCGCGGACCGGCAGCGCCCGGGTGATCGGGCTCACCGGCGCGCCGGGGGTGGGCAAGTCGACCACGACCGGCGCGCTGGTGAAGGCGTACCGGCGCCAGGATCGTCGGGTCGGCGTCATCGCCGTCGACCCGAGCTCGCCGTTCACCGGCGGCGCGCTGCTCGGCGACCGGATCAGGATGCAGGACCACGCCACCGACCCGGGCGTGTTCATCCGGTCGATGGCCAGCCGCGGGCACCTCGGCGGGCTGGCCGCGGCCACCCCGCAGGCGCTGCGCGTGCTCGACCTGGCCGGCTTCGACGTCGTCCTGATCGAGACCGTCGGGGTAGGCCAGGCCGAGCTGGAGATCGCGTCGCTGGCGGACACCACGGTCGTGCTCATCGCGCCGGGGATGGGCGACGCGATCCAGGCGGCGAAGGCCGGCATCCTGGAGGTCGCGGACATCTTCGCGGTCAACAAGGCGGACCGGCCGCAGGCCCAGCAGGCGGTCAGGGACCTGCGCAACATGATCGCGCTCGGCCAGCAGGACCCGGAGCGGCCCGGCTGGAAGCCCCCGATCGTCAGCACGGTCGCCACCACCGGCGAGGGCATCGTCGAGCTGACCGACAAGATCGACGCGCACTGGTCGTGGCTGTCGTCGTCCGGCGAACGGGAGCGCAGGCGGCTGAACCGGGCCAGGGAAGAGGTGGCCGCGATCGCCGTCGGTGCGCTGCGCCGGCGGATGGGACGGCTGCCGGAAGGCGACGGCCTGGACGAGCTGGCCCGCCGGGTCGCCGCGGGGGAGATCGACGCCTACGCCGCCGCCGACCAGCTCGTCGGCACACTGGTCACCCAGGAGCACTCGGGGCGCGCCGGACGAGCCTGACCGGCGTCGCGCCCTGGCCGGCGTCGCGCCCTGGCCGGCCGCGCTACCTTGTCGGTGTGGCGAAGCCGCTTGAGCTGCCGTTCGACCCGATCGCCCGGGCCGCGGAGATCTGGGAGCGACGGTTCGGGCCGCCGTCGGCCATGGCGGCGGTCACCTCGATCATGCGGGCGCAGCAGATCCTGCTGGGTGAGCTCGACCGCATCCTCCGGCCGCACGGGCTCACCTTCGCGCGGTACGAGGCGCTCGTGCTGCTGACGTTCAGCCGGCAGGGGGCGCTGCCGCTGCGGGTGATAGGCGAGCGGCTGATGGTGCACCCCACGAGCGTCACGAACACGATCGGCCGGCTCGAGAAGCAGGGCATGGTCGTCCGCCGGCCGAACCCGAGCGACGGCCGCGGCACGCTCGCCGAGATCAC
>Ga0070698_100000212_pt1 | contig 56550 bp, 55 predicted proteins | sample KBSK1502metaG_FD_65477 | JGI IMG/M metagenome (GOLD analysis project Ga0070698, IMG submission 65477) | Corn, switchgrass and miscanthus rhizosphere microbial communities from Kellogg Biological Station, Michigan, USA - KBS K1-50-2 metaG | ecosystem: Host-associated > Plants > Roots >...
CCCGAGAACATGACGCGACTGCAGGTCAGGCGTCTAGTCCAGACTAGGCCCATGGAATGGCCGCTGTCCGGACGAGACGACCTGCGTGAGGCCCTGCTGGCGGCGTACGCCGCCCCGTCCCGGGGCTACCACGACACCCGCCACCTCGCCGAGGTCCTGGCGAGGATCGCCGAGCTGGCGACCAGCACCGCCTTCGACCGTGACGTCGTCGTCCTGGCCGCGTGGTTCCACGACGCGGTGTACGACGGAGCTCCCGGCGCCGAGGAGCGCTCGGCTCGGTGGGCGCTGGTGGCCGACATCCCCGCGGCCGAGGAGGTGGCCCGGCTGGTGAGGATGACCGAGCACCACCAGCCGGCCGACGACGACGTCAACGGGTGCGTGCTCTCCGACGCGGATCTGGCCATCCTCGCGGCACCGGCCGGCCGCTACGACGAGTACACCGCCGACGTACGCCGCGAGTACGCCCACGTGCCCGACAACCTGTTCGCCGCCGGCCGGGGGCAGATCCTGGGCGAGCTGCTCGCCAAGCCGACGCTCTTCCACACCGCGCATGCCCGGCAGCAGTGGGAGTCGGCGGCGCGAGCCAACGTCGAGCGCGAGCTCAGCGCCCTCCAGACTTCCGGCGTCGCAGACCGGCCCTGATCAGCCGCTGCACCAGCTCGCGCGAGGACACCGGGACCGCACCTGCCTCGATCATCCGGTCGTACCACTCGGAGGGTACGTCGTAGTGGTCCCGGTCGAAGCCGCGCTCGGGGACGCCGAGCGGGAGCGCGAACTCGTGCAGCTCGGCGTAGGAGGTGTCGCTGGCCAGGTGCGACCAGAGCCGGCCGTGTCCCGGGGCGTTGGGTGGGTCGATGATGATCATCGGTCGAGCAACAGTCGCCAGGACCGCACCAGGGCAGCGTCGACATAGGCCTTGTAGCTGCCTCCCGGCCGCACCTGAGAGCCGACGTGGAACTTCCTGACGCCGGCTCGCGCGAACCACGGCACCTGCTCGGCGAGCAACCCGCCACTCGGCATCAGGAGTCGGGCCACCTCGGCACTGGACTCGGCCAGCGCGAGGAGGTCGTCGTACCCGACGGAGAGGCCTCGGGGTGAGCCTGCGGACCGGACGGTGTCGAGGCCGGGCAGCCCGGTGAGGCGTCGCCAGGAGCGGCGCGGATCCAGGCTGTCGTCGAGGGCGCGCGTGAAGGTCCACGGCAGGTCGGGCAGGGCTTCACCCAGGGCCTGACAGGTGCGGACGTCGACCTCGAGGTCGGAGTCGAGGAACCCGAAGGCCAGGCCCTCGGCGCCCAGGGCGGCGTACTCGCCGGCGAGGCCGACCAGGCGAGCGAACTCACCGCCTGTGGTCATGTGACCGGCGGTGAGCTTCAGGACCACCCGGACGGGCAGGTCGGTCTCGCGCAGCACCGCCGAGAGCGCAGCCGGCGTCGGCGAGGTGGACCCGTCGGTCCCGCGGACGACGAGGTAGAGCCGGTCTGCTCCGCCCTCCTGGGCGCCGGCGACGTCGTGCGCGTGCAGCACGGTCACTTCGAGCTGGCCGGTCATGGGGTCAGGGTAGTGGGCGCACCGGGCACCAACCGGGCACTACAGCGCTCCGCGCACCACGGGGTCGGTCACCGCGTCGCGGACCAGGTCACGCAGCCGCTCGAAGTCGCGCAGCGAATGGCATGTGCGGTCGACGAACTCGCGCACCTCGTCGACCAGTCCGCGGAGCCGCCCGATCAGGTCGAGCACCAGCTCGACGTCGTGGATCAGGTCGGTCACGACGTCGAACCCGTGCCGTGCGACGTCGATCGCCATCGAGACGACGCCCCCGACTCCGGCGAGCTTGGTCGCGACCCGGGCGGCCAGCCGCTCGAGCGCCTGCGCCAGCCGCACCAGCAGGCGTTCGACGTCGACGGCGATGAACTCGCAGAAGTCCGCCAGGCCGGTGAACACCACGGCGCCGGCGGCCACCACGGCGCCAGCTGCCTGGGCCGTGGCCGACCAGGCTGCCAGCCTCCCGGCGCACGCCGTTGCCGCGGCGCCCTGCCACACCGGGTCGACCGCGAGGGACGACCGCCGGACGTTGCCGCTCCAGTCGTGGAACGCCCAGCCCAGCGCCTCGCACGCCTGGGCGCTCTGCCGGATCCGGCGGTAGTCGCCGGAGAACGGCAGCACCAGGAGCTCCTCGAGCGACTCCTCGGGCAGCGTCGGCAGGTCACAGCCGGGGAGCTTGTTGAGCTCGCGGATGCCGAGGTTGATGGTGTCGCGGATCGCGTCGAAGGTGCGGTCGAACGACTCGAACTCCTCGACGTGGTCGAGCCGGGCGGCCCCGAGACCCGGTGGAGTGAGCCCCAGCTCCTCGACCTGCAGCGCCAGGCTCATGGCGCTACCTGGAGCAACGCTGCCAGCACTCGTTCGTCGGCGTCGGCCAGGTCGCGACGGGTGGTCAGGACTCCGTCGGCCAGCGCTCGCCAGTCGGCGCCGAAGCCCCGCACGAAGTCGTCGAACGCCCCCGCCACCGCATCCACAGCGGGCGCCAGGGGCTGGAGCAGGCAGGCGTCGCTGGTGCGGAAGGCGTCGGGCTGGCACACCCAGGAGCCCACGAAGCCGGCCAACTGGCGGGCCTGGTCACCCACGCGGTCCAGGGCCCGGGCCAGGTCGTCGAGATCGTCGAAGTCGTCGATGCGTAGGTCGGTCATGCGGTCCAGCGTCGGCGACCCGAGCCGCTTGCGCACCCGGGCAGGATGGGACTGTGGATAACCCCGAGGCAGCGCTGAACGCCGCGCGCGCGGACGTGCTCCACGACCTGGAGGCGACCCGGCTCGCCGAGGCGAGCGTCATCGACCTGCTGGAGGACGCCCTGGCCACGCGACGGTGGTGGCTCGAGCACTGGCCGGCGGGTGCGGCGTACGTCGCGGGCCTGATCGCCCAGGACGTCCAGGACGGCCTCCTCGAGACCGGCGGCCGCTGGCCCCTGTGTCCGGCCTGCGACGACGAGCCGGGGCATGCGGTCTACATCCACCCGGAGCTGGGTGGTCCGGACCCCGTGTGGGTGTGCGAGGAGTCGGGCACGACCGTCGCGCCACTCGGTGAGCTCTAGGGAATGCGCTCAGAGAAGGCCGCTGAACTGCACCCACAGCGTGTAGCGGTCGGCTCGGAAGACCGAGCGAGAGACCTCGACCGGCCGCTCGTTGGCCAGCGCACGACGTGAGACCCGCAGGCACGCGCTGCCTGCTGCGACCTCGAGCAGCTCGGCCTCCTCGGCGGTGGCCAGGTCGGCGGTGATGGAGTCCTCGGCCCAGGTCGGCCGCAGTCCACGCGCGCCGAGGGCGTCGTACAGGCTGGTCGGCATGCCGCTCTGCAGGAAGCCGGGCAGCAGGATCTCGGACAGGTAGGCGTCCTCGAGGCACATGGGTACGCCGTCCGCGCGGCGCAGGCGCTTCCAGTGGATGACCGGGTCGCCCTCGGTGAGCTGCAGCGCACGCGCGACCCCGGGGCCGGCCTTCTCGCGGCGGGCGATGACGGTCTGCGACTCCGCCAGCATGCCCCGGCGGCCCATCTCCTCGGTGAAGCTCATCAGCCGCCCCGGCTGGGTGCGCGGCTCGGCCACGAAGGTGCCGCGGCCGGGAACCCGCTCGAGCAGTCCTTCGCCGACCAGGGCGTCCATCGCCTGGCGCACGGTCATCCGGGCAACGCCGAAGCGCTGCACCAGCTCTCGCTCGGAGGGCGCGGGAGTGCCGGGTCCGCAGCCCTCGATCAGCTCTCGGACGTATTCACGGACTTGAATGTGCTTCAGCACAGGGCGCTCCACGGCGGCCGGACGAGGGAGGGTGTCCACCATGGATCGAGTTTAGGGACGGTCTAGACACCGGGTCTGGAGAAATCTGGACATTTTGCTTTCGGGCTCACTCGGTCGAGATGGCCTTGAGTACGTCGAGCCTGGCCGCCCGGCGGGCTGGCACCGCAGCGGCGACCACTCCGACCAGCCCGGCAGCGACCACGAACACGGCCAGCCGGACCCACGGGATCGACAGCTCGGTGAGGCCCTGGTCCTTGAGCGCCAGGATCAGCCCGATGCCGAAGGCGAGCCCGAGGCCGATCCCGAGGAGCGCTCCGAAGATCGCGACCACCACCGACTCCAGCCGGACCATGGTCCGGAGCTGGCGACGGCTCATGCCCACGGCGCGGAGCAGGCCGATCTCGCGGGTGCGTTCGATGACGGAGAGCCCGAGCGTGTTGACCACGCCGAGGATCGCAATCACCACGGACAGCCCGAGTAGCCCGTAGATCAGGTTCAGGAACTGGTCGATCTGGCCCTTCTGCTCGTCGGCGAAGCCCTGCGGGTCCTTGACCGTCACGGTCGGCAGGTCGTCGGTGATCTTCTCGATGGCCGAGCGCACCGCGGTTGTGTCCGCGTCCGGCTCCTCGCGGACGAAGACCATCGAGTCCAGCGGCGCGATCGCCCCTCGCTCGAACGTCCCGAAGCTGACCAGTGCGTCGGCCGGGACGGCTCCTCCGGCGCTGATGACCGCCACCACCGTGACCGGGACCGTTCCGCCCTGCATCTTCAGCTCGGCGTGGTCGCCGAGGTTCAGCCCGGACCGCTGGGAGAGCGAGTTGCTGAGCACGATGCCGCCGTCGCCCAGCTCCCCGAATGAGCCCGCCTGCACCGGCACGCGCATGGCTTCGGCGAAGTCGCCGGGGTCCACCGCAGCGCCCCAGACGTGCGTGCCGTCGAGGTCCGCCTCGCCGTAGCGCAGCGCGGAGACCGCCTCGACCCCCGGCACCTCGCGGATCTGCGCGGCGATGTCGGTCGAGAACGGTGTGCTGATCGCATTGGAGACGATCAGCTGCGAGGTGAGGTTCTGGTTCACCGCGACCTCGGTGCTGGCCGCCGCGGACCGGCCCAGGACCGACATCATCGCCACCAGCGCGAGGCCGACCATCAGGGCGCTCGCGGTCGCGGCGGTCCGCCGGGGGTTGCGCAGCGAGTTCTGGGCGGCGAGCCGGCCGACGGACCCGAAGCCCTTCTCGTACGGCGGCCGGAACAGGCTGATGACGGGCCGCGCAGCGATCGGGCTCACGAGGGCCGTGCCCACCAGGACGAGCAGCATGCCCAGCCCGATCAGGCTCAGCGACGTGGAGGCGTCGTTGTCCACCACGAAGCCCCCGGAGATGCCGGCGACGCCCAGCACGATCAGCGCGGCGCCGGCGATCAGCCGACGGTGCAGCGCGGTCTCAGGCAGCGCGATGTCGTCCCGCAGCGCCTGGATCGGGGGGATCCTGGAGGCGCGCCGGGCGGGCAGCCACGACGCGAAGACGGTGACCAGCATGCCGACGGCGTACGACCACATCACGGTCGTCCACTCGACCGGGAAGCCGGCGCGGCTCAGGTCAAGGCCGAACAGGCCGAACAGAACGGCCAGCCCGCGGGCCAGGAGGTAGCCCACCCCGAGCCCGATCGTGGAGCCGAGCAGGCCGACGGCGGCGGCCTCGAGCACCACCGCCCTGGTGATCTGGCGACGAGAGGCACCCAGGGTCCGCAGCAGGGCGAGCTCACGGCTGCGCTGGGCGACCAGGATCGAGAAGGTGTTGATGATCATGAAGACGCCGACGACCAGCGAGACCCCCGCGAACACCAGCAGGAAGGTCTGGATGAACCCCAGGATCTCGTCGAGCGCCGCCTGGTTCTCGGCCACGTAGTCGTCACCGGTGCGAGCCTCGACGCCCTTCGGCAGCACCTTCTGGGCCGCATCGCGGACCTCGGCCTGGGTGTAGCCGTCGGCGATGTTGATCGAGACCGTGGAGTAGACGTCGCGACCCTGGAAGAACTGGTCCTGCAGGAACTTCAGGTCCATGATGCTCAGCGTTGCGCCACTGGTGCCGCTGTCCCCTCCGAACTCCACCAGCCCGACCAGCTTCGCCTTGATCAGCGGCGGCTTGCCGGGCGTCGCCAGCTCGACCGTGTCGCCCACCTCGTAATGGGCCTTCTCGGCGGCATCGATGTCGAACGCGACTTCGTACGGCGCGTCCGGGAACCGGCCCTCCGTGAGCGTGATGACGGGCTTGCCGGTGACCGAGCGGGTTCCGGTGTAGTTGGACGCGAACCCGGGGGGACCGTTCCCGCCGACCAGGTCACCGTCGCCGTCGATGATGTAGACGCCTTGCAGCTGCACCTGGGGGTGCACCGACTCGACGCCCGGGACCTTCTCGAGCTCCCGGACGACGGCCGCCGGGATGGTGCGGGTGTCCTGGACCGAGTCGAAGTCGTTGGCGCCCTTGGGGGCGATCTCAACGTCGGCGGTCGAGCCCTTGATGATGTCGTCGAACGTGCCGCCCATCGCGTCGGTGAAGATGAACGAGCCGGCCACGAACGCGACGCCGAGGACGATGGCCAGCGCCGACAGCAGCAGCCGGACCTTGCGGGCCAGCAGGTTGCGCCAGGTGACCGAGAGCACGGGTCAGTCCCCCACGAGCTCAGCAGCCAGCTTGGACATGACTTCGAGCACCTGCTCGCGCGTCGGGTCACGCAGCTCGTCGACGACACGGCCGTCGGCGAGGAAGACCACGCGGTCCGTGTACGCCGCAGCCACCGGGTCGTGGGTGACCATGACGACCGTCTGCCCGTGCTCATGGACCGAGCGTTGGAGCAGCTCGAGCACCTCCGCGCCCGACCGGGAGTCCAGGTTGCCGGTCGGCTCGTCGGCGAAGACGATCGTGGGCCGGCTCACCAGCGCCCGCGCCACCGCGACGCGCTGCTGCTGGCCTCCGGAGAGCTCGTTGGGCTTGTGGCGCAGCCGGTCGCCCAGCTGGACGGTCTCGATCACGCTGGCATACCAGGTCGGGTCGGGCTTGCGGCCCGCGATCGCCAGGGGCAGCAGGATGTTCTCCTCGGCGGTCAGCGTCGGCACCAGGTTGTAGGACTGGAAGACGAAGCCGATCTCGTCGCGGCGCAGCTGGGTGAGCTCCTTGTCCTTGAGCTTGGTGAGGTCGCGATCGCCAATGAAGACCGATCCGGAGTCGCCGACATCCAGCGCGGCGCAGCAGTGCATCAGGGTGGACTTGCCGGAGCCGCTGGGCCCCATCACGGCGGTGAACTCGCCGGCGGCCAGGTCCAGCGAGACGTCATCGAGGGCCCGGACCAGCGCCTCGTCGGAGCCGTAGGTCTTGGTGAGGTTCTGTACGCGTGCGGCCGGCCGCGCTGCCGCCGAGCTCTGGGTCGCCGTCATGGGACAACCTTCCCGCGGCACGACAAACCGGCGCCATGGGTTTCTCCCCTGAGTCGACCCGGGATCAACCCTGACCGTCGAACACGTGTTCGATCGTTTTGCTATGCTCGGTCCATGACCGCAGCGGCCTTCCAGCCCTCGCTCTTCGACGCTCCCGACCACGGCGTGCTGGCGCCGACCCGCACCGCGCTCTCCCGCGGGGCCTGGGTCGACTACCAGCCGAACTGGATCGGCGCCGCCGACGAGGTCTTCGACATCCTGGTCCATGACGTCCCGTGGCGGGCCGAACGCCGGGCGATGTACGACCGCATGGTCGACGTCCCCCGCCTCGTGCACACCTATGCCGGCGCCGACGCGCTGCCACATCGCGAGCTCGTCGAGGCGCGGGCCGCGTTGACCGACCACTACCTGCCCGAGCTGGGCGAGCCGTTCGTGACCGCGGGATGCTGCTACTACCGCGACGGCCGAGACAGCGTCGCCTGGCACGGCGACACCATCGGCCGCGGCCGCACCGAGGACGCCATGGTCGCGATCGTCTCCTTCGGCGATCCGCGCCGGCTGCTGTTGCGACCACGGCACGGTGGCCCATCGCTGGCGTTCACGATGGGCCACGGCGACCTGCTGGTGATGGGCGGTTCGTGCCAGCGCACGTGGGAGCACGCTGTCCCCAAGACCGCTCATGCCGGTCCGCGGATCTCGGTGCAGTTCCGGCCGCTGGGCGTGTTCTGAGGCTGGGGACAATTCACCGGCCAGCCGGGGACTTGTACTCCTGTCAGCTGTTGTAACCCCTGACCGGAGCACAATTCACCGGTCAGCCGGGGAATTGGTCCCCGGGCCCGATCAGCCCGAGAACCCCTGGTCGAAGATGTCCTGCAGCTCCTGGCTCCAGGGGGCGGTGAAGCCACACCCGTTGACCACGCCGTCATGAGCCGTGACCAGGTAGCGCTGGCCCTGCTCCAGGGTGATGCCGCCCTCGAGGGCCACCCAGTCGGCCTCGCTGATCTGGGTCAGCTGGACCTGGTCGGTGTCGCCGCCGGCGTACCACTTGTTCACGTCGAGGGTGACGCTGTCGCCGTCGACCGAGGCCACGGTGCCGTCGAACGCGACCTGCATCTGGCCCACGGTGGTGGGCTCGATCCGCATGCACATCGCCATCGCATCCGGCTTGGCCGGACCCTTGAGGGTCATCACCGTCTTCTCCTGCGCAACCTGGCCAGCCCGGTTGTCGTCACCCTGCAGGGCGGTCCAGCCGCCGAAGCCGAGGGCGGCGACAACGACTGCGGCCGCCGCGGTGAGGAGCCAGGTACGGCGGGTGCCGGCGGCGGGTTCGGGAACGTTCATGGGTGCCTCCATCGTGGACTGGGCGAGGATGTCGATCCACGCGGAGTCGGGCGACGGTGCGCGCAGTGCCGGGTCGGCATCGCGGAGTCTGGCCTGCAGGTCATCGTCGGGCATCGTCGCGTCCTCCTTCCGTGGATTCACCCTGGTTCTGTCCGGCGCCGACCCGATCCTGTCGGAGCAGCTCGAGAAGTTTTCGTCGAGCCCGACTGAGTCTCAGGCTGACGGCATTGGCACTCATCCCTACGACCGCCCCGATCTCGCGCGGCTGCAGCCGCTCCCAGGCCCACAACCGAATCAGTTCACGGTCGGTCCCGGAGAGCTGCTCGAGCGCTTCGGCCAGGTCGGGGTCGTCGTCCGGGGCCGGCGTGGGCCGGTCGCGCTGGAGCTTGTCGACCAGCTCGAGGTGGCGCCGCTGGCTGCGGTACGCGTTGGCCACGCACAGGTGCGCAACGCCGTAACACCAGGGAAGCACCTCATCAGCGGGTACGTCGTCCAGCCGCCGCCACACGACCAGGAACACGTCGGCGAGCACGTCGTCGACCTGATCCGGCCGGACCCGTCGTACGACGTATCTGCGCAGCGGCTCGCCCACCTCATGCATGAGCTGGGTGAAACGCTCCTCGGGTGACTGCACGCGTCAAGCCTCCCACGGGGCGCTCCATGTAACGCGGAGTTAGGCACGCTTCCAGGGGGCTCTGACCCCATGGGAGCGTGGCTAACTCCGCGTTACATGGCGGAGCTGACACGCAAAGCGGCCCCGGTCCGAAGACCGGGGCCGCCCTGTGACTCGTTGGTCGAGGAGGTCGCGCAGCGACCGTCTCGAGACCAGATCAGAAGTCCATGCCACCCATGCCACCGGACGGGTCGCCCATGGGGGCGGCCTTCTCCGGCTTGTCGGCCACGACAGCCTCGGTGGTCAGGAACAGCGCCGCGATGGAGGCGGCGTTCTGGAGGGCCGAGCGGGTCACCTTGGCGGGGTCGATGATGCCTTCGGCGATCATGTCGACGTAGTCGCCGGTGGCCGCGTTGAGACCGTGACCGGCCGGAAGGTTGCGCACCTTCTCCGCCACGACGCCGCCCTCGAGGCCGGCGTTGATCGCGATCTGCTTCAGCGGGGCCTCGATGGCGACCTTGACGATGTTGGCGCCAGTGGCCTCGTCACCCTCGAGCTCGAGCTTGGCGAACGCCTCGATGCCAGCCTGGACGAGCGCCACGCCACCGCCGGCGACGATGCCCTCCTCGACGGCAGCTTTCGCGTTGCGAACGGCGTCCTCGATGCGGTGCTTGCGCTCCTTGAGCTCGACCTCGGTGGCGGCGCCGACCTTGATCACCGCAACGCCGCCGGCCAGCTTGGCCAGGCGCTCCTGCAGCTTCTCGCGGTCGTAGTCGGAGTCCGACTTCTCGATCTCGGCACGGATCTGGTTGACCCGGCCCTCGATCTGAGCGCTGTCGCCGGCACCCTCGACGATGGTGGTCTCGTCCTTGGTGATGACGACCTTGCGGGCCTGGCCGAGCAGCTCGACGCCGGTCGACTCGAGCTTGAGGCCGACCTCCTCCGAGATGACCTGGCCACCGGTGAGGATCGCGATGTCCTGCAGCATGGCCTTGCGGCGGTCACCGAAGCCGGGGGCCTTGACGGCAACCGACTTGAAGGTGCCACGGATCTTGTTGACGACCAGCGTGGACAGCGCCTCGCCGTCGACGTCCTCGGCGAGGATCAGCAGCGGCTTGCCGCTCTGCATGACCTTCTCGAGGATCGGCAGCAGGTCCTTGACGTTGGAGACCTTCTGGTTGGCGATCAGGATGTAGGGGTCCTCGAGGACCGTCTCCATCCGCTCGGGGTCGGTGACGAAGTACGCCGAGATGTAGCCCTTGTCGAAGCGCATGCCCTCGGTGAGCTCGAGGTCGAGCCCGAAGGTGTTCGACTCCTCGACGGTGATGACGCCTTCCTTGCCGACCTTGTCCATCGCTTCGGCGATGATCTCGCCGACCGTGGTGTCAGCGGCCGAGATCGAGGCGGTCGAAGCGATCTGCTCCTTGGTCTCGACGTCCTTGGCCATGTTGAGCAGCTGCTCGGACACGGCGGCCACGGCGGCCTCGATGCCACGCTTGAGGCCCATCGGGTTGGCACCCGCGGCCACGTTGCGCAGACCCTCGCGGACCATCGCCTGGGCGAGGACCGTGGCGGTCGTGGTGCCGTCACCGGCCACGTCGTCGGTCTTCTTGGCAACTTCCTTGACGAGCTCGGCACCGATCTTCTCGAACGGGTCCTCGAGCTCGATCTCCTTGGCGATCGACACACCATCGTTGGTGATGGTGGGCGCGCCCCACTTCTTCTCGAGAACGACGTTGCGACCCTTGGGGCCGAGCGTCACCTTGACCGCGTCGGCGAGCGTGTTCATGCCGCGCTCGAGACCCCGACGGGCCTCCTCGTTGAAAGCAATCAGCTTCGACATAACTCCTGCGATTCCTTCTGGGAGTTCGGTTGTGGGGGACGTGAGTGGGTTGCCCGCGACGGACGATCCCCACTCCCCGACGGACCATTCCCGCCAGTTCGGAGGACCTCAACCACACCTGGTCCGTTGTCACTCTCATGATGAGAGTGCCAGCGTCATGTTTAGCACTCGACCCCTGAGAGTGCAAACGTCAGCCACCCAGCGGAAGCCGCCAGCTGGCGACGTACGACTCCTGACCCGGCTGCCACCCGACGATCCGCGCGACCTGCTCGAGGCGGCCCGTGCCGACCTCCCACGCCAGCACCCGAGCCTCGGCATGGCGCGACTCGAACAGCACGGTGCTCTCATCGGCGAAGCCCACCACCGGGCAGCAGCCCTTCCAGCGCTCGTCGTGCGGGCCCATCACCAGCAGGCTCGGTACGCCGTCGCGGGTCGCGGCGACGCCGTTGAGTCCGCCGAAGCCGACCCCGTCGGGACCGGTTGCATAGTCGGCCAGGAAGATCGCCTGCGCGGTGTCGCTGGAGGTGGCCACCACCGGGCCGTACTCCTCGTCGCCGATCCAGTCTCCGCCCACCCAGCGCACGAGGCTCACCCGGGGCGTACCCCCATCCAGGTCGTACGACGTGCCGGTGCCAGTGTCGCCGAGCCGCTCCGGTACCCAGATCTCGGTGGAGGTGAGCCAGCGGGCGCCCTCGGCCAGATAGTCGGGCGTCGCAATGCCGATCCAGTCGCCGGTCCCGAAGTCGTAGACCTCAAGCGACCGCTCTTGCACGAAGAAGGCATGACGGCCGTCCGGCGAGAGGCTCTCGCTGACCAGCGCCGAGATGGTGTTGCCCGGTTCGTCGGCCACCGGCTCGAGTCGAGAGATGTCGACGGCATGGCTGCTGCCGTCGAGCGCCACCGCGACGACCCGGGACGTGGGGCTGTCCGGCCAGGTGGCGAGGACGGCGACGGCACGCCCGATACCCGCAGCCGACGGTGCGCCGGCGGACACGTCGATGCTGCGCGGGAGGCCAGTGCCGTCCAGCCAGGGCAGCCCCGCCTCGGCGGCGGAGCCCGGGATCCACCACGTCTCGGCGCCTCGGTAGCGCGGCCCGGCGACCCCGATCGGCGCAGCGGACGGGCTCGGCGAGACCGACGGACTCGACGGTCCGGTGGGAGCCGGCGACGGTGTGGAAGGGTCACCGTCCCCGAGCTGGGTCAGGCCGATCACGGTCACTACGGCGAGCGCGGCGCCGCCCACGACGCCGGCGGTCCGGCGCCGGCGACGGGTCCGGGCAGCCTCCCAGGCCTGGTCCAGCCGGTCGATCGGGGTCACGTCCGCGACCAGGTCGTCGAGCAGGTCGCGCAGGTGTTCGTGGGTCATGGCAGGTCTCCTTCCCGGAGCAGCTCCGCCAGCTCAGGCACGTTCTCGCGCAGGCGGCGCAGCGCGAGGTGGGTCTGGCTCTTGACCGTCCCGACACTGATGCCGAGGAGCGCGGCCGCGTCGCGCTCGGTCAGGTCGTCGTAGAAGCGCAGCACGATCACCGCCCGCTGGTGGGGGGTCAGCCGGGCCAGCGCCTGCTGGAGCATCAGCCGACGGTCGGAGTCGTGGGGCGCCGCAGCCCCGAGGTCTACATCGGAACGGATCGACTCGCGGCGGTGCTTGCGCCACCACGACACCTCGCCGCGGACGATGACCCGGCGCGCGTAGGCGTCGGGGTGGCCGTCGCGGAGCTGTCGCCATCGCAGGGCCACCTGGGTGAGCGCCTCCTGGACCAGGTCCTCGGCCCGTTGCCGGTCACCGCAGACGAGGACGGCGGTGCGCAGCAAGGCCAACTGGCGCTCGCTCGCCCAGCGAGTGAACGACGCTCGGTCCGCCTCCCAGCCCATCCGCCCTCCTGTGCCACTCATCGTGCCCCACCAGGAAACGCGCGGGCGGCCCGAAAGGTTGGAGGGTGCCGGATCTTTCGACACGATCGACAACTCGCCCAGCTGGTCGCCTGACGGCTCACAGCAGACCGGCAAGTCGATGGTCGGTGCACCCGGACTGGAGCCCAACGGCAGCCGATCGTGTCCAACGCAACAGTGCTCTTATAGGCAGCATGGCTCTGGGCCGTCGAGGTACCTGGCCTGCGCACCGGATGCCGGGGGAAGTTGTCTTACCCGCCACCACCCTCACCAGTGTTCACACGCTCGGTCGACAGCCTGATCAGCGGGCGCTCCTTGGTTGAGTGATCAGTCGCGCAAGGATCGGTGGAACTTGGCGGCGGCATTCCAGAGTGATCACCCGCAAGACGGTCAAGTCCGGTGACGACGGGAAGTCGTGCCAGATCGCGAGCCTCGATTGCGATATGAGATATGAGTCGTGCCCCGTTGGCTCGTGGAGGCGGCCCCGACTGTCTGCCCCGAAAGCCCTTCTTGACTCCGGTGAGAGTCGGTTGGCGTCCGCCAAGTACCAGCTCCCTCTCGCTCACCTGACTCAACGCCGGCGGGCGGAGCCGAGCACGGAGGCCCTGGGCCTCTTCTGGAGGCGCACTCCGCCTGGCCCCCTCCAGCGTCGAAGTTCGCATCCCTGTTCTGTTGAAACCTGGCGCGGCGTCGTCTTGGCTGGCGACTCAGAAGGCGGGCGCGGACTGCTCTGCATGTTGGCCCTGGCGACGTGCCTCCAGCACTGCGTCTCGTAGCCGGTCCCGAGCCATCCCCAGGCACGCGTACACCGCTCCTCGTGCCACCGACAGACCGAGCACCTGCGTCGGCGCCTTGACCTCTGGGGCCGCCGTAAGGCTCTTGTCGAGCCGTCTTCGTACCTCGGGAAGGACTTCATCGACGAGCGGCCGCAACCGACCCATGAAAAAGACCGACTCCGGGTCCAGCGTCACGGCTACGGCACTGACAGCGGTAACTATCGCCGTGGTGAACGCATCCAGCACGTAGGCGCGCGACACCTCCTCGTTCGGTTGCAGCCACAGATCTTCGATGCGCTCCAGGTCGAGTCCCCGCCCTCGAGCAAACCGAAGAAGGCCGCTCGTGCTCAGCAGCCCATCGAGGACCTCGGTTCCAACTCCGGAGAAGAGCACTCCAATGTCGCCGAAGGCAGGCGTACGTCCCCGGATGAGCTCGTGTTCTGTGCAACTGGCGAAGTTCAGGATGCTGCTCAAGCTGAAGAGCGCGGCGTTGCCTAGAGTGGCGTCCTCGGTGAGGATCCCGAGCAAGGATGCATTGGCGTCACTGTCGAGGAGCACGGGCGCGTTGACCAGGTCAGCAAGGGTTCGCTGGAGACCAGAGCCCGCGAACGGCTTCATTGCCTCCGCTGGACCGAAGATCTCCGTGCCGGTCCGTACGCGGCCGGGCACGGCGACAACGACCTGTCGCAATGGTCCTTCTGCGGATTTGCTGGCCTCCGCCATCAGGTCGACCAGCCATTCCGCGGCCTTCCTGACCTCCTGTTGGTCCACCGTGGGCACGAGGATGTGCTGGACCTCGCGACCTCTCAGGTCAGCCACAAGGACACACGTGTTCTGCGCGCCGAAACTGATCCCGACGACGTGTCCCGTCGTGCCGGGCACGTCCAGATTGGTGGACCGACGGCCACGGCCGGTGACCTCATCGACTCCGCCGTTGACGACGAAGCCATCCGCCCGAAGCTCCTCCACTGCGCGAGACACCGTGGCCTTGCTCAAGCCCGTCAGCTCGACGAGCTCGTTGGGCGTCAAGGGCGCCCGGGAGAGGACTACGTCAAGGATCGACGCCTTGTTGTAGTCGCGCGCTGTGGGATTGCCGGTCACCTCACGACCATACCGAGCCTGATTCGCCGAGAGAGCCGGTTGCGACGCGGCCCGCCCGGAGTTGCGCAATGACGTCCGCCAGGGGCTCGACCATGGATCGCTCCACGTTGATCCAGTCATCCTTGGCATGGGCCAGGAGGTAGTCGCGCCGCTCTGGTACGCGCTCCGCGCGCCAGTTCGTGATCAGCGCGCGCAGGGTGAGCCGTGCCATCGCGGCGACCGGCAGCAGCGGTAGTTCCCGATCCTTGATCGGCCGCGCCCTTTCGTAGCCGGCGACGAACGCGCAGGCATCCCGCCAGGGCTGATCCGGCGTCCGGCCGACAAGGTTCGCCAGGGCCACTGCGGGGTCGAAGATCACCGCACTGCGCATGGTGTCACCGAAGTCGATGACGCCGGTGACGTAGTCGTCGCTCTGATCGTCGACGACCACGTTGAACGGGCTGTAGTCACCGTGGATCACTTGCGTCTCGAGGTCATTCAGCCTAGGGACGATGGTTGCCTCGAACAACCGGAACACCCCTTCAGCCAGCCGACGATGCTCGGCGTCCGGCGTGTGCTCGACGAGCGCCGTCAGTTGACGGAAGCGGCGAATGTCCCACACAAGCTCTCGTTGGTCCGCCGGGTGCGCAAACGCCTCGAGCGCAACGTCGACTCGCCCGAGGATCTCCCCCACCTTGGCCAGCTGCTCGCCGTCTGGGTTCGCCTGAGCCCAGAGCGCACCCTCGACGAAGTCGAACACCCGCAGGACGCGACTCCTGCCGTCGTTCGTCTCGATGACGACACTGTCGCTTCCGGCCACCGTCAGCTTCACTCGTTGGACTGGCAGCTCCGGAGCGGCTACTTCGAGAAAGCGCATCGCGGCGGTCTGCAACCCGACAACCGCCTGGGCCTCCTCAGGCGGTGAAACCTTCACGAGATAGTCGGTCGAATCAGTCCTGAGTCTGAACGTGTCGTCCTTCTCCGTCGCCAGCGGCTGGAGACGTCCGTCGAGGTCGTAGTGCCTTTCGAGGAGGCTCCTCACCACCACCACGTCAACGGGCCCATGGGACGACGCAAGGCCGCTTTCGACGAAGAGCCGTTGAGCGGCGCTCGAGGGCGATGAGGCGTTCACTGTGAGTCCCTTCAGCCAGCGCTACAGACGGACTTTCGCGACCTCGGCGAAAGTGTCCAGGAAGCGGGTCACATCGGCGGAACTGAAGGCCAGAGGAGGACGGATCTTCAAGACATTCGCCCCCTGGCCAGTGCCGCTGATGAGGACTCTACGATCGCGCATGTCGTTGATGACGTCCTCGGCTCGTGCGCGGTCAGGCTCGAGCGTCTCGTTGTCCTTCACGATCTCCACAGCGACGTACAGCCCGCTGCCGCGCACTTCAGCGACGTACGGTGACTCGCGCGTGATCTGCTCGATCCCGGCGCGCAGCGCCGTGCCGTTCTCGAGGACGCGCTGCTGCACGTTCTCTTCCTCGAAGACGTCCAGCACCGCGGCCGCGGCCGCCACCGGGACCGAGCTGCCGGCAAAGGTGTTGAAGTAGCGCACGTTCCGCCCGAACTCCTCGGAGACCTCGGGGCGGAAGACCACGCCCGAGAGCGGCAACCCGTTAGCCATCGGCTTGCCCATGGTGACGATGTCCGGCACCGCACCGTGGCGGGTGAAGCCCCACATCGAATCCCCGAGCCGGGCGAATCCGGCCTGCACCTCGTCCGCGATGTAGACACCGCCGGCCGCATGGACCTCCTCCACGACGGCCTTCATGTAGCCGACCGGATCGGTGAAGATTCCGTCGCTGCTGTAGGCACAGTCGGTGACCAGTGCGGCGAGCCGGAAACCATGGCGTTCGAGGTCATCGATCGCGCCACGCACCTGATGACGCATGTGCTCGGCCAGCGTGGATCCGGGCGCGACGAGTCGCGGGTCAGGAGGATCGATGAGTCTGACGTTCGGCCCCAGCGGTGAGCCCTTGCCCAGAGATGGCGAGAAACTCGAAACTGCGCTGGTGATGCCGTGATAGGCCCAGCGAGTCACGATGATTCCCTCGCCACCGGTGTGGAACCTCGCCACACGCATCGCGAGGTCGTTGGCCTCCGACCCGCTGCACGCCAGGCTCAACTTTGACAGTTCCTCCGGGAACGTCGCCAGAAGCCGCTCTGCATAGTCGACCAGCGCTTCCTGGACGTAGCGCGTGTTGGTGTTGACTGCCGCCAACTGCCAGGAGACCGCCTCGACCACCCGAGGGTGGGCGTGCCCAACGCACGGAACGTTGTTGTAGGCGTCGAGGTAGTCACGCCCCTCGTGGTCGATCAAGTGGGCGCCGCGACCGGAGACGAACTCGACCGGCTCCCTGTAGATCAGCGTGTAGCCAGGACCGAGCACCTCGTTCCGCCGTCGGATGGTCTGCTGGAGGTGCTCGGGTAGTGCGCTCAGCACGCCGGGGTCGAACCCGTTGGGAACGCTGACTATCGCTCGCGTGAGGCTGGAAGGCATCGTGAGGTCCCTTGTCGTGTTCAGTCGGTGGACGAATCTCTGGCGGCCGCCCCGACTGGGCTGGTGGAATCGGATCAGATGCCGAGCATCGTGTTGAGCTCGTCGAGAGACTTGACGACAGTGAGGCCGTAGCCCGGCGGCACCGGGTCGTAGCCACGATCCAGCAGCACCAGGTTGCGAAAACCCATGTCGTGCATCGGCAGCGGGTCATAACGGGTGTGCGACGACACGTGCACGAAGTCCTCCGGCTTGGCGTCCAGCTGCTCGAGCATGTACTCGAACGCGCCGTACCGCGGCTTGTAGAAGCCGGCCTGCTCGGCGGTGAAGACGGCGTGGAAGTCCGCACCCAGCCGGGGCACGCTCTCGGCGAGGAAGGAGCCGTCGGCGTTGGACAGGATCACCAGCTTGTAGTGCTCGCCCATCTTCTTCAGCGGCGCGGGCACGTCCGGGTGCGGGCCCCAGCTCCTGACGCCGTCGGCGAAGAGCTTCCCGGCGTTCGGGTCTGCCCTGATCCCCCACTTGCGGCAGACCCGGTCGAAGGCGTCCTGCAGCACCTGCTCGTAGGGGTAGTACTCACCGAGCACCTGGTCGTAGCGGTAGCCACGGAACTCGGCAACGAACTGGTCCCACTGCTCCGCCGGGACCTGGTCGCCCACCAGCTCCTTGGTGATGGGCGTCATCGGCCAGCTGATCAAGGTGCCGTAGCAGTCGAACGAGACGTACTTCGGCCGAAACGTGGGTGTGCTCATGAGGTGTGCCTTTCGATCAGTGTGTGCCTCTGGGGGACAGGTTTCGCCTTGCCTGAACCCAGCGTACCATAATTCGTTCCAGTTTCAAACTGAAACGTTTACTCCGGGATCACCACCCCGCCCAGCCCCCACTCCGGTCACGGCGAGCGCGGGAAGTCCTCCGCGCCCATCCCGTCGTCGCCGACGGGATTGCGGAGGCAGCGGTGGGCTGGTTCTGGTGGTTCGCGTTCGCGCTGGGCTCGCGATCCTCGGCGCCGAGATGGGCCGGCCAGGACAGCTGATCGCGCCGGCTGGCCGTGATACTCGGCAGGGGTGTTCAAAAGGCGGTGTACCCGCCGTCGACGGGGAGGACCGCTCCGGTGATGTAGGACGACTCGGACGAGGCGAGGAAGAGGACAGCGTCGGCGACCTCCTCGGGCGAGGCGAGGCGTTGGAGCGGAATCTGGCACTCGCGCTCACGGCGGTACGCCTCGGGGTCGGACCGGCGTTGGAAGGATGATTCGATGATCGGGGTGGCGGTCAGACCGGGGGCGACCACGTTGACCCGGATGTTGCGCGGGGCCCACTCGATCGCCGCACCCTTGGCGAGCATGATCAGACCGCCCTTGGCCGCGGAGTACAGCACTTCCCCAGGCATGCCGACCATGCCGAGCCGTGAGCTCACGCACACGAACGAGCCCCCAGCTGCGGGCATCAGGGGCGCGAAGTGCTTCATCACCAAGAACGCGCTGAGCAGGTTGCTGTGGAGCACGTTCTTCGCGTCCTCGCACGCCATCTCGGTCAGCGGGCTGCTGGCTTGGAGACCGTGGTTGAGGACGACCACGTCGACGGAACCGAAGGTGTCCGCGGCGTGCTCAGCCAGGCTGGCCACGAACACCTCGTCGTTGAGGTCTCCCGCGACGTACACGTCGTCGGGCTGAGCGGTGTCGAGCTGCTCCCGACGACCGGTCAGCAGCAGCCGCGCGCCCTCGCGGCGGAAGTGCGCGCTCACGGCCTCTCCGATCCCGCTGCTGGCGCCGGTCACCAGCGCTGTCACCTTCTCGAGTCTCATCTCAGCTTCTCCTGGTGGGTGTGGACTGGGTTCATGGGGCAGGCTTCGTGGAAGTCAGCTGAGGAGTCCACGGGCGGCGACCGGCCACCGCTCCAGCATCGTGCCTTCTGTGTCGGTCACGACCAGCTCCTCGAAGCTGTTCACGACTGGACAGACGTGGTTGGGCACCACCGGAACCACGGCGCCGACGCTCGGACGCGATTCGCCGGCGGGCACGGCAAGGAACCCGTGGTACTCGTTGAGCTTCGCGAGGATCGCCTTCTTCCCGGCGATGCCGGCGTACCCCTTCTCGGGGTTGCCTTCGCGGCCCAGGGCCTTGGTGCCGACGTCGAGGATCACCTGGTCGGGGACCCAGTCGCTGACCACGGTGGCGGCGACGAACAGCGCGATCTGGTCCGCCTCGCACGCGCCCAGCCGGGTGTTGTCCAGGTCGCAGAAGACGTACTCGCCGGGACGGATCTCTGTGATCACGCTGCTGGTCGAGAATGCGACCGTGGGCGTCGAGCCCGCGCTGACCACCTCAGCGGTGATGCCGACGTCGCCGAAGCTGCGCGCCGCGGCGGTCAGCGCCGCGTGCTGGTCCTGCGCCGCCTGCTCGCGGGAACCCGGACCAGAGCTGCCATGCCCCGGATAGGTGTAGACCCCGACCGGCACCAGCCCGCGCTTGCGGGCCGCACGTGCGAGGTCGCCCGCGGCCGCGGGCGGGGCTCCGGACCGACGGGCGCCACAGTCGATCTCCACCACCACCTGGAGCCGGTCCGGCTCCTCCCTCATCGCTTCCGCGAGGGCATCGATCGCGGCAAGGTTGTCCACCCCCACGCGCATCCGGGCGGTCTGCGCCAGACGGCGGATCCGGTCGCCCTTGGTACCCGACAGCCAGACCGGGTAGGCGAGGAAGATGTCCTCGAACCCAGCCTGGGCAAAGACCTCCGCCTCACCCACATTGCCGGCGGTGATACCCACCGCCCCCGCCTCGACCTGCCGTCGACCGACCTCGACGCACTTGTGCGTCTTGACGTGAGGCCGCAGATCCAGGCTGTGCTCGACGGCGAAGCCCTGCATGCGGTCGATGTTCTGCTGCATGACGTCGGCCAGCACGATCGGCATGGGGGTGTCCACCCGGTCGACCAGGCGGTTGAGTACTTGCTGAAGGCGGTGCACGTGGCACTCCTCTTTGTCGAAGGGGCTGGTTGTCCTACACCGCCGTGCAGACCATCTGGATCTCGACCGGGCTGTTGCGGGGCAGACTCGCGACACCGATGGCGGTGCGGGCGTGCCGGCCGTTCTCACCGAGCACGTCGACGAGCAGCTCACTGGCGGCGTCGGCGACCTTCGACTGCAGGCCGAACTCGGGCGTGCTGGCCACGAAGACCAGCATCTGCACGATCCGGACCTGGTCCAGGCCACCTGCCGCATCCGCGGCGACGGCGAGCGCGTTGAGCGCGGCCTGACGTGCGAGGTCCCGTGCGGTATCCACCTCAAGGTCGCGGCCAAGAGTGCCCTGTCCCAGCAGCTGCCCGTCCTTGTACGGCAGTTGACCAGCCACGTAGATGCTTGAGTCAACGCTCCGGTGGTTCGCGTACTTCGAGTCGGCTCCGACGACGGGAAGATCCAGGCCGAGGGCCTGGAGCCGCTGCGCAGCCGACCCGCCATAGGTGTGAATCTCAGTCATCTGTTCTCAGTTCTCCTTGTCAGGGTCCAACCACGGTCAGGTCGGGGCGCTCAGGCAGACGTCTCGTTGTCAGGTACGCCGGGGCGCGCATTCGCTGGGTGCTCAACCTGGGCATTCAGCGCCGAGGGAAAGTGGTGTGCCACCTCCCGGCGGAACCCGTCCACGTCACCCTCCAGCACGCACGCAACCAGCCTCTCGTGCTCGCGGGCGATGTCATGCACGTCGCTGTAGGAGCGATGGTCGACCGCGAGGTAGAGACGAAGCCTGCTCTCCCACCCGTTCCACAGGCTCTGCAGGATGGAGTGTCCCGAGAAGTCGTAGAAGAGCCTGTGGAAGCGAAGGTGCGCATCGATGCTGGCCGGGATGTCGTTCGCCTCAGTGGCTCGCTTGAGGTCCTCGATGGTCCCCATCAATCCAGGCCGCTCTGGGCCGCGCAGTGCTTCCATGGAGAGCTCCCCCGCGTAGGGCTCGACAAGCAAGCGAATCGACGCGATCTCGGCGACGTCCTGAGCGCTCACCTCCACCACGAACGCCCCGCGGAAGGGGATCTTCACGACCAGTCCCTCCTCCTCGAGCCTGGTCAGCGCTTCCCGCAGCGGGGACCGGCTGATCGCTAGATCCGCGGCGATGTGCGCCTCCCGGAGCTGTCCACCCGGCGGCACCCGCCCATCGAGGATGGCCGCACGCAGCAAGCGGTAGACGCCCTCCGGCGTTGTCGTCCGCTGCTCGTGCCATTCGAACGTGACGTCCATCCCGCTGCTTCCTCTCGGTCGTTTGTCGCCCCCCTACGGGTGGCTCGCGCTGCGAGGCGCTCACGCGTCCTGTCAAGGACGCGGCAGGCCAAAGAGGGCGGGCAGGTCGGCGATGTCGGTGATCCGCTCGTAGCCGAGCCAGTGCTCGTCGTGCTCGAAGCCGCGATCGACGTACACCTTGTTCTTGATGCCCATGATGGCCGCAGATCGCAGGTCGTACATCGGGCTCGCGGAGACGTGCACGATCTCGTCGGGCGTCACGCCGAGCTTGTCGAACATGTACTCGAACGCACGGAGCCGTGGCTTGTAGACGCCCATCTGCTCGGCGCTGATGACGACGTCGAACGGGGCCTCGAGGTTCTCTGCGAGGCGCACAGCATGCTCGTTGTCGCTGTTCGTGATGATGACCAGCGGGACTTCCTCAGCCAGGCGGTTCAGTGCCTCGGTGACGCCCGGGTACGGGCCCCAGGTGGGGACGATCTCGTAGACCGCCCGCGCGTCGCCCTCGCGGTAGTCGAGGCCGACCCTGCGTGAGGCGCGTTCCATGGACTGGGCGACGATCTGGTCGAACGGCTTGTAGTCGCCCATGCACTCGTCGATCCGGTAGGCCTTGCAGGCCTGCAGGAACTCGGCGGCGATCTCGGCCGGCAGCCGGTCGCCCAAGACCTGACGGATCGCGTCGTTGATACGGAACTGGATCAGCGTTCCGTTCATGTCGAACGTCACGAACTTCGGCTTGACATCGAATCCCACGAGTTCTCCTAGTGCTAAGCCTGAGCGGCCTGGTTCCGCTCTGGTCGATTGTCGACAATACGTGTACCGTGGTCGACTGTCAACAACATACTGGGTCAGCCCGCGACTCCCCGGAGCGCTGTTTGCCCCTTCCTCGGTGGGCAGCGCCGGCCTACCGAACCCATGTGAGGAGTACGAATGAAGTTCACGTCCTATTGGCTCGACACCGCGCCCAAGCAGCACCCAGAGCGGTCGACGACCACGGTCGAGGGACACACCGACGTGGCCGTCATCGGCGGTGGCCTGACCGGCGTCGTGGCGGCGCTGCATCTCGCTCGACGTGGAGCGAAGGTGCACCTGTTCGAGCAGCACACCGTCGGGTTCGGCGCCTCGGGTCGCAACGGCGGCATGGCCACCACCGGCATGTCAATCGGCATCAGGCACGCAGTGGACAAGCTCGGCTTCGACACCGCTGTCCGGCTGTACGGCGCCTACACCGAGGCGATCGACCTCGTCGAGAAGCTGGTGACGGAGGAACAGATCGACTGCGACTTCGCACGCACCGGCAAGCTCAACCTCGCGACCAAGCCGGCGCACTACCAGGGATTCGAGAAGACCCACGAGCTGTTGAACACCCGCCTGGGGCTGGAGACACAGCTGGTCCCGAAGGCTGAGCTGCGTCGCGAGATCGGATCGGAGGCCTTCCACGGCGGAATGGTCGAGCCGTTGAGCGCCGGTCTCCACGTGGGCAAGTACATCCGGGGACTCGGCCAGGCAGCCGAGCGCGCCGGCGTGACGATCCATGAGGAGGCGCCCGTGCAGCGGCTGACGAGGATCGGCTCCGGTCACGAGCTCGGAACCCCTCGAGGCCGGATGCGCGCAGATCAGGTCCTCTTGGCGACCGGGGCCTACACCCAGCGGCCGTTCTACTGGCACCAGGTGCGCATCGCTCCAGTCGGCAGCTTCATCATCGCCACCGAGCCGCTCGACACAAGTGTGTGCGACGACCTGCTGCCCACCCGACGGATGGCCTCGGACTCCAAGAACCTGCTGAACTACTTCCGCATCACACCCGACAACCGCCTGCTATTCGGCGGCCGGGCACGGTTCGCAGGGTCCAACCAACAATCGGACCTCAAGAGCGGCAAGATTCTCAGGGACGCGATGGTGCACATCTTCCCCCAGCTGTCCGACGCCGGCATCGACTACTGCTGGGGAGGTCAGGTCGACATGACTCTCGACCGAATGGTGAAGGCCGGCCAGCACGACGGCGTCTACTACTCCATGGGGTACGCCGGGCACGGAGTCCAGATGGCCACCTACATGGGGCGCCAGATGGCGGAGTACATGTCCGGCGTTCCCGAGGCGAACATCTGGCGCGACTTCACGTTCCGCCGCATCCCTGGACACTTCGGTCCGCCCTGGTTCCTGCCCGTCGCGGGCGCCTACTACAAGTTCAAGGACCGCGTGAGCTGAGTCTCTGTCACGACACACACATCCCCCACACGAAGGACCACCATGAACAACTTCGACGAAATCCAGCGTTTAGCGCGCGTGCAGCGCGGTCGCCAGCATCCGCAAGTCGTCGAGTCCGGCGTCGAGGAACTCCTGCACGGTGAGCTTGTCTCCCATGCGGGCCCCCCCTGGCCACCGACCGCTGACAAGCCGTCGCGCGGCCCGGCGCGAGGCTGTTGAGCGAGTCGCATTTCCACTCGACCAAGTGCGGTGAGAATTTGCAGCGATCGTGAACAGGTGGTCAGGCCGGTGCCGCAACGGTGACACAGCTCGGCTCGTCTATCAGCCACAACCGCTCGGCCTCCGCAGACACGGAAACTCACCGAGCGAATGTCCAGTTGGAGGTCGTCGAGGATGGTCGTGTCGTCGACCATGGCCCCGAGTTGCGCCCCGAATCAACTGGCCCTGGAGTCGCGGCGGTCGCTCATGGCCGGGTCGCTGCAGCGGGCGTCCCGGCCAGCCGTTCCGGGTGCAGCAGGTCGTCGAGGGCTTCCTCGGACAGCACACCTGTCGCCAGCACCAGCGAGCGAACGTCGCCTGCTCCAGACAGCGCTTCCCTGGCGATCTGGGCAGCGAGGCTGTAGCCCAGGTACGGCGTCAGGGCAGTGACGACTCCAACGCTCGTGCTGCTCATCGCGTTCAAGTGGTCACGGTTGACCTGGATGCCCGCGATGCACAGCAGCGCGAGGGAGTCGAACGCCGCCGACATCCACTCGATCCCCTGAAGGAGGACGTGGGCGATGACCGGCTCGAACGCGTTGAGCTGGAGCTGGCCGGCCTCCGCCGCCATGGTCACGGTGACGTCGTTCCCGACGATGGTGAACGCGACCTGGTTGACCATCTCGGGAATGACAGGGTTCACCTTGCCCGGCATGATGCTCGAACCCGCCTGGCGGGCGGGAAGTCGGAGCTCGCCGAACCCCGCCTGGGGACCCGAGGAGAGCAGCCTCAGGTCGTTGCAGATCTTGGAGACCTTGACGGCAGTGCGCTTCAGGACCCCCGACAGTTGTACGAACACACCGGTGTCGGAGGTCGCCTCGATCAAGTCACGGGCGCCCACCACGGGCAGCCCCGTGATATCGCCCAGGTGCCGGCACGCCGCTCGCGCGTACGCCGGGTCCGCCGTGATGCCGGTGCCGATCGCCGTCGCCCCGAGGTTGATCTCGCACAGCAGGCTCCGGGAGTCGCGGATCCGCGCCTCCTCCTCGGCAAGCGTCGCGGCCCAGGCCTCGAACTCCTGGCCCACCGTCATCGGCACCGCGTCCTGCAGCTGCGTGCGCCCCACCTTGGGCACCGCCCGGAACTCCTCTGCCTTGATCCGGCAGATCTCGGACAGTCCGCGGATCGACTGGGAGAGGATGTCGAGGGCGGCCAGCAGACCCAGCTTCACGGCAGTCGGGTAGACGTCGTTCGTGCTCTGGCTTCGATTCACGTGTCCCAGCGGATCGACCTCGTCGTATCGGCCGGCCTCGAGCCCCAACAGCTCCAGGGCACGGTTGGCGATCACCTCATTGGCGTTCATGTTCGTCGAGGTGCCGGCGCCTCCCTGAATGACGTCCACCACGAACTGGTCGTCCAGCAACCCGTCCCGCACGTCCTGGCAGGCCTGGTCGATCGCATCCGCGACCCGTGCCTCGAGCAGTCCCAGGTCACGGTTGGCTCGCAGGGCAGCCTGCTTGACCGCCCCGAGCGCGGCGACCAACTGGGGGTGCCTCGCGACCGGTACGCCGCTGATGGGGAAGTTCTCCACCGCCCGCGCAGTGTGAATCCCCCAGTAGGCCCCTGCCGGGATCTTCCGCTCGCCGAGAAAGTCCCGTTCGAGCCGCGTTTGGGGAAATGGGTGGGACATGCGCGTCTCCTTGGTCGACTGTCAACAATTGACAGACTAGCAGGGCCGGGAATCTGCCCGGTCCGCCCGGACCTGGTCGACGAACCGGTTCCGGGAGCAGAACCGGGGCGGGCCGGGCCGGCGATGACGCCGACCTGGCCCGCCCCGGCGCCGAAGTCAGATTGCGATCTTGTAGCCCGCCTGCGCCACGGCGTCGCGGATGGCCGCGTCATCGATGTGGCCGCTGACCTCGAGCGTCCCGTCCGAGACGTCGACGTCGACGTCAAGCACGCCCTCGACGCCCGTCACCGCGTTCGTCACCTTGGTGACGCAACTGTTGCAGGTCATGCCCTCGACCGTGTAGGTGGCAGTGGTGTTGCACATGCGGGTATCTCCTCGTGTCCCAGCCGCTGCTGCGGCGCCGTGGTGAATAGGCTACCCCCCTAACGTATCCTGTCAAGGAGAATTGATGATTGACTAATTACCCTCCCCCGGTATGGTAGTTCGAACGTAGCTCGACCCACCACCGAGGACATCGCGATGACTGACGCCATCCCCACGCCCGCCCAGCGGCCCACCACGGTCAAGGCGGTGCGCAACGGCCCGCTCCAGCTGAAGGGCACGTTCCGGCTCCTGGACCCGGACGGCGAGGAGTACGACCTCGAGGGTCAGCGCATCGTGTTGCTGTGCCGCTGCGGACACTCGGCGAACCAGCCGTTCTGCGATTCCAGCCACAAGCGCAACGGCTTCACCAGCCAGGACCAGCCCCCGGCCTGCGAGAGCGCTGATGACGAGGGTGCGGCCTGAGTCGTCGCGCGACGGCGACCTCGCACGAACTCAGCGGGTCCGGCTCAGCTCGTCACGACCGGACCAGACGCGCAATAGCGTCGGTCGCTTCCTTGAGCTTGGCGTCGGCATCCCTGCCCCCGGCCGCCGCCGCGTCCATGACGCAGTGGCTCAGATGCTCCTCGAGGAGGCCGAGCCCCACCGACTGGAGGGCCTTGGTGATAGCGGAGATCTGAGTGAGGATGTCGATGCAGTACTTCTCCTCCTCCACCATGCGCTGGAGGCCACGCGCCTGACCCTCGATCCGACGCAGGCGTCGGAGGTACTCGTCCTTACGGTGGATGTAACCGTGGTGGTGCGGCGTCTCGCTCATCTTCGTCGCCTCCGTGGGTGCGCTCCCCGGCGGCAGGTCCGGGCATCGCACACTATACCCGGTACGAGTATGAGACGGCGGACCCACGCTCACTCTTGGTGCTTGACCTCATATACACTAGGGGGGTATTGTATGAGTCACAGTGATTCGTCCCGGGCCGAGCGACAGGAGACAGCGATGGCCGAGACTGCTCAGCATCCTGGCTACAACAGTCGCAAGGATGACTTCCTGCGCCGGCTCCGGCGCATCGAAGGCCAGGCCCGAGGCCTCCAGCGCATGGTCGAGGAGGACAAGTACTGCATCGACATCCTGACCCAGGTCTCCGCCATGACCTCGGCGCTGCAGTCGGTGGCTCTCGGCCTCCTTGACGACCACTTGCAGCACTGCGTGGTGGACGCCGCAGCCGCCGGAGGCCCCGAGGCCGACCACAAGCTCGCGGAGGCGTCGGCCGCCATCGCCCGCCTCGTGCGTTCCTGACCCACCGAGAGGACCCCGTCATGAGCACCACCCAGACCTACACCGTGACCGGCATGACCTGCGGCCACTGCGTCGCCTCCGTCACAGAGGAGGTCCAGGAGATCCCGGGCGTCGAGAACGTCGACGTCGTCCTGGAGACCGGAAGCCTCACACTCACCAGCGCCGAGCCGGTCGACGACGCCGCCGTCCAGGCCGCAGTCGAGGAAGCCGGGTACCAGCTCGCATGAGTGTCACCACCAAGCTGATCGGCTTCCTCGCCGCCCTGCTCGTCGTCTTCGCCGGCGCAGTGGGGATCGGACGCGCGGTTGGCCCCGTCGATGCTCCCGCTGCTGACCACGGCGACATGGGCGGCGAGGGTGCGCACAACATGGACGACATGGACGACATGGAGACGGCCGATTCCGACTCCCCCATCATCCCCAAGGGGCTGATGGTGTCCCAGAACGGCTACTCGTTCCAGCTCGACCAGGCCACGGTCTCCCCGGGAACCGCCGTGCCGGTGTCGTTCACGATCGAGGGTCCCGACGGCAGCCCTGTCACCGAGTACGACGTCGAGCACGAGAAGCAGCTCCACCTGATCGCCGTACGCCGTGACTTCTCCGGTTTCCAGCACGTCCATCCGGTAATGGCCGAGGACGGCACGTGGACGACCTCGCTCGCGCTGAGCCCCGGCCAGTGGCGGCTGTTCGCAGACTTCAAGGCGACCGGCGCGGAGGCCGTCACCCTCGGCAACGACCTGGCCGTGCGCGGCGCCTATCAGCCGGCGGCACCGACCGCCGACTCCCACACGTCCACCGTCGACGGCTACCGCGTCACGCTGGAAGGTGACCTCGCCGCAGACGAAGAGGCCAGGCTCACCCTGAGCGTCACCCGTGACGGCGAGCCCGTCACCGACCTCGAGCCCTACCTGGGCGCCTACGGGCACCTCGTTGCGCTGCGAGCCGGAGACCTGGCCTACCTGCACGTGCACCCCCAAGGAACCCCGGACGACGGAGCGACCGAACCCGGTCCCGACGTGGTCTTCTTTGCCGAGGTCCCGAGCCCTGGCCGCTACCACCTCTACCTCAACTTCAAGCACGAGGGTGTGGTCCGGACCGCCGCGTTCACCGTGACTGTCGCCGGTTCGGCCGTCTCCGCACCCTCACTCGACGACGAGGCCGAGAGCGGCCACGCCGACGGCGCACACTGATCTGCAAGGCCAAGGAGAATCAGATGAGTTCCCTCGCCGGTTCGCCGGACCTGCCGACCTCGACCACCGAGGTCGAGCTCGAGATCAGCGGCATGACCTGCGCCTCGTGCGCCAACCGCATCGAGCGCAAGCTGAACAAGATGGACGGCGTCAGCGCCACCGTGAACTACGCCACGGAGAAGGCCAAGGTCGCCTTCCCCGAAGGCCTGGACCCGGCGGAACTGGTCCGGACGGTGGAGCAGGCGGGGTACGGCGCGGCCCTTCCCCGCCCGCCGAAGTCGGACACCGAGCGCGGTGATGAGGAGGACGACCCGACCCGGTCGCTTCGGCAGCGCCTGGTCGTGTCGGCACTGCTGACGGTTCCGGTGATCGCCCTCGCCATGGTGCCGGCCTGGCAGTTCACGAACTGGCAGTGGCTCTCGCTGACGCTGGCAGCGCCGGTCGTCGCCTGGGGCGCCTGGCCCTTCCACCGGGCGGCCTGGGTCAACCTCAGGCACGGTGCGTCCACGATGGACACGCTGGTCTCCCTCGGCACCCTGGCCGCGCTCGGCTGGTCGCTCTACGCCCTGTTCTGGGGTACGGCCGGAACGCCGGGCATGACGCACGCGTTCGAGCTGACCGTGGCCCGCACCGACGGTTCCGGCAACATCTATCTCGAGGCCGCGGCGGGGGTGACCACCTTCATCCTGGCCGGCCGCTACTTCGAGGCGCGCTCCAAGCGCCGAGCCGGGGCCGCGCTCCGCGCGCTGCTCGAGCTGGGCGCCAAGGACGTCGCCGTCCTCCGCGAGGGACCCGCCGGCGAGGTCGAGGAGCGCATCCCGACCGAGCAGCTCGCCGTGGGCATGCGCTTCGTGGTCCGCCCCGGCGAGAAGATCGCCACCGACGGCGTGGTCGAAGGGGGCAGCTCGGCGGTCGACGCCTCGATGCTCACCGGCGAGTCGGTCCCGGTCGAGGTCGGCCCCGGCGACGCCGTCGTCGGCGCCACGGTCAACGCCGGCGGGCGGCTGGTGGTCCGGGCCACCCGGGTCGGCTCCGACACCCAGCTGGCGCAGATGTCGCGGCTGGTCGAGGACGCCCAGAACGGCAAGGCCGAGGTGCAGCGCCTCGCCGACCGGGTGTCGGGCATCTTCGTGCCGATCGTCATCACCCTGGCCGCGGCCACCCTCGGCTTCTGGATCGGCACCGGTGGCGGGCTCGCGCCCGCCTTCACCGCCGCGGTCGCCGTACTCATCATCGCCTGCCCCTGCGCACTCGGCCTCGCCACTCCGACCGCGCTGATGGTCGGCACCGGCCGCGGCGCCCAGCTCGGCATTCTGATCAAGGGCCCCGAGGTACTGGAGTCGACCCGCAAGATCGACACCATCGTGCTCGACAAGACTGGCACCGTGACCACCGGCCACATGACGCTGCTCGACGTGGTCGCCGCCGCCGGCGAGGACCGCAACGAGGTGCTCAGGCTCGCGGGGGCCCTGGAGGACGCGTCGGAACACCCCATCGCCAGGGCTGTCGCCAACGCCGCACGTGACCGCGGAGGCCGCCTTCCCACGGTCGAGGACTTCACGAACGTCGAGGGCCTGGGCGTGCAGGGCGTGGTGGTCGACGGTGACCGCAGCCACGCCGTCCTCGTCGGCCGGCCACGGTTGCTCGAGGAGTGGTCGCAGAAGCTGCCCGAGGAACTGGAGCGTGCCTTCGCGGCGGCCCAGGCCGACGGTGCCACCGCGATCGCCGTGGGCTGGGACGGCCGGGCGCGCGGTGTGCTCATGGTGGCCGACGCGATCAAGCCGACGTCCGCGGAGGCGATCGCCCAGCTCCGCAAGCTCGGTCTGACGCCGGTGCTGCTGACCGGCGACAACGAGGCCACTGCACGGACCGTGGCCCGTCAGGTGGGCATCGAGGTCTCGGACGACACCGTCATCGCCGACGTGCTGCCTGCGGACAAGGTGGACGTGGTCAAGCGCCTGCAGTCCCAGGGCCGGGTCGTCGCGATGGTCGGCGACGGCGTCAATGACGCCGCCGCCCTGGCCCAGGCCGACCTCGGCCTCTCGATGGGCACGGGCACCGACGTCGCGATCGAGGCCAGCGACCTCACCCTGGTCCGGGGCGACCTCCGGGTCGCCGCCGACGCGATCCGGCTCTCGCGCCGCACGTTGGCGACCATCAAGGGCAACCTGTTCTGGGCATTCGCCTACAACGTCGCGGCACTGCCCCTGGCTGCCTCCGGAAAGCTCAACCCGATGCTGGCCGGCGCCGCGATGGCGTTCTCGTCGGTGTTCGTGGTGACCAACAGCCTCCGACTGCGCCGGTTCCAGCCCCTGACCGACCACGAGGCGGAGGCGGCCCACCCGGACGCCCGGTCGCTGGCGTCAGCCGCGGCCTGAGCCTGACCGGGGGATCGGGCGTCAGCCTGCGGACGACGTGAGCTCGGCCTCGCCGCGGACCTCGTCGAGCGAGGCACCTGGACGGAGCTGGGCAGCCAGCAGGGCGAGGCGCCCATGCGCATTCAGGGAGACGGCGGCCACGAGCCGGTCTCCCCGTCCCAGTGCCAGAAGCGCCTCGCCTGACTCGACCGACCCCCACACCACGCAGCTGCGGTCCGCGACCTGCGGGAAACCCACCGAGCGGATCCGCGCACCGTGAATCGTGGTGCCGAACGTGGGCAGGGTGCCAAGCTTTCGCCCTCCGTCGGCGCCGCTCAGCAGGTTGGCAGCGGCCAGGTCCGCCTGGTCGAGGGTGCTGGCCCAGTGCTCGACCCGCAGTGGCTCATCGTCGAGCAGCGGCTGAGGTGCGCGGACGACGTCGCCGACGCCGACCACCCGGTCGGTGCCGAGCGCGTGCAGGGTGGGTCCGCACCAAAGCCCGCCTGTGACAGCGAGACCGCTGCCTTGCAGCCACTCCACGTTCGGCGTCGTGCCGGTCGCCATCAGAACCACGTCGGCCGGCAGCCTGCTGCCGTCTTCCAGGGTTACGCCGGTGACTGCACCGGCCCGCACGTCGAGTGCGCGCGCCCTGGTCTGGCTCCTCACGTGTACGCCGGCGGCGCGGTGGAGTCCCTGCAGGTACCGAGCCACCGGGAGCCCCACGGCCCGCCGGGTGGGTACGTCGGAGGGGTCGACCAGGGTCGTGTCATGGCCTCCGGCCACCGCCGTGGCGGCGACCTCGGCACCGATCAGACCACCCCCGATGACCACGACCCGCCGGAGCCCGGCGTCCAGGACGCCGCGGAGGTCGGCGGCGTCATCGACGGTGCGGAGCACGAACGCGCCGCGCACTCCGGCGACCGACGCGACGTCACGGGGACGGGCGCCCGACGCGACGACGAGGCCGTCGAATTGGATCGTCGTCCTGTGGTCCATGACGACGCGGCGCTCGTCGAGATCCAGGCCCGTCGCGGTCTCGCCGACGCGCCACGCGACGTCGGCCGGTGTGTCGTCGAGGTCTAGGCCTTCGCGGTCCGTGTGTCCGGTGAGGAACGCCTTGGAGAGCGGATAGCGGTCGTAGGGGCGATGCGGCTCGCTTCCGACGACGGTGAGCTCGCCGTCGTACCCCAGTCCGCGGAGCGCCTGGGCGGCACGGTGGCCGCCCAGCGAACCGCCGACGACCACGATCCTGCGGAGGGTCACCAAAGGACCTGGTTGCAGCCCGTGTGGTCGGTGGGCTCGACCTGCACGGTCGCATGGGTGATGTGGTGGTGGTCGCGGAGCAGGTCGCGTGCCTGGTCCAGTACGGCGTGGGTGTCCGAGCCCGCTCGGACCTGCAGGTGGACACTCATAGCGTCCATACCGGACGTGATGGTCCACACGTGCAGGTCGTGCGCCTCCACCACTCCGTCGAGCTGCTCCAGGTCGCGCGCCACGTGGTCGACGTCGATGTGGGCCGGTGCCGACTCGACCAGGATGCGGAGCGCCTCCCGCCCGAGGGCGTAGGCGCGAGGCAGGATGAACAGGCCGATACCGATGGCGATCACCGGGTCGACCCAGTACCACGAGGTGGCTGCAATGATGCTTGCCCCGACGAGGACCCCGACCGACCCCACTGCGTCGGCGACCACCTCGAGATAGGCGCCACGCAGGTTGAGGCTCTCCTTGGCACCCGCCTGAAGAAGCCGGAAGCAGACGAGGTTGATCAGCAGGCCCACGAGGGCGACCACGATCATCGGTGTCGAGGACACCTCAGGCGGGTTCTGGAACCGCTGCACCGCTTCGTACATCACGTAGCCCGCGACGCCGAACAGCAGCGCCGTGTTGGCCAGCGAGGCGAGGATCTCCAGCCGGTACCAGCCGAAGGTGCGATGCACCGCGGCGCTCCCACCGGTGGCCAGGCTGATCGCTGCGAGCGACATGCCGAGCCCGCCGGCGTCGGAGAGCATGTGCCCCGCGTCAGAGAGCAGCGCGAGGGAGCCGGAGAGGATGCCGGCAGCGAACTCGACCGCGACGAACCCCGCTGTGAGCAGGAAGGCGGCCAGCAGCGGCCGTCGGTGCCGGGCGCCGGCGGTCAGTGCGTCCGCAGCGCTGGCCACGTGGCCGTGTCCGTGGCCGTGTCCGTGTCCGTGTCCCATCAGGAGTTGCCTTTCGTGGTGGTGCAGCAAGACAAGGGGCCGATCGGGCTCACTGGTCCCAGAAGTGGCAGGTCACGATGTGCTCGTCACCAGCCCGCGAGATCCCGGGTACGTCGGTGTGGCAGATGTCCTGGGCGAGCGGGCAGCGCGGATGGAACCGGCAGCCCGATGGCGGGTCGATCGGACTGGGCGGCTCGCCCTTCAGCTGTGCGAGCACCTCGTGGTCGCCGGCCTCCTCGACCAGGGACGCCGCGAGCAGCACCCGGGTGTAGGGGTGCCGCGGTCGCGTGAACAGCTCCTCGCGGGGAGCGACCTCCACGATCTGGCCGAGGTACATGACGGCCACCCGGTCGCACAGGTAACGCACCACCCGCAGGTCGTGGGAGATCAGCACCAGCGTCAGCTCCAACTGCTCCTTCAGCTCCACTAGCAGGTTGAGGATCTGCGCCCGGATCGAGGCGTCCAGCGCCGAGGTCGGCTCGTCACAGATGAGGAACTTTGGCTTCAGCAGCAGCGCGCGGGCGATCACCATCCGCTGAAGCTGCCCACCGGAACACTCGCTCGGCCTCCGCTCCAGCATCGCCTCCTCGATACCCACCCGGTCGAGCATCGCCAGAACCCGTTCACGGCGCTCAGCCCGGTCTTTGACGCCGTGGTGGCGAAGCGGAGCATCCAGGCTGGCTCCCAGGGTCATCCTCGGGTCGAAGGCACCGTAGGGGTCCTGGAAGACGAACTGCATCGACCGGCGCAGCGCCTTCAGCTCCGACCCTTTGGCTTTGGTGATGTCCCGCCCCTCGAACACGATGTGACCCGAGCTGGCGTCCACCGCACGCAGGATGGTCCGCGCGAGCGTGCTCTTGCCGCAGCCGGACTCGCCGACCAGGCCGAGCACCTCGCCCCTGCGGACCGACAGGGAGACGCCGTCAACGGAATGGACAGTCCTGCCCTTCCCTGCGGGGAAGTGCTTGACCACGTCCTGGAGTGACACCAGCGGCTCGGCCGGTTTCCGGACGTCGAGGTCCTCGAGGGAGATGAAGGTCGTCATCCTGCCTCCGCGTGCTCTCGGGATGCATAGCACCGACTGTGATGTTCGTGCTCACCGCAGCTGTGCAGCTCCGGCTCCACGCCGCGGCACATGTCGGTGATGCCAAGCGCGGCGGCCATCGGACACCGCGGAAGGAACCGGCACCCGTGCTCAAGCGAACGCGCCTGCACCACACTGCCGGGGATCGAGAAGAGCTTCCCGCGCTCGGCCTCCAACAGCGAGGCACGGAGGAGGGCCTGGGTGTAGGGGTGCTGCGGGTCCTCGAAGATGTCCTTGGTCGCACCGTCCTCGACGATCCTGCCGGCGTACATCACCGCCACCCGATCGGCCATCGACGACACGATGCCCAGATCATGGGTGATCAGCAGGATGGAGAGCCCCAGCTCGTCACGCTTCTGCTTCAGCAGCTCCAGGATCTGCGCCTGTACGGTGACGTCGAGGGCTGTGGTCGGCTCATCGGCGATCAGCAGCTCGGGGTCCGCGCTGAGGGCGGCAGCGATCATGACGCGCTGCGCCATGCCGCCGGAGAGCTGATAGGCGAACGACGACGCTCGTCTTGCGGGCTCGGAGATGCCCACGTCGCGCAGCATCTCCACGACGCGGGCCTTGGCCTCCCGGCGGCCCACCTTGCGGTGCTGCCGCAGCGACTCGGACACCTGGGTGCCCACCCTGGCGGTCGGATCCAGCATCACCTTCGGCTGCTGGAACAGCATCGCGACCTTGTTGCCCCTGACGTGGTTGAGCCGCCTGGAGGACATCGCAAGCACGTCCTCGCCGTCAAGACGGGCCTCTCCGCCGACCACCTCGGCACCCGCCGGCAGGAGACCCATGACGGTCAACGCGGTGAGGCTCTTGCCCGAACCGGACTCACCGACCAACGCCACGATCTCGCCCCGGCCGACCTTGAGGTCCATGCCGTCGATCGCCGGCGCGCCGGGCACGTCCGGGAAGTCCACCCGCAGGCCCTGTATGTCCAGCAGCGAATCGCCTCTCGCGGCCGTAGCCATAGCGGTAGTCTGCACCTGCTTCAGCAGCTCAGTCATGAGGCCCTCCTCGCCCGTCCACGGCAGCCGCACCCGTGCGCTGCCTGCTCGACAGCGTGACCACCGCGTCGTCGAAGTGTTTCCCGAGCACGGCCAGCGCCTGCTCGGTCTTGCCTTCCTGCATCAGGTCGCAGATCTGCCGGTGCTCCTGCACGAGGTCGGCCCGGGCGTCGGCAGTGGTGAGCACACCGAGGCAGAGCCGGGTCTCGGAGATCACCGTGCTGAACATCCGCTGCAACCGCTGGCTGCCGCTGGCCTCGACCAGGGCCACGTGGAACTCGAGATCGAAGATGCCGACCGCTTCCCAGTCTCCCGCCGCCTCAGCTTCCTCCATCTGTGTGACGAACTCGTCGAGGGCCTGCGAGGCGGCCGCTGAGGTGTTGTTCGCGACGATCGACCGGATGGCTGCCGACTCGAGCGCCTCACGCGCCAGGTAGATGTCGAGCACATCGTCGTTGGTGAGCACGGGTACGAACACGCCCCGGTGTGGCTCGCTGAGCAGCAGTCCCTCCTGGATGAGCCGCTGCAGCGCCTCGCGGACCGGGCCTCGGCTGACGCCGAAGTTGTCTGCCAGCTCCACCTCGCTCAGCTGGGACCCAGCCTTGAGGGAGCCGTTGACGATGGCCGCCCGCAGTCGCTCGGTCACTATCGAGGCGAAGGTGGAGCGGGGGATGCGGATGGTGGCTGACGGTTCCGATGTCACTGGACTTCTCCCTCGCTGAGAACGGTGCGGACCGCAGGCACCAGGGTCGGTTCGGTGGCCTTGGCACGCTTGCGCCGCTTCTTGACCTCGAGGCCCTGGCCGATCATCGTCACGCTGAGCGCGGTCAGGAAGATCGCGCCGCCGGGCAGGATGCCGAGGCTGGGTGAGCGCTCCATGTAGGGCTGGGCGTCGAGCAGCATCGAGCCCCAGTCGGAGTCGGGTGGCTGCACGCCCAGGCCGAGATAGGAAAGAGCGCCGACGGTAATCAATTTGTGCCCGAACCGCAGGAACCCCATGGCCAGCACCGGCCGCATGGCGTTCGGGATCACGTGCCGGAACACGATGTAGGCCTTCGGAGACCCGAGGATCTCCGCCGCCTCCACGTAGTCCTTGGCGTTGATCTCCAGCGCCAGCCCACGCATCAGCCGGGCGAACGGCGTCCACCCGGTGATGGTCAGTGCCGCGATCAGCGTGCCGTAGCCGGTGCCGAACAGGGCGATCAGGAACAGCGCGATGACCACATCGGGGAAGCAGATCAGCACATCCACGCTGCGCATCACCAGCTCGTCGAGCCAGCCGCCTCGGCGAGCGGCCAACGCGCCGACGATGCCGCCGCTCACGGCACAGACCGTCAGGGTGATCGCGGCGATCGTCACCGAGAACCGGCCACCCCACATCAGCCGGGAAAGGACGTCGCGTCCAAGGTGGTCGGTGCCGAACCAGTGGTCGCCGGACGGCCCCGCCAGGCGGTTCGAGAGGTCCTGAGCGGCCGGGTCGTGCGGTGCGATCCACGGCGTGAGCAGGAGCAGCAGCAGGATCAGGGCGAGCAGGACGGCCCCGACGTTGAACGTCCTGGACCGGCCACGGGTTCCCCGGATCAGGAGGCCGAGGATGTTCGGTCGGTGCGCCTTCGCAGGTCGCCTCGACGGCGGGGCCTGGTGCTTGTGCTGGGTCGCGGTGTCAGCCATTGGTCACCCTGATCGCTGGGTTGAGAACGCCGTACAGAAGGTCGGTCACGGTGTTGATCACCACGGCCAGGACGAGGATCCACATGAGTCCGCCTTGGATGACAGGGACGTCGTTGTTCAGGATCGAGGTGTAGAGCAGCCGGCCCATACCCGGGATGTTGAAGATCACCTCGATCACCACCGACCCACCCAACAAGCCGGCGAACCAGAACGAGAAGAGCGTCATCACCGGCAACATGCTGTTGCGTATCCCGTGCCTGACCAGCGTGCGAGGGAAGCTCAGCCCGCGGCTGCGCGCGGCGGTGATGTACGGCGCAGCCAGCACATCGCTCATCGCGGCCCGCGTCACCTGGGTGAAATAGCCAAGTGGCCGCAGCGCCAGGGCTGTCGCCGGCAGGATCATGTAGGACAACCCGCTCCACCCGCCCGAGGGCAGCCACTCCAGGTAGCGGGCGAAGACCAGCACCAGGACCGGGCCCACCCAGTACTCCGGTGCCGAGACCGCGCTCTGGGAGATGAACGTGACCACGTTGTCGACCTTGCCGCCTGGCGAGGTCGCCGCCCAGGTGCCCAGCGGCAGCGCCAGCACCAGCGCGAACAGCAGGGCCACCAGCGCCAGCGACATCGACACCCCCAGTGCGGGGACAACCAGGTCGTGCACCGGTGTGCGACTGGTGAAGGAGAAGCCGAAGTCACCAGTGACAACGTCGCGCAGCCACCCGAAGTACTGCACGTACAGCGGCCGATCCAGTCCCAACTCCTTGGTCAGCGCCGCGACCTGCCCGGGGTCCAGCGCCGGGTTGTTGACCCGAGCATGCAGGATCTTCCTGGCCGGATCGCCCTCACCCGCGTACGGGATCAAGAACGCCAGCACCGACACCACGAACAACGTCACCAGCAGCGTCGCCGCCCTGCGGATCAGGAACGTCAACATCGATATCTCCTTGGATGTTCGGGGCCAGAGGTCACTGTTCGCGGGCTACTTGATGACATCCAGGAACTTGTAGTAGGCGCCGGCGAACGGCAGGAACCAGGGCGGGCCGACGTGGCCGGGGATACGCTTGAAGGGGAGGTCTCGCCAAGGGTTGGCGTCGTCCGCTCCATTCATGTACTCGGCCATCTGCTTGCCCATGTACGTCGCCATCTGCACACCGTGCCCGGAGTAACCGAGGGAGTAGTAGAGACCCTCGTGCTCGCCGGCGTGCACCATGCGGTCCAGGCTCATGTCCACCAGGCCGCCCCAGCAGTAGTCGACCCTGGCCTTGGCGAGTTGTGGGAAGACCGACACCATCGCCTCCCGCAGGATGCGCCCGCTCTTCTCATCAGACTGCGGGCTCGACATCGCGAACCGCGCACGACCGCCGAAGAGCAGCCGGTGGTCGGGCGTGATCCGGAAGTAGTACAGGAGGTTCTTGGAGTCCGAGGCCATACGGCGGTGGGGCAGCAGCTGGTCGCAGACCTCCTTGCCGAGCGGCTCCGTGACGATGATGAAGCTGCCCACCGGCGCGATCCGCAGCTGCATCCAGCGGAACGGGCGACCGGTGTAGCCACTCGTGGCGACCAGGACCTGGTCCGCGGTCACGCTGCCGCGCGACGTGACGACCTTGTGCCGAGTGCCGCCGAGGCGGACCACGTCGTCGACGGACGCCTTCTCGTGGATCTGTACGCCGAGCGCGGCCGCGGACTCGGCGAGACCGCGGGTGAACTTGCCGACATGCAGGCCGGCTCCCTTGGGGTCGACCATCGCGCCGTGGTAATGGTCGCTGCCGATCTCCGAGCGGATCTCGCTCTTCGACACCATCTGGGTCTCATAGCCCAGCCGGTCGGCGAGCACCTCGTGGGTCTTGCGGAGCCCGTCGTAGTGGCCCGGCTTCGCCGCCAGGTTCATCTTGCCGGTGCGGGCGAAGTCGCAGTCGATGCCCTCCTCGCCCACGAGCTTCTCGATGCCGTCGATCGCGTCGTTGTAGGTGAGGAAGAGCGCGCTCGCGGTCGGGAACCCGTAGCGCGCGATCGCGTCCCGGAACCCGATCGAGAGCCCGGTGGTCGCCATCCCACCGTTGCGTCCGGAAGCACCGAATGCCACAGTGTCCCGCTCGAAGACGCCCACCTTGGCACCCTTCCGCGCCAGGTGGAGGGCCGCGGACAGTCCCGTCAGGCCAGCCCCGACCACCGCCACGTCCAGGCTTCCCGCGACCTCCGTGGCGGACCTGTCCGGTCCTTGCGGCGACGTGTCGAGCCAGTACGGCGTGAACTTCATGATGATCTCCTCTTCCTCGAGGTCGACTCGAGACTCAGCTGCCTGCGCTCGGCCGGGAACATGGCGTGATCACTCCTCCGACGGTCCGGGGTCAGCCGATGCTGAGGTCGGCGGTGAGGACGTAGAAGTTCAGCGGGTGCGTCTCGAACCCTTGGACGTCCGAGGCGACGCCCGTCACCAGGGACTCGTCGACGAGGAACACGCTCGCGGCGTCGCTCTGCAGCTTCTCGGCGATCTTGGCGTACTGCTCGTCTCGGGCGTCGGCGTCCTCCGTCTTCGCAGCCTTGTTGATCATGGCGTCGGTCGCCGGGTCGCAGTAGTGCGCGATGTTGTAGCTGCCGTCGCAGGCGTAATCCGACATGAGGTACCCGGACGGGTCACCGAGGTCCACCAGGTAGCCACGGGAGAGCAGTGCGGCGTCGAACTCACCGGAGAGCAGATCGGGCTCGAACGAGGCGTACTCGCCTGCCTTGATCTTCACCTTGATGCCCAGCTGGCCGAGCTGGGCCTGGATCACAGCCGCAAGATCGGCGAACTCGGGGCGGTCCTTGTAGGCGATCAGCTCGAAGCTGAGAGAGCTCGGGTCGACCCCAGCCTTGTCGAACAGGCGCTTGGCCTCCTCGGGGTCGTACGCCGCGGCCTTCGCGCCCGCAGGAGCCCAGGGGTCGTCGGGTGAGAAGGGTCCGCTGGCCGGGACTGCGCCGCCCTCGTAGACGCTGGTGGCAATGGAGTCGAGATCGATCGCGTGCTGGAGCGCCTGCCGTACGAGCGGGTTGTCGAAGGGCGGGCGCGAGTTGTTGAGCAGCATCGCCGTCGTGCGCGGCGCCTGCAGGGAGTCCAACTGGACGTCGCCGCCATCCTGGAGGGTGGCTTGCGACACGGCGGGGACCGCGGACACAATCTGCGCCTCTCCGGTCTGCAGCTGGGTGACCCGGGTGGCGCCGTCGACGATGAACCGCACCTCGGCGCTCGCGATGTTGGGCTTGCCGCCCCAGTAGTTGTCGTTGCGTTCGAGCTTGAGCGACTGCGCCGGCACCTCGTCGACGACGGTGAACGGGCCCGTGCAGGTTCCCTTGATATCGATCTGCTTGCCCTCGTACGCCTTCGGCGCCAGGATCCCGGTGTTCGGGCTGGCCATCCGCAGCGGGAGCAGCACGTCCGGCGCCGGAGTGGTGATCTCGACGGTGGACTCGTCGATCGCCTTGACCCCCGACACGACGTCGGGGTTGAACGAACGAGCCGGGGTCGCGGCGTCCAGCACGTGCTGGAGCGCCCCGACCACCGCGTCTGCGTCCATTGGCGTGCCGTCCTGGAAGTCCACGCCATCGCGGAGTGTGAAGTCCCACGCGGTGGGCTTCACCTGCTTCCACGAGGTGGCGAGGTACTTCGAAAGTGTGCCGTCAGGCTCGTATCGGAGCAGAGTCTCCAGGCATCCGACCCTCGACAGCACGATACCGTCGTCGGTCTCCGGCGCCCATGCGGCCGACGGGGTCTTGAACTCGTCGTAGACGATGTGCCCACCTGCGCTGTCGGCGCCACTTTCGTCTCCCCCGGCCATGCCACAGGCAGTAGCGGTCAGTGCGACCAGTGCGATGCCACTCGCCAAGCGAAGTCGAGCCATCTCGAGGACTCCTCGTGTTGTGCGCCGCGCCGACGGTCGACGCAGACGGGGTGTGTTCCAGATCACCAAGCAGATCACACGGCCTGTATGTTGTCAACAACTTGCAGTTGACGATATGCAGCCTGGCGGGTCACAGTTGTTCCCATGAACACCGCGACCTACCCCTGGACCCCCGTCGGCGGAGCTTTCTGGGCGGGACACTGGCGTACTCCCTCCGCAACGCTCGACGTGGTCGACCCCGAGAACGGTCGGCTCGTCGGCACGGTCTCGGACTGCTCCGTGGCCGACGTGGACGAGGCAGTGAACGCGGTGGCGCACGCGGTGCTCTCCGGCCCGGAATGGCCGGTCTGGCAGCGCCGTGAGGCGCTTCACCGGGCCGCATCGCTTCTCCAGGAACGCCGAGAGGCCTTCGCCGATCTGCTCTCCAGGGAAGGCTGCAAACCGATCCGTGACGCTGTTCGCGAGGTGCAGCGCGCCGTCGAGACGATTCGCCTCTCTGCAGAGCAGGCCGACCGTCTCGAGGGCCGGACTCTCCCTTTCGGCAACACGCCGCGAGGCGAGAACCGGCTCGGCTGGTACACCCGGGAGCCAGTGGGCGTGATCGGAGCGATCACGCCGTTCAACGACCCGCTCAACCTGGTGGCCCACAAGGTGGGGCCTGCCCTGATCGGTGGTAACGGGGTAGTGCTCAAGCCCGCCGAACACACGCCGCTGACCGCCCTCGCGTTCGTGGAGCTGCTGCTCGACGCCGGCGTGCCGGCGGACCGGCTGGCCGTGCTCCCCGGTCGGGGCGCCACCGTCGGGGCCGCCCTGGTCGGCCACCCGGGTGTCGACATGGTGTCGTTCACCGGGGGGCACGCCACGGGCAACGCCGTGGCCAGTGGCGCGGGCGCAAAGAAGACGCTGATGGAGCTCGGCGGCAACGGCACCGTGGTCGTGCTCCCGGACGCCGACGTACGCCGCGCCGCCGAGGCGGTCGTCGACGGCGCCTTCGGCAACGCCGGGCAGAACTGCCTCTCCGTCCAGCGGGTCTTCGTGGCAGGCGAGCTGATGCACGAGCTGGTCGACCTCGTGGTCCGGCGCACCCACGACCTCGTGGTCGGGAGCAAGGCCGACCCGCGCACCGACGTGGGGCCGATGATCGACGAGAGTGCCGCGCAACGGGTGGAGGGCTGGGTCAACGACGCCCTCGGTGCTGGCGCAGAAGCCCACACCGGAGCCAAGCGCGACGGCACGTTCTACTGGCCCACGGTGCTCACCTCGGTCCCCGCTGGCTCGCGCGTACTCACCGACGAGATCTTCGGGCCGGTCGTCTCCATCGAGCCGTTCGACTCCGTCGGCGCGGTGGTGACCGAGGTGAACTGCCTCGAGTACGGTCTTCAGGCTGGCGTCTTCACGCGCGACCTCGACGTGGCCCTCGACGTGGCCCAGAGGCTCCGGGTCGGCGCCGTGATGATCAACGACACCGGCGACTTCCGCATCGACGCCATGCCGTTCGGCGGCAGCAAGCGCTCCGGAGTCGGCCGGGAGGGCGTCCCCTTCGCTGTTGACGCCATGACCGAGCCGAAGATCATCGCCATCCACCGCACCACCGGGCCGGCCTGACCCCGTCGTGCGCCCGAGACCCTCACCAGGCGCGGGGCGCTCGGCGCGGGTGCTGCGAGGTCCCGACCGCGAGCTGCTGGGCCTGGCGATCCCCGCGGTCGGGGCGCTGGTCGCCGAGCCGGTGTTCCTCATGGCCGACAGCGCGATCGTCGGCCACCTGGGGACTGCCCAGCTGGCCGGTCTCGGCATTGCCTCCGCCCTGCTGCTCAACGCCGTCTTCCTGTGCGTCTTCCTCGCCCACGGCACCACGGCGGCCGTCGCACGGCGAGCCGGAGCCGGCGACCTGCGGCGCGCGTTCACCCTGGGCGTCGACGGGATGTGGCTGGCAATCGCGATCGGCGTCGGGCTTGCGGCGCTCGGCCTCGCTGTGGCGCCCGTGCTCGTCGACCTGCTCGGCGCCTCTGAACGAGCGATGCCCTATGCCCTGACCTACCTCCGGATCAGCCTGCTCGGCTTGCCCGCCATGCTCGTCGTCCTGGCCGCGACCGGCGCCCTGCGGGGGCTGAAGGACGCTCGGACGCCGCTGCTCGCGAGCGGCCTCGCAGCGGTCGCGAACATCCCGCTCAACCTCGTGCTCGTTTACCCCCTGGGACTTGGGGTGGCCGGCTCGGCCCTCGGCACCGTGCTCGCCCAGGCCGGCGCCGCCGCCTGGCTGGGCACGGTCGTGGTCCGCGGCGCCCGCCGCCACGCCGCGCCCTTGCGCCCTGACCGGCCCGGAATCATGGCCGCGGCCAGGTCGAACGCACCGCTGCTCGCCCGCACCATGCTGCTGCGCATCTCGCTGCTGACCATGACCTTCGTCGCGGCGGCCCAGGGCGACCTCGCGCTCGCGAGCCACCAGATCGCGTTCACGTTGTGGTACCTGCTCGCGATGCCGCCCGAGGCGTTCGCCATCGCCAGCCAGGCCTTGGTCGGTCACGCGCTCGGCGCCGGGGACCCCCTGACGGCGAAGGCGACAAGCCGCCGCGCACTCCTCTGGGGATTGGGCACGGGACTCGCCATGGCCCTCCTGCTGCTGGCCCTGCGGCCGGCATGGGTCCCGATCTTCACCACCGACCCCGCGGTCCGCGACCTCGTCTGGTCCCTCGCGGTGGTCGTGGCCGTCGGCCAGCCGATCGGTGCCCTGCTCTACGTCCTCGACGGGATCCTGATCGGCGCGGGCGACACCCGCTACCTCGCCTGGACGATGCTCGGGGCGCTCCTGACGTTCCTGCCCCTCGTGGGTGCGGTATACGTCACTGACGCAGGCATCATCGCGCTGTGGTGGGCGCTGACCGGGTGGCTGCTGGCCCGACAGGTCGCCGTGGCGCTGCGCTACCGGTCCACGGCCTGGCTCCGGTCGGGACCGCTCACCGGCATCTGACCGAAGATCTGGGCTACGTGGTACATGCGGATCGCTCCTTCCCGTCTGCCCAAGACGCGCGCTTGCCCGATGAGCTCACGCCGAAGCGGCGAACGCCACCGCGTCGGCCCAGATCCCGAGGGCGTCTTCGACCTGCTCCTCGGTGACTACGAGCGGGGGGATCATTCTCACGACATTGCCGAACGGCCCGCAGGTCAGCAGCAGCAGACCCAGCTCGGCCGCCCTCTGCTGCGCCCGCGATGCGGTCGCCGGGTCAGGCTGGCCGTCGGAGGTGACGAACTCGCTGCCGAGCATGAGGCCGAGCCCACGGATGTCGCCGATGGCAGGGGTGCCCGCGGCCACCTTCTCGAGGCCACTGGCCAGGACAGCGCCCACCGTCCGGGCGTTGTCGACGAGCTCCTCGTCGCGGATCACGTCGAGGGTGGCGATTGCCGCTGCGCAGGCCACCGCGTTACCGCCGTAGGTGCCGCCCTGCGAGCCGGGCCATGCCTTGGCCATCAGCTCGGAGGAGGCTGCGATGCCGGACAGGGGGAAGCCACTTGCCAGACCTTTCGCGGTGATCAGGATGTCCGCCTGAACGCCGAAGTGGTCGTGTCCCCAGAACTCCCCCGTGCGTCCCCAACCCGTCTGGACCTCGTCGACCACGAGGAGAATGCCGTGCCGGTCGGCCCGCTGCCGGAGCCCCGCCATGAACGCAGTGTTCGCGGGCACGTAGCCGCCCTCGCCGAGCACCGGCTCGATGACGAACGCCGCGGTTTCGGCGGGCGCGGTCACGGTGGCGAGCACGTAGTCGAGCTCCCGCAGAGCGAACTCGGTGGCGGTCTGCTCGTCCCAGCCGTAGCGGTACGCGGTGGGGAACGGCGACACGGCGACCCCGCCCATGATCGGGGAGAAGCCGGCGCGGAACTTGGTGCCCGAGGTCGTCATCGAGGCCGCACCGATGGTGCGTCCGTGGAACGAGCCGTGGAACACCACGATGTTGGGTCGCCCCGTCGCGTGGCGAGCGAGGCGGAGAGCGGCCTCTACGGCCTCGCTGCCGGAGTTGCTGAAGAACACCGAGTCGAGCTTCGTGGGAAGCACCTCGCTCAGGCGCTCGGCCAGCGTCAGCAGCGGCCGGTGCATGACGGTCGTGTACTGGCCGTGGATGAGCTTGCCCACCTGCTCCTGGGCGGCAGCCACGACGCGCGGATGGCAGTGCCCGGTGCTCGTCACGCCGATGCCGGCGGTGAAGTCGAGATAGCGCCGATCCTCCTCGTCGTAGAGGTAGACGCCCTCCCCACGGGCGACCAGCACGGGCGTTGCCTGCTTGAGCAGAGGCGAGAGGGTGGCCATCGGGCGACTCCTTCGGTAGACTGTTAACAACATACACGACCCCTTGAAGCAAGCAACAGCACCGGAGGACTCCATGGTTGACACCGTTCAGGAAGAGAAGGTCGTCGGCGCCGTGCCGACCGGACTGTTCATCGGAGGGCAGTGGCGACCGGCCGAGTCCGGGGCGACGTTCCCCGTCGAGGATCCGTCCACGCGGCGCGTGCTCGCTCACGTTGCCGACGCCTCCCCCGCCGACGGCATGCGGGCACTCGAAGCCGCCGCAAACGCTCAGCCCGGCTGGGCAGCCGTTCCTCCTCGCGAGCGCAGCGACATCCTGCGCCGTGCGTACGATCTGCTCCTTGCGCGCCAGGAGGACCTCGCCCTGCTGATGACGCTGGAGATGGGCAAGCCTCTTTCGGAGGCCCGCGGCGAGATCGCCTACGCGGCTGAGTTCTTCCGCTGGTTCTCCGAGGAAGCGGTGCGGATCGACGGAGGGTTCGCCGTCGCCCCCAACGGGCAGGGCCGGCTGCTGGTGATGCGCGAGCCCGTGGGCCCCTGCCTCCTCATCACACCGTGGAACTTCCCGATGGCGATGGGCACCCGAAAGATCGGCCCGGCCGTGGCGGCCGGCTGCACGATGGTGGTGAAGCCCGCCGAACAGACCCCCCTGTCGATCCTCGCGCTGGCAGAGATCCTGCAGGAGGCCGGGCTCCCCGACGGCGTGCTCAACGTGATCACCACCGCCGACCCGGCAGCCGTGATCGAGCCGATCATCCGCGACGGTCGCGCCCGCAAGCTGTCCTTCACAGGCTCCACGGCCGTGGGACGCAAGCTGCTCGAGCAGTGCGCGGACCAGGTGATGCGGACCTCGATGGAGCTCGGCGGCAACGCGCCGTTCCTGGTCTTCGAGGACGCCGATCTCGATGCCGCGGTCGAGGGAGCGATGCTGGCCAAGATGCGCAACATCGGCGAGGCCTGCACCGCGGCCAATCGGTTCTACGTGCACTCCTCGGTGGTCGGTGAGTTCGCGCGACGGCTAGGTGAACGGATGGCCGCCCTGCCCATCGGCCGCGGCGTCGAGGACGGCGTGGTCGTGGGGCCGCTGATCGACGCCGGTGCCCGCGACAAGGTCTCCTCCCTGGTCGACGATGCCGTGCGCCGCGGCGCCGAGGTCGTCGTCGGGGGGAAGCCGCTCGAACGGGACGGCTACTTCTACCCCCCGACCGTCCTGACGAACGTGCCCGAGGACGCGCAGATGCGACACCAGGAGATCTTCGGACCGGTCGCGCCAGTGGTGGCCTTCGAGACCGAGGAGGAGGCGATCTCCGCGGCCAACGACACCGAGTACGGTCTGGTCTCCTACGTCTTCACCCGCGACCTGGGCCGCGCGCTGCGGGTTTGCGAGAGGCTCGAGACCGGGATGATCGGCCTCAACCAGGGCATCGTCTCCAACCCCGCGGCACCGTTCGGCGGCGTGAAGCACTCGGGCCTGGGGCGAGAGGGCGGTCGCCTCGGGATCGAGGAGTTCCTCGAGACCAAGTACGTCGCCATCGCCCCGACGGACTGAGCGCGCCATGGAGAACACGACGAAGACCCGCCGCATCGCGCTCATCCCGGGTGACGGCATCGGCGTCGAGGTGGCCGCCTCGGCCCGCGCCGTACTCAAGGCGCTCGACGCTCGCCACGGCCTCGGGCTCCGGATCGACGAGTTCGACTGGTCCTGCCAGCGCTACCTGGACACGGGCGCGCTGATGCCTCCCGACGGCCTGGACACACTGCGCCGGTACGACGCCGTGCTGCTCGGCGCGGTCGGGTGGCCCGACGTACCCGACCACGTCTCCCTGTGGGGATTGCTCATCCCGATCCGCCGCGCCTTCAGCCAGTACGTCAACCTACGACCCGTCCGCTCGTTCGCGGGCGTGACCAGTCCCCTGGCCGATGCGGAGAACCGACCCATCGACCTGGTCATCGTCCGAGAGAACAGCGAGGGCGAGTACAGCGAGGTCGGCGGCAGGTTCGGCCGGGGCGGGCCCGGGGAGACCGCGCTCCAGGAGGCGGTGTTCACGCGACGCGGCATCAGCCGCATCGCGGACTACGCGCTGGAGCTCGCGTCGGGACGGAACCGGCGCCTGACATCGGCGACCAAGTCCAACGGCCTGGTCCACAGCATGCCCTTCTGGGACGAGGTGGTGCGCGAGCGCGCGGCGCTCCACGGCGAGGTCCAGCTGGGCGAGGAGCACGTCGACGCCCTGGCCGCGAAGCTGGTGCTTCGCCCGGAGTCGTTCGACGTCATCGTCGCCAGCAACCTGTTCGGGGACATCCTCAGCGACCTGGCAGCCGCCGTGACCGGCAGCATCGGCATCGCGCCGTCGGCCAATCTCGACCCCACCGGTGAGAACCCGTCGATGTTCGAGCCGGTGCACGGTTCGGCCCCCGACATCGCAGGCAAGGGCCTCGCCAATCCGATCGGTATGTTGTGGTCCACCGCGCTGATGCTGGAGCACCTCGGCGCCGTCGAAGTGGCAACCAGCCTCATGGGTGCGATCGAGCAGACGCTGGGCGATCGAGCCACCCGCACCGGCGATGTGGGCGGCACCGCCACCACCGAGCAGGTCACCGCGGCCGTCGTGGACCGACTCACGACGCCCTGACCCGTCCCAGTCCGATGGCCGGCACCCGGCCGGTCATTCAGCCCGTCGCCAGCAGGCGACACCGATGCCGAGGAGGCACCTTTCCGATGAGCACCTTCGTCCACGTACCCGCGGACATGATCACCGGGCCGCTCGAGCCCGTCGGACAGCGGCCTGGGGCCGACTCCGGTGACCCGCAGCTGGGCCGCCTCATCTTCGACACCGCGGGTGCCGTCCGCGCCGGTCTCTGGGAGTGCGAGCCCGGTGGTTGGCCGGTCGAGAATCGCGAGGACACCGAGACCTGCTACATCCTCAGCGGGCGGGCTGTCATCACCGACGGCGCCACCGGCCGCACGTTCGAGGTCTCCGCCGGCGATGTCATCGTCCAGCCCGAAGGCTGGTCCGGCCGGTGGGACGTCAAGGAGACGATCCGCAAGGTGTGGACCCTGCGCTGATCAAGCGGCGAGCCCGGCCACGGAAACGGTGGTCGGGCTCGCTCGGTCTCACTCCCCACATTCTTCACGCATCAGCCGACGCGCTCGCCGTCGTCCTGCGATGCCAGTCGACGCTTCAGGGTCACCACGGCGTCGTCGAAGTGCTTCTTGAGCACGGCCAGGGCGCCTTCGACGTCCTCCTCGTGGATCAGCTCGCAGACGCGACGGTGCTCGTCGACGAGGTCATCGCGTGCGCCGTACGCCGTCGTCAGCATGCCAAGGCACAGCCGCGTCTCGGAGATCACGGTAGTGAACATCCGCTCCAGGCGCGGGCTCTCCGCAGCCACCACGAGGGCGGTGTGGAAGTCCAGGTCCCGGTTGGCCACCGTCTTCCAGTCATCGGCCCTTTCCGCCGCCTCCATGGCCCGAACGGCCTTGTCGAGGGCCTTGTACGCCGCGGCTGCCCGCGACGTGCCCGCGATCCTCCGAACCGCGGCAGTCTCCAACGCCTCGCGGGCCAGGTAGATGTCATCGACGTCCTCGGCGGTCATGACCGGGACGAAGACGCCGCGATGCGGCTCGCTGCGGAGGAGGCCCTCCTGGATCAGCCGCTGCATCGCCTCGCGGACCGGTCCACGACTGACCCCGAAGGCCGCCGCCAACTCCACCTCGTTCAGCTGCGAACCGGGCGGCAACACGCCTTCGATGATGTTGGCGCGGAGACGCTCGCCAACCATCGACGCGAAGGTAGCGCGCGGGATCTGGCTCGGTGAGCTGTTCTTGGCGGCCATCGGGCAACTCCTCGAGAAGCGCACGGCCCAGACGAGCCGCAGGGTTCACATCGTTCCTCGTGTCCCAGGACGGCGCACGACTGTCGACAGTATACGCATCAGTGGCGCCCAGACTCGTCTGGACGCCACCGAATGTGTGTGCCTGTTCACGGAAGGCGAGCTGTCAGCTGATCTTGTCCTTGAACTTGTAGTACGCACCGGCGAAGGGCAGGAACCACGGCGGGCCGACGTGACCCGGAATCCGGCGGAAGGGGACATCGCCCCACGGGTTGGCCTCGACGTCACCGTCCATGTAGTCCGCCATCTGCTTGCCCATGTGGGTGGCCATCTGGACTCCGTGGCCGGAGTAGCCGACGGAGTAGAACAAGCCATCCTGTTCACCCGCGTGCACGAGCCGGTCCATGCTCATGTCCACGAGACCGCCCCAGCAGTAGTCCACGCGCGCGTGCTCGAGCTGCGGGAAGACCGAGACCATCGCGTTTCGCAGGATCCGTCCACTCTTCTGGTCAGACCGAGGACCCGCCTTGGCAAACCGAGCCCGCCCACCGAAAAGCAGCCGGTTGTCCGGCGTGACGCGGAAGTAGTAGAGGAGGTTCTTCGAGTCCGACGCCATCCGCCGCGTCGGCAGAAGCTGGTCGCAACCCTGCTCGCCGAGCGGCTCGGTCACGATGATGAAGCTTCCGACGGGCGCAATGCGAACCTGCAGCCAGCGGAAGGGGGAACCTGTGTAACCGCTGGTGGCCACCAGGACCTGATCGGCCCGGATCCGGCCACGCGATGTGACGAGCTCGTGCCGGGTGCCACCCAGTCGGTTGACCGCTCTGACGTCGGCCTTCTCATGGATCTGGGCGCCGGCGCGGGCGGCGCTCTCCCCCAGGCCGCGCACGAACTTGCCCACGTGCAGGCCCGCCCCGAGGGGATCGATCAGAGCACCGTGGTAGGCCTCGGAGCCGATCTCCGAGCCGAGGTCACTGCGCGGGACCAGCGTTGCCTTCACGCCGAGCCGTTCGGTCAGGAGCTCGTGCGTGCGGCGCATGCCGTCGAAGTGTGACGGCTTGGCCGCCAGGTTGAGCTTGCCCGTCCGAGCGAAGTCACAGTCGATGCCTTCATCGGTGACCAGCCTCTCGATGGTGTCGATGGCGTCGTAGTAGCAGTTGTACAGATCGCGAGCGGTCGGCAGGCCGTACTTCGCCACGGCGTCGCGGATACCGAGCGACAGGCCGGGCGTGGCCATGCCTCCGTTACGCCCGGAGGCACCCCACCCCACAGTCTCCTTCTCCAGGACCCCCACCCGTGCACCCTTCCGGGCCAGATGCAGGGCAGCGGACATCCCGGTGAGGCCGCCACCGACGACGGCGACATCGACGTCGCCGGCGATCTCGGTCCGTGAGCGGTCGGGCCCGGTCGGCGACGTGTCGAGCCAGTAGGACGTGAGCTTCATGAGTAGTGGTCTCCCGATTTTGTGGGTGTTGATGGTGTTGGGCGGATCTCTGGGTGGTGGACAGCGAGGCGTGAGCCGGTCTCCGGAACCCGAGGTCAGAGCACCCTCTCGAGGAACTCCTGGGTCCGTCGCTCACGTGGGTCGGACAGCACTGCACGCGCGTCCCCCTGCTCTACGACGACCCCGCCGTCCATGAAGATCACGGTGTCGGCGACCTCCCTGGCGAAGCCCATCTCGTGGGTGGCGATGAGCATGGTCATGCCGCGGCTTGCCAGGTCCTTCATGACGGCGAGCACCTCGCCGACACGCTCAGGATCGAGGGCGCTGGTGGGCTCGTCGAAGAGCATCACGTTCGGATCCATCGCAAGAGAGCGCGCGATGGCCACACGCTGCTGTTGACCGCCCGAGAGCTGCCACGGATAGTGCTCGCCGTGACCTTCGAGCCCGACGCTGGCCAACAGCGAGTCCGCACGTCGCGCTGACTCGGCCTTTGGTGCTCGCTTGACGAGCACCGGCCCCGACATGACGTTTTCGCGAGCGGTCATGTTGGGGAAGAGGTTGAACCCCTGGAACACCATGCCGATACGTGTCCGCTGGGCTGCGACCTCCTTGCGCCCCAGGGCCCGATATGCCGTGGGCATCTCTCGGAAACCCAGGTCCTCTCCATTGACGCGTAGCACTCCGCGGTCGACCTCTTCGAGGCCGTCGACGCATCGAAGCAAGGTGGACTTGCCGGAGCCACTCGGTCCGATGATGCACACGATTTCCCCGCATCCGACATCCAGGTCGATGCTGTCGAGCACCACCCTGTCTCCGTAGGACTTGCGGAGCCCACGTGCGAATACTGTTCCGTCGCCGTTCATTTCGCCTCACCCATGAGTGCGCGCTGCGAGACCGCGATCCCTGGCTCGTTGCTGACCCTGGCCCTGGTCCGTGAGAACTTCTTCTCGATCAGCGCCTGCGGATAGCTCAGTGCCAAAGTCATCACCAGGTACCACAGACAGGCCACGATCAGGAGCGGGATGGTCTGGTAGGTGCGGGCATAGATGAGCTGCACGCTCTGCAGCAGCTCCGCGACACCCAGCACGCTGACCAGCGACGTCTCCTTGAACATCCCGATGAACTGGTTCCCGGTCGCCGGGACGATCGTGGGCATGGCCTGCGGAATGATGATCCGCCTCAGCTTCGTCATCCGGCTCATGCCCAGGGAGTCGGCTGCCTCGATCTGCCCCTTGTCCACGCCCGCGAAGCCCCCGCGGAAGATCTCGGCCAGATAGGCACCAACGTTGAGGGACAGGCCCGCGACCGCCGCCGTCATCGCACTCATCAACCGGTTGACGTCGATCTCCTGCGAGACCTCGGTGAAGGGGATACCGATCGCGAGATGCGGGTAGAGCGCAGCAAGGTTGAACCAGAAGATCAGTTGCACCAGCACCGGCGTACCCCGGAAGAAGGTGATGTAGGCCCCGGCCAAGATCCGAACCGGCCTGACGGGTGAGACCCGGAGGACGGCAAAGAGCATGCCGAGCACTGTGCCGAAGAACATGGTGAGGAAGGTGAGCACCACGGTCATGACGAGACCCCGCAGGACCGTCGGAGCGGTGAAGTACTGCGCCACAACGCCCCATTGGTAGTTCTCGTTCACCAGGAGAGTGCGCGCAACTCCGAAGGACACAAGAGCGCAGATGAGCCAGCCGAGGTACTCGAAGGCGCCGCGCCGGTGCACCCGGGGCTTGGTGAGGCCTTCTCCGTAGGGCGCCTCCCTTCGGCGACCTTCCGCGTGCAGGGGTTCGGTAGTGGCACTCATGAGCTAGCCGACGATCTGCGACTCGGACATCGCACCAGCGCCCAGGCCCCACCGATCCAGGGTCGCTTGGTACGCCGGCGAGTCCATCAGGCTCTGCATCGCAGCGTGGAGCGCCGGGGTGAGCGGCGAGTCCTTGCGCAGGCCCAGAGCAACGATGTCGTCACCTTCCTGCTTCTGGTACTGCGGGGTGAGCAGCTCGAAAGCCTGCGACTGCTGCTGCGCCGCCCACGCCAGCTGCGAGGTGTCGGAGAAGACGCCGTCGATTCGCTTCGATGCGAGCTGGGTAAGCGCGCCCTGGACGTTGGGCAGGACGACAACGTCGAGTTGGTCCAGGCCGGCTCCCTGGCACATCTCGTTGAGCTCAGGAACATAGTCCTCCTGCTGCGAACTGCCGGTCATCACGGCGATCTTCCTGCCACACGTGGACTGGTCGGCGAGGCTCAGGTCCACCGGGTTCCCCTTCTGCACGATGAGGGACGACCCGGCCTCCCAGTAGGTGATCATGTCGAGGACATCCAGGCGCTCCGGTGTCGGAGTCATGTTGGTGGCGGTGAAGTCGTAGCGGCCGGCCGCGATCCCGGGGATCACGCTCTCCCAGGCCACGTTCTCGACGTCGACCTCGAGTCCGAGCTTCTTGCCCAGCAGCGTGGCGATGTCCACGTTGTAACCGACGGGCGTCTTGTTGTCCTCGGCAAGGAACGACGTGGGGGGATAGTGCAGGTCCGCGACCATCGTGATCACGCCGGCCTGCTTGATGTCCGCGGGCAGCAGTGCCATCGCGGCAGCGTCAGGCTCCACCGCCGCGGCGATGTCGGCGAAACTGCCCTGGGCGCCCGCCGCCTCGTCGCTGGCCTCGGAGCTCCTGCCGGCGCAAGCGGTGAGCGTGAGGGCGGTGGCCATGACCGCCGTGGTCAGCAGAGCTCGTGAACGTGTACGCACGCTGGTTGTTCTCCTCATCAGGGTTGGATCCCGGGCGCAGGCGTACGCCGCCGTGACGTCGTACGACCTGTTGTCGCAACCGGCGCCGGCGAAAGCCGGGCGGGGCATGGGTGGGCGCCCTCAGGTTGGGCAGGTGCTGGACTACGCCTGCCCAACCTGAGGGCGCACTGGGCTCCGTGGAGCCCGGCCGTACTCGAACCTAGGAGGGATCGTGCGGGTACGGCGCGCGGGGGGACGGCTCGGTCAGAGACCGAGCATCGTGTTGACCTCGTCGAGGGACTTCACGACCGTGAGGCCGTAGCCCGGCGGCACCGGGTCGTAGCCGCGATCCAGCAGCACCAGGTTGCGGAAGCCCATGTCGTGCATCGGCAGCGGGTCGTAGCGGGTGTGCGAGGAGACGTGCACGAAGTCCTCGGGCGTGGCATCCAGCTGGTCGAGCATGTACTCGAAGGCGGCGTACCGAGGCTTGTAGTAGCCGGCCTGCTCCGCGGTGAACACGGCGTGGAAGTCCGCACCCAGCCGCGGCACGCTCTCGGCGAGGAACGAGTCGTCGCCGTTGGAGAGGATCACCAGCTTGTAGTGCTCGCCCATCTTCTTCAGCGGCGCGGGCACATCCGGGTGCGGGCCCCAACTCCTGACGCCGTCGGCGAAACGCTTTCCCGCGTTGGGGTCCGCCTCGATTCCCCACTTGCGGCAGACCCGCTCGAAGGAGTCCTGCAGCACCTGCTCGTAGGGGTAGTACTCCCCGCACACCTGGTCGTAGCGGTAGCCGCGGAACTCGGCAACGAACTGATCCCACTTCTCCGCCGGGACCTGGTCGCCCACCAGCTCCTTGGTGATGGGCGTCATCGGCCAGCTGATCAAGGTGCCGTAGCAGTCGAACGAGACGTAGGTCGGCCTGAACTCGGTGGCGCTCATGAAGATGTGCCCTCTCTCTTGGATGCACGTTGATCGTAGTTACGCAGACATAAGATTGTCAACAGTTGACGCCTACCACGTGAGCGGCTGCCGCTCGTAGAAGAAGCCGCCCGTGGGTCCGTCGTCAGGGAGGGTCGCCAGCCACACCGGGGTGTCCGCGCCCTGCTCGACCGGGCGCTCCGCGTCCGGGCTCATGTCGGTGCGCGTGTAGCCCGGCGACGCGGCGTTCACGAGGATCCCGTCGTACTCCAGCTCTGCAGCAAGAACCCTGGTGAGCATGTTCAGCCCGGCCTTCGAGATCCGGTACGCCGGCGAGCTCGGGGCCTCGGTCAGCTCCAGTGAGGCCATGGTGCTCGACAGGTTCACGATGCGGCCGTACCCGCGGGTCCTCATCAGGGGCACCGCTTCCCTCGCGCAGCGCCAGGCGCCGAAGAGGTTCGTCTCCAGCGTGGTCCTCACCCTCGGGAAGTCCGGCGCCGACGCCCGGTGGTCGGGGCCGTCGATGGCGATCCCGGCGTTGTTGACGAGTACGTCGACCGCGCCGTACAGCTTCACCGCCTGCTCGAAGCCCGCCCGCACGGACTCGTCGTCCGTGACATCCATCGGCACACCGACCACGTCGCCACGCGCCCAGCCGTCGAGGCGCTGAGCCGCCTCGTCGGCGCGACGACCGTCACGGGCGGTGAGCACGACGCGATATCCGAGCCCCGACAGCTGCCGGCCGATCTCCAGTCCGATGCCCCGGTTCCCGCCGGTGACCAGAGCGACCCGCTTCTCCTGCTGTTCCATCTGCCCAGTCCTTCGCCAGGAGCGTCACCCGGTGACGCCCACGCCCATCAACAGCCCAACGCCGTACGTGGCGCTGGCGGCCAGGACCCCGAATCCGAGCTGGCGGACGCCGCTGAGCCACCACGGCACGACGGTGGCCAGCGAGGCCAGCCCACCGGCGATGAACAGGCCCACGCCGCCGACGGCGAGGCCGGCGACCAGGGACGTGAACCCCAGCAGGAACGGCAGCAGCGGGATCGTCGCACCCAGGGAGAAGGTCACGAACGAGGAGATCGCGGCAACCCTCGGCGAGGGCTTCTCACGGGGGTCGAGGCCGAGCTCCTGGGTCACGTGCACGAGCGCCGCATTCTCGGGGTCCCGGTGAATGTCGCGGGCGGCCGCTGCCGCGGTCGCCTCGGTCATCCCCATGCTCGCGAACATCGCGGCAAGCTCGTGCTCCTCACCCGCGGAGTTCTCCTGGATCTCGGCGCTCTCCTTCGCCCACTCGCGGTCGACCTGCTCGTTCTGGGTCCGGACCGAGGTGTACTCCCCCATCGCCATCGAGAAGGCGCCGGCAACCAGCCCGGCCAGGCCGGTCAGCACGATGTAACGCGGCGCCGCGCCGGCTGCACCGACACCCGCGACCAGCGCAATGTTTGTCACCAGGCCGTCCATCGCTCCGAAGACCGACGCGCGGAGCGCGCCGCCGGAGATGTCCGCATGGATGTGACCCACCTCGGCGGGTCCGGAAGGGTTCAAGGTCGAGTTCGTCATGCGAGAATGTTAAGGCATGTTGTTAACTGTTGACAATCTAGGTGAGCCTTTCCTAAGCGTCAGCCGGTCGCGTCCAGGGCGCGGAGGAAGTCGGCGACGAGAAGGTCGGCGGGTTCGACTCCGCACGACACCCGGATCATCCCGTCGTCGATTCGCGCAGCCCGGCGCTCGGCAGCGGTGAGCGAGAAGTGCGAGGAGTTGAACGGCGTGCTCACCAGGGTCTCCACTCCCCCGAGGCTTGTCGCCTCACAGCCGATCTCCAGCCTCCGCATCACCCTCAACGCCCGCTCGTCACCACCGGCCACTGTGAACGACACCATCGCCCCGCAGCGGAGCCGGTCGGCGTCACGGCGGAGAACGCGGTCCGCGACCTCCGCCCGCTCGTACCCCGGAAGGGAGGGGTGTCGGACCCGGACGACGTCATCGCGTTCTGCCAGGGCGAGTGCGAGCTCCCGTGCGGTCGCATTGGACCGGCTCAGCCGCAGATCGAAGGTCTGCAAGCCACGCCAGACCAGGTACGCCGCGTGCGGGTCCAGGCAAGTCCCGAGGGTGATCACCCGCCGCTGGACCTCCCGCACGTGCTCGAAGCTTCCCACCACGACACCGGCGATCACGTCCGAGTGCCCGTTGAGGAACTTGGTCGCCGAGTGCACGACGACGTCCGCGCCCAAGAAGAGCGGTTGAACGCTGTACGGCGTAGCGAAGGTGTTGTCGACCACGAGCAGGGCGCCAGCAGTATGGGCGATCTCGGCGAGTGCGGGCAGGTCGGCCAGGTCCAGCTGCGGGTTGGCCAGGGTCTCGACGTACACCACCCGGGTGGGCCTTTCGTCCACCGCCTGGCGCCAGGCCTCGAGGTCCATCGCGTCGACCTGGACGACGTCAAGGCCCCAGGACGGCAGGTCGCGCACGAGCAGGTCACGTGTGTCGCCGTACACCTGCCGTGCGGCCACGATGCGGTCACCCGCGCGCACGAGAGTGAGCAGCGTCGTCGCGATGGCACCCATCCCGGAAGCCGTCATGAACGCCGCCTCCGCCCCTTCGAGGCATCGGATCTCCTCCGCAGCCACGTCGACGGTCGGGTTCCGGAACCGTCCGTACCAGATCTCGTCGAGCCCCCCAGCCTGGACATCCCTGTACGCCTCGTCGTCCAGGAAGTAGGTGACCGACTGGTGGATGGGCGGCACCACCGG